>Ga0066793_10000633_pt1 | contig 14369 bp, 12 predicted proteins | sample PersoiDNA2013189_FD_83876 | JGI IMG/M metagenome (GOLD analysis project Ga0066793, IMG submission 83876) | Permafrost soil microbial communities from the Arctic, to analyse light accelerated degradation of dissolved organic matter (DOM) -... | ecosystem: Environmental > Terrestrial > Soil >... | reverse complement strand
GGGTTGATATTGACCAGGATCACGCCGATCTTGCTGGTCGCAAACTGCGTGATGCACCACTCGGCGCGATTGGGTGCCCAGATGCCGATACGGTCGCCCTTCTTGAAGCCGAGCTGCAGCAGTCCCTTCGCGCACTGGTTGACCGCGGATTGCAGCTCGCGGTACGTCAGGCGCACGTTTTGCTGGCGAGCGATCAGGGCGGGATTGTCGGGATACTTCTCGGCGGTCTGATCGAACATGTCACCGATGGTCAGGCCGAGCAGAGGAGTATCGCTGATCCCGCTGGCATAACTCCATTGTCGCGCATTCTGATCGTTAGAGGGTGAAGTTGAGCTTGTCTGTGTCACTGCCATAGTGTACTCCCTATTCATTTTCGCTTGACCTCTTCAGGTTTCGTCTGTATACTCCCCTTCGGGGAAGCGCGGAAACCTGAGTTCTTGTATGATCCGCTTGAGGATACTGAAAGTTTGCATTAAGAGTAACCAATATAAGACAATAAATCAAGCTCTCCGGTTCAGCGCCAGGGCCATTGGATTTACGAACCCGTTGACCGTTCGCATATCATGAGGCATTTTATAATACCATGTTGCATTTCATGATGTAGGGGCGCGGTTAGTTGGGAAAATCCTTTTGCAAAAGATGGCGCTCACCCTGCTGCGACAGTAATAATTGCGGGTAGAGAGCGGTTATGCTATTATAGCAGCACAAAGCAAAAGCATAGCAGTGAGCGAAAAAGGATTTGTGACGATGGAGACTGATAACGAAGCCAATTATCTTAAACAGGTGACGATCTTCTCCAGCCTGAGCGAGAGTGAGATGCGCGACCTGATGAGCGTTGCCAGGAGACGCCGCTTCCGCGCAGGTGAGGTTATTTTTCACCGCGACGATCCCGGACAGGTTCTCTACATCATTAAAGAGGGGAAAGTCAAAATCTGCCTGATCAGTCCGGACGGTCAGGAGATCTCGCTCGTCGTCTTTGGCAAAGGCGAGTATTTCGGCGAGTTCTCTCTGCTCGATGGCTTGCCACGCTCCACCGACGCCATCGCCCTGGAACAGGTTGAGTGTTACTCCTTGCAGCGCAGCGACTTTCACAATGTGATTATGAAGAATCCGAAAATCGCGCTGCAGGTACTTGAAGTGCTGGTGAAGCGACTGCGCAGCACCGATCAGCAGGTCGAGGATCTGATCTTCCTGGACGTGTATGGCCGCGTGGCGAAGAAGCTACTGGACCTGGCCGAGATGCACGGCATAAAAGCCGACGACGGCACGCGTATCGATGTTCGCCTGACGCAACAGGAACTCGCGTCGATGGTTGGAGCCTCGCGCGAGAGCGTCAACAAGGTCATGGGCTATTTTATGGACAAGGGCTACATCAGCACCGACCGCCACCGCATCACCGTACACAACCTGAACGATCTCAAGCGCCGCATCTATTAAGAGTGAGCAAGCATGTGACCCCTTTTTGTCGTAGATCGTTTCCAAAGGCAGGTATTTTTACACATCGAAGGGACAAACATTCTTGGAGAAAGCGCTACGAGAGCAGGAAAAGCAGCCAGTACAGACGGAGCAAGAGCGAACTGACAATGCAATGGTCCGCACAAGAGGATGGAAGAGGATACGGGCGCTACTCACGGAGCTGCGCCCGCGCCAGTGGACGAAAAACTTTGCCGTCTTCATCGGCCTTGTCTTCTCGGAACATCTCCTGAACACAACATCACTTCTGCGGACGGTGCTGGCCTTTGTCACGTTCTGCCTGATATCCAGCAGTATCTATCTACTGAACGATCTGCTTGACCTGGAGAAGGACAGGCAGCATCCGGTCAAGCGGCTGCGACCGCTGGCGTCGGGCAGGCTGCCGATCTCCTGGGGCGTAGGCGCGCTGGGCGTGCTGCTGCTATGTAGCGCCCTGGTCATCTTCCTGATCTTCCGCGTGCCAATACCAGCGGGCCAGGACATCTTCGCCAGTATAGGAGGGGCCAACCTGCTCTTTACGCTCAGCATCGTCGCCTACCTGGTACTTATGGCGCTCTACAGTCTGCGGCTCAAGCACGTCGTACTCATCGATGTCTTTATCATCGCGAGCGGATTTGTGTTGCGCATCATCGCGGGCACGGTTGTCGTACCCGTCTCGATCTCGCTGTGGCTCTACGTCGTCACCTGCTTCCTTTCGCTCTTCCTGGCATTGAGCAAGCGGCGGCACGAGATCATGCTCTTGCAGGGGCAGGCGAGTCAGCACCGGCAAATTCTCAAAGAGTACAGCGTTCCGATGCTCGACCAGATGATCACCATCGCGGTCACAGGCACCATTATGTCCTACAGCCTCTACACTATAGAGGGAACGATCGGCAACCACAAATTGCTGGCCATCACTATACCGCTCGTCATTTACGGAATGTTTCGCTATCTCTACCTCGTGTATATGCGCATGGAGGGCGGAAGTCCGGAAGAAGTACTATTACGTGACCGACACATGCTTGGAACCGTTATTTTGTGTGTCGTACTTATTATGACCGTGCTTTACGCACTACCCAGGTAATCGGCAAATATTGGAGAAAGAATTGTATGAAGACGTTAATAATTATCCCAACGTATAATGAACTAGAGAATCTGCGACCCCTGTTGGAAGGTGTCTTCGCGAACGCCCCTCAGACCAATGTTCTTATTGTGGATGACAATTCCCCGGATGGGACCGGCAAGCTGGCCGATGAGATCAGCGCGGAGAATGCTCGCGTGCACGTGATGCACCGCACCGGCAAGCTCGGCCTGGGAACGGCATACATCGCAGGATTTAAGTACGCGATTGCTCAAGGGTACGACGCGGCCTTCGAGATGGACGCGGACTTCTCGCACGATCCAAAGTATCTTCCCGACTTCCTGAAGGCCATCGAGAACGCGGACCTGGTGATTGGTTCCCGTTACGTCAAGGGTGGCAGTACGCCGAACTGGACCCTGTTGCGCCGCATCATCAGCGGCGGCGGCAATATTTATACACGCCTCGTCCTGGGTGTGCCCATCCACGACTGCACGGCGGGCTTCCGCTGCTACCGGCGCGAAGTGCTAGAAAATATTGGCCTGGACAACGTACAGGCACAGGGCTATGCCTTCCAGGTCGAGATGGCGTATCGCGTCTATAAGAAGGGGTATCGCATCGTAGAGACGCCGATCGTCTTCATGGACCGGCGCGTTGGCACCTCCAAGATGTCGGGCAATATCTTTGTTGAGGGTTTTGTCAGCGTCCTGCACCTGCGCTTCAGCAAGCCTGCTGTTAGCGCACCCGCTCAGCAGGCAGAAAATGAGCCTGTGGTGGTTGAGCAGCTTCAGGGAGAACCCTCGGGCGCGCAGAAGTAAGCACCTCAGTGTTGTAGTGAGAGTTTTTTGCGGTATTGCAGCCCGCAAAAAACTCCCACTACAACCAGGGAAGAACAAATGGCTATACGCTACTCTCGATGGTTCGTTTTCAGTAGCTTGCTCGCATTGCTCACGTTAGTCGGCTGCTCTACTGGAAACATGGGAACAGTACCACCAACACGAGCCGTTACACGCATAGCAACTCCCACGGCTACTCCATCTCCCACAAACAACGAAAGCACTGTCACCTTCACACTTGCGGGCGGCGCGAACGGCAGCTACACGGTTCACGCGTCATTACCAACCTCCAAACTACGCCACGGTCATCGCGAGTTCACTATCGATGTCGAGCACGCGGGTGCGTCTGTCTTCCTCGTTTTTTATGGCTACAACGGTCCAGGAACCTATACGTTAGCGCTGGTTATAAACGGAGGAGATATGCATATCGCTCTGGGAAAAAATACGGGGTCATGGGATCTCTCATTGCAGCCACAGGCGCGCTGTACCTTGACGATACAGAGCGATATTCCGACGCAAAGCGCGGGACTTGACAGGATGAAAGGGTCCTTCTCCTGCCCGCGCTTATTCTCTAGTACTCCTGCACATCCCCAAAAGCCTGTTAACGTCTCTGACGGTGCCTTTGATGTCGCTATTCTTGTCGAGAGTTAAAGACTTGCCTCTTCAATGGCAAGTGTTTTTTTCACATGCAGCTGCGCACCACACGACTCGCGAATAATCAGGTTCGCAGGGAGTTCAATGCGTCTCGGGGGACCAGTATTGCCTTCGATACGGCTCAGCAGCAAGGTTCCTGCCCGCTGTCCTATATCGACAAATGATTGCGCGATCGTAGTAAGCGGCGGCTGAACATAGGCGGCGAAACGCTCGTCATCAAAGCCAACAATCGCCAGATCCTGTGGAACACGCAAATTCAGGGCAGTCGCAGCCTGTAGCACATATAAAGCAACGTAGTCGTTGACGGCAAAAATAGCACCTGGTCGATCGAGGCTTTGCAAAAATTCGCTGATGCTTTGTTGCGCGCTGCTATGTCCAGGCCTCAGATCGGCAGTCACCAGAGATTCGTCATACGGAATACCATATTTTTGCAATGCCGCGCAATAGCCCTGCCAACGCTCGCGAACAGAGGAAGTATTCAGCGTCTCCTCGTGCATATAGATGAAGCCAATACGCCTGTGACCCAGGATGAGGAGATGCTCAGTGACGCGATAGCCACCGCCTCTATTATCCATACCAACAAAGTCCGCTTGCAGGTCTGGTAAATAGCGATCAATAAAAACAAGAGGCACATGGGCCGCCTGCAATTGCTGAAAAGGGGCCGAGGAGGTGGCATCGCCGACAGGATACACGATCATGCCAGCCACATGGCTCGCTTGCATACGCGCAATATCCCGCTCCTGTTGCTCCTGATTGCCTTCAGTATAGCTAAAACTCACACTGTAACCATACATTTTCGCGGCCTGCTCGACGCCAATTAGATAATCCATTTTTACGTGCGTTGCATCTGGATAGGTATGTGGAGCTTCCAGACAATTGAGCAGCAGGCCGAGCTGCTTCTGTTCCTGATTGGCGGGGCCAGCATTTATTGGTGGCTGACAAACGAATGTACCGCGCCCCTGTATCCGTTCGATCAGGCCTTCGCCCGCGAGGAGCGCGAGTGCTTGACGGACAGTATCGCGGCTAAGCTGGTATTCGGCGGCAAGCTCACTATCGGTTGGGAGGCGCGTCCCTGCCGATAGACGCCCATCGAGAATACGCTCGCGAAAATAGGTAGTGAGCTGATCGTGCAGAACTTTTGTGCGCTCTTTCTTGCTCGACTTCTGTATCAACTTGGTTCCCTCCCAGGAACAGAATATTTTGCATATCCTGCTAAAACTTTAGCATATTTTCGTTTATCGCGCAAGCAAGCCTCACAGATTTTTGGATTATCTAGCACATCTTTGGATTTTCACGTCACTTGAGTAGGGATGGGGCTGGCCCCCATCCGGCCCAGCGCGTGCAATCAGGCTCGGGAGACGTGTGGTGTAGAACCGGATGGGGGCCAGCCCCATCCCTACTCAAGTGACATAAACCCATCCATATAACTCTGCGGATTTTCAATGGCCCTGTATTCTAGCATACAGCCATTGACAAAAGCGATTTTCTACCGCATACTCTTTGTATTGGACACCGGATGATCAGAAATAATCTTCTGAAAGGAGGTGTAAGAGGCTTCTCCGTTCGACTCTTTCTCGTACTTCAGCCTTGTTGTTAGAGCAATCTGACAGCGTATGACGATGCCACCGCAAACAACGATGTTAACTGGTGATGCCACATAGACAGGCTAATGTCTATCGAAGGAGAGACAGAATGCGCACCCAGTCTCGACGTGTTTATCTTTTTCCTCTCGTCTCTGTTCTATTTCTGCTAGGACTTGTGCTTCAGGCATGTGGTGGCAGTGGTGGAACAACCTCGAATGGCTCAGGGCCAATCACGATTACCGTAGCCTATCAACAATTCGGACCCCCTCCTTACTTTGAACAACAGTGGTGGACAAAAGTACAACAACAGGTACAGAGCACCAACCCGAACATCAAATTGAAGCTAGAGCCAATTATCGCCGACGAAGGCGATTACTACACCAAGCTCGATCTGATGCTCCGTTCACCCAGTACCGCTCCCGACCTCATACGCGAGGACAGCTTCCTGATCGGCTCAGATGCGACGGCGGGCTATCTCACGCCACTGGATAGCTACCTGAACTCCTGGTCCGATTACCAGCAGCAGTGGTACCCCAGTATGCAGAAGATTACGACATTCAACGGACATAACTATGGGGTGATGGACGGCACCGACACGCGCCTGATCTGGTACAACAAGAACATCTTCCAGAAGGCTGGCCTGCCAACCGACTGGCAGCCGAAGACCTGGGCAGACATTCTGACGGCTGCAAATGCCATCAAAGCCAAAGTTCCCGGCGTCATTCCAATGAACCTGTACTCGGGTATTCCTATGGATGAAGCCTCTTCCATGCAGGGTTTCGAGATGCTGCTCTATGGGACCAAAGACTCGCTTTACAACTACAACACAAAGAAGTGGGTTATTTCCAGCAAAGGTTTCCAGGATGCACTCAATTTCGTCAAGACGGTGTACAATCCTTCTGACCTGCTCGGACCCACCAACGATATTGCGTTGAGCACGCAGGCGGCGAATACCATTACGCAACAATTGATTCCACAGGGTAAGCTCGGTATAGACATTGACGGCTCGTGGGTGCCTAATACCTGGGCATCAGGCGGACAGGCTCCGTGGCCGCAATGGCAGCAAACAATGGGCATGGCCAAGATGCCAACGCAGTTCGGTGATGCACCAAACTACGTCAGCCTCTCTGGCGGCTGGGCCTATTCGATCAGCCAGCAATCCCAACACAAGGATCAGGCAGTCCAGGTCATGAAGGTGGCGAACAGCGTGGATAATCTGGCAAGTTATGATGTGGCGGCAGCCCAGATTGCTCCCCGTAAAGACATCGCGAACGTAGCTGCGTACAAGAACCTTCCTGGTAACGAATTCTTCACCAGCCTTGTCTCTTTCTCGCAGTTCCGTCCGGCGTTCCCTGCCTATCCGAAGATCTCGGTCCAGATCGACTCGGCGATGCAGCATGTGATGCAAGGCCAATCGCCTGGAGATGCGATGTCATCCTACCAGCAATCGGTGATAGGTATTGCTGGCCAGAACAATATCGAAACACACACGTAGCCCGGCTGTGACTCTGATAGCCATAAGTAGGGGCCCGCGCAAGGCCCCTACTTATCACCTCATCGACGAAGAAAGAGGCAAGCATGCAGAAGGAAATCCAGCTAGAAACTCCACTAGAAACCAGGAGACCGCTCACTCCGGTACCCCAGAACAATCAGAGGCGCAACAAACATATGCGCACGGGCATCCTATTTATGGCCCCGGCCTTGCTGATTACGCTGGTGTTTATGATTGGTCCAGCGCTCTGGTCCGTGTATATTTCTCTCACAAATATGTCGCTCACAGGCGCGGGCGCGGCTTCCCCTCAGTGGGTGGGACTGCAAAACTTTGCGCAGATTCTGCACGATGGCGAGTTTTTTAACGCTTTCCGGGTCTCACTCACCTACCTGGTCTTCTCTGCCTTGATCGGTCAGGCAGTCCTTGGACTGCTTCTGGCGTTGCTTATGCGCAAACGCAACCGCGTTTTCAAAGCGATCCTTGGCTCTATTATTGTGGTGGCATGGGTTATCCCCGACGTGGTGGCGGGCTTCCTCTGGAGCGCGTTCCTGGCGGGTGGACCGCAGAGCGTTCTCGCACCGGGTCTGCTCAATACTATCATGAGCGCTATTGCCCTTCCCCAGCACGCCTGGTTACAACAATATCCTATGACCATGATTATTATGGCTAATATCTGGCGTGGTACGGCGTTCTCTATGTTGCTCTATGCCTCGGGTCTGGAAGGCATCCCGGACGAACTCTTTGAGGCTGCAGCTATAGATGGTGCCGGGGTTTGGGCACGTTTGCGCAATATCACCCTCCCGCTGCTTAGAGGCACGATTGCCACCGACCTGCTGCTGATTACCCTGTCAACGCTCTCCGATTTCACGCTGGTCTTCGTCCTGACAGGTGGTAGCAACCTCAACACTGAACTTATGACAATCTACCAGTACCGCCAGGCATTCCAGTTCTACCAGATCGGCTATGGCAGCGCTATCGCCTTACTGATTATTGTGGTGGGAGCTATCCTCTCTCTACTGTACATACGCATTCTGCGCGTCGAATTATAGTTACTCCAGAGGAGGTGATTTATGGCTATCCGCCGCGTACTCAGCACGACACCGGTCTACATCATTTTAATTGTTATCGGCCTGTTCTTCCTTATACCGCTGCTCTGGCCTATTCTAGCCAGCATTAATCCGCAGGCGACCCTGGCGGTTGCTCTTCCTAAAAGTCCAAGCCTGGTGAACTTCGCTACCATTATAAGTAATGGGACGGTGGCACAGCCCTTTATCAATAGCCTGATTCTGGGTATCTCGACTATGGTCCTGGCGGTTATCTTATCGGGCCTGGCCGCCTACCCACTCTCGCGCTACCAATTCGGCTTAAAAAGGCTGCTTATGTACTTTATCCTTTTCACCAGCGCGCTACCAGTTCTCGCCCTGGTCACGCCGCTTTACGCGATGTATGTGACGCTCAATCTGCAGGATACGCTGCTCGGTTGCGTCCTCTTCTTCGTTGCCAGCGCGTTACCATTCTGTATATGGCTGATGAAGAACTTCCTGGATACGGTGCCATTCGAGCTTGAGGAAGCGGCCTGGATCGATGGCGCATCGACATTGGATACGCTGCGGCATATTGTTCTGCCACTGGCCGCCCCAGGGATCGCGGTTGTGGGCGTATGGAGTTTTCTGGGAGCCTGGACCAACTTTTTTGTGCCGCTCATCATTCTACAGAGCCAGAATCTGCTGCCCGCTTCGGTGAATATCTACACGTTCTTCGGCTCCTACGGTCAGGTAAACTACGGCCAGCTCGCCGCCTACGCGCTCCTCTACGCGTTACCGGCGGTTGCTCTGTACACGCTTGTCTCGCGCTTCTTTGTGAAGGGCATCACCGGCGGCCTGAAGGGTTAATACTTGCTCAGTAGGGATGGGCCTTGCGTCCATCCGGCCCACGAACCACGCGATGGGCAAGCGGATGGACGCAAGGCCCATCCCTACTGAAGCATAAGGGTTGAGGAGTTTCGCATGGTTTTTCTGGTTCAAAAGCTGCAGCGCAGTCTTGAAGCATTGGAGAAGGCGATACAAGGTCCGTCCTATGCCCTCGCGCCCATCTACTGTAGTGTCGCGTCCGGCCCAATGACGATGCCCGAGGAGAAGGCAAGCTGGGAGCTGATAGAGACAGGACAGGTCTGGGGCGAACGCTATGGTACGAGTTGGCTCAGAACGACGGTGCGTGTCCTCGCCGCGCAACAGGGCGAGCCTCTGGTGTTGCAATTGCACTGGGATAGGCGCAATCAAGATGAACTGCTGCGCTATTTAGAAGCGACGGTCTTTCTCGACGGTCGCGCCTGCGGAGCTTTTGACTGGCGACATCCCGTTCTCTTGTTGCCCGCCGCTGCCAGCGATGGAGCCGAGCATGAACTCCTGCTACAGGTCTTCACGGAGTTCACTCATCCCTTTGGAGGTCTGACGATACACGCGCGTAGCGAGGTTCACTGGCAGCTCTATCACTTGATGGAGACGGTACTGCACGCCAGCCTCTCACTACACGAAGGCGACCCCGTCCGTCACGCGCTGCTAGAACGTCTCAACAACGCCTACAACATGCTTGATCTGCGCGAGGGATGGCACAGCGAGCGCTTTATCCCCTCGGCACAAGCGGCATACGACTATCTGCAAACGCATTTGACGGAGGGTCTGACGAGCGGCAACCGTCCCCAGATCACCGTGAGCGGGCACGCGCATCTTGATGTGGCGTGGCAATGGCCATACTGGCGCACGCGGCAGAAGATTGCCCATACCGTTGCCAATGTGCTGGCATTGATGGAGCGCTATCCTGACTATCACTACAGTCAGAGCCAGCCGCAAGTACTGCAATGGCTGAAAGAGGACGTACCCGAATTATACGCACGCGTCAAAGAACGTGTCGCCGAGGGCCGTTTTGAGCCGGTCGGGGCCATGTGGCTTGAGGCCGACTGCAATCTGCCTTCCGGCGAATCGCTTGTGCGCCAGATTCTGCACGGCACGCGCTTCCTGCAAGAAGAGTTTGGTATGACGGTGCAACATATCTGGTTGCCCGATGTCTTTGGCTATAGCGCGGCACTGCCCCAGATTATGCGCGACTGCAACATACCCGTCTTTATGACAACCAAGATTAGCTGGAACCAGTTTAACCGCATGCCCTGTGATACCTTCCGCTGGCGCGGCATCGACGGTACCGAGGTGCTCACCCATTTCATCACCGCTCCCGACCAGCATATGGCGACAACCTACTACACCTATAATGGTCCTATGCACCCGGAGGATATGACCGGAACATGGGACAACTATCGCCAGCAGGATATCAACACAGACCTGCTCTATCTCGCTGGCTGGGGTGATGGCGGCGGTGGGCCAACGGAGGAACAACTGGAACGCGTACAGCTATTGGCAGACCTGCCGGGTTTTCCCCAGGTGCGCTCTGGCCGGGCGGATAGCTTCTTCAAAGAGCTCTACGCGCGCGTCTGGGAGAATCCGCGCCTCCCCACCTGGGTTGGTGAACTCTACCTGGAATATCACCGGGGAACGTACACCTCGCAAGCACGGAACAAACAGGCCAATCGACGCGCCGAACTTGCCTACCGCGAGACCGAACTCCTCAATTCCTGGGCCAGCCTCTACGGCATGCCATCGCGCCAGGAGCAGTTGAATGCAGGCTGGCGGCTCATTCTGCTCAACCAGTTTCACGATGTGCTGCCCGGCTCATCCATTCACGAGGTCTACGAAGATACCGAGCGTCTCTATGCCCACGCATTCAGCATAGCTCAGACGATACGCGACGAGGCACTGGCGACACTCCAGCAGCGTATTGCGGTTAAAAAGCAGGATGTGCTTGTCCTCAACACACTGGTATGGGAGCGTTCCGATCCCCTTCAGATACCCGCAACAGCTCTACGCGATCTACCCTACGCACAGCGCAGCACCGATTGGGATGGCAACGCGTTGCTACTGATCGATACTGTACGCGTTCCCGCAAGTGGCATCACTGTCCTTGCAACAGACGATGGTACGCGAAACAACAAGCCGCAAGCATTCTGCCGCGCAAGCTTCCAGGATGACCAGACACTACTGCTACAAAACGGTTTCTACGATCTCCAGCTCGACTCCCACGGCAACATTAGCAGACTATATGATAAGCGCGCAGACCGTGATGTGCTTGCGGTGGGACAGGTAGGCAACCAGCTCATTGCCTACGAGGATCGTCCTCTAAATTTTGACGCGTGGGACATCGATCTCTTTTATGAAGAGAAGGCGTATCCTCTTTCCGCTAGTAGCGCGCTTCGCATGCTTGAAGAGGGACCGATACGCGCAACCGTCGAAATCGTCAGGGAGTATCTCTCTTCGCGTATCACACAGCGCATCTCGCTCTGGCGCAGTTCTCCGCGCATCGACATCGCCACAGAGATCCACTGGCACGAGCATCAGACGCTCTTGAAAGCCGCCTTCCCGCTCGCCATCAACAGCACGCGCGCGACCTACGAGATTCAGTTTGGCAGCGTCGAGCGTCCCACACATCGCAACACCTCCTGGGATCTGGCGCGCTTCGAAGTCTGCGCGCATCGCTGGATCGATCTCTCCGAAGGTGGCTACGGTGTAAGTTTACTCAATGATAGCAAATACGGGCACGACGTGCATGATAACGTCATGCGCCTCACGCTACTCAAATCCGGCATAGACCCTGATGCGCAGGCCGATCAGGGCATCCATCGCTTCACCTACAGCCTCCTGCCCCACGTCGGCGACTGGCGCGATGCACAGACCGTACGGCATGCCTATGAACTCAACGTCCCGCTCATAGCGCTTCCAGGTCAGGCAGCATCGACAGCATCTCCCGTCGATACCAGTTCATCATTTCTACAAACCGATTGTTCCCACGTCGTAGTGGAGACCGTGAAACCTGCCGAAGACGGAAACGGTCTGATTGTGCGTCTCTACGAAGCCCATAACCAGCGTGGAGGCGGCACACTCAGCTTTGCCGTAGCGCTCCGTTCCGCGCAAGTATGCAATCTGCTAGAGGAGCCACTGGCGGACATTGCAGTGCAGGGACGCAGTTTTTCCTTCGAGGTCAAGCCCTTTGAGATAAAAACGTTCCGCGTGCATCTGCAAAGAGAATAACGGCTCAGCGGCGGCGCGAGGATTTCTTTTTTTTCTTGCGATGGTGCGGTTTAGCGGGTTCCTGCTCATCCTCAAGCTTATAGGGAGTATCGATACCATAGATGCGGCGCATCTGCTGGCGATGCCGCGAGCGCGCCTCCATATCGGCGGGCGCGGCATTGACCTGCTTCACCAGCTGCTTCGTCGTCTGAATAGCCCCACCGTGTTCCGCGACGGAGTAGCGCACTTCTTCATCGTCGCTAAACATCTCGACCTTGCGACCAGCCGCATTCGCCTCGGCGGCCAGGCGTTTGATCACATTGTCGGCGGTATCCCCATAGCGAGAAAAGATCACGCGGATATGCTCCTCGTAGCGCTCCTGCTCGCGGGCATCATTGCCATCGAAGACAACGATCACGCGCCTGGTTGTACGGCTATAGCGGTTCTGAAGCTGGCGCAGAAGCAAAGCACGAGCATCGGCAAGAGACTTGAGCTCAGCCGCGCGAAACATCAGATTATTTTTGATAACATTGTAGCCATCGACCAGGATATCGCTATCCGAGTTATACCGATTATTCCCCATATCCTTATTTTAGAACAGATGCTGGAGCATATGCCAGAAACGCGCTATCCCGGTACGAATGTCGACATGCAGGAGTCCACGCAAAAACGTATTTCCATCCGCTAAGAGCAACGCAACGACAAGCAGGAGGATGATGAGTACGACAAGCACGACGAGCGCGACGACAAGCAGGCGAGAAGAGCGCCCCGTACGCCCGCGACCGCGCCTGGAACGATCTGGACGCGTCTTCTCCGCAGCAACATCCGAGCGGTCCGGACGCGTCTTCGCCTCGGCAACATCCAGGTGGGAAGGAGAACGTTTCTGATCTGGACGCGTCTCAATCTCATCGATGTCTAGCGAGCGAGACCGTTGTGTACGCGCTGCTGGGCGTGTGCTGGTAAAATCGGGCCTGGTAGGAACAATATCGATATCGATCGACCCGGTAACATCGGGTTTAGTAGGAACGGTATCGATATCGACTGGCGATGAGGGCCGCTGAAAGCGTCCGGGCTGTACATTGACCAGCGACGATTGGGCGCTCTGTGCCGGTACAGCCGGGGAGTAAGCAGGGGTGAACTGAGCGCCATCCAGGGGAGCTGGTTCGAGGCGGAAGGGGAGGCCAGTTTCTACGGAGCACTGGCCGCAGACCCCATGCACCTCATCCCAGCAGGACGGGCAGGAGGGGCGTCGGCAGCGGAAGCAGAAGTGGCACATGCTCATAAGCGCCGACTCCAGGACGATAGGCGGCCCTTGCAACAGGTAAGCATGCGAGCGCGACGGCGTATAGGCAGCCTGACAGATGCTGCACACAATAGTCCCCTGCCCCGACTCATTGGAGGTAGAGGGCAGATATGCTAAGTGTTGGGTTGCGATAGATCTATTCACGACGCCTCCCACAAATACTTATATGAGAAAAGATGCTGCGCGCTCCTTATCTATTATACGCCGGAACGTGAGGCGCGATGCAGTAGTGTGTCAGGCAGCCATGCAACTATGAGTGAGCTATTCAAGCCAGCATGTATGGGTGCAGAGACTTTTTTAGAGAAACGTGTGAAGTCGCAAAATTGGGGGTGGGAGGGGGCTTGACAGGAGCGGAGTAGTCTGTTATCATCCTAACTGCGCGAGGGAGTACCGTTCAAGAGGTGCAAGCGAGCGTCAAGAGGAGCCGTGGTGTAGTGGCCTAACATGTCTGCCTGTCACGCAGAAGATCGCGGGTTCGAATCCCGTCGGTTCCGGTCTTGCCAACGTTCTGTCACAAGCAGTCCTTTGGCTTCATCATATTCAACGACCCCGTTCAGCATCCGTAAGACAGGAAGGAATGCAGGACGGGGTTTTATTGCGGCAATAATCTTGTTCTCCAGGTCATAATACAAACCACCCGTCTCAAGGGCAATGATCACCATCTCACGTCTCTCCTCTGGCGTTGCAACATCCCACAAAGCAGCCATGCCTGGAAGATGCTCCCCTGCTTCGACCACTTCATCGTAGGTCACTCCATCGACTTCAGGTGCGTCAAGCTGCTTGAGCGCGAGCTCGACTGCGGCCATCTCTCCTTGACACTCCTAGTATTCAATCTAGCCTTCTCTGTATAGCTTGAT
>Ga0066793_10000632_pt1 | contig 14376 bp, 13 predicted proteins | sample PersoiDNA2013189_FD_83876 | JGI IMG/M metagenome (GOLD analysis project Ga0066793, IMG submission 83876) | Permafrost soil microbial communities from the Arctic, to analyse light accelerated degradation of dissolved organic matter (DOM) -... | ecosystem: Environmental > Terrestrial > Soil >... | reverse complement strand
GGGACGGTGTCCTGGCCAGCCGCGGCTAACAGGCGGTAAACGGCAGGAACCTGCTCGCTGGGGATCGGGACGTAGACGAACTCACTCATGGGCCTCCTCTGGGATTGCCTGTTGCCCTGGAAAGGCTGAGCATTGTAGCAATACCACAGTATCCAGTGGTAACTGGAAGAGTCAGTACCGTGTGATCGAGTGAGGTCTTCATGCGCTCTATTGTGGCGTCGCTAAATCGTGTCGCGCAAGTGCCGTTGCGCGATGCAGCACGGGGCTCGAGGTCTTGGGCGGGTGCTACCACTGGCGCAGCGTTGTCAGCCGACCAGCGCCGCAGCCGCTAAGCGCGCCGGCCTCGATCATCGCTGGGTGTCTGGCAGCGGGGTATCCCGAGTGGGGATGGATCGCCAAGCTCGCGGTCTGCTTCAAGCAGTGGGCCTACGAGCTGGCGAGCGATATCGCCGCGAGGAACCGTCGAAAACCTGGCTGGCGCGGGGATCCAGGCTTCAACCCCGCCTAGAGCTCGGCAAAGAACTCAGGGGTGATCTGAACGTCCTCGATCTGACGAACACTGCAATGCACCCCGAGCTCATACCGCTTGAGTAGATCACAGAGCTGATCGCCGTCGATCAGATCAACCGGCGGGGCACCATCTCGCGTCGCCTCTCGTTTAGCCTCAGCCGTGTAGGTGCCCGTGGTGATCAGCAGACCCTTGTCCCCGCGACCACTCATCGCGCCGCGAAAGTCGCGTACCGCGCCTGGGCCGACACTGCCGATGTAGCGCTTGCATTGGAAGAACACCGGAAAGCTGAGCAGCGATACCCGGTAGACGCCGATCCCGTCGATCCCGCCGTCTCCAGCTTTCCCGGTGACAGTCGCCGAGACGAACCCGGCCTCGCGGAGTAGTCGCCGGGCGAGGCGCTCGAACTGATCAGGCGAGACGTTCTGGAGGGTCGATAGAAGCCGCTCCCGCCATTCCGTTGAGAGTTCGCGGTCATCGTCCGCATGCAGTTCCACCAGCTCATCGGCGTCGTGGTCCGCTTGCTTTGCGTTCTGACCGCTCCTCAGCTGAGCCCTGTAGGCGGCGTGAAGGGCCGGAATCTCCTCGGCCGTAACCGTGCGGCCCGCCTCGGTTGTGCTCCAGATGCCGCGGTCGCTGTTCTCAAGGAGACCCATGCCCTTGAGGTGTGTACGGCACCAGCCGAGCCGAGATTCGATCAGGCTGCGACGACCTTTCTTCGCGGGAACTGCCTGCTGCTCCTCAGTGAACCCCTGGGTGCTGATCACCTTCTCGACGATCTCTTCGATGGTTCCGCTGTCGCCGATCTCCCGCACGGCGAGCAGCGTGGGCCACAGCATCTCGGTGTATGGAGGGATGTTCGGGGGTTCGCTCACAGCGCACAGCCTACCGACGTCGGCACCGCGCTTGGCACGACGCTCGCCACAGGCAGCCCTCCCTTCTGACCGGCGCCCGCGGCGTTTGCTGGCGCGCTAGGTTTCCACCCGGATGATCGCTGTGCATCCCATAGTGGTGGACACGTCCGACCCAGCGACCACCGTTATCGCGGCCCTCGGGCTGGCGCTCGCCGTCAGCTCGCTCGGCTGGCAGGCGGTGAGCTTCTGGCTCACGGGCAGCCGCGTTAGCGTCGAGATGCGGGGCGGCCTCAAGAGCAAGACGTACGCCGTGACGATCCCTCGCACGGCGACGGCGGAGGAGATCGCGACATTGCGTTCCCAGGGCTTCAATGAGCCTGTTCTCTCGGTCCATGTCAGGAACGCGGGACGCGGCGAGACGTCCGTCGCCGAGGTTGAACTGCTGTTTTCCAATGGCGGCTCACTCAGCAGCACGATCCATGAGCCGCCGCTACCGTTCCGGATGCCGGGGGAAAGTGAGCAGATATGGCACTTCGACGCGAAGCTCGCCAGGGACTACGCCGAGGCGGTCGAGCAAGCGATCCCGGCGAGCAAGCCCCCCATACGGTGCGCGCGAGTGTTCGGCTCGGAGGCCGCACGAAGTCGGTCGTGTCGAAGAACAAGGTCGAGTTGCAGACCAGCAAGTGAGTGCTGGTTAGACGATGTACCGGGGAACGCGTCGCACAAGCGGCATCGTACGACCTGTGCATCAGCAGGGCGACACTGCGATCATGTATTCGGCATGGCCAACAAAGAGCTAGATGAACTGCTGAGTTGGAGTCTTGCCCACGCAGATGATTGGCGCCTCGCTGATCTACGCGGCCGACATTTGCGGGCGCTGCTGAAACGGGCCACAGATACGTTCGCTGCTGCTACCTGCCTAGTGCACCGTGGCTACGCGCACCAAGCGATCATGCTGGCACGCCCGCTGTTCGAGGACACAGTGCTCGCATGCTGGATGAAGTGGGTTGCAGCGCCAGGGTTTGTTAGCCAGCGTCTCACCGACCAGGAGCATCACGCCGAAATCATATTCGACAGTCTCTCTGAGCGTTACCCTTCGCTCACGAAGTTGGCGCCGGCACACGACCAAGCTGAGCTGCCTTGCTACGAGGCGACATTTGGCCGATACGGAGAGATACCGTGGTGGGGAGTACCCGAAATTATCGAGGCACCCCACCCGCAGCATGACCAACCACGATACCGACGACCCCCCAAACACAAGAACCGCTCGCTCCGTTCCCTCATCGATGAGCTGGCAGATGTGGCCGTCCCGACTTCCGATCGCGTAATCGTCGTCAGCTCAAAGCCCGGTCCACCGGACTTTCTGATTCCCCGCTTGCGCTACCTGAGCGACGTCGTAAACTGGCTTAACAACAGAGTCCTACATTTCACGTCGCTCGGATACCGAGAAGCAAACCGTGACGGTACCACTGCGTCGCATAAAGCCCTACAAGATTATAGGATGTCACTGGCGCAAGAAACGCTATTGATGACCTATGACAAGCTGCTTTTTGTCATGTTTCAACATGGCAACCAGCGGCTGGAGCGCGATTATGCCGCCGGCGTCGGTAGTCGTATCCACGACAGTCTCACGGCAAGAAGCGTCGAGCCTCCAGAGCGCGCTTGATCCTTATGCTGCATAGTCGGGGTGACGTGCGTATCGGAGTGGCCAGGCGCATCGGATGTCGCGCTGTCTCAAGATAGCGATATTGCCGTCGCACAATCGGCGTTGGATGACCCACCTATGCCTCGCTCCCTCGTCGCGCGACAGTTTCCGCTCGAAAATTCTTGGAGGGCTGTGGCCACGGCTACATGTCAGACGCGAGACGGCCGGGCAGTCTCCGAGGCCGTGCACGACGTGTTGAGCCCGTACTCGACGCCCATGTCTCGAGCGAGCGACCGAGTTCAAACGCCGATCTTCCGGCAGTACTGAAGGTCTCCCGCAAGTCGAGCGCCGACAGCTCATCGCCGTCGAGCGTTGTGTCCAGCAGCACAGGATCAATGCCAGAGGCGAGGACGCACCCAAGCACGCTGCTACCTACGATATTAACCAGCCTGCCCGGCTCGATGCTGTACTCGGCCGACGAGAGTTGTATTGGCTCCAGTGCCGCAACCAGGTTCTCCGTGGCCATGCCGATCGACTGAAGGACCGGATGGGCTAGATGGGCATAGTAGCTCGCTTCCGCCCGCCTCCGACCAGCAATACGCTCAACACTCACGTCGGATCGGTCAACGTCAAATTCGGCACCCATCGCCTTCTCCAACGACGCCACGGTTGCGTCGACGTAGTGGGCCCCTGTCTCTACGAGCGCAATCCAGCGAGCAGCGACCAGCCAGTCGAACCCACTCTCGGAATCTGCCAAAGGGACCACATTGATCTGCGGATGCGTAAGCTTGTGGGCCACCTCATAGTCGGCGCGCGGCGGGTCATCCTTGAGCCATTTCGCACGCGTCTTGAACAGATTGGCGACGCCTGCGAAGGCGAGGAAGAACGGCGCAATTGGCGCGACAACGACGGCACCCACTACGGCGGCTGCGCCCAGACTCGCGGCCGCGCCCGCCGACAGATTCTGAGTCGCTTCCCAAGCGCGCTCCGCCCTCGCCGCCTTTCGCTTCACGGGATCACTGAAGCCCGTAGGCTCCGGAATGAGAGGTCGTGGAATTCTCGGGCTCACGAACAAGCAGATCCTACATGAAGGCTCGCTCGAGCAACTGGATGCGCCAACAGAACCAAGCCCGCATCGTGCCGCGCAGCCCATGCCGCGCTTTCACCGCAGTCGCACAACCGGTAGTGCGCGACGCTCGCGGCTTACCAGTTCGCCCGGGGCTGGCTTGGCAAGGGCGCTCGCGCGGTGCCAGAGATCCAGCATAATGCTGGGATGACGGAAGGCAGAAGCAGCGCGCTCATCATCCGCCGGGCTGCCGCAGTCGCGCGCCCGCAGAAGCGATCGGGTCAACCCGTCGTTCTCGCTGCTCTTCTCGGGGCTGCGCCAGGCGCGCTCGCGGATGCACGCGCGCTACTCCGCGATGAGATGACGGTGACGACGTACACCGTGCGTCGTGTAAACCAAGTGGCTCTTGCTGGCTTCACACGGCGCGTCGCCGAGCAGGCAGATCGCGTCGCCGCTGCGAGCAGCCGTGCCGAGACACACTCATTGAAAGTAGGTCGAGTCCTGCTCGTGAGTACTGTCGCCGGTGCCGCCTCAGATGCTATGGCTGTCGTGACGCGCGACCTATCCCTGCGCGGGTTCGCCGAGAACCGTAGTCTCGACGCCTTGGAGTCCACCGCCAACTACGCCGCCCTGGCTGTCGTAGGAGCTGCGCTTGTCGCCATCCCTGTGGAGATTCCTGTCGCTGTGAGCTCGATCGTGATATTCGGTGTCGGCGTCGCCGTGAGTCGCGCCGTACGCCCCGTGCGTCGGCGCGTGATTGGTCGGCGGCTTGCTGGCGCGTGAGGCGCTCTAGACCCGCTTAGGGGAAGCCCGCGTTGCCGCCGATCATGTGCCGCTGCTGATGTCGATGCGGTGTAGCGTGGCGACCCGGAGGGTCTCGACGATACGATTCGCTGACGTGGAATAAGAACCTACTTGACTCGACAGGAAATCCAGTGAGCAAACGGAGTGCCCGTGTGGCAATTGTGACTGGCGCATCGACCGGGATCGGACGGGCGATTGCCTGCCGGCTCGCGGAGGATGGCCACACCGTCGTCGTCAACTCCAAGACGGACGTGGCTGGGGGCGCGGAGACCGTGGCCGATATTCAATCTCGCGGCGGCGACGCCGAGTACTGCCGCGCCGATGTCGCAAAGCCTAGTGGCGTAGACCGCATCTTCAGCTGTGCCGAGGCGCTCGGAAACGTCACAGTCCTCATAAATAACGCTGGTGCTACCCGCAGCCAGCCGCTCGGCGAGTGGACGCGTGTGCACTGGCACGACATGCTCGACACAAATCTCGTGGGCACCGCTTTGATGTGCCAGGCGTTTCTAGCTCGTGACCTGGACGGAGTGCAACGCTCGATTGTCAATATCGCGTCCGTCCGGGGACTACCGGACGCTCCGCGGATCGGGATCGCCGCCTACTCCGCAGCCAAGGCAGGCGTGATCAGTCTTACGAAAGCGCTTGCTATCGCCGCCGCGCCGAGCGTCACAGTGAACGCGATTAGCCCCGGGTTTGTCGAGACCGCGTACATGACCCGCGCTGATCCTCTGCTGAAGGAGCAGTGGCTCGCGGCGATGCCGATCGGACGATTCTTGCAACCGGTCGAGGTGGCGGAGTGCGTGGCAGGCGTTCTCCCGCAACGAGCTCTCACGGGCGCGAACATAGTCCTCGATGCCGGCTGGATCGGTGCCAACCGCTAGGCCGCCGTCTCAGGTACGATCCGAGCTGCCTTGGCCAGCCGACTGACAGCCGAGCACCGTCGCTTTCGTAGGCCTACTCGGGCGTGGGCGCTTTCGCGGTTCAGGGAAGAAGGACTGGAGGCTTATCACTGGTCCAACCCGCCGGCACTGATATACGAGCCTCACTCGCATCCTTTCCGCGACATCATTAGGTGCGTCGCGGGCAGCATCACCTTTCATACGAGCGACGGCGACTTCGAGCTCACGCCGGGCAGTCGTTTTGAGATGGACCCAGACACCGAGCACTCCGCCACGGTTGGCCGAGATGGCGTAGGCTGCGTGGAGACCAGTGCTCGGGACACACGGCCGGGTTAGATTCGCGTTGCTCGAATGCGCCGGATGATGTAGGTTTGGGTCATGGGGGCATTTACGGTCCATCACACTGCGATAAGCGTCAGGCAGACGCAGCGGTCGATCGCGTTTTACGAATACTTCGGCTTTCGGGTGGTATTCGTTTGGCATGCGACCGACGAGAGCCTTGAGATCGTTCATCTCCGCAACGACGCGGGCCAGTTCCTTGAGCTCGTTTGCTACGCCTCCCCTAAGGTCGGCCCTGCGCCGGGTGTCGGGAATGATCTCGATCAGCTTGGCGTGAAGCATCTGGCGCTGACGACCCGCGATCTCCACTCCGTCTGGTCGGATATCGTCGATCGCAAACTCGGCGAGGTCACCGAGGTCACGAGCGGGCGAACTCAGATGGAGCTCTTCTTTGTGCGCGACCCCGATGGCTTCTGGCTCGAGATCCTTTCAGACACCCGCCAACTCGATCCAGCCAATCCGACTCAGGTCCAAGAGGCGCCGAGGCTGCTAGCCGGCGAGTGATCGCCAGCAAGGCCCAGGCAACCGCGGGAGCAACAAGAGCGTGAGCACGGGGCACCAAGTCCGCATGGCCAGGCTCGTCGACTCGGCCGGGCCGACGTTCATTCTTCCGATCGACGATGGGCTGATCTCCGGGCCGAACGGATCCCTGGCCGATCCTCGAGGACTTGTACGTAGCGCGGTGGCCGGAGGCGCTCGTTGTGTGCTCGGATACCCAGGGACTCTCCGTCAGTGCGCAGGTTGCCTCGCGGGTGCGGGATACGTGCAGAACCTAACGGCCAGCACGAGGCTGTCGAGACATACCGAGAAGGTTCTGGTCGCCCGACCACTCGATGCGCTGCGCAATGGTGCGGACGGCGTCGCCGTACACATCAACTTCTCGGCCTCGTCAGAGCCGGCAATGCTCCGCAACGTTGGGCAGGTTGCGGAGGAATGCCGCAATGTCGACGTGCCGCTGCTCGTGATCGCCTATCCACGAAGAGACGCGGAGGGCGGCGACGACAACTATCGAGACCTTCGCGAATCAGATCCCGACGAGTACACGGATCTCATCTCTCATTGTGCGCGAGCTGCAGCCGAGCTCGGAGCAGCCATCGTCAAGGTCCCGTACACAGGCTCAACCGCGACGTTCAAGAGAGTCGTCACCGCGGCTCTCGGGACCCACGTGATCGTGGCGGGTGGCGAGCCCGTCGATGACGAGCGCGCGATTCAGGTTGCGCAGGATGCCGTGCTCGCTGGCGGAGCGGGCGTCGCCTATGGACGACAGACATTCATGCGCGACGCCTCCGAGGTCGAGACGTTCGTCGATCGGGTCGTCACGGCCATGCGCGACGCGGCCGAACGCACGACGCGGCCGTCGCTGGCCGCCGACACAGGCTAGTTCGCAAGAGGCGAGATCATGCAGATCGCGGCGATGGAGGTTCATGTTGTTGAAGCTGACCAGCCGTTTGCGATCGGCGGCGAGCTCACACTGCGCCCGGCGAACGTGATCGTCCGGCTTGAGACCGACGACGGAATCGAAGGGGTCGGCACGGCCACCGCGAACTTCGGCGGTCATGGCATCGCGCGATCAATCGCCGACATGCGACCGCTCATCCTCGGAAAGGACCCGCGCTTCCGTGAGCGACTATGGCAGACCATCCTCGATGCCAGCGTGGTGGTAATGCCGCCACAGGTCCTTGCGAGTATCGATTGCGCACTGTGGGATCTCGCTGGCCGCCAAGTCAACCTGCCCGTGTACCAAATGCTCGGCGCCTATCGCGACAGGCTGCCTTGCTACGCGAGTACACGCGTGTACCCGGAGACAGCCGACTACCTGTCCATCATCGACGACTACGCCGCGCTGGGCTTCCGAGCGTTCAAGCTGCACGGCTGGGGCGAAGCTGACCGTGATATGGCACTTTGTCGAGCGGTACGCCGGCATGTGGGAGCCGAGTACGCCCTGATGCTCGACGCGGTCGGCGCCTACTCGATCTCCGATGCGCTCAAGGTCGGCCGGACGCTGGAAGAGCTGGAGTTCGAGTGGTTTGAGATGCCTATCCGCGACCAGGCGCTATGGGGGTATCAGCAGATAGCGGCTGCGCTAGACATCCCGATCACCTCTGGGGAGGTCCACACCTTCTCGTTCCAAGAAGCAGCTAGCTACCTCATGGCGCGAGCCTGGGACATCCTGCGGATCGATGCGACGATCTCCGGCGGCATCACCGGCGCCTACAAGGCCGCCGCGCTCGCAGAGGCGTTTGGCACCCAATGCGAGCTGCATAGCTTCGGGTATGCATTGGCGCTCGCGGCAAACCTCCAAGTCGCCGGGGCAATCCGCAACTGCCGCTACCTCGAGGTTCCGGTCCCGCTCGACGGCTACGACCTCGGCATGGAGGGCGGCATCTACATCGATCGGAACGCGGAAGCTCACCTCCCCGACGGCCCAGGCCTCGGTCTGACGGTCGACTGGGAGACGATGCGGCAGTCTGTGTCCGCAACGTACTAGCATGGCCCGGTGCGCCTCGACGCAAAACTCCCGTGGCTCGACCGTGATCAGCGCGTAGCACGGCGGACATTGTTGGCCGCTGCCGCCCTAGCCGTCGCGGGCGCTGTCGTGACGATCTGCGTTCTTGCCTTCATCAAGTGGATCCCTGACGCCCTCGTCCCCAAGCACGGCCAACCCCCGGGTCGGGCCGATGAAATCGCGAAAGTGCGCAGCGCTCTCCTGACGATGATGGGCGGCCTCGTCGCCGTCGCCGGCGCGATCTATACGGTCAAGACCTTCCGGTTGTCCCGACAAGGCCAGATCACCGATCGTCTGACCCGCGCAATCGACCAGCTCGGCAGCGACCATGTCGATATACGATTGGGCGGCATCTACGCGCTCGAGAGACTCGCCCGTGAGTCATCGGGCGACTACGGCCAGATCATCGAAATACTTGCCGGGTACATCCGCGAGAAGTCGCGCTGGATACCCAGCTCGACCCCGCCGCCATCAGATGTTGACGAGCTTCGTGCGGCTCTGCGGCCGCGCGCCGACATTCACGCGGCGCTACGCGCAATCGGACGCCGTGACGCCGGGCGTGACCAGAACTCCGCTACCGTCACGATTGACCTCTCGCACACCGACCTGCGCGGCGTTGCCTTCGACGGGGGCAACTTCTCACGAGCATTGTTCGTCGAAGCACATCTTGAGTGCGCAGACCTCGCGGGCGCAGACCTGTCAGGCATCGACGCCAGTAGCGCCCATCTGGACCACGCCAAGCTTTCGGGCGCGATCCTGATCGATGCGAAACTTGAGTCTGCGCAACTTCCCCACGCCGAGCTGCGCTTCGCCAAGATGCGCAAGGCGAAACTACGTGATGCGAACCTTGAGCATGCCAACCTCTTCGAAGCTGACCTCGATCATGCGGACCTCTGGAAGGCGAAACTGCATAGGGCCAACCTCTGGAACACCAAGCTTGCGACGGCCGAACTCCGAGAAGCCGACATATCGGGTATACGAGAGAACGCTGCCACGACGTGGCCTGCCGATCGCGACTCCGTCGTAGCTCGCTCGATCGTGACGTAGCACCACCGGTGCGACATACACTCTCGGCAGACGAGCTGCTGACCACGACACGCTCGGTTCGGCGTCGCCTTGACCTCTCGAGGGCGGTCGACCGGGAGGTCCTGGAACAGTGTTTCCTGATCGCTCAGCAGGCCCCGTCCGCATCGGATCGGCAGAACTTCCACTTTCTCGTCGTGACCGATGCTGCACGGCGAGCCACGTTGGGGGACCTATACCGCCACGGCTTGGAGATCTACAAGCGAGAAGCTCGAAGCCTCTACAACGAAAAGCGCGACACCTTGCAGGACGAGACGCGGCGGCTACGACTGCTCTCGTCGCTAGAGCACTTGGCCTCGCACATCAACGAAGTGCCAGTACACGTCATACCATGCGTTCAAGGATCCCTCGAGGTGGATCAGCCGGCGGCGGTCGCCGCCCTCATGGCGTCGGTCATCCCAGCTGCCTGGAGCTTCATGCTCGCTGCACGCGCACGTGGGCTCGGTACGTGCTGGACGACCCTCCATCTACACTCCGCAACCGAGACCGCGAGACTTTTGGGCATCCCCTCCGGTCTGGTGCAGGTCGGCCTCGTCCCGACCGCGTACACCCTCGGGGACGGCTTCCGTACGGCCTCGAGGCGACCGCTCTCCGAGATCGTCCACTGGGAGTCTTGGTAGCCCCGACAAGACGCCCGTCACGCCCTCTGGTCCGGACCGTGCGGGGCTGGGCGACAACGAGCCCTCCCCTTTCATGGGTTGGTCGCCGCAAGATGCCTGCGCGGCGACGGTGGCCTTGTGGCCCGCTCGCTGTTGCCGCTTGGGTCAGCCCGTCGCGTCGCACAAGTGCCATTCGACGCCACGAGACGTAGGGAATGCAGGCCCTCGCGGCGCGCGGGCGGCCTGAGAGTCTAGCGACACTCCGCGCCGCTCCGATGCCCCGTCCGGGCGGGTGATCTGATATGGCCGCCCGCGTGGGTGGCCAGCCCATCTCGGGCTTGCGAGGAGGCGGCTACAGGCGGATCTCTATGTGGTGTCCAGAGTGGGGTGGACACCCGTGGGCCCTACGATGCTTTTGCGCGCTCCGCGCGAAGTTCTGCGACGACGTGGCGGGCTTCGACGAGTGTTGGGGCGCTGACGAGGCGTCTCGTCCAGGGCGGCGCTAGGCCAACGAGGTCGTGTGCTCGGCCGTGGGCGCCGAGGATGAGTGCCAGCTTGGCGCGTCGTAGGGCTTGGGAGTTTGTCGGTTCTGCGAACCGCAGATGGAGGAAGGTGAGCTCGTATGTGGCGAGGAGCCCGACGATGTAGGTGTAGGGGAGAAGTGCGAGGCTCAGCCATATGGGCAGCGCAAGGTCTCTGAGAAGGTGAGTAAGGCTCGGGCCGCTTAGGCTGCTGGCGAGCCGGATCGCGACGTAGAGGAGCAGCGCAATACCGAGTGCGCCGAGGATGACGTTGATGGGCGCTCTCGCTTGCGCGAGTTCCGGCTTCATCTCTGCGATGGCGGCCATTGCGACGAGGAGGGTGATGGTCGGAACGAGGAGCAGTTCGACTTCGAGCGGGAGGACGTAGAGGTTGACGAAGCCCTCGACGAGGATGGTGACGCCTGCAGCTCGTGCGAGCGCTGTGCGCATGTAGTGCGGGTCCTTGGGTGCGTCGACGGAGTTGAAGAACAATGCGAGGGCGGAGCCCAAGAACCAGACGATCGTGCCGCCCGTCAGGTCGCTCTCCCAGAGGTGGATGTGGGCTGCGCCCCCGACGAGGATGGCGATGTAGGCCACCATCGCGAGAATGAGCGTCGCGATCTTCGGCTTCAGCAGCGAGGCGAGGAGTGCGCGGAAGCCAGAGCGAAGGTCGCGCTGGGTGAGGCACGCGACAATTCCGGCGGCGAGCCATATCGCGGCAGCCCACTCCCGACTGTTGAGTGCGCTCGGCATTCGACTGGCAACGCTACCTCAGCCTGACTCGAAAGCAGGAGGACGCGTGGATCTCGCCCCTACGCGCTAGACGCGGAGCCCTTTCTGCTCGCGCAGGATGACCCACCCCCAGTACCGCCCGGGCAAGTTGGAGTGCGCCAAACCAGGCGGCACATCAGACCTCGCCGACTCAGGAGGTTGCGCATAACCGGCGGAGCCGAAGCACGTGGGTGTGCCCTTCACGCGACGCGTACGCTGTACGGCATGTCGTTCGTGATTCGCCCGCAAAAGCCCGACCCGCCCGACTCCCCCGAGGCTCTGTTTCGAGAACTTAGGCCCCGCGACCCGGGCGTTCGTGATCTGCTGTTGCGCCAGGGCGACGCCTTGCGTGCATACCACCAGCTAGACGACGCGGCTGCTGACGTGGCGATCGAGCTACCGACCGGCGCTGGCAAGACGCTCGTTGGGTTGCTCGTCGCGGAGTGGCGTCGTTTGGCGCTCGACCAGCGGGTGGCTTACCTGTGCCCCACCGTGCAGCTCGCCAATCAGGCTGTGGCGAAGGCGCATGGCTATGGCCTTGACGTGGTCAACCTTGCTGGGTCTCATCGACACTGGGATCCCTCGGATGTCAGCCGATTCACCCGCCATCAGGCGGTCGCGGTCGCTACTTACAGCACGGTCTTCAACTCAGACCCAAAACTTGGAAGCACCCAGACCCTGATCCTCGACGACGCACACGCAGGCGAGGGCCCGGTGTCATCGACGTGGTCGATCTCGGCGCAGCGCGGGGATGGGCCTCTATACGCGCAGCTACTCGCTGCGGTGATCGACGGATTGCCGGAGCACGTCGCCGAGCAGCTGCGTGATGACTCGCTCGACCCATATCTGCGTTGGTTGGTCGAGCTCGTCCCACCGACTGTGGTGTTCGGTCAAGCTGGACAGATCAACGACGCCCTCAAGGCCCACGCGGCAAGCGGCGAGGACCCGAACTTCTTTGCCAGGAGGGCCATCGGCAACTGCGTGAACCGCTGCCTCATGTACGTGAGCTGGAACGAGATCCTGATGCGCCCGCTGATCCCGCCGACGTTGTCTCACGCCGCCTTCTCGGACGCAGAGCAGCGCGTGTACATGTCGGCGACGCTCGGCGGTGAGGGAGAGCTCGAGCGCGCGTTTGGAGTGCCTTCCGTCGCTCGCATCCAGGTGCCGGCGGGCGTTGATGAGGGCGGCTTTGGCCGCCGATTCTTCGTGCTGCCGAACGCGTCGCACCCTCCCGTGGTAGCCGACGGGATCATTCGCGAGGCGATCGAGACCGCTGGTCGCGTCGCGGTGGTCGGGCCGTCGTTTGCGGAGCTCGAGAGCTTCTCGGCGACCTGCCTGCCCGAGGGTGTCAGCGTGCTGCACGCGGAGGATGTGCAGGACGGCCTCGATGCATTCACATCGCAACCTCGCGCGGCGCTTCTGCTCGCCAACCGGTACGACGGCATCGACCTCCCGGGCGAGGACTGCCGGCTCGTTGTTCTGACCGGTCTGCCGGCAAACACCCACCTGCAGGAGCGCTTTCTGCTGGAGACCGTCGGCGCCAGGCGGATACTCAGCGAGCGTATCCGCACGCGCCTGGTCCAGGGTGCCGGGCGGGCGACTCGAGGGTCGCGCGATTTCGCGGCGATCCTCATCAGGGGCGCTAGCCTGACCGACTTCTGCTCGCGCGAGGAGGAGATCGAGGCCATGCCGCCCCAGGTGCAGGCCGAGTTGCGCTTCGGCCTCGACAACTCCGAGAATCCCGACCTGGACCCGTCGCAACTGCTACGCGTGTTCTGGGATCAAGGCGCCGAGTGGGATCCGGCCGAGGCGCACCTGACAGCCGAAACCCAACATGCGACGCGACGAGAACCACCCGGGTCGGCCGCACTCGGCGATGCTGCCCCTGCCGAGGTCGAATGCTGGCGGGCGCTTTGGGGAGGCGACCTGGAGCGTGCCGTGGTGCTCGCCCAGCAGGTCACCGACCGCCTGAGCGGGGGCGAAGAGCTGCGTCCTTACCGCGCGCTGTGGTTCTACCTTGCCTCGGCGTGGGCCCAGGAGCTCGCGACGCAGACGGGGGATGCCGCCCAGCTTGCAATGGCGCAGGCGCTCCTGCGTGAGGCCGTGGGCTGCACCCGCGCCACCCTGTGGCACCCGACCCTTCCGGGAATCGCGGCTCCGGCCGAGCCGGAGGGCATCGAGCTAGACAGGCGAGCAGCGGCCGCGGCGGCCACATTGCGGGAACTTGGGATACGGGGGACTAGGTTTGCCAGCCGGATCAGCGAAATAGAGGAGCAGATAGGCAGCGACGAGAGCGCGAGATTTGAGGAGGGTCTGCGCAGGTTGGGGGAGCTGCTGGGCTTTGACGCGGTGCGGCCCGGAGGACAGGCAGTTCCAGACGGGGCATGGCGCGATGGCGAGAGGATATGGCTCATCTTCGAGGCAAAGACCGAAGAGCAACGCGATGCACCGCTGTCCGTGAGCACGGTTCGCCAGTCAGCGTCCCATCACCGCTGGGTAACGACCAATCTCGGTTGGACGGAGCCGCAGCACACGCTCACCGTCATCATCTCGCCGCGGGAGGCGATAGACCCCGATGCCGCAAAGCTCGCCGCGGACCAGGCGCTCGTGACTGCCGACGTGATCCGGGACATCGCAAGGCGTTGTGTGGCCGCACACAGCGAGGCGCGGGCACAAGCGCGTGGCCTCAGCAACGAGGCGCTGGCGGCGGACCTCGCCTCGAGGTTCGACCGAGAGCACCTGGACACGCCATCACTCGTTACCGAGTTGGGAGCGCGCCGC
>Ga0066793_10000631_pt1 | contig 14399 bp, 15 predicted proteins | sample PersoiDNA2013189_FD_83876 | JGI IMG/M metagenome (GOLD analysis project Ga0066793, IMG submission 83876) | Permafrost soil microbial communities from the Arctic, to analyse light accelerated degradation of dissolved organic matter (DOM) -... | ecosystem: Environmental > Terrestrial > Soil >... | reverse complement strand
CTCATGATCTGCTGTGCGATGTCCCAGAACGGCATGGCCGCGTAGACCTTGGTGTCCTCGAACATCGACAGCCACTGGACCATCTCGCCCGGGTTGGACAGGTGGTACCTGTCGGCGTACTCGTCGATGTTGATGGGCAGCGGGGGGATGCCGTCCTGCTTCTCGAGCGCCCGGTAGGCGGTGTAGGTCGACCGGTAGGTCTGCAGCGAGCTCGGGCTCAGTTCATGCCAGCTGATGATGTCGGGCATGACGTTGTTGGCCTTTGCGTAGGACAGGAAGTCGGGCGTGAAGCGCGAGTCATAGTGCGACTCGTTCGGACCGACGATCAGTGCGTGCGGGTCGATTGACCGGATGGCCCGGTAGACAGTCGTCCAGTCGGCCAGGAAACGGTCCCTGTTCGTTATGTACTGGCTTGGGCTGGAGGTGCCCAGGCCGTACCATATCCAGTCCGGCTCGTTGAACGGGACGTAGGCGTATCGGTCACGGTAACGGCTGGCGGCGAGGGTCGTGACGATCGACTCGGCCTTCGGCAGGTAGTCGCTGAGCCCCAGGTTCTGGTACGGCCAGTCCGAGTAGATGTCTTGCATGTAGACAAGGATCTGCTGGCCGCCCGCGCCGAAGAACTCGGGCGCGATCTTGTCCGCGTCCCCGGTGGGATGCTGCAGGCCGGCGGGCGGTTTGGCGGCGATGGCGCGGACGTGCAGCGGGCTCAGCAGGTCGGCGCCGGGCACGCCGTTCTCGCTGAGCCCGTACAGCGCGCCGGTGGCCCCGTGGAAGACCGGGCCGGTCTGGCTGGCCAGGTTGACGGTGATCTGCTGTGCCGCTGGGGGCCCTGCGCCCGGTGCGGCGCTGGCGGGCGCCAGGACTAACGGTGTCGTAACCGCTGTGGCGGTGGCGAATACGATGGCGGTCACTGCCGTCCGGGCCTTGTGCACGATCACGGATCCCTCCATTGGGGTGTCTATGCCGGTGTGAGTGCGCATCATTTGTCGGGCGGCGGGTGGCCCGCCGACGGGTGCATCCGTCGGCGGGCCCATCCGCGCCGCAGGGTGTCAGCCGGGAGCGGCCCGGCGGTGGCAGGCTCGGAGCGGGTGTCAGCCCGCGGTCGCCAGGTCGTCGGCCGCCTGCCTGGCCGCCGCGCTGACCGCCTGCGGGACGTTCTTGCCGGTTAGGTAGGCGGGCGCGAGCAGGTTGGCGATGTCGAGCTGGGCCTTGTTCATGCCTGGCGTGACCGGCCAGAACACCGTGTTCCAGCTAGCCTCGGTCAGGAACGGCTGGATATCCATGCCGTGCGCCTTCCAGTAGGTGGCCATGAGCGGGTCGAGCGAGGGGATGCCGGGCCAGATGTAGCCGCCGGAGCCCATGATCTTCTCCGAAGCGGGGGAGCCGAGCCACTGCTCGAGTTCCCACGCGGCCTGCTGGTTGGGTGAGTGCGTGTTGATCGAGTCGATGAGCCCGTTCAGCACGGTCCACTTGCCGGCCGGACCCGCGGGGAACGGCAGGACCCCGATCGGGAACTTGACCTCGGATGGCAGCCCGGCCGTGATCCAGTCGCCGTTCTCGATCATCGCGACCTTGCCCTTGGCGAACAGTTGCTGGTCTTCATTGTTGTTGGCTGCGGCGTTGGTGCCGAGGTCAGAGCCGGGGGCAGCGACGTGGTACTTGTACATGAGGTCGGCCAGGAACTGGAAGGTCTGCTGCGCGGCGGGCGTGTTGAACGCCACGGTTTTCGCGTACGGCTTGCTGATGATCTTCACGCCGTTTTCGGCCAGGTAAGGCTCGAATCCCCACTGCATCTCGTTCGGCGCGTCGGTGCCGTAGGTGGCGACCGAGGAGGAGTTGAACTGAGGCGACAGGGCATTGTGGCCGCTGGTGTCGACCGTCAGTTCCTTGAGGAAGCTCAGCCATGTCCCGCCGTTGGCCGGGTTCCAGGTCAGCGAGGACGGGATCACGATGTGGTGCTGCTTGAAGTAGTTGATGTTGTAGTAGTAGGCGATCGTGTCCCAGTCCTTGGGCAGGCCGTAGATCTTGCCGCCGAATTCATGCAGGTTGACCAGGGTCGGGATGTACTGGCTCATGTTGATTTTGGCCGCCTTGATTTTGGCCGTCAGGTCCTCCATCACGCCGTCCTTGAGCCAGGACGCGATCATCGGCGTGTTGACCCAGTACACGTCGGGGCCGCCGCCCGAGCTGAACTCGGTGGTCAGCTTGGGCTGGTAGTCGTTGTACGCGATGCTCTGGATCGTGACGTGAATGTTCGGGTGCGCCTTCTCGAACACGTTGATCGATTTCTGGTAGCCCGTGCTCTCTGGCGTGGTCCATTGCGCGTAGGTCAGGTTGATCTTGCCGGAGCTGCTCGATCCGCTCGACGAGCACGCCGCGGCCGTGACCAGGAGAGCGGCGCATCCGCCGATGACGGCAAGCCGCCGCGGCGATGCCCGGAAGAGTCTCTTTCTGTGCATGAGGGTTCTTGGCATGAAGGCTTCCTCCTTTTCGCCGCCGGAACCTTCGGCCGGCTCCGGCGGGGCTCTTTGCGTTCTCACGATGTGGGTGATCAGCGGTTGACTCCGGAGAGCTGCAGGGATCGGACGATGTGTTTCTGGAACACGGCGAAGATCACGAGCAGCGGGATGAGGGAGACGAGCGACGCCGCCAGCACGAGGTTCCACTGGTCGTTGAAGCTCGACTGCAGGCCCGCGGTGGCGACGGTGAGGACCTGCTTGGAATTGCTGTCCGTCACAATCAGCGGCCAGAGGAAGTTGTTCCAGCCGAAAACGAAGGCGATGAGCGTCGCCGTAACGATGATCGGCCTGGCCATCGGGATCAGGATCCGGGTGAGGATCCTCCATTCCGAGCAGCCGTCCACGCGGGCCGCGGCGAACACATCGGATGGCAGCGACCTGAAGTACTGCCGCATCAGGAAGATGGTGTAAGGGACTCCGAGCACGTACGGCAGGAAGATCGCCCAGTAGGTGTTGGTCAGGTGGAATTGGCGCATCATCGTGTACAGCGGCACGAGCGTCACCACGTTGGGCACCATGAGTGTCGCCAGGTAGAGGGCGAACAGGGCGTCCCGGCCGGGGAACTCGAGCCGGGCGAAGGCATAGGCGGAAAGCACTCCGAAGGTGACCTGCCCGGCGGTCAGCGCGCAGGTGATCAGCAACGTGTTCCCCAGGTAGCGGATGAAGTCATCGCTGAAAAGGATCGTCTTGAAGTTCCCGGTGTAGAACGAGTGCGGCGGTGCCCACGGAGCGGTGGAGAACAGGTTGGCTTCTGACTTGAAGGCGCCGAAGAAGGCGATCACGTACGGGGCCAGGAACACCAGCGCGATGAGGCTCAGGCACCCGTAGAACACGACGTACTTGAGGATCCGCACGGTCTTCTTCAGCGGAGCCGGGGCGGCCGTGGACCGTCGCGTGGGCGTCAGCGTCGTTGCGGCCATCGTTCAGGCAATCTCGTAGGTGATACTGCTGCGGAAGAAACGGAACTGGATCACGGTGACGACCAGGATCACGGCGAAGAGCACTAGCGACATCGCGGCGGCCGAGCCGACATCGAAGTTCTGGAATGCGGTCTGGTAGATCTGGTAGTTGATGACGTTCGTCGCATTGCCCGGGCCGCCCTGGGTCATCACGTAGACGGTGTCGAAGATCTGGAACGACCCGATGATGTCGGTCACCAGCACGAAGAGCATGGTGGAGTTCAGCAGGGGAAGTGTGATCCTGGTGAACCGCCTGAAGGCGGACGCACCGTCGATGCTCGCTGACTCATACAGCTGGGGCGGGATGGCCAGCAGGCCAGCGAGGAAGAAGAGCATGTTGTATCCCGCGTACTGCCAGGTATTCACCATGGCCACCACGGGCAGGGCGGTGCTGGTGCTGCCAAGCCAGTCCGGCCCGTGCACGCCGACGAGCAGGAGCAGGTGGTTGATGAGGCCGTTCTGCGCGTTGAACAGCCAGCTCCAGACGACGGCCATGGCCACCGGCGTCGACATGTAGGGCAGCACGTAGAGAGCCCGGAACAGGCCCATCGCCGGCATCTTCCTGACCAGCAGCATCGCGAGCGCCAGGGCCAGGACGGTCTGGAACGGGATATTCCAGAGCACGTAGTACGCACTTACCAGCAGCGCGTGGAAGATGTGGTCGTGCTGCACCATCGTGGAGAAATTGGCGAACCCGACCCACCGCGGCGGAGTGAGGAAGTTCCACTGCACGAAGCTGAGGACCAGGACGATGACCACGGGGATGAGCAGGAACGCCGACACCCCGATGAGGCTCGGCAGGACGAACGGTGCGGCGACGGCCAGCCGGCGGGCGCCGCCTGCCGTGCGCCGGTGCGGGCGGGCGGGCGGTGGTTCCGGCGCGGCGACGCTGGAACGCCGCAGAGCGGATACGCGCATAAGACGGCGCCTTGATCGGAAGAACGGGGAGCGGGCCGGCCGCGCGGGAGCCCCCGAGCCGGCCGCGCCCCGGGGTGCGAGGGCGGGGGACCTGTGCTCTCCCGGACGATGAGCCGTGGCTGGGGCCACGGCCGGAGTTCGGGGGCGCGGCGCGGATCGAGGAAGGGCCGCAGGAGCGCGAAGCAGGCCCGGCCAAGTTCGATCCAATCGAGCCTGACCGTGGTGAGCGCGGGAGTAAAGAACTCCGACTGCGGGGCGTCGTCGAAGCCGACCACGCTGACCGATTCCGGGATCCTCCGGCCGGCCTCGTGCAGGGCACGGATCACGCCGATCGCGAGGTCGTCGTTGCCGCACAGGATCGCGGTGACCTGCGGGTCGGGTGCGAGAGCGCGACCGGCCTGGTAACCCGAACTGGGATGCCATCCTGCCTGCACGGGTTCGGGGACGGCCACGCCCGCCTCCTCCAGGGCCATCCGCCAGCCCGCCGTCCGCTGGGGGGTGTTGTCGGTCGATGGCGGTATGGCGACGTAGTGCACGGTCTGGTGGCCCAGGTCGAGCAGGAAGCGGGTGGCGTCACGGGCGGCCTCCCGGTCATCTATCCAGGCCCAGGGCTTCCCCTGTCCCTCATTGCCGATGGGGGTCTCCACGGCCGCCACCATCGGCACGCCAGCGGGGATCGCGGCCAGGGCCCGGGTGCCCGCCCGGTCGAAGGCGAGCACGATGAGGGCGCCACCTGGTTCCACCGCACGGGCCACGGCGTCAGCGACGATGTCTTCGTCATCGGACTCCATGACCCTGATGCCCACCGCGAACCTGGCCGGGCGCGCCGCCTCCTCGATCCCCCGCAGGACGGCCGACTGGCCGTACAGCGTCGTGTTGGAGGTCAGGACCGTGACGGACTCGACCGGCCCGCCCGCCAGCGCGCGGGCCGCCCGGTTCGGCCGGAAGTCGAGATCCTCGATGGTGGCCAGGACGAGTTCCCGGGTCGTGTGCTTCACCCGCGGATGCTCGTTTATCACCCGGGAGACCGTCTGATAGGAAACTCCGGCCGCGGCGGCGACGTCGCGGATGCTCACCGGCCGCGTGACACGGTCTGCCTCGCCAGTTGTGTGACCGGTCACATTCATGTCAGGATTGTGACCGGTCACACAAAAGCTGTCAAGGCAGTCGTAACAGAACTTTCACCCGCCTGAAATGACCAAACTCACAGCAACCTGGAGGGAGGGCGGATTTGGTGGCTGGGACTGAACCACTGCGTGCAGGTATCCGCTGGACGGACGCAGCGATCGATCTGGGTATCGACGTGGATGAGGACGGAACGGCCCGGCTGACCCGCCTGGCCGCTGCCCGCGGGAGTGATCCCGGTCCCGTACCGGGACTGCCGCTGGTCGATGTCGTCATCGCGGGCGCTGGCCGGTCCTGGTCGGGAAGCCGGTACGCCGAATCGGTGGCCGGGCACCGGCTTCGCTACGCCGGCCACGAGGAGCACGCTGACGGCCCGTGGCGCGGGCTGCGAGTCGAACTGGAGGATCCGGTCACCGGATTGCGCGCCGAGGTTTTCTACCAGGTGCTGGAGGGGCGTGGTGTGCTGCGCTCGTGGGTGGGCCTGACGAACGCGGGGGCCCGGCCCGTGACGATCGAGTCGGTGACCTCCTTCCTGGCCGGGGGACTGCCGGGCGCAGAGGACGGCGCCGTCCTGGCGGACCTGGACGTTCTCTGGGCCGACAATGACTGGCTCGCCGAGGGACGCTGGCAGCGCAGGGCGCTGCGCGACGCGCTGCCCGCCCTGACCCGGTCCGCGCACGGGGCCAACCCCCGTGGCCGGTTCGGCCTCACCAGCGAGGGAAGCTGGTCCTCCGGCGTGTACCTGCCGATGGGCGTGATCGTTAACCGGCGCACCGGGCACGCGTGGGCATGGCAGATCGAGCACAACGGTGCCTGGCACTGGCAGGTGGGGGAGTTCACGCCCAGTTACCCGGAGGACGGAGCCGCCGGGCCGGGTGCCGGGCATGCCTACCTGGCGCTGCTCGGGCCCACGGATTCCGAGCACCAGTGGCGCCTTAGTCTCGCGCCCGCCGAGTCCTTCACCACGGTGCCGGTCGCGATCGCCGTGAGCGACGGGGGTTTCGAGGGCGCGATAGCGGGACTGACCGCTGGCCGGCGGGCGGTCAGGCGGCCGCATGAGGATCACGTCCGGCTCCCCGTGATCTTCAACGACTACATGAACACGCTGAACGGGGATCCGACCACGGAGCGGTTGCTCCCGCTGGTCGCGGCGGCCGCGCAGGCCGGGGCGGAGTACTTCTGCATCGACGCCGGCTGGTACGCGGACACCGGAGAGGGCTGGTGGGACAGCGTTGGCTTGTGGAAGCCGTCATCGGACCGCTTTCCAGACGGCATCGCCGTAGTGCTGAACCGCATCCGGGCTGAGGGGATGGTCCCTGGCCTGTGGCTGGAGCCGGAGGTCGTCGGCGTGCGCAGCCCGGTGGCTGACCGGTTGCCGGCCGAGGCGTTCTTCGTGCGCGGCGGGGAGCGTGTGGTCGAGCATGGCCGGTACCACCTGGATCTGCGTCATCCGGCGGCGGTGAAGCACCTGGACGAGGTCGTCGACTTCCTCGTGGACGACCTGGGGGTCGGCTACTTCAAGCTCGATTACAACATCAACGCGGGCCCGGGCACGGAGACCGGAGGAGGCAGCGCCGGAGCCGGGCTGCTCGAACATAACCGCGCCTACCTGCGGTGGCTGGACTGCGTGCTGGACCGGCACCCGGCGCTCACCATCGAGAACTGCGGATCGGGTGGCATGCGCTCGGACTACGCCATGCTGTCGCACTGCCAGCTCCAGTCCACCAGCGACCAGCAGGATTACCTCCGCTATGCGGCGATCGCGGCGGCGGCGCCGGCGGCGATCGCACCGGAGCAGGCCGCGGTCTGGGCTTACCCGCAGCCAGGCTTCACCGAGGACGAGATCGCTTTCACGCTGTGCAGCGCCATGCTCGGCCGCATCCACCTGTCGGGCCACATCGACAAGATGAGTCAGCGGGAACGCGGCCTGGTCGCAGAGGCGTTGCAGGTGTACAAGCGCATCCGGGCCGACCTGGCCCTAGCGGTGCCTTTCTGGCCGCTCGGCCTCCCGCGGTGGACCGACTCCCACTATGCGCTCGGCATGCGCGCACCCGGCGCCACCTACGTGGTTGCCTGGCGCCGCGGTCCGCTGGACGGAACCCGGCACGATGACGATGAACCTGCGGAGATCAGCCTGCCATTGCGGCACCTGCACGGTGCCGTCGCGACCCCCGAGGTGCTGTACCCAGGCCATGCCGGCGCCGAGGCCCGGTGGGAGGCAACTGACAGGACGCTGCACGTCATGCTGCCGCGCACGCCGTCAGCCTGCCTCATCGGGCTGGCAAGCAGCTAGGACATGCCCTAGTGCTGCGGGCTACGGCGGCCGCGGGCCCTGACCCTGTGCTCGGCAGGTGGCATTCGCACCTCGGCGCCACAGGCTACCTGATTGCCTGAACCTGGGTCGTCTGAGCCACCAGGCGCCGCTGCGAGTCGTGCAGGCTGGTTTGCACGGTGACCGTCGTGCGGCCCCGGTGCAGGGGGAGTGCCACGGCTCGCACGGTGCCGCTGCTGACGGGGCGGAACATCTGAGTGGTCGAGGTGATGGTCGCCGTGGTCGCCCCCTCAGCCAGGCCCAGGAAGGCGACCAGCGCACCCGCACTGTCGGCTAGCGACATCAGGACCCCGCCGTGCAGGATGCCGCCGGCCGTGCACAGGCCCGGCGCCCACGGCAGCCGTGCGGTGACCCGATCGGGACTGGCCTCTTCCAAGATCACCCCGAGCTGGGCGGCGAACGGCATGAGCGCGACCAGGGCGTCCAGTTCGGCGGGCATGACCGCAGTCTGCCAGCGCGACCGGCGCCGGACCACGTTGTTATCGGCTACCGGGCTGGCGAGGCGGCCTGGTTGCCGGCATCGGCCCGTGCGCGCGCACACCAGGAGGCGTCCCGCCCGCCAGCGGGGGCTTGGCCAGCGCGGTCGGGTGTACCAGCGGCTGGTAGCCGGCGGTGATCGCGGCGACGATCGAGGGCGGTGTCAGCAGCTCTACCGGGCCTGGCGCACCGACTCCGGCCGCGGCGCCGTAGCCGTGAAATGACCACGGTCTTGGCCGGCCGTTGATGAGCAGACCGGTGACGCCGCCAGCACGGATCATGACACCATCGGGCAGCTCGCCCGCTGGCACCTGGCGGGTGATCTGACGCCGGGCCCGGTCGACGCGCTCGCGATGCAGGATCGAGTCCATCTCGCTCGCCCGCGGGCGCCGGGCCAGGCCGCGGGCCGCGCGCCACGCCTCCGCGAAGTCGAGAAAGTCGCCACGCCGGCAGTACGCACACGGCCGATGGCCGGCGGCGAGCGCGGTGGCCTCGTCGAGGAAGAACAGCGCAGTCCAGCGGCCAGGCGGCATCGGATCACGCCGGACGTCCCTCCAGTTCAGAACGCAGCAGATCCACAACTTGGACCGCCAGCGGCTCACGCCAAGCTCGCGGCCCTGCCCGTGCAGGCAGCCCCGGTTGCCCATCATCAGGCCACGACTCGGATCCGCGACGATCTCGCCGGCTGGCGTCACCCGGTTCTGCAGCGGCATGGTCCTATCCTCTGCGATGGGCACGACACCAGGCCTGCCATGGGCGGCCTCGCAGGTGTCCGTGCGGAGCCTCTTACCGCGATCCGGCTCCGCGAGCGGACTCTGCACTGCACGGCGTAACGAACGTGCCAGGCTGGCCTCATGAAGTATGTGCTCTTCTACGAGTCCGCCGACGATGTGCGCGCCAAGGCTCCTGCGTACTTCCCGCCCCACCGGGCCCGCTACGAGGAATTCCATGCCCGCGGCGACCTTCTCATGCTCGGAACATTCGAAGATCCCCAGCGTGATGGCTCCATGGCGATCGTCAGGCAGCCAGCACGTCGCCGACCCGGCACATAACGTTGTCCCACCCGTGCGCTATCACCTCGATAGCCAAGTGAGCAAGGTCGGGTTGCTGGGCGGCCAAGAGCCGCCGAAACCAGGTCCGGAGAGACGTCCACCTCGGCGGCCGGCATGCGGTGAGGACCCACCCCGCGACCCTAGCCGACCGATAAAGCCGGATCTGCCGCGGCGGGTTCGTAGTGTGCGGGCCGCTTCGGCTGCGGAGGATCAGGCAATATCGGAGTTAGTCTGGAAAGTGCGCGCTAGGGCATCATGGAGCAGACCCGCAAGCTAGGGGAGTTGCGGGAGTTGGGCATCCTGACGGACGAGGAATTCGCCACCCAGAAGGCCGAGCTGCTAAATAGAATCTGATTATCGGTGAGCCACGGTGCGTCCCTGAACGCATTAAACTGCTGTTCCGCCTGACGGCTGCACCCGCGATAGTGGGAGTCGGCCCCTATCGCCAGGTCGGCCAGTCTCTGCAGCGGTAGGTAGGCCAGGACGAAGATCGTCAGATCTACCGCTTGTAGAAGCGATGACGCGCGATCATGCCCGCAGAATCAAGGGTCGGCGGCCATGGCCGCCGACCCTTCGGGGACCATACGGTAGGGCCTGAGGTGCCTGCTACGGGAGGGAAGAGCAATGACACGCACGCCGGAGGAAGTATTCGCCCATCACGCCCAGTCGCTCGGCGCAGGAGACCTGGACGCGATCGTCGCCGACTACGCCGACGATGCCTTCCTCATCACGCCCGCAGCAGTGATGCGCGGCAGGGACGGCATCCGGGCGGTGTTCACCCAACTGCTCTCCGATGTGCCAGACGCGGCCTGGGATCTGAAGACACAGATCTACGAGGACGACGTGCTGTTCCTGGAGTGGGCTGCCGACGCTGCCGCGACCAGGGTCGAGGACGGCATCGACACTTTCGTGTTCCGCGATGGCCTGATCCGGGTCCAGACGGTCCGCTACACGCTGCTGCACAAGGACTAAGCGGCACCGAAAGTGGCTGCAGCCATGCGCGGACGGTCGGAGGCCGGGTGGTGGGGCGTAGTGCTGGAAGCTCCCGATGCGCGGGCGCTGGCCTGGTTCTACGCTGAGTTGCTCTCGGGTGGAGGGTCGCCAAGGACGAGCCGTCCTGGGTCACTGTGGCGCCGCCCAGCGGTGTGGCCTATCTCGCGTTCCAGACGTCTCCGCAGTACATCCGCCCGGTGTGGCCGGCCGCCGACGGGCGCCAGCAGATGATGATGCACCTCGACTGGGAGGTGGATGATCTCGAAGCTGCAGTCGCGGACGCGCTGACGCCAGGCGCGGCCCTCGCCACAGATCAGCCTCAAGATGATGTCCGGGTGCTCCTAGATCCAGCCGGGCACCCATTCTGTCTTTACCTCGGCGGGTAGCTGCGGCAGCCAAGCGGCCAGGAGAGGTTGCCCGATTCTGTTTGGTATGGAGCGTTCGAGCCGGCGGCGGCGAGTTGTTGTCAGTCGCGCAGAGTTCATGTCGATCTTCGATGTTCCGGCACCCGGAGGTGATCGCTATCCGACGACGTTCGGCTGATCGGCGATCCACAACCACGTGCCATCCGCCTGACGTCGAGCGATCTCGGCGGTAGCACCACCCTGGAATCGCGTCGAGGTAAGCGCAAGATCGCCATGACGAAGCGCAGGGCGGACGTCCCCCCTGAACTGCGGTCTGCCGGCCAGTAGCCCCTCGTACACCTGGCGGATCGCCGCGACACCGATCGCCAGCCCGCCGGCCGGAGATGCCAGCACTGCTGCGGGCTCGTACAACGCGGCGACCCCGGCTACGTCACCGGCGCTGGCCCGCTCGAGGAACAGCCGGCCGAGATCCTCGGGTTCTGCGGCTACTTCACGACGATTGACCTCCGGCATGGCCGTTACCTCCACGATGGCTCGATGCGCAGTCCTGTCATCGTCCCGCCGGGTCCTGACATTTGCCGCTGGGTAGTCTCCGTTCTACAAGGCGATGACACGGGCAGCGTGATCGGTGCCGATCCCATCCGAGTTTGCGACCCTCAAATCCCACTACTTCCCGTGGACCGGGTGTGGAGTGACTCATCTCCAGCGGTCGTGGCGGCCGTCATTGCCCGCTGGGCCGTGGCGCCGCCTGATCAGGCAGACTCTCCTCGTCCACACCGGGAAGTGTCCCACCCCAGGTGACCACGCCGCGCACTCATCTGCCGCTCATGGTGCGTCTCGCCGCCCAAGATCTCTGCGTGGAGCTGGTTGGCGGCCTTGCACGGTGCAAGGATGGAGACGTGATCGGACGCCTCCACCACGTGATTGTGGACTGCCCTGACCCGGCGGCGCTCGCGGCGTTCTACTCTGAGCTCCTCGGCCTCCCCGTTACCTGGCAAGAAGACGACTTCGCTGTCGTGTCGGGAGACGACAGGTCCTCGGGCATCGGATTCCAGCTCGCGCCCGGCCTCCAGCCACCCCAGTGGCCCGACCCGGGCCGGCCGCAGCAGATCCATTTCGATGTCATGGTCGATGACGTCGATGCCGCCGAGCCGCGCGGTCTGGCATTGTGTGCCCGGCAGTTGCCGAGCGGAAACGGCGGCTCACGGGTGTACGCAGACCCAGCCGGACATCCGTTCTGCCTCGTGCCCCGGCCGGCGTGGGCTGCGCCAATCGGCGACCTTCCAGGTTCTGCATAACTGCGCGCCTGCGTCGCACTGACCGATTGGGCGAGCGGCTCGCATTGCCCCAGTCAGCGGGCTCTGGCGTGCGCTCACCTGCCGCCTGGTGCGCCGCCCCGAGCGCGGGATGCCACTGCGCGGGCAATAAGCTCTCCGGGGCTCGCCGGGTTCAGGAATCGCGGTGCTCCCGAGCGTAGGCGTCGAGCCGCTCCAGTTCGTCGGCATAGATGCCGCGCATCACCCGTGGAGCGAACAGGCGCTCAAAGAAGCCGCCGATCCCGCCTGCGCCGTCCCAGGTCGTGGAGATCTGCACGAGGGACACGTTGCCCTGCGGGGTGACGGTGGTCTTCGTGACCAGGCTGGAGCTGGTGTCGGACTCGGTGAGGATGCGGCCGGGTTCAGGCTCGGCGACCTTCATCCGGTACTGGCGGGTACGCCTGCCCGCGGTCACCGTGAACCGTGTGATCGTGCCCGCACCCACCCCGCCAGACTCGACCTGGAAATCAGAGAACGCCGGGGGCAGGAAATGCGGATGGTGCCCGCGCATGTCCGCGATATAGCCGTACACGGCGCCCGCGGGCCCGTCCACCGTGCGCTCAGCAGAGACGAGAATCGTTGCCATGCACCCTGCCTATCACTCCCCGCCAGCAGCACTCGCATAGCCCCGAATGGGCCTTCCGGAACGCCCGTTCATGCCGCCGATCGCCTGAATCATGGGAGCCTGGGTATCTGGCGTCAACGAGCCAGTCGCTGGATCAGGGACCGCCCGCGACGATCGCGTTAAGGAGCCGTCACGGGCGCGGGGAAGGTACGAGTGTGATGTGGCCGGGGCTGCTCACCCACGGGACGGCCATGGGGCCGGCGTCAACATCCGGTTCCGCCGCCGACAGAGTCCACTCATCTACCGCTGCGGGCGCGCGCCGAGTCAGGACGATCTTGCCGATGAGCCGTGCTGGCGGGCGGCCGGTCGGGCGCAGGCCGACTTGTGCGTGAGACTGGGGTTGGCGGACGTCGACGGCATCCGAGGTCGCCGGGTCCCGGCACGACGTGGAGGTCGGCGATGACAGTCATGGACTCCACGCCAGCGGCGACACCGCCGGCGGTAGATGCGTTCTACGACGCCCGGCGCGATGTTTACTACACCAAGCCGGTCCTGCGCGGCTGGCTGCACTTGGTCTGGTTCGAGGCGTCCCTGGTCCTCGGCACGCTGCTGCTGGCCCGCGCGCATGGAGCCACCCGGATCGCGGCTGCTGCTATTTACGCAGCCAGCGTGAGCGCGTTGTTCGGGGTCAGCGCGCTGTATCACCGCGGCAACTGGACTGCTGCGTGGCGCCGGCGCCTGCAGCGCCTGGACCACGCGATGATCTTCTTCCTCATCGCCGGCACGGCAACCCCCGCTTTCCTCCTCGCTGCACGTGGTGCCTTCGGCCTGGTCTGCCTGATCGTGCTGTGGACACTCACCCTGACCGCAGCCGTGATCCACATGGCGTGGATGAACGCACCAGAGCTCATCGTCGGCGGGACGTTCGTCGGGCTGGGCTGGGTGGCCGGCCTTGCGCTGCCGGGAGTGTGGATCCATGCCGGTATCGTGCCGGCAGCGCTGATGCTCGCCGGTGGCCTGCTCTACACGGCCGGGGCGATCTCCTACCATCGCCGGCGGCCCGACCCCTGCCCATCCGTATTCGGCTACCACGAGGTTTTCCACACCTACGTCTGCGCCGCCGCCGCATGCCAGTATGCCGCGATAGCACTGTTCATCATCTGAATCGGGCCTGCGCGGGTGCCATCGTCGCGCAGCGCCGTGTCAGCACTCATCCCGGATCGGTGCGCGGGCGCATAACCACTCAGTGGCACGCCAGCGACTCACCGGCTGAAGCTGTGGGTCAATCCGCAGCGGTTCGCTCGCGGAACGGTTCCTGGCTGGTCATTCCCGCTCGAGACGCCGGTAGAACGGCGGTCAATGAGCCATCCAGCGGCCGCCGTCGCGGTGGTAGCAGCCGCGCCAGGCAGGCTGGTCGGCCGGGGACCAGAGGGGCCAGGAAGAACGGCGCCCAGTAGGCGATCGGAACCGCTGCCGCGAAGAACCGGGCCGTGGTCCGGTCGCCCGCGCCGGACCATACTGACCAGCGGGGCAACCCCATTCTGCAGAGCTTACGTTTGACTCGTGCAGCATGTGCTCTGGCTGGGCGGCCCGCCTGCGTCCGGGAAGACGACCCTGGCGACGTGGCTGGCCTGCCAGCACGGCCTACGGCTTTACAGTGCTGACACTCGGACTTGGCTGCATCGTGATCGGGCCTTGGCTGCTGGTCATGAGGCCGCGCACCGCTGGGAAGCGCTGACTTCTGAGGAACGCTGGGAGCGCTCAACCGTGACCGG
>Ga0066793_10000629_pt1 | contig 14416 bp, 8 predicted proteins | sample PersoiDNA2013189_FD_83876 | JGI IMG/M metagenome (GOLD analysis project Ga0066793, IMG submission 83876) | Permafrost soil microbial communities from the Arctic, to analyse light accelerated degradation of dissolved organic matter (DOM) -... | ecosystem: Environmental > Terrestrial > Soil >... | reverse complement strand
GTTGATGACCTCGTTCCTGACTTGGCCGTTGATCCGGACGTTGGTGAGCGAGAGCCCTTCGACTGCCTCGACCAGATCCGGTTTGGCCACGTTGTCGAAGGTGCAGTCGATCAGCCGCACATCCTGGATCGGGTCGTGGGAGAATCCGCGGAGCAGCAGGCCGTACTGGCTCTTGCGGCTGGTCACGTTGCGGACTTCGACGTCGCGTACGATCGGCGGGAACTGGCCGGCGTCCCCTTCCTCGTAGAAGAAGTTGATCGTCACCACGGCCTCGGCGACCTGCCCGACGGTGACGTCCCGCATGTAGATATGCTCCACCGTGCCGCCGCGCACGGAGTTGGTCTTGATGCGAAGCGCGCGGTCGAGCTGCGGGCTGTCCATGCGGCATCGTTGCGCGTACACGTACCGGGCGCCGCCGGAGATCTCGCTGCCGATCACCACTCCGCCGTGGCCGTCCTTCATCACACAGTCGCGGATGATGACGTTCTCGACCGGCACGTTCACGCGCCGGCCGTCGGCGTTGCGCCCGGATTTCAGCGCGATGCAGTCGTCGCCGGTGTCGAACGTGCAGCCCTCGATGAGCACGTCCTTGCACGACTCGGGATCGCAGCCGTCGTTGTTGGGCCCGTGGGAGTTGATCGAGACGTTTCGTACTGTGACGTTCGTGCACAGCACGGGATGGATCTCCCACATCGGCGAGTTGACGATGGTCACCCCGTCGATCAGGACGTTGGTGCAGCGGTACGGCTGGATGAAGTTCGGACGGAGGAACGAGCCCTCGCCGAACACCCGCTCCGTGACCTTCACCCCTGCCGCGCCCATCTCGATCAGTTTCGCGCGGGCCGCGTTCTGATTCTCGGGAGCGGCGGGTGTGCGCTGCCCCTTCCACGGCCACCAGTGCGTGTCATCCGCCTGGCCGTCGATAGTGCCTCGCCCCGTCACTGCGATGTGCTCTTGCTCGAACGCGTAGATGAACGCCGAGTAGTTCATCAACTCGACGCCTTCCCACCTTGTGAAGACCAGGGGCAGGTAGTGGCGAGGATCGCGGCTGAACGCAATGGTCGCCCCGTCGGAGACGTGCAGGTTGACCCGGCTCTTCAAGTGAATCGCGCCGGTCAGGAACCGGCCGGCGGGCACGACCACGCGCCCGCCGGCCGCCGCGTGGCAGGCCGCAATCGCCTGGCGGAACGCGTCGGTACAGAGCGCGACGCCGTCTCCGACCGCGCCGTACTTCGTCACGTCGAAATCGCGCGCGGGAAACGTCGGTGCCTTGATGCGGGCCAGGATTGTTTCGACGCGCGCCCACGACGCCGCCGACGCTGCCGTCGGCGGGGCGGTGGGGGCCTGGGACGCGGGCCACAGGAACCCGTGAGCCGGCACGGGAACGCACGCCACCAGTCCGGCGGCGGCGGCGCGTTTCAGGAACTCGCGGCGGGACGACTCCGGACGGTTCGGCATGACGGCTCCCGAGTGCGTGGACGGGTTTCTCAGACTCACGCGCCCATTATCGCCGCGGCCTCGTGCGGGTCAACCGGAAAGAGAGGCCTTCCAAGGATGGGCTCAGGCATGGCGGGCGGGGCATCTCACGCAATGCCCCGATCCTGTGGCGCCAGGGTTTGGGAGTATAATCGCTCGCCGGCGTAACCCAGGGAGTGATTTCCTGAGGGCGAGGGCACTGCGATGACTGGAAAGGAATTCCTGAATTCCCTGGCAAAGGGAAAGGCGGACATCCTCCAACAGCTTCTCGGTATTCTCACTGAAACAGGTTCGGACTATTGCCTGATTGGTGGACTTGCCGTCAACGCCTATGTCGAGCCCGTCGTGAGCCTGGATGTCGACATTGTCGTCGCGGCTGACAACATTGGGGTTGTGGCCAATGCCGCTCGAGTGCAGAGCATGACAATCGAGGAGTTTCCTCATAGCGTCAATATCACCGGTTCAGGGTCGGATCTTCGGATCCAGATTCAGACCGATCCTCGATATCAGGATTTCATCGCCGGCGCCACTGTGAAAGAGATCCTCGGATACCCGATGAAGGTTGCCTCCTTGGACAATGTATTGCAAGGCAAGGTGTGGGCCTACATGGATCACTCACGCCGAAGAAGCAAGAGGCACAAGGATCTTGCTGATATTTCCAGAATCATCGAAACCTATCCGGAATTGACGACGACGCTCCCGCAGCAGGTGACGGATCTGTTGCAGGAGAGATAGGGAACAATCACTCATCGCGGGATATCGGGCGCCACGTGATACACTCCACAGGCCCCAAGGTGCTCAGTCTGTCATGTGGATCGTTCGCGTTGCCCTGAATCGGCCCTACACCTTCGTGGTCCTGGCGCTGACCATCCTGCTGGTCGGACCGATCGCCATCCTCCGGACGCCGACGGACATCTTTCCCAATATCAACATCCCGGTTGTCGGGGTGATCTGGAGTTACGGCGGGCTGGGGTCGGAAGAGCTGTCGAACCGGATCGTGTCGGTGTTCGAGCGGAGCGTGACGACGACCGTCAACGACATCGAGCACATCGAGTCGCAGACGCTCCGCGGTATTTCGATCGTCAAGATCTTCTTCCAGCCGAACGTCAAGATCGAGATGGCCATCGCGCAGGTGACGGCGATCTCGCAGTCCGCGCTCCGGCAGATGCCGCCCGGCACCAACCCGCCATTCGTGCTCAGCTACAACGCGTCCACCGTCCCGGTGCTCCAGCTCGCGCTGTCCGGGCAGAAGCTCTCGGAGCAGCAGCTGTACGATCTTGGAGCGAATTTCCTCCGAACGCAGCTGGCGACGGTGCAGGGCGCGTCGATCCCTCAGCCGTATGGCGGCAAGCAGCCGCAGATTCAGGTCGATCTGAACCTCGCCGCGCTGCAGGCCAAAGGCCTGGCGCCGCTCGACGTCGTCAACGCGATTGGCGCGCAAAATCTGGTCCTGCCGGCCGGCACGTCGAAGATCGGGTCGACGGAATACGACGTGGATATCAACGCCAGCACGAGGACGGTGGCGGAGTTGAACGACCTGCCGATCAAGATGGTGGGCCGGACCCCGCTCTACATTCGCGATGTCGCCTACGTGCGCAACGGCTTTCCCCCGCAGACGAACATCGTCCGCGTGAACGCGCAGCGCGCGGCGATGATGTCGGTTCTCAAGACGGGCAACGCCTCGACCCTCGATATCATCGAGCGCGTCAAGGAGGCGCTGCCGAGAATCAAGGCCGGCCTTCCGCCGGAACTCGAGATCCACGAACTGGCCGACCAGTCGCTGTTCGTCCGCGCGTCGATCGACGGGGTGATCCGCGAGGCGGTGATGGCCGCGGGCCTGACCGCGCTGCTGGTGCTGGTTCTCCTCGGGAGCTGGCGCAGCACGGTGATCGTGGCCGTCTCGATCCCGCTGTCGATCCGGGCGTCGATCATCATCTTCAGCGCGCTGGGCGAGACGATCAACATCATGACGCTGGGCGGTCTCGCCCTCGCCGTCGGCATCCTCGTCGACGACGGCACCGTGGCGATCGAGAACATCAACTGGAATCTCGAGCAGGGCAAGTCGCTCGAGGGCGCCATCCTCGACGGGGCGGAGCAGATCACGATCCCGACATTTGTCTCGACGATCTGCATCTGCATCGTGTTCGTGCCGATGTTCTTCCTCACCGGTGTCGGCCGCTACCTGTTCGTGCCGATGGCGGAAGCGGTGGTGTTCGCGATGCTCGCGTCGTACGCCCTCTCGCGGACGCTGGTGCCCACGATGGCGAAATACATGCTCGAGAGCCACGCGGACCGGGTGTCGCGCGGCGCGCGGGGCGTGTTTGGCCGGGCCCAGTCGTGGGTCGATGGGCAGTTCGGGCGGCTGCGCTCGGCGTACCGGCGGTGGCTGGAACGCTGCGTGGCGCGGAAGGGCGCGTTCAGCGCCATCTTCCTCGCCGGCTGCGTGGCCTCGCTCGGCTTGCTGCCCTGGGTTGGACAGGACTTCTTCCCGTCGGTGGACAGCGGACAGTTCAAGCTGCATCTCCGCGCACCGACCGGCACCCGGATCGAGGAGACCGCGATGCTCTGTGACCTTGTCGAGCAGGAACTGCGGTCGGTGATCCCCGCGCGGGAAATTGCGAGCGTGATCGACAACATCGGCCTGCCGTACAGCGGCCTGAACCTCGCGTACACCAACTCGGCGCCCATCGGCCCGTCCGATGCGGACATCCTCGTCTCGCTGGCCGACGGGCATCGCCCGACGGCAGAGTACGTCCGCTCGCTGCGACTCGATCTCGTCCGGCGGTTCCCCGGCGTACAGTTCACGTTCATCCCGGCCGATATCGTCAGCCAGATCCTCAGCTTCGGGCTGCCCGCCCCGATCGACGTGCAGGTGGTGGGCCGCGACCTCGACGCCAACCGCCGGTTTGCCGCGGCGCTTCGGGACAAGCTCGCGCAGGTGCCGGGCCTGGTCGACCTCCGCGTGCACCAGGCCTTCAACCAGCCGCAGCTGCATCTCACGTCGGACCGGACGCTGGCGGCCGAGACGGGATTCACGCAGCGCGAGGTGGCGACCAACCTGCTGATTTCGCTGAGCGGCAGCGGCCAGACGACGCCCACGTTCTGGCTGAACCCGGGCACGGGCGTCAGCTATTCCGTCTCGACCCAGGCGCCGCAGTATCAGATCGACTCGCTGCAGGCGCTCGGGAACATCCCGATTGCGGGAGCGAGCGGCGCGCGGCCGCAGGTGCTGCAGGGGTTGACCTCGATCCAGCGGGGCGCCGGGACGGCGGTCGTGTCGCACTACAACGTGCAGCCGGTCGTCGACATCTACGGCGCCGTGCAGGGACGGGATCTCGGCGGCGTCGCGCGTGACATCGCCCCGATCCTCGACGCGGCCCGCACGCAACTGCCGCGCGGGTCACAGATCATCGCGCGCGGGCAGATCGAGACGATGAACTCGTCGTTCAAGGGACTGCTGGCCGGCCTCGCCCTGGCGATCGTGCTGGTCTACCTGCTGATCGTCGTGAACTTCCAGTCGTGGCTCGACCCGTTCATCATCATCTCGGCCCTGCCGGCCGCGCTGGCGGGTATCGTCTGGACGCTCTTCGCCTGGGGGACGACGGTCAGCGTGCCGGCGCTGACGGGCGCGATTATGTGCGTCGGCGTCGCAACGGCCAACAGCATCCTGGTGGTGAGCTTCGCGAAGGACGAGATGGAGCGCGGGCGCGATCCGGTGGCCGCCGCGCTCGATGCCGGGAGCTCGCGGTTCCGGCCGGTGCTGATGACGGCGCTGGCGATGATCATCGGGATGATCCCGATGGCCCTGGGCTTCGGTGAAGGCGGCGAGCAGAACGCGCCGCTCGGCCGGACCGTGATGGGCGGGCTTGCGCTGGCCACGGTGGCCACGCTCTTCTTCGTCCCGGCGGTGTTCGCGCTGCTGCACGGAGGAAGACACGGGAGGGCAGGCAATGCGGCGTGAGGAACGTTGGAGCGGGGTGGCTGGAGCGGTCTCGCGAGGCGTCCTGTTCGTTCTCGGCCTCGCCGCGGCGGCCGGCTGCCTGGCGTGGTGGGGCATCGCCAGCCGCGCGGGAGCGATGACCACGCTGACGAGCGAGACGCGTGAGCTCAATACGCCGACCGTGGCGGTGATCAGGCCGAAGGCGGGAGCGCCCGAGGAGCGAGTCGTGCTGCCCGGCAATCTCCAGGCGTTTGCCGACGCGCCGATCTACGCGCGCATCAACGGTTACCTCCGGCGGCGGCTGGTGGACATGGGCACGCGGGTGAAGGCGGGCCAGTTGCTGGCCGAAATCGACGCGCCCGAGCTCGAGCAGCAGCTGCAGCAGGCGCGGGCCGATCTCGCCACGGCCGAGGCCAACCTCCGGCTGGCGCAGGTGACCGCCGACCGCTACCGTGAGCTGGTCAAGACCGAGTCGGTAACCCAGCAGGATGCCGACAACGCGGCGGGCGCGCTCGAGGCCAGGAAAGCCTCGGTGGAGTCGGCCCGGCACAACGTGCAGCGATTCGACCAGCTGCAGGCGTTCACGCGGATCTACGCGCCCATCGACGGCGTGGTCACGGTCCGCAACACGGATGTCGGCGCGTTGATCGATCCGGGCGCGTCTGGCGGCGCCGCCCGGGAACTGTTTCACATTGCCTCGACCGGCCGGCTCCGTGTCTTCGTCAACCTGCCGCAGCGCTTCTCGCGCGTGGCCCGCAAGGGCCTGGCGGCCGACCTGACTCTGGCGGAGTACCCGGGCCGGCGGTATGGCGCGGTGCTCGTGCGCACGTCTGAGGCCATTGACGTGGCCTCGCGGACGCTGCTGGCCGAACTGGAGGTCGACAACGCCACGGGAGAACTGCTGCCGGGTGCCTTCGTGCAGGTTTCCTTCAAGCTGCCCACGGCTGCGTCGACCTGGGTGCTGCCGGTGAACGCCGTGATCTTCCGTGGCGATGGCGTCAGGGTGGCGGTCGTTCAGCGCGATTCGACGGTGGTGATGACGCCGGTCACCCTCGGCCGCGATTTCGGGACCGAGGTCGAGGTCCTCGACGGCATCGGCGCAGACACGATCGTGGTGGTGAGCCCGCCCGACTCGCTCGTGGACAAGCAACTCGTTCGCGTGTTTCAGAACAACGGGGGATCGGGCACGGATACGGGCGCCGCGCCCGGAACAGGACGGGCGCGGTGAACTGGCGGGTCGTCCTCGTCATCGGTCTTCTCGGTGCGGGCGGGTGCGCCACCGGGCCGAAGTACGTGCGGCCACAGGCGCCCGTGCCCCCATCGTTCAAGAAGGCCGGCGCCTGGAAACCGGCGCAGCCCAACGACGAGGCCGTGCGGGGCGCGTGGTGGGAGATCTTCAATGACCCGCCGCTGAACGGGCTCGAGGAGCGGATCGAGGTCTCCAACAACACGTTGCGTGCGGCCCAGGCGCAGTTCGATCAGGCGCGTGCCCTCGTCCGCTACGCCCGCGCGTCGAAGGTTCCCCAGGTCTCGGGAACCGCGGCCGTCATCAACAACAACCAGTCCGAGAACCGGCCGCTCCGCAACCCGACGACGGCGACGCATTACACCGACTACCTGCTGCGGCTCGACGCGTCGTACGAGCTGGACGTCTGGGGGCGAGTGCGGTACGCCGTGGCGGCCAGCCGCGCGTCCGCGCAGGCCTGCGCTGCCGACCTGGAAGTCGTGCGCCTGAGTCTTCATGCGGAGCTTGCCGCCGACTACTTCGCGGTTCGCGCGCTCGATGCGGAGCGGGAGATTCTCCAATCGAGCGTGGCAGCCTATGAGAGAGCGCTGGAATTGACGCGCAACCGCTACAAGGGCGGCGTGGCGTCCGCCATCGACGTCGCGCAGGCGGAAGCGCAGCTCGAAGCGACTCGCGCGCAGGTGATCGACATCGAGGCGCGCCGCGCGCAGGTGGAGCACGCCATCGCGGCCCTGATCGGTGAACCGGCGTCCACCGTCAATCTGCCGGTGCGGCCGCTGGCTGGCGATCCGCCGCCGATTCCCACCGGGCTGCCAGCGGACCTGCTCGAGCGCCGCCCGGATATCGCGGCGGCGGAACGGCGCGTGGCCGCGGCCAACGCACAGATCGGCGTGGCAGCTGCCGCGTTCTTCCCGGCGTTGACGCTGACGGGCACGACCGGGTTCGAGAGCGCGGCGCTGCTCGATCTGCTCCGCGGTGTCAGCGGGTTCTGGACCGTCGCTCCTGCCGCCGTGATGGTCCTGTTCGATGGAGGGCGGCGCCGGGCCGTGTCGGACCAGGCGAAGGCGGGCTACGAACGCGCCGTGGCGTTGTACCGCGAGACCACGCTCGCGGCATTCCGCGAGGTCGAGGACTACCTGGCCACGCTGCGCGTCCTCGACGAGGAAGCGACCGTCCAGCAGGCGGCGCTGGCCGCGTCGGAACGGTCGCTCGCTCTCTCCACCAACCGCTACAAGGGCGGCATCGCCACCTATCTCGAGGTGATCTCCGCGCAGAACACGGTCTTGAGCAACCGCAGGACCGCGGCGAACATCCTCGCGCGCCGCCTGACGGCCAGCGTCCTCCTGGTCAAGGCGCTCGGCGGCGGGTGGGACGCGTCAAGGCTGCCGGCGCGCTGAAGAGGGACCCGCACGCTCGGAATGGCTGGTGCGACTTCCGAACCGCTTGTGTACGTTTGCCGTCAGGCGCGCTTCATGGCCGCGCGAATGCGTCCCCCCAGCAGTTGCCCGCCGAAGAACGCGCCGACGAGCACCGGGAAGGTGCTCAGGCGCCACCCGAGGCCGGCCGCGAGGCGCAAGACGACGATCAGCGGCACCGGCGCATGAACGGCCAGGAACCACCGGAGCGAGAACTTCCTGACCCCGGCGCGCCAGAAGCCGAAGGGGAGGTTGAGAATCAGCGTGGCGGCCCCGACGGCCAGCAATGGAAGCCAGGTCATGGGTGTTCTGCAGGGCGCGAACAGCGACGTCGTCCTCTCGGCCGTATTCCATCATACGCGAGTTGTGCTCCTCGGGCGCAGGCAGCGCGTAGCGGACGGCCCTGGCGGCCAGGGAAGCGTCAGCGTGCCCTGAGCGCCGTTGTCGCTGCCGGCTGTTTGCTGAGAATCCGGTTGACGTGCACGAGCGCGTCGCGATAATGAGCGGAGAGAGGTTCGCGACAACACGGCTGGGGGCTCCGGGCCGAGTGGCCCATTCCATGGGCTCGGCCGACACCCAACTCATACGGCCTGTCCCCGTCGGTGACGCCGAATGAGCCGCACACGCTGTGGCTCGATACGCGCGACCGCATCCTGCCCGACGGCGTGCCGCTGTGGGCCTTCCGCCAGACCGAATCGCTGCGCCTGCCGCACGCCTGGGGCTGCGCCGATCGCAGCGGTTGCGAACTGGCTCACGCCGGCGTGCCCGCGCTCGGCGCCCCGGTGGACATCACGCCGAAAACGGCGCGCGTCGCCCTGTCTCCGCCGGCGAAGGCCGACTGGTCGGGTGGTCGCGTGACGATCGAACCAGGCGGCACGCTGCCGGAGATCACCCGGCGCAACAACGAGGTGCGGTTCTGAACGACGACGACGTTCGACGTAGCATGCGTGGCCTTTGGGCGATGCTGGTCGTATTGGGGGTGACGGCGGCCGCGTCGGGCCAGCCGTCCCACGCGGCGTGGGTACCGGATCGCGGCGACGGGACGTACATGAATCCCGTCATCCACGCGGACTATTCCGATCCCGATGTTGTCCGCGTCGGCGACGACTACTACATGGTCGCGTCGAGCTTCAACGCGGTGCCCGGTCTGCCGGTGCTACACTCGCGCGACCTCGTCGGCTGGCGGTTGATTGGGCACGCGCTTCCGCGCCTCTCGCCCGAGGACCTCTTCGCGACGCCGCAGCATGGCAGAGGGCCGTGGGCGCCCACCATTCGTCACCACGCCGGGAAGTTCTGGATCTACTACCCGGAACCGGACCTCGGCATCTTCGTCATCACCGCTGTGAATCCGGCGGGTGTGTGGAGCCTGCCGACGCTCGTCAAGGCAGGCAAGGGCCTGATCGACCCATGCCCGCTCTGGGACGACGACGGACAGGTGTACTTGATCCACGCATGGGCGCGGAGCCGGGCCGGGTTCGCGAACGTGCTGACCCTGAACCGCCTCAGTCCCGACGGCCTGAAGAGCGTGGACGAGGGCAAGGTGATCATCGACGGCGACAGGATCGCCGGCTACCGCACGCTCGAAGGGCCGAAGTTCTACAAACGCGGCGAGTACTATTGGGTGTTCGCGCCCGCAGGCGGCGTGAAGCAGGGCTGGCAGTCGGTGTTCCGATCGCGGACCATCGATGGTCCGTACGAGGATCGCATCGTGCTCGAACAGGGCAAGAGCGATATCAATGGCCCGCATCAGGGCGCGTGGGTGACGACGCCGGCGGGCGAGGACTGGTTCATTCATTTCCAGGACATCAACGCCTATGGCCGCGTCGTGCACCTGCAGCCCATGAAGTGGCGGGAAGACGGGTGGCCGGTGATGGGCGTGGACGCTGACGGCGACGGGAAGGGCGAGCCCGTCCGCACGGCGGCCAAACCGAAGACGGCCACGATCATTGCTCCGGTCGTGCCGCAGACCTCCGACGAGTTCGACACCCGTCGTCTTGGCCTGCAGTGGCAGTGGCAGGCGAACCCGCGCGAGTCGTGGCTGTCGCTCACCGTCGTACCCGGCACACTGCGCCTGTTCTCGCAGGCCGCGCCGGTGGCCGACACCCTTTGGATGGTGCCCAACCTCCTCCTGCAGAAGTGGCCGGCATCCGAGTTCGTTGTCACCGCCGCGCTGAAGTTCTCGCCGCGCGCTGATGGCGAGAGCGCGGGCCTCGTGATCTTCGGACAGGACTACGCGTGGGTCGGCCTGCGGCGCGTCGGAGGCGCGCTGCGCCTGGTGGTGCGAACGCTGAAGGACGCAAAGGACGTTACTGGAGAATCACCCGAGCGGGAGACGGCGAGCGTGGCGGCGAAGGGGCCGGCCGTCTACCTGCGCGTCAGGGTGACGCATGGCGGCACGTGCCGCTTCAGCGTGAGCGCCGACAACAGTGAGTTCACGCCAATCGGCGACGAGTTCGTCGCGCGGCCCGGTGTCTGGATGGGCGCCAGGGTCGGGCTGTTCGCCGTCGGCCGCGCGGGGACAACGCGCGTGGGCCACGCCGACTGGAATTGGTTCCACGTCGAGCCGCCGCCGTCCCCCGAGAGTGTTGTGATCAGGTAGAGGCGACCGGCGGTCGGCCTTGTGCTGGCCCTCGAAACCCTGCGCCCACGTGACAGAGGTGTCAGCGGGCGGGCGCTGCTGCCCGCTGACGACGGTGACAGCGGCCAGGAGACTGCCGAGCAGGACGCGAAAACGGGGACTGTGGTTTATGTCGAGTTGGTGTGATAACGCTGTCTGACGGCCTGCAAGTGGCTTGACCACATACGATGTCTTTCGAGCATGCGTCGCAGGCCCTTGCGTGCGGCGCGCCGGACGCAAGGGTCCGCACGATGACAGCAAATACGCTTTTTATCGGCGGTCTTGACGTCCGGTTCCCGTTGTCTGCCGCGGGCGCGAGTCGAGCCTTGACGGGGCCGTCGGCTTGTGTTACAAACGGTCTGCTCGAAGGCGAGTGGACAGACCAAAACCTTCGATGTTCGTCGATCGGTTGGTCCTCGTCGTGTTTCTCTGCGTCGTGTTCGCACGCCGGATCGGTCCGGTTCACACGTGGTCGAACTAATGATCTCATCGAACAGATCCGATTGAACGCAGTCACCAGACCGATTGCCGCTCGCGGCGATCGCGCATCTGAATCCTGTGATCCTGGCGGATTCGTCCATGCCCAGAGGTCACGCGGCTCGATCGCTGGCATCCGGGCGGGCCCGGGCGCCTTCGGCAGAAGGGAGATAGACATGCAACGGAAACGTACGCCAGCCAGTTTCGTGCACTGGGCGGTGGTCTTCTTGTTGATGGCCCTCGTCCTCCCGGCATCCCTCCACGCTCAGGAAACACGCGGCAGGATCACCGGCCGAGTCACCGATACCACCAAGGCGACTGTCCCCGGGGCGTCCGTGACCGTCACGGACGTGTCCCGAGGTACGACGGTATCCGCGACCACGAATGAACAGGGCCTGTTCCAGGTCAACTACCTGCTCCCCGGCACCTACACGGTGACGGTGGAACTCACTGGGTTCAAGAAGCACATCCAGGGGAACGTCCAGCTCCAGATCAGCGAGACGCGAAACCTGCCGGTCGTCCTCGAAGTCGGCGGCATCCAGGAAGCGGTCAGCGTCAGCGCTGAGGCCGTCACGCTGAACACCACGGACGGCAGCATGGGGCTGGTCGTCGATCAGCAGCGCCTCGCGTCCCTCCCGCTGATTCACGGCGACCCGTACAAGATCATGGGCCTCGCGACCGGCCTGGCCCACACGGGTGACCCGCGGCTGGATCGGCCGTTCGAGCCGACTCACATCATCGGCTTCGCCTTCGACGGCACGCGCGGCAACCGCAGCGACCTGCTGATCGACGGCCTGCCGAGCACGGCCACGGCGAACAGCGGAGCCAACGCGAACAACGCCTTCACGATCATCGCCACCTACGTCCCGCAGTCCGACCTCGTGCAGGAGTTCAAGGTGCAGACCGCGACGTTCGACTCCCAGTTCGGCAACACCGAGGGCGGCGTCACCAGCATGGCCATCAAGTCGGGCACGAACCGCCTCCACGGATCGGCGTACTACTTTGCCGAGCCGTCCAGCCTCGGGGCGAACGACGTCTTCGGCAACGCCCGAGGCCAGTCGAAGATCGAGAGCAACTCGAACCGGCCCGGCTTCACGATCATGGGCCCGGTACTCAAGGACAGGACGTTCTTCACCTTCGGGTACGAGCGCATCACGGACCAGCGGCCGCGCTTCGACATCGCGGGGACCTCGTGGGTGCCCACCGAGGCCATGCGGAACGGCGACTTCTCAGCGTACTCGTCCCAGATCAAGATCTACGACCCGCTCACCCGCACGTCGATTGGCGGCGGACAGTACACCGGGACCCAGTTCTCGAACAACGTCATCCCGGCGAACCGGATCGATCCCGTGGCGAAAGCCATCCTCTCGTACTACAGCCTGCCCAAGAACCCCGGCACGAACCCCGCCACGGGCCCGGCCGGCAACATCAGCGACGCGACCCTGGCGGAGCAGACGAAGGCGTACAACACCGTCACCGGCCGCGTAGACCAGAAGATCTCCGACAAGAACCGGATGTTCGGGCGGTTCAGCTGGTACCAGCGGGACAGCCACTACGACAACTACCTCGGGTCGGCAGCGTCGGGAACCCTGTTCCAGTTCATCTCGTGGCAGGGCGTCGTCGACGACGTGCACGTGTTCAACCCCACGACCGTCCTGAACGTCCGCTTCGGCTACAACCGGTTCGATCGCAACTCGGACATGGAGCTGCCGGAAGCGATCGGCTTCGACCTCACGAAAGTGGGCTTCCCCACCCAATACAACACTCTGATTTCTGACGTAAACAGGAGGTTCCCGCGCCTGGATTTCACCTCGGGCGACATGGTGTCCGTGGCGTACGGCAACGATTTCAGGCCGGTCACCTCGAACACGATCGCCGCCACGCTGAACAAGTCGCTGGGCGCGCACACGGTGAAGACCGGCGTGGAGATTAGGGATTACGCCGAAAGGAGTCGGTCCACCGGCAACGCCCAGAGCGGCCAGTACGCTTTTAGCAACACCTACACGAGACAGAACAGCGCCAGCGGCACGGACCTATCAGGGCCTGCAGGCCTACGCCACGTTCCTCCTTGGAATGCCCTCCACCACGTCGATCACGCGATCCCCGACATACGACGAGTACTCCATCACGTCGGGGTTCTTCGTGCAAGACGACTGGCGGGTCAACAACAATCTGACCCTGAACCTCGGCCTGCGTTACGAGGTCGAAAAGCCGCTGACCGGGCGCCAAAACCAGAGCGTCTCCGGCTTCGATTACAACTACGTCCAGCCGATCCAGGCGACGGTCCAGTCGAAATACGCGGCGCTCAATGATCCCGCTTTGAAAGCGCTCGTTCCGCAGTTGAGCGTGCAAGGCGGTCTGAAGTTCGCGGGTGTCGACGGCGGGAGCGGGCTGTACACGACGCCGAAGAACACCTTCCTGCCGCGGTTCGGGTTGGCCTACCAGTTGAACCCCAAGACGGTCATCCGCGGCGGTGTCGGGCTGTTCGCCGGCTTCCTCGGAGAGCGGCGAGGCGACGTGATCCAGTCCGGCTATTCTCAAACGACCACCATCGGCACCACGACCAACGCCGCCGGGGCGCCGATCCCGGTCAGTTGGGACAACGCGTTCGTCACCAACTCGATCATCGAGCCGGTCGGCAACGCGAATGGCCGGCAGACCTTCATCGGGCAAGCGATTTCCTTCTTCAATCAGAATCCGGCACTGTCGAAGCAGCTCCGCTACCAGATCGGCTTCCAGCGCGAGCTGGCGGGCGGCATGACCCTCGAAGCCGCGTACGTCGGCAACTACGGTTACGACATCGAGATCACCCGCAATATCAATGCCCTGCCGAATCAGTATCTGAACGCGGACAACTCCCGGAGCGCCGCGATGATCGCCAACAACGCCTTCCTGACGGCTGCCGTCACGAACCCGTTCGCCGGGTTGTTGCCGGGAACCAGTTTCAACAATCCGACTATCTCCCGCTCGCAGTTGTTGCTCCCGTACCCCGCCTTCGGGGCCATCAACACGACCAACAACGACGGCAAGTCGTGGTATAACGCCGGCCAGTTCGGTTTGCAGAAGCGGTTCACGGGGGGCTACACGCTGGGAATCTCCTACACCCGGTCGAAGTGGATGCAGGCTACCGAGTACCTGAACGCGGCCGACGCGCAGCCGACCAAGATGATCTCGGATCTGGACGTGACGAACAGGATGTCCGTCAGCGGCATCTTCGCGTTCCCGTTCGGGAAGGGCCGGCGGTT
>Ga0066793_10000628_pt1 | contig 14421 bp, 16 predicted proteins | sample PersoiDNA2013189_FD_83876 | JGI IMG/M metagenome (GOLD analysis project Ga0066793, IMG submission 83876) | Permafrost soil microbial communities from the Arctic, to analyse light accelerated degradation of dissolved organic matter (DOM) -... | ecosystem: Environmental > Terrestrial > Soil >... | reverse complement strand
GCGGTTTACTACTGTGTGAATTGCCCCAGCTGACGCTGCTCGTCACAAAGCGACTCAGTGGAGTAGCAGGCCGCAATCCTATTAAGTAAAGAGCGGCCCGGGTCACTCGAAGATAAACAGGGCGTTTTCTAAGGAGATTCAAAATGAAACACCTGATACTCGCAGTACTCGTAGCATTCTCGCTTCCGGTGATGGCGGCTTCCATCAACCTCAACTCGTCACGCAGCAACGTGGTCGAGGACGCTGACAGTTCTAGGGCTATCGTCAAGTCCAAAAGCAACATCACCAACAACGCGGTTGAGTACAAGGATGGCGAAGATGGTGTGAATCGCAAGGGCAAGCCGACCAAGGAACAGTGCGCCGCCACGGCAGACGAGAAGGTAGTCGCGCAGTGCAAGCAGCTCGGCATGACGGTCAGGGCCTTCAAGAGCAATAGCTCAGATCGGGCCATCAAGTGCAGCCCAATGCCGCAGTGTGCAGATGGGCCTTTCCCACCGGAGCGCCCGCCAGCAGAACGCCTCAAGAAGCTGGATTCACGCGCGCAGTAACCCACCATCCAAGGAGCAATCATGTCCCGTGGCATCCGCAAAGACACACAGAAGTACACCCTGATAAACACGTCTCCCCGGTGGCAAGGAGCATGCAATGGGCATCAACGAAATCGACCACACGATCTGCCCGTACACAGTCGGCCGTGAAGATTGCAAAGTTTTACCGCGATCGTTTAAGACACTGAACGAAGCCGAAGCATATCTCGCTGAGCAGGACAAGGGTGCGCTGGAGCGCGGCGAGTTCTATCTCGACGGACCGGAGCAAGACAAGGCAGCGTTCGACCGCGCGCACAACGCGGATGGCACGCACAGGATATAACCATGTTCTTAGACTTTCACCGCACGAGCAAGAGTGCGTTTGTCATCAGCGCGTTGCAAAGCACTTGAGGCAGTTTCCGTCGAGGGTTACGCGGAACGGCGGCGTCGCGTAAAATTGACCTCCCGCGCCTCTCGGGAGGCGTCGGGGCTGGGACGTGCTTGTGCGGGTCGCATCACGGAGAGGTGGATGAGCGGTTGAAGTCGCACGCCTGGAAAGCGTGTTTAGGTTAATTCCTAACGCGGGTTCGAATCCCGCCCTCTCCGCCAAAAAACGACGTATCAACCCATGACAGGCAAGGGCGGTGCATTCCGTCCTTTTCACCGAGACGCTGACCTTCGATGTCCGACTCGAACACGCCCGACACCGTTTCGCCTGCGACCGACGAGGACGGCAAGCTGCTCCTCAGCGCGCAGGAGGCCGACGCGTTGTTGCGGAAGTGCCTCGCGCTGATCAAGGCGCAGCTTCACGATCTGGTGATGATGTCGATCGAGACGACCAACGACTTGTTCGAAACGAACGAGTTCGTCAAAAACGACGCTGCCCTGCTGTTTCGCAACATGCGCGGCGAATGGGTAAAGCGCTTCGACCAGGCATTCAACGACCTCTTCGAAAAGCGCTTGGCGGGCGGCCGCCGCAAGGGTCGCCGCGTCGACCATGACGCATCGCTCGCGACGCTTCGCGTTTTGAACGCGTTCGATCAGGAGCAACAGGCGGCGCTGACCAAGGGCGCCTTCCATCTCTTCAGAACGACCCGGCGTGAGGCGAACGCTCTCGATCTGCGCGTTGCCGTCCTGTTGCGCGAGCCGCGTGCGCGCGAGGTCGACAATCCATTCTCGCCGGCCTACCTGCTCGACGCGATGGGATTGACCTCGCGCGAGCTTTTTCCTGATCCGAGAATCTGGCGGCCGCTGCTGGTGCGCCTGATAGCCGACACCACGCCCGGCATCAACAACGCATATATAAGAGTCAACCGCTTCCTGGCCGATCGGCATGTGCTGCCGGAGATCAAGGCCGAGTTGCGCGCGCGCAGCGAGCTCCGGCCGGCCGACGATTCGGAGCTGCTGCCGCTGTTCATGCGTCTGTTTCAGGAAGCGGCCCCCACCGACGCGGATAAGTTGCTGGCGCTCAATATCGAGGTCCCGCCGGCGTCCGAGCCCTCGGCGGCGCCTGAGGGGGCACCGGCTTCCTTCTCGAAGCCAGCTGCACCGCTCGCCGGCGCGTCGCCCGCGCCGGCGGCACCATCACAGGCCGCACCGAGCGCGCCGCCGGCTGCGCCTGCGCCCGCATCGCAAGTGTCGCCGCCCACCGCGCCGGGGCCCGCGGCGGTGCCGGTGTATTACGTGCCGACGATGCCGGCCCCCGCTGCCGGTGTCGCAGGCGCGCCTGCCGCGGCAGGGGTGATGACTGGCGGCGACATCCATACATTGCGTGCCGCCGGATTGCAGCCCGCGCCGTGGCCGCCGTCATCGAATCCGTACGCGCTGGATGTAGGTCGCCCGGTTCTCGCGCTCGCGGCACCGCCCGCAGGCGCGTTTGGCTTGCCGCAACTCGATCCGATGCTGGCGCTCGGATCGCTCGCGTCGGCGGTGGCGCTGCTGGATCGCTGGCAGCACATCGATCCGGGTGGAGAGATTCCTGTTGGCGACGAGGCCGCGACGGGGTCGGAGCACACGCTCCTGCCGCTCAACCGCATCCCCTACATTCGCGCGGCGATCGCCGACAAGATCGTCAATTCGACCGACAAGATCACGATCGACGTCATCGGGCTCTTGTTCGACTACATTTTTCGCGATCCGTCGATTCCCGAGTCGCTGCGCAGCATTTTCAGCCGCTTGCAGGTTCCGGTCCTCAAGACGGCGCTGGTCGATCGCAGTTTCTTTTCCGACAGGAAGCACCCGGCGCGACGCTTGCTCGATCACCTGGCCCTGGCGGCCATCGGCGCGATCGGCGGCGGGGGATACCGGAAAGCGTTCGAGCTCATCTCCGCCGGGGTCATCGACGAAGTCTGCCGCGACTTCAAGGTCGATGTCGCGGTGTTCGACGCGGCCGACGCGAAGCTGCAGGAATTCGTCGACGCCGAACAGCGCAAGGCCGCCGCTGCGCTCGACCAGGAAGTCGTCGCCGCGCTTTCTGTCGAGGAGAGCGAGGCGGACCGTTCGCATGTGCGCGCGCTCATTCGCGACAAGCTTGCGGGACGAAATCTGCCCTTCGACGTGCGCTCTTTCAGCGAAACCACCTGGGCCGAATACCTGACTTCGCTGCGCGTCGAGGGCGGGACACAGAGCGACGACTGGCACGCGGCGGTGCAGACGCTCGATGATCTGTTATGGAGCATCACCGCGAAGGAACGCACTGCGCAGAAGGCCCGGCTGGCGAAAATGGTGCCGCCGCTGATCCGCAGCCTGCGAGCGGGCGGTGCATCGGTCGAGGTTGGTGACGATCGCATGAAACCGTTTCTGGACGCGGTCTATGAATTACACATGGCGGCGATCAAGCCCGAGGCTGCGCGACCCGCGGCTGACGCTTCCGATGTCGCGGGACCGGCGACGGTTGTCGAATCGGATACCGTCCAAAAGGTCGGCAACGTCCACGACTTCGTCAGCGAAATGGTTATCGGCACCTGGATGGGGTTCAAGAGCGGTGACGCGACCACCACGGCGCGCCTGTCCTGGGTGAGCCCGTTGCGCAGCAAATACATCTTCACCAGCCGCGAGCAAAGCCGGGCGATCGTTTTGACGCCGGAGGAGCTTGCCTGGCGCCTGGGTGCGGGCAAGGCAACGCTGGTGGTCGAGCCGGTTCCGCTTTTCGATCGCGCGGTGAGCGCGGCGCTCGATTCCCTCGCCGCGAAAAAAGCGCCGGAGGGAACACCCCTCGCCGCCTGATGCGCACCTGCGTCACCCCGACGCGGTGCGACGCCGGTGCCGATTCAGAAAGGAGAGCAGAACGCGACTGCGTTCGGACCGGTTCCTTCAGGTACCCAGTTGCGATTGATCATCGCGCGACGCACGGACAGGTTGACGGTATAGCGATGGTTCGCATCCTGCCTATTGTTGAAGAAGCGGTAGACCGGCAGCGTACCCGCCTGGCAGTTGCCGAACGCGTCCGGCAACAGCACATAGAACGCCGCGGGATTCTCAAACAGCCATATTCCTGGCCAGCGCAGTTGCACGAACAGGCACTCGCTCGCGCTGGCGGTATAGAAATGTGAATCGATCAGTATCAGGGGACTGTAGAAGCGGCATACCGGTTGTGCATTCGCCGGGGCGAGGGCAGGGTCGACCCAGGCGAAAAAGACCTCTCCGGTGCGCTTGAAAATGGCGCTCCAATAGACGTCGACGTATGCGATTTCCGCCGGATCCGCGGTCAGGAAATAGTGGTCCCTGTCGGCACGGTAATACTCGATCACGGCCACCGTGCCCGGGGGTGCCGTGTTGGGTCCGGCGATCGTGCTTTGCAGCGCGAGACCGGCGTCGAGCAGACCGGCGCCGCATACCGCACCGTTTGCACACGAGGTGCCGGGGCCGAATGCTCGCGCCGTCCCTGAGAGGATGCCGAGAACCTGCCCTGGCGTGAGGTTGCTATTGCGGGCCAGCATCAGCGATGCGACCCCGGCAACGTGAGGCGCGGCGAAGCTGGTGCCGATCCCGATTGCATAAGCCGGGTTGCGCGGTCCGCCCTGGCCATCGTTGCTAATCGAAAGAATCCAGTCGGATTGATTCCCGTCCCCGCCGGGCGCCGAGATGTCGACGCGGCGGCCGTAGTTTGCATAGCTGGCGCGATCGCCCTGCCGCGTGCTCGCACCGACCGCTATGACACCGCCACAGTTGGCCGGCGCAAACCGAATCACGTCGATCGAATCATTGCCCGCGGCAATGGTGACCACGGCACCCTGCGCGAGCGCGACGTTGATCGCATCCTGAACCGCCTGCGGGCAAGTCGACTGGCCGCCGAGGCTCAGGTTGATCACGCGCGCCGGATTCGGGTTCAGAGGCGCACCCGCGACGGGCGCGCCCGCCGCCCACAGAATGGCTGCGGCGACGTCGTCAAACGTTCCGCCACAACGGCCGAGCACCCGCACCGGCAGGATCCTCGCGTTCCAATCCACACCGGCAATGCCGTCATCGTTGTTGGTGTTGGCGGCGATCAAGCCGCTGACGAAAGTGCCGTGCCAGGAGCTCGATTCGCCGGGTACGTTGTCGCCGCACTCGCCGTCGCCGGTGTTGTCGCCGGGATCCGAGGGGTCGTTGTCGCGTCCATTGCCATCGTTGGCCGAGGCGGGATCGCTGATGAAGTCGTAGCCGGGAAGGACGCGGCCCGCAAGCTCCGGATGCTGCGTGATGCCGGTATCGATCACTGCAACCGTCATCGCGGCGCTGCCGATCTGCAGATCCCACGCCGCGGGGGCGTTGATCCCGCCCACGGCGTCGGTCAGCGCCCATTGGCTGCCGAATCCCGGATCGTTGGGAATACGCTGCGCCAGGACACGGCGCACCGGATCCGCATACTGGACCGCGGCATCGGTCTCCAGTTGCGAGGCTAGCGTCGCCAGATCGGCGTCAGGCACCGCGGCAGCGAGCTTGAGCACCCATACATCGCCGATTTGATGGTCGACGGTCATGGCCGCGCCTGTCAGGGAGCTCCATCGCGGCAATAGCACCGCCCAGTTGGGCGATGCAGCCGCGGCGAGCCGGACCATGAGCTTCTGCCCCGGCCGCGCATTGGCGTTGGCGCTGAGCGCCTGAGATCCGCTGCTCGCGGCCACGGTCTCGGCCCAGAGCACGCTGCGATCGTTACGCAAGCGCTGCACAAGCGCGGCCGCGGTGTCGGCGTCGAGTGGCTGGGCGAGCGTGAACTCGAGACCGCCGGTGCGGGTTGTTCCCGCGAAAGCGAGGGGCAGGCCGGCCAGGGTCTGCAAGCGCGCACCGGCTATCGTCGGGAGCTGACCCGGCGCACCCGCATAGGGATGCAGCATGACCCTGATGCGCGAAACGGTCTCAGCGTAGGCGCAGGGCGCAATCGCACTCAAGGCCAGCACAACGACCAGCGGTCGAATAATTTTCTGAAACATGGATTCTCCCAAGAGGCGCCCCGGCGCGCCGCCTCGCTTCGCCGCGCCGGGGATTCGAGCCAATGCTACACAATGACAATGGGATTGTCATGCATTCGCGCCGCGAAAACCCCTTCCGCACGACGTTCGTAGGGCCGAGATGGAAGCCGCAAGGGGATGCGGCGGGCACGGGATGCGCCGAAAACGGCTACTTCTTTGCCAACGCGGTGCGCGATCCCAGCGCGGCGCGATAGGGACTAAGCAGCTTGACCATTTGCGCAAAAATACGCGGATTTGCGGTAATGACCTCGCCGCCGTACAAATATTGGTTTTCGCCCTCCAGATCGCCGATCAGTCCGCCGGCCTCGGTAATCAGAAGGCTGCCCGCGGCTACGTCCCAGGCGTTCAGGCCGACTTCCCAGAAGCCATCGTAATAGCCCGCCGCGACATATGCGAGATCCAGCGCGGCCGCACCGGGGCGACGAATCCCCGCGCTCGCGGCCATCATCGCGCGCATCATCGCCACGTACGCCTCGAGATCGCTGCCGTCGCGAAAAGGAAATCCGGTGCCGATCAGACCATCCTTCAAATGCTGGCGGCGCGAAACGCGCATTCGATGATCGTTCAAGAAAGCGCCGCGGCCCCGCGTTGCGGTGAAGAGGTCGTTGTGCACCGGATCGTAAACCACGCCTTGCGTAATCTGTCCTTTGTGCTGCAAGGCAATCGAAACGCAATACTGCGGAAAGCCGTGCAGGAAATTGGTGGTGCCGTCGAGTGGATCGATGATCCACAGATATTCGGCGTCCGCGTTGGCGTCTTTGGCGGTGCCTTCCTCTGCTAAGATCGCGTGGTCCGGATAGGTCGCGAGCAAGGTCTCGACGATCGCCGCCTCGGCGGCGCGATCGACTTCGCTGACAAAGTCTTTCGGGCCCTTGGCCGTGATCGTGAGGCGATCGAGATCGCGAGCCCCGCGGTTGATGATACTGCCAGCGCGCCGCGCGGCCTTGACCGCCGTAGAAAGCATGGGGTGCATGATGAAGTGCGCCGCCTGACACGTTCGCAAGGCGGCGCAAAGAAGATCGGAGCCGCGCATTCTACCCGCATTCGATCCGCATTTGCCTGCATCCATGCCCTCGCCGCTTGAACGGATCCTCGTCGTACTGTGCGCGACCAGCCACCCTGGAAATATCGGCGCGAGCGCGCGCGCGATGCAGACGATGGGACTGTCGCGGCTGGTGCTGGTCAATCCTCAGCGCTACCCTGACGCCGAGGCCGACGCGATGGCAGCGGGCGCAAGCGCAATCCTGCATGCGGCACGTGTTGCCACTTCGCTCGACGAGGCGCTCGCGCCAGCGACCTTGGCGATCGGTTTTTCCGCGCGGCCGCGCGAGTTCGCGGGCACCGCGCTGCCGGTTCGCGCCGCGATGCAGGAAGCGCTGCGATACGCGGCATCAGGAGATGTTGCGCTGGTGTTTGGAACGGAAATGTCCGGTCTGTCGAATACCGAGCTGTCGCGCTGCCAGATTGTCGCGACCATCCCCGCGGTGGCCGATTTCGGGTCGCTCAATCTTGCTGCCGCGGTGCAGGTCGCGGCCTACGAGTTGCGCGTTGCCGCGCATGGAGACAGGGTATGGAAGGCGCCGGCGTTCGAGCCGGCGACACAGGAAGAGATCGAGCTGCTCTTTGACCAAGGCGAGCGGGCATTGATCGCGATCGATTTTCTGCGCCCGGCGCAACCGAAGCGCTTGCTGCCGCGGCTGCGCCGGCTTTTCTCGCGGGCGCGCCTGGAAAAAGAGGAGGTCAACATCCTTCGCGGCATCCTGGCTCGCATCGAGGAACGGGTGCAAAGCGGCTGGCGTAAGTGAATGCCCAGGGTTGCCGAATGACGACCTAGGGACCGCCCCACAGTCGCGCCCCGGCCCTAATACTTGAGTGAATCGGTCGGAAATGTCAGAATGCGAGCATGTTTGCCCGCTTACGCGAAGATATTGCGGTCGTATTCGAGCGCGACCCGGCCGCCCGCACCACCTGGGAGGTCCTGACTTGCTACCCGGGGCTGCACGCGCTCGTTTGGCACCGGACGGTGGCACACCCTTTGTGGAGGGGCGGGGCCCGCTGGCTGGGCCGCTGGCTGTCGCACTGGGCCCGTTGGCTGACGGGAATCGAGATCCATCCTGGGGCAACCATCGGCCGCCGCGTGTTCATCGACCACGGAATGGGCGTGGTGATCGGCGAAACCGCCGAGATCGGCGACGACTGCACGCTCTATCATGGCGTTACGCTCGGCGGCACCTCGTGGAATGCCGGCAAACGCCACCCCACGCTCGGACGGGGCGTGGTGCTCGGCGCGGGCGCCAAGGTGCTTGGGCCGATTCTGGTCGGTGACCACGCCAAAGTCGGGTCGAATGCGGTGGTCGTTAGAAATGTGCCTGCGGGCGCGACGGCGGTGGGCATCCCGGCGCGCATCGTGACCGGCGAGGATGCGGCCCGGCGCGAGGCCCAAGCGGCCAAAATCGGCTTTTCGGCCTACGCCATCAGCGCCGATATGAACGACCCGGTCGTCCAGGCTATCCATTCACTGCTGGACCATGCCGCCTCGACGGACGGCAGGCTGCAGAAGCTGATCGACCGGCTTCAGAACGAAGGCGTCGATTGCGGCGACGCCAAGGCGACGGCGGAGCGCTTCGACCCGACCCAAATCAACAAAATGCTTGAGTGAACTCCTCGGGCTTTTAGTTGACTAAAACACTAGGGAATTATAGAATTGCCCCTATGGCTATTAGGCATCAGGCAACCGGCCGGACATCATGAGACTGACGACCAAAGGACGCTTTGCGGTGACGGCGATGATCGACGTCGCGATGCACGCGACGGACGCGCCGGTGACCCTTGCCGGGGTCTCCGAGCGGCAAAGGATATCGCTGTCGTATCTCGAACAGTTGTTCGGCAAGCTGCGCCGGCATGGGCTGGTGGCCAGCGTTCGCGGGCCGGGTGGCGGGTACCGGCTGGCGCGTCCCGCCGGAGCGGTCTCGGTGGCCGACGTGATCCTCGCCGTCGACGAGCCGATCGATGCCACCAAGTGCGGCGGCAAGGAAAACTGTCTCGACGATCGGCGGTGCATGACCCATGAGTTGTGGGCGGGGCTCAACACCCACATCTTTGCCTATCTGCGCTCGGTGACGCTCGAAGAGCTGGTGCGCCAGCAGGAGCGGCCCGAGGTCAATGTCCTGCACGTTCACCATTCCTTGCCGGGCAAGAAACGCGAACCCGCCACCATGGCGTAAGCCTCACGACTCGATGAAAAAGCCCATTTACCTCGACTATTCGGCGACGACGCCGGTCGACCCACGCGTTGCGGCCAAAATGATCCCGTATCTGACGGAGCATTTCGGCAACCCTGCGTCGCGTTCGCATTCGTTTGGATGGGAAACGGAGCACGCGGTCGAAGAGGCGCGCGAGGAGGTCGCGAAGCTGGTCCATTGCGACTCCAAGGAAATCGTCTGGACCTCGGGCGCCACCGAATCGATCAACCTCGCCCTGAAGGGCGCGGCGCACTTTTACAAGGACAAGGGCAAGCACCTGGTGACGGTCAAAACCGAGCATAAAGCGACGCTCGACACGATGCGCGATCTCGAGCGCGAGGGCTTCGAAGTGACCTATCTCGACGTCGAGCCCGATGGCCTGCTCGACCTGGAGAAACTCAAGGCAGCGTTGCGACCCGATACGATTCTGGTCTCGGTGATGTACGTCAACAACGAGATCGGTGTGATTCAGGACATTCCGGCGATCGGCGAGCTTTGCCGTAGCCGCGGGATCATCTTTCATGTGGACGCGGCCCAGGCGACTGGCAAGCTGCCGGTGGATCTGGCGCAGTTGAAAGTAGACTTGATGTCGTTCTCGGCCCACAAAACCTACGGGCCGAAAGGCGTCGGCGCGCTCTTCGTACGGCGCAAGCCGCGGGTGCGCATCGAAGCGCAGATGCACGGCGGAGGACACGAGCGCGGGATGCGCTCGGGCACGCTGGCGACCCACCAGATCGTCGGCATGGGCGAAGCATTTCGTCTCGCCCGGCTGGAGATGGCGATCGACAACGAGCGCATACGCATGCTTCGCGACAAGCTGCTGGCCGGCCTGTCCGAGATCGAGGAGTTGTACATCAACGGAGACATGGAGCACCGCGTTCCGCACAACCTCAACGCCAGCTTCAATTATGTCGAAGGCGAGAGCCTGATCATGGCGATCAAGGACATCGCTGTCTCGTCGGGATCGGCCTGCACGTCGGCGTCGCTCGAGCCTTCATACGTTCTGCGCGCACTGGGCCGCAATGACGAGCTGGCCCACAGCTCGATCCGTTTCACCGTCGGACGCTTCACGACCGAAGAAGAGATCGACTACACCGTGGGGCTGATGAAAGGCAAGATCGCCAAGCTGCGCGATCTTTCCCCGCTCTGGGAAATGTACAAGGATGGCGTCGACCTGAATTCAATCGAGTGGGCGGCGCACTAGACGCACCAGCGCTCACTAGCGCTCACTAGCGTTATACAACGAAGGCAACATCAAGAGGTTCACCATGGCATACAGCGACAAAGTACTCGATCACTACGAAAATCCCCGCAACGTCGGATCGTTCGCGAAGGACGCTGACGATGTGGGCACCGGCATGGTCGGCGCGCCCGCCTGCGGCGACGTCATGAAGCTGCAGATTCGCGTCGGCGCCGACGGTCGCATCGAGGACGCCAAATTCAAGACCTATGGCTGCGGCTCCGCAATCGCATCGTCGTCACTGGTGACCGAATGGGTCAAGGGCAAGACGCTCGATCAGGCGCTGACGATCAAGAACACGCACATTGCCGAGGAGTTGGCACTTCCGCCGGTGAAGATCCACTGCTCGATTCTGGCCGAGGACGCCATCAAGGCCGCGGTCGCCGATTACAAGCAGAAGCACGGCGCAGCTGCAGGAGTAGATGCGGCTCCGGCGGCCGAGAAAGAGACCGCGCCTGCCGGCACTGCCGCGGTTGCCTGATACGACGATGGCGATATCGCTCACCGAGACCGCGGCAAGCCATGTCGCGAAGTTCCTGACCAAGCGGGGGAAGGGCGTGGGCTTGCGCCTGGGCGTGCGCACGACGGGGTGCTCGGGACTCGCGTACAAGCTCGAATACGCCGACGACATCCGGCCCGAGGACCATCGGTTCCAAAGCCATGGTGTCACCGTGATCGTCGACCCGAAGAGCATGCCGTACCTTGACGGGACCGAGCTCGATTTCACACGCGAGGGTTTGAACGAGGGTTTCAAATTCAACAATCCGAACGTGAAAGACGAGTGCGGCTGCGGGGAAAGCTTCAACATATAAGACGTTCACTCCCGATGGGGCGAGTGACCGGCTCCTGCCGCTTGCGAACCCCGCCTCGATCCTTCCCGAAGACGGGAGGACGAAGACCATGATCGATTTTTCCCAAGACTACTTCGCGCTGTTCGGCTTGCCCGCGCGCTATCGGTTCGATCCGGCAGAGCTCGACGCGGCGTACCGAAAGCTGCAGACGGAGGTGCACCCCGACCGTTTTGCTGCGGCGGGCAACGACGAGCGCCGGCTCGCGCTTCAATCGTCATCGCGCGTCAACGAGGCGTATCGCGCGCTTAGGAGCCCGCTCGAGCGTGCGCATTACCTGCTGCTGTTGCGCGGCATCGACGCGCTGGCGGAAACCGACACCGCGCTTCCGACGCAATTTCTCGAGCAGCAACTGGAGTGTCGCGAAGCCATGGCCGAGGCGGTCGCCAGGCGCGACGCGGGCGCGCTCACTGCCCTGCAGAAAAGCGTCGAGAAAGCGGCCGCCGAACTGGAGCACGCGCTTGCCGAGCAGCTCGATCTTCCGGAGATACCGGCAGAGGCGCAAGTAACGCTGCGCAAGCTCAAGTTCCTGTCCAAGGTCGCCGCCGACATCGCAGCGGAGATCGCCGAGATCGACGACTGATGGCGCTGCTTCAGATTGCCGAGCCAGGCGAAGCCCCGGCGCCGCATCAGCATCGGCTGGCGGTTGGCATCGATCTCGGCACCACCAACTCGCTGGTGGCGACGGTGCGCAGTGGGATCCCGGTGGTGCTGCCTGACGAAAGTGGACGGCCGCTGCTGCCCTCGATTGTTCGCTATGGCGATGACGAAGTCACGGTGGGATACCCGGCACAGGATGCGCAGGCGCAGGATCCTCAGAACACGATCGTTTCGGTAAAGCGTCTCATGGGCCGAGCGCTATCCGATCTGTCGGATGTGCGGCGCTTTCCGTATCACTACACCGATCTGCCGGGCATGGTGCAAATCGAGACTCGCGCAGGACGCAAGAGTCCGGTCGAAATCTCCGCGGAAATACTGAAGGCGCTGCGCACCCGCGCCGAGAAGAGCCTCGGCGGAAAGCTTGCCGGCGCCGTGGTCACGGTGCCGGCGTATTTCGACGATGCGCAGCGGCAGGCGACGCGGGACGCGGCGCGACTGGCCGGCCTGAATGTTCTGCGGCTTCTCAACGAGCCAACGGCCGCGGCGATCGCGTATGGCCTCGACAACGCTTCGGAGGGCATCTATGCCGTCTATGATTTGGGCGGCGGCACCTTCGACCTATCGATTCTGAAGCTCTCCCGCGGCGTGTTCGAGGTGCTGGCCACCGCGGGTGATACCGCGCTGGGCGGCGACGATTTCGATCATCGCGTCTACTGCTGGGCGCTGGAGACTCAAGGCGTGGGCCCGGTGTCGCCCGCGGATACGCGGCTGTTGATGATGAAGGCGCGCGAGGCGAAAGAGAACCTGACCAGTCACGGCTCGTCCACTGTGCTGGCGACGCTATCGTCCGGCGAAACGATTACGGCCACGCTGACTGCCCAAACCTTTACCGCGATCACGCAGACCTTGGTCGGCAAGACGCTTGCGCCGATCAAAAAGGCGCTGCGCGACGCGAAGCTTGCGACGACCGATATCAAAGGCGTGGTCATGGTCGGGGGCGCAACGCGCATGCCGCAGGTGCAAAAGGCGGTCGCGGAATTTTTCGGCCAACCTCCGCTCAACAATCTCGACCCCGATCAGGTCGTCGCGCTGGGGGCGGCGATCCAGGCCAACGTCCTCGCCGGAAACCGCGCGCCGGGGGAAGACTGGCTCTTGCTCGATGTCATTCCGCTGTCGCTGGGCCTGGAAACCATGGGCGGCCTGACCGAAAAAATTATTGCCCGCAATTCGACCATCCCGATCGCTCGCGGGCAGGCGTTCACCACCTTCAAAGACGGCCAGACGGCGATGGCGATCCACGTGGTCCAGGGGGAGCGGGAGCGGGTCGACGATTGCCGGTCGCTGGCACGGTTCGAATTGCACGGCATCCCGCCGATGGTCGCGGGCGCGGCGCGGATACTCGTTTCATTTCAGGTCGACGCCGACGGCTTGCTCTCGGTCACCGCGCGCGAGCAGACGACGGGGGTCGAGGCCGCCGTTACGGTGAAGCCGTCGTATGGATTGTCCGACGCGGAAATCGCGCGGATGCTGGAAGAATCGCATGCCAACGCCGCCGCAGACGTCGCTGCGCGCGCGCTTCTCGAAGCCCGCGTCGATGCCGCACGCATCATCGACGCGACCGAGAGCGCACTGGCGGCGGACGCCGAGCTGCTCGCCGCCGATGAGCGCGCCAAGCTGGACGACGCGATGGCGCGGCTCAAGCGTCTGGTGGCGGAGAACGCCGATCGTCGGGCGCTTGTCGAGGCGACCGAGGCGCTCAATCGGGCAAGCGAGGAGTTTGCCGAGCGGCGCATGGACCGCAGCGTGACGCAGGCGCTGACGGGTCGCAGCATCGATACCCTGCGCTGACCTCATGCCGGAAATCGTTGTCCTGCCGCACGCCGAGCTTTGTCCCGAAGGCAAGACCTTCGAAGCCGAGACCGGCGTATCGATTTGCGACAGCCTGCTCGACCGTGGCATTGAAATCGAGCACGCGTGTGAAAAATCCTGTGCGTGCACGACCTGTCACGTCATCGTGCGCGAGGGCTTCAATTCGCTATCGCCGTCGTCCGAGGACGAGGACGACCTTCTCGATCGCGCGTGGGGCCTTACGCCGCTATCACGGCTTTCGTGCCAGGCAAAGGTCGGCGAGCAGAAGCTGGTGATCGAGATTCCCAAGTACACGATCAACTACGCCAAAGAGGCCACCAAATGAAGTGGACCGATACCCGCGATATCGCGATTGCGCTTGCCGAGACGCATCCCGACGCGGATCCCCGAAGCGTGCTCTTTACCGACTTGAGGCGATGGGTGCTGGAGTTGCCGGGTTTCGACGACGACCCCAAGCATAGCGGCGAGAAGATTCTCGAGGCCATTCAGATGGCATGGATGGACGAGGGCGATTTCGACGATTAGCGACGATCAGCGACGATTAGACGAACAGATTCACCACCGCGTCCAGACCGCAATAGTCGATCGCGTAGGTGCATGCGGCCCGAACGAGAGGCTTCGCGTGATAGGCGACGCTGATGTCCG
>Ga0066793_10000627_pt1 | contig 14423 bp, 14 predicted proteins | sample PersoiDNA2013189_FD_83876 | JGI IMG/M metagenome (GOLD analysis project Ga0066793, IMG submission 83876) | Permafrost soil microbial communities from the Arctic, to analyse light accelerated degradation of dissolved organic matter (DOM) -... | ecosystem: Environmental > Terrestrial > Soil >... | reverse complement strand
CCTCGAGGTAGCCGCGCTCTCCCAGGCTCACCATGGCGGCCCACGTCGCGGCCACGATGCCACCCGAACGGCTCCCGGACAGTCCGGGCGAGAAGTAGATGCCGCCCGGCCAATCCGTGAAGTTGAAGTACTGGTATTTGCGCAGGCCGCTGTCCCTGTACAGCAGGACCGACGTCCCCTTTAGCGCGTAGCCGTACTTGTGGGTGTCTGCGGAGATCGAGGTGACGCCGGGGACGCGGAAATCGAAGCGCGGGATCTCGTAACCGAGCCGCTCGCCCCACGGCAGGATGAATCCGCCGAGGCAGCCGTCGACGTGCAGGCCGAGATCGTGCTCGAACGCGATCGCCGCGAGCTCCTCGATGGGGTCGATGAGCCCGTGCGCATAGTTCGCCGCCGAACCGACGAGGGCGACGGTGTTCCTGGTCACGTGAGCCCGGATCCAGTCGACGTCAGCCACCCACTCGCCGGTCAGGGGCGCCTTGAGGATCTTGATGCCGAGCAGGTGGCCTGCCTTCTCGAGTGCAACGTGCGCGGTGACCGGGATGATCACCTCAGGCTCGGTGATCCCCTTCTCGGCGCGGCCGCGGTCGCGGTAGACGAGCATCGGGTTGATCAGGCTCTCGGTGCCGCCGAACGTAACGACGCCACAAACCTCGGGGCCGCCGTGCAGCATGGCCGCAGTCATTGCGACGATCTCAGCCTCGAGCTTGGTGGCGCTCGGATACATGTCGCGCTGCAGCACGTTCGAGTGCGCGAACAGGCTAAAGGCTTCGGTCAGGAACGCGTAGTGATCGTGGCCGCCGTGGTAGATCGAGCCGGAAACCCGGCCGACGTCGGCGATCCGGTCCTCTTCATGGGCCATCGTCGCCAGCTCGTCCAGGATGTTCTGGTGATCCCTGCCTTCGGGCTCGAGCCGCTCATAAGTCTTGAATCGAGCGCGGTATGGATAGAAGTCGATGAGCGAACTGTCCTCGTCGTCGACGCTCATGACGACGAAAGCTTAGGACGGTTCAGCTACGCGACGCGGCTGATCCTCTCGCTCCATCGCTCGTCGATTCGACGGGCTTTGTAAATCAGGAGCGCCGCTCCCCAGGCCACGACGAACGCGGCCACGATGAAGTAGCCGGCCCGTCCGATCAGGTCGAAACCCGCGATGGCGGCGAAAACGCCGCCCTTCAAACCGAACGCCTGAATGAGCGCCTGCATGAGCTCGATCGTGCCGATGAACAGTGCAACGAAAACCGACAGGCTCGTCATCGTCAGGTTGTAAAAGACCTTGCGGATCGGGCTGGTGAAGGCCCACGAGTACGCCTTGGCCATGAATGCCCCGTCCGCCGTGTCCATCAGCGACATTCCCGCCGCGAAGATCAGCGGGAGCGCGATGACTGCGACAAAGGGCAGGCCCTTCGCCGCGGCACCGGCCGAGATCGCGAGGATCGCCACCTCCGAGGCGGTGTCGAAACCAAGCCCGAAGAGGAAACCAATCGGATACATCTGCCAACTGTGCCGGATGACGCGGAAGAGGCGGCCGAAGATCCGGCTCATCACACCGCCGGCTGTGAGGTCGAGCTCGAGAGACTTATCATCGTATCCGCCCGCCTTGAGGCGCCTGTAGACGCGAACGATGTCGAGGAGGATGACCAGGTTGAGGACACCGATGAGGACCAGGAATCCCCCCGACACGACCGTACCCAGTATCCCGCCAACGCTCTTGAGCTGACCGCCGTTGCCGGCCACCCCGTCGACGATCCATTTGACGGTCAGACCCAAAGCCGCGGCAATGATGAAGACAACCGTGGAGTGCCCTAGCGAGAAGAAAAAGCCGACCCCGACGGGTTTGCGGCCGTCCTGGAGCAGCTTTCGCGTCGTGTTGTCGATCGCGGAAATGTGGTCCGCGTCGAAAGCGTGCCTGAGGCCGAACGTGTAGGCGAGGCCGCCCAGCGCCAGGATGGTCGGCTGCCCACCGGCGACGGCGAAGAGCAGGCCCCAGCCCGCGACGTGAAGCAGGCCCACCCCGCCGAAGAACCCGGCCAGGCGCCTGCGCTCACCGCGGTCGAAGGACCCACGCACCAGGGCGCCCAGGGATGCCACGTCCCGAGCCTAACGCTTGTTGCGACTCAGTCGCAACTTGGTATTCAAATCGACTCCCGGCATGTGCGACTTCCTCCCACTATGACGAGACTGGACCCCCGAGGTACGCTTCGCGGATGGACCTCGACGGCCTGCCGCCCCAGCTGCGATCGGTTCTCGGCGTCCTCGCCCATGCGGTCAACAGCCGCGAACCCGCCATCCGGGCCACCGTCGAGCAGCTGCGGACGACCCATCCGAGCCACACCAATCATCAACTGGCTCTGGCGTTCATCCGTTCCACGCGGCGCAGGGTTGCCGCGACCGGCGCCCTGAGCGGAGCGGTGTCGATCGCACCCGGCCTAGGCACCCTGCTCGCGATCGGCACCATCACCAGCCAGGCGCTCTACGCGCTGGAGCAAGAGGTCGAGCTCGTGCTGGGCATCGCGATGATCTTCGGCCACGAGCTCGGCGACTCGGATGGGCGCGTGATCGAGGCGCTGGTCGTGGTCGGGATCACCTCAGGCGCCGTCAAGCTGCGCGAGAATGTGCTGGTCGCCGGCGGCGAGCGTATCGCCATTGCCGCAGTCAGACATCTGCCAACCCTTCTGCTCACGCATGGTGGCGGCCGCATCCTGACGCGGATCCTCGCCCGGTTCGCGACCTCGGGCGTCGCCAAGGTCGCGGCGCGGGTGGTGCCGCTCGGCGTCGGGGTCGCGGTCGGTGCGGGCTTCGACTGGCTCGCCGTGACCGGCCTGGGCCGGGCCGCGATGAAGTACTACGGACCGGGTGGTCCCGGCGCCCGGCCGCTGCTACTTGCTCCCGAAGATTCCTCGCACGTCGAACTCGGCCGCTGACGCGATCTGGTCGAAGCCGCATTTGCGCGGAGGCTTGTCGGTCCGCCAGCGCAGGAAGCGCGTCGCATGGCGGAACCGCTCGCCCGCCTCGAGCTTGTCGTAGGCGACCTCACACACCAGCTCCGGCCGCACGGCAACCCACTCCGCCTCCTTGCCTCGCGACCACCGGCTGGGGCCCCCCGGCATACGCCCGGGGTTAGCCTTCCATTCCGACTCGGGAATTTCCATGGTGAGCGGTTTGAGCTTCGCGATCAGCTCTTTGCGCTCGGCCGCGTTGAAGGACGAGGTATGGCCGACGTAGTGCATCGTGCCCTTCTTGTCATAGAGGCCGAGCAGCAGCGATCCGAGGCTGGACCCATCGTTGGATTTGCGCCATCCGATCACGACGCAGTCGGCCGTGCGCTGGTGCTTGATCTTCACCCACAGCCGCTTGCCCGGGACGTAGGCGCCGTCCCATGACTTCGCGATCACGCCGTCGAGGCCGGCACCCTCGAAACGCTCGAACCAGCTCTGCGCCGTTGGGTGGTCTCGCGTGTAAGGCGTGAGGAAGATGGGCTGCTTGACACCTTTGAGCAGGCGCTCAAGCCGCTTGCGCCGCTCTCCCAGGGGCAGCTTGCGCAGGTCATCTCCGCCTTCGGCCAGGACGTCGAAAGCGATGAACCAGGCCGGCGTGGCCTCGCTCAACATTCGGACCCGTGACTCAGCCGGGTGTATGCGCTGCTGCAGCGCACCGAAGTCCAGACCGTCCTTCGCCACGACCACGAGCTCGCCGTCCAGCACCACCTGGGACTCCCGAAGCCCGCGGAAGGCCGGCAGGACCTCCGGAAAGTAGCGGGTCATCGGCTTGGCGCCGCGGCTGATGAGCGCGACCTCGTCGCCATCCCGGAAGACCAGGGTGCGGAAGCCGTCCCATTTGGGCTCGTACTCCCAGCCGTCGCCCTTGGGGATCCCATCCGCCGGGCCGGAAAGCATCGGCTCCATGTCGAACGGGATGGGTAATTTCAAGGGAGTTGTCCCCAGGTGTCTATATCTTGTGGACGCACGAACCCTGTGCTACCATATCGGCGGCCGGTAACCCGGCCCCTGAATTTGACGTCACGCCCCCACCCCAGCCTTGGGAAGCTCGCGCAAGCGGGCTTCCCGCTTTTCATAGGTATTTCGCCCAAGCGGGCTTCCCGCTTTTCATAGGTAGCTCGCCCAAGCGGGCTTCCCGCTTTAAGGGTGAAACCGCTTCAGCAGGTCGGCCACGGTCACGTTGCCGTAGTCCTTCCCAAGCACTGTTTGCGCGGTCGCCCAGACCGCACGAGCCGGTGCCGGGCCCTTGCTCGTCAGGTCTGACAGGCGCAGGGCGTCGTAGACCCGGATGTCGGGGATCTGGTGGAGCTGATCCGAGAGCCACTTCGCCCACTGGGCAACGTTGCCGTCGCTGGGCGACACCTTCGCCACAGCGGCCGCGACCTTCGACTCGACGGCCACCTTTTCGGCCGCCCCGGCCTCTTTCAGCGCGCTGGCAACTGACTTCGCCTTGGCAGCCTCGTCAGCCGCCTTTTCGGCGGCCTTCTCCTTCGCGGCCTCAGCCTCGGCTTCGGCGTGAGCGGCCGCGGCGGCCGCCTGCGCCTTCAGCGCGCTCAACCCGTGGCCCGCGATCTCGCTGATCCGGTCCGCCGCGCTCCCTGGGTCGCTCCCGCCGATGCCATCCCCGGTGCGCAGCCGCTCGCCGAAGCCTCGCCCCAGCGCCCCACCGATCAGGTTGGGCACGTCGAGCCCTGTCAGGCCCTTGATCGCCGTGGTCGATTCGATCATCGCGCGGGTCGCGTTCTTCACGAGGTCTGAGGCGCCGTCAGCGCTCATCACCGTCAGTGAATCGATGTGGCCCATCGGCTCTGCGGCCGCCCGCACGATGTCCGGCAGCGCGGCCAGCACCGTCTGGATGATGGCGGCCTCGTTGAACTGCTTGTAAGCGTCGGCGCGCATCGCGAGCGCCTTGGCCTCCGCCTCGCCTTTGGTCAGAACGATCTGTGCCTCTGCCCCACCTTCGAGCCGGGTCGTCTCGGCGTCGGCTTCGGCGGATGCGATCCGCGCCCGCTTGTCACCTTCGGCGCGCGCGATCACGGCCTGGGCCTCAGCGGCGGCCGGCTTGACCGTGGACGAAAGCAGCTCCTTCTCCTTGCGGTCGGCTTCCAGCTGGGCGAGCTCGGTCTGCTTGCGAACGACCTCCTGCTGCGCCTCGGCCTGCGCCAACGGGCCGGCCTGGTCAGCGCGCGCCTGCGCGGCGGCGACCTGCATCTTGGTCTCTGCCTCGCGCAGCGAAACGTCTCGCCCGGCGTTGATCTTGATCTGCATCGACTCCGCCTCTCGCACCGCCGCCTCCTGGTCGGTCGTGGCCTTGACCATGCGCGCGTCGCGGGTGATCGTGGACACGCTCTGCTGGCCCAGGAGCTCGATGTAGTTGGACTCGTCCGAGAAGCTCTGGATGGTGAACGCGTCGATCTGGAGACCGCTGGTCGCGAGGTCGCCCTTGGCCGCGTCCTGCACCTGCTGGAGGAGCTTCTGGCGGTCGCGGATGAGCTCCTCGATGGTCAGCGTGCCGACGATCGAACGCAGCGATACATCGAGCACGTTCTTGACGATCGAGTCGACCTGCTCGGGCTTGGCGTCGAGAAAGCGCTCGGCCGCGTTGCGAAGCGATTCCACGTCGCGTCCGATCTTGAACGTCGCCACGCCCTGCACTTGAACCTTGATGCCCTGGCTGGTCACGGCATCGCTCAGCTGCACGTTGATCTGGCGGGCGGTGAGCTTCAGGCGGCCCACGCGGTTGAGCAGCGGCATCACGATCGTGCCGCCTCCGACGACCACCTTCACTCCCTTGTCGCCCGGGGTCGACACGACCCTGCCGTGCTCGTCGCGCACCTTGGCGCCTCGCGAGCCGGCGACGATGATGGCCTCGTTGGCGCCCGCCACCTTGTAGCGGCTCGCGACAAACGCGAGGATGAGGATGATGATGACGACGCCGGTTACGACGAGGAATGGCGAAGACGACGCGAAATTAGGCATCGGATCGAGCTCCTTCAGTACTGGCCACTGGGTTGAGGGCAACGACTAGATTGCCGCCGGCCACGGCCACCACCTTGACCACGCGTCCCGCCGGTATCTCGGTATCGGCGGTGGCGGTCATGTTGTGCGATGTGCCGGCGAAGCTGATGAGTACCGTTCCGAAATGGTTGGCGGGGATCCCGACCGACACCCGGCCGGTCGAGCCGACCATGTCCTCCAGGCTGAACGAGTCAGTCGACTCCGCCTGCTGCAGGACCTTGTACGCGCCGAACGCCACACCCGCCCCGAGCAGGCCCGCCGCGGTGGCGATCAGCGTTGAGCCTCCGACCCCGGCGTTGATGCTGTGGAGGCCGAAGAGGCCACCCGCCCCGAACATGGCGACGAATCCGAGCAGGAGAGGCGTCGGCGAGACCCCCGCGACGTCGAAACCGAGATGCATGGCGCCTAGCAAGCCGCCGAAGATGTCATCGACGACCAGCGTCAAAAGCAGAAGACCGCCCCCGAGCGCGAGGCACACGCCGAATACGAGATCAGCCGCTCCCATTTCCTACCACTGGTGTTGCCACTCGAGTTGTCACCCGAGTTGATGTTAGGCCGCCGGACGGCCTACCGCAGGCAGCTCAGAAGTGCTTCCACGAGCCCGGACGTACGTGGGTCCCGACCATAGACGGGACGCATCTGGTTCATGACGTATCCGAACGAGATGCCGAGCTCGCTGTGCGCGAAGCCGACCGAGCCGCCGCTTCCATAGTGCCCGAAGGACCCGGCACCGGCCATCGGCCTGAACGGGAACGCCAGCTGGAAGCCTGTTCCGAACTGCGTCTCATAGCCCTGGACCAGGTCGAGTCCGTGCGCCTGCGTCCTCGTGGCATGATCCAGGGTTCCAGGCTCCAGGAGGCGGATGCCATCGATCGGCCCGATGCAGGCGGCATACAGCCGCGACAGGGCGCGCGCCGAGCCGATGCCGTTGCCGGCCGGCACCTCCGCTCCGCGGAACCGATACTCGTTGAACGCCGCCGGCGGGATGGCCGGGTTCGCCCAGGACTTGTGCGCAAGCGAGTTCGGGTCGGCGAGGCGCGCTGCCCACGGATCGGCTGGCGCGCCGGCCGGTGCCGGAAGCGGCGGCAGAACCGGCGCGACCCGCGCGTTCGTCGCTTCGGGAAGGCCGATCCAGAACTCGGCCTGGAGGGGCTTCGCGATCCGCTCGGCCACGAATTCGCCCACGGTGACGCCGGCCACCCGCCGGATCACCTCGCCTGCCAGCCACCCGTAGGTCCAGGTGTGGTAGCCATGCGCCGTCCCGGGCTCCCAGTACGGCCGCTGCGCCGCGAGCGCTTCGACGCAGGGCGTCCAGGCGAGGACATCGTCGAGGCCGAGCGGACGATCCACCGCGGCCAGGCCGGACTTGTGGCAGAACAGCCAGCGCACCGGAATCGTGGCCTTGCCCTCGGCAGCAAACTCGGGCCAGTAGTCTGTGACCGGGGCGTCGAAATCCAGCTTTCCCTCCTGCGCCAGCATGTGGGCGGCCATGGCGACGACACCCTTGGTGGTGGACCAGACCATCTGCAGCGTGTCGGCGGTGTACGGCTCTGAGCCGCCCGGCGCCGTGACACCTCCCCAGAGGTCGACGACACGCCGCCCGTGGAGGTGGATGCAGCACGCTGCGCCGACCTCGCCATGGCGCTCGAAGTTCGCGCCGAACGCCTCCTGCACCGGCTCGAAACCAGCCGCCACTGACCCGCCAACTTTGGCCTCAATCATGTCGACGGAAAGCGTACTACCCGCTCTGCGGCGAGTAGCATCGCTGCCGTGAAGCGTTGGATCGACAGCTCGTGGTAGAACGCCAGCGCAGGCAGTCAGTTACGAGCCCTCGCGGCAATTGTTAGCTCAACAAAAGGGCGCTGGTCGGGCGGGCGAGATTCGAACTCGCGGTCTCCTGGTCCCAAACCAGGCGCTTTGCCGAGCTAAGCTACCGCCCGCCTTTGTCTTTTTTCGGCGGCGCTCATTCTAGTCAAGCACCATCTGAGCTCACCAGCCGTTGCGGTGGACCATGTCGTTGAACTGGCGCCGCCGCTCCTTGAATCGCGATAGGTCAACGACCTCATCCGGCGCCCGGTGGCCAAGCCCGATTACACCCAGAAGCTTGTGGCCATCCGGCACGTCAAGCTCGCGAAGCAGCTCCGCCTCACCGTGGGTGAGGCCGAAGTAGAGCGCGCCCACGCCGAGATCTGTTGCCGCCAGCAAGATCAGCATGATCGCCATCGCGGTGTCGGTCTCCCAGAACTTCACCGGCCAGCGCGCCTCGTCCATCAAACCAAAGGCGACCTTGTCCGGTCGCGAGTACCGCTCGAGGTAGGCCGCCTTGTTGGCCAGCGGCAAGACGATCACCGTCGGCGCGGTGGCGGCGAAGTCCGGAGGATTTGGAAAGGCCGGGTCGTCGGTGATCTCCCAAAAGCGAGAAACCAGATCGGGCTTGTCGACGACCACGAAATCGAAGCCCTGGCTGAAGCCCGCCGACGGAGCGTGGCGGGCGCTCTCGAGGATGCGACCCAGCATTTCGGCCTCAAGCGGCCGCTGGTCGAACTTTCGCACCATCCGCCGCCGGCGGAGCACCTCCAGGAACGTCGCCATGGTTAGCGAGGATAACCGGCGCGCGCCCTAACCGCACCGACGAGCGCTACCTGTCTAAGGGCAGTTGAAGAGGCGCGGGAAGATTGTCGGCTGCGATGCGCAGGAGGTACAAAAACACGTACTCGATGAGGAAGCAACCACCGAGAGCCACCACGACCAGCAGGGCCAGCCAACCATCCGAGACCTGAAAAACGTTGATGGGCACCGCCACCATGAGGGACAGCACCAGTAAGGCTACGTAGAAGACGAAGTAGTGGAACGGAGCAAACCAGGTCGCCACGAAGAAAGAACCCAATGCAGACGAAGCGGACGGTGGGGGCGACGCAGTGAGCGGGGCTGGCGTGGAGAGAGAGACGTAGAGAGCTCCCAGAGCCAGTAAGAGGCTCGCGGCAAGGCAGAAAAGCGCGACGACTTCTAGGGTTGCACCCAGCGTGCGCGCGAAAAGGTTTGAAGGCCGAGAGAGAAGGCGAATAGGGCGTATACGGCCAGGCGGGCGGGTGGTGAAGGGTGCAGATGATGCATTTCTGGCCTAAGCCGGGGCACCGGCGCTGATTGAACGGTTAGCGCCGGCGCACGCGGGTAGTGCAAACGCGGTGAAAGTAAGCGCCACGAGAAGGCACTTGCCCTGGGTAGGAATCACCGGCGCGAGCATGCGTCGCCGCCCAGAACAATCTCAGCAACTTTGAAGAAGCCGCGGTCTGATCAGGCTGGCGCTGATAGGCGATCCAGCGCGCCCGACTCCAGAAGCGCTTGCACTGCCCGAGCCCGGTGGCTGTACAGCTGCTTCTCCTCCGGGGGCATCTCGCCAAAGGTCTTTCCCGTCCCGGGGACAAGAAAAATTGGGTCGTACCCGAAGCCGGCCTGGCCGCGCCATTCCGGCACGATCTCGCCTCGACACTCGCCCTCGAAGAACTGTGTTGGCCGGCCCGGCGCCCCGAGCGCCACAACGCAGACGAACCGCGCGTCCCACGGTCGAGGCTTGCCTTCGAGCCGTTTCAAGAGCTCCGCCGTCCGCTCGACCTGTGTTGGTGCGAGGCGGGCGGAGCGCAGGCCCGGGAACCCCCCGAGCGCCTCCACCTCCACCCCCGAGTCGTCTCCCAGGGCGGGAAGCTGTGATCGGCTGCACGCGGGTTCAGCTTTGAGCCGCGCGTTCTCCGCGTAGGTCTCCCCCATCTCCTCGACCTCGCTGTCGAAAGCCACGAGCTCGAATCCCGTGTCCGCCAGCAGCTCTCGATACTCGCGCAGCTTGCCGGCGTTGCCGGAAGCGATAACGAGCCGCCGGCGCTTATCCAAGCGCGGCGATAGCTCGCTTCTGTCCCACGATCAGCTCTTTGATGCCTTTGCCGGCCAGCGCGAGCATGGACTCGAGCTCGGCGCGCGAGTACGGCGCGCCCTCGGCCGTGGCCTGCAGCTCGACGAGCCGCCCATCCTCTGTCATCACGCAGTTCAGGTCGGTCGAAGCGTGGAAGTCCTCCGCGTAATCGAGGTCCAGCAATGGCGTGCCCTCGACGATGCCGCAGCTGACCGCGGCGAGGTACTGGCGCACCGGAACCTCCGCGACCATTCGCGCGTCCTTCATCTTCTTGATCGCCATGTACAGCGCGCAGAACGCGCCCGTGATCGAAGCCGTGCGCGTCCCTCCGTCGGCCTGCAGCACGTCGCAGTCGAGAGTGATCGTGCGCTCGCCGATCTTCCCCATGTCCACGGCCGCGCGCAGCGAACGACCGATCAGGCGCTGGATCTCATGCGTGCGTCCGCCGATCCGGCCCTGGATCGCCTCGCGCGTGCCGCGGTCGTGGGTGGATCGTGGGAGCATCGAGTACTCGGCGGTGATCCAGCCTTGCCCGCTGCCGCGACGGTGCGGCGGCACGCGGTCCTCAACGCTCGCCGTGATCCACACGCGCGTGCGCCCCATCTCGATCAAGCACGAGCCCTCCGCGTGCACGTTCACACCAAGCTCGATCTTCAGCGTGCGGAGCTCGTCGGGCTGGCGCCCACCAGACCGCGACACCTCCGTCATCGCCTGAGAACCTTGAGCAATAGCGCAGTCACCTCATAGAACAGATACAGCGGGACAAACATGATCAGGGGTGTCACCAGGTCGGCGCCCGGTGTCAAGAAGTTCGCCAGCAGTCCAAGCCCGAGGAACCAGTACGGCCGGTTCTTGTACAACCAGCGCGAATTGATGATGCGCATCATTCCCAACATGAAGAGGACCACCGGCAGCTCGAAGACCAGACCGAACCCGATGGTCATGAGCAGCACGAAGCTGATGAACCCACCGACGTCGGCGAGGTAGACGGTGTTGGGCGGCGCGAACGAGTTGAGGATCTTGATGTACAGGGGCAGCGCGAAGACCGCCACCGCGACGCCTATCGCGAAGAAAAAGATCGTCGCGACGATCATCGGCAGGATGAACCTCCGCTCGTGCACGTGCAGGCCAGGGCTGACGAACCACCAGACCTGCTGGATCACGATGGGCGCGGCGATCACGACCCCGATGTAGAGCGCGACCTTCACCTCGATCAGCACTCCGCCGGCGGGCTGTAGGTAAATCAAATGATTGATCCCGGCCTGGTTCGAAAGAAAACCGATCACCGGGCGGGAGACGAAGAATGCCGCGAACGTCGCCACTCCCCACGCGACCAGGGACACGATCAGCACGCGGCGTAGCGCCTCGAGGTGCTCGATCACGGACATTCGCGGCTCCTCGACGGGAGCGCGGGAGCGCGGCGCGCGCTGCAGGACCCTGCTCAGTAAGGCCACAGGGACGCCAGTCTCAGCTCGGCGGGGGATTAGCCTCGGACGTCGAGCCCTTGGCGGCGCTCTCGGGAGTGACCGCTGCGCTCGGAGCCGGCGGTTCCGGCTTTGCCTGGGCGGCGGTCGTCACCTCGTTGGTCAACTCTGTGGTCGCCTTGCGAAACTCGCGCATCGCCTTCCCCACCGCGCCACCCAGCTCAGGCAGCCGGCCGGGGCCGAATACGATCAGAACGACCACCAGAAGAACGACGATCCAGAGCCAATGTTGACCTAGCATCTCAGGGCGATTATAGGACGAAGGTGATCAAGGCACGTTTAGCGGGGTGTCAAGAAACCTGGATGGTGATCGAGGTGATCGAGTCCGTGGCCTGGAGCAGCTGAGCCTTGTCCATCCCAGCGATCACGGTCCCGAACTGGTTGTAAACCGCCGTCGGCCCCGGGTCCGGCCACGCCGCCTTCTGGATGAAGAACTGGCTCCCATTCACCGCACCTCCAGGCGGCCGCGCCATCCCGACCGCCGCCAGCCCCCACGGATCCGAGCTGGGCTCGTCGGGCAACACGTAGCCGGGACCGCCGCGCCCGTTGCCTAGCGGGTCGCCACCCTGAACCACCCAGGTCTCGCTATCCCAGAAAGTGAGGCTGTTGTAGTAGCCGTGGATCGCGAGGACGATGAAGTTGTTGACCGTGACCGGGGCGATCTCGGGGTGAAGCTGGATGACGATCGCACCCTGCGTGGTGTTGACGGTCGCCTGGTACGAGTGGTTCGCCGTGATGCAGATCGGTTGAGGACCGATGAACTCGTGCTGGCCTATCTGGGTCGAGGTCTGGCAGCCCGCAAGGGCGGCCGGTAGCTGGGGCTCGAGCGCCTTGTCCACCAGCAGACCGGTGCCGAGCACGGCGCCAATCACGATGGCGACGATAAGTACCGGCGCCACCTGCCGCCCGCGCACGGCTTCGGGAAGGTCAGCCGTGTCCGCCTCCACTGCCACCGGCCGGCGCGGCGCGATCTTGGCTTTGGTCACTTGCGTGCGGCCGATTCGGCGATGGCCTGCACCAGCCCGTGCGTCGTGTATTCGCGCGCCACGATCGAGACGGTCAGTCCAAGTTTGCGCGCAACGTCGGCCGTGACCGGGCCCATGCAGGCGATCTCGGCGTCGCCCAGCACAGCAGGTAGGCGGTCGTCCGGAAACGCGCGGACGAAGTTGGTCACGGTGGACGAGCTGGTGAAGGTGATCACGTCGACGCCCTCCGCGTTGAACAGGCGCAGGAGCGCGTCGCCCGTCCCCGACGGGCACATGGCTCGGTAGACAGGAAGAATCTCGACTTCGGCACCTCGGTTGGCAAGCAGCGATGGTAGTGCGTCGCGGGCGACCTCTGCTCGCGGCACCAGCACGTGCATCCCATCCATCTCCCAGCCCTCGAGCGCCTTGGCCAACCCCTCGGCGGTGTATTCCGACGTGATCAGCTCCGGCCGGAGCCCGTGGCGCTCGAGCGACTCGGAGGTCTCCTGGCCGATCGCGCAGAGCTTTGAGCCGTGCAGCGCGCGCGCGTCCTTGCCGAAAGCCAGCAGCATCTGAAAGAAGATGTCGACCGCGTTGGCCGACGCGAAAATGACCAGCGCCGTCACCTCCAGGTGCGAGATCGCTTTGTCCACGCGATCGTCCAACGGCATCGGCTGGATCTCGATCGTCGGGATCTCCACCACGGAAGCGCCCAGCTCGACCAGCTCCCGGCGGAATGGGTCGACCTGGTGCCGCGCTCGTGTGATCAGGACCCGCCGGCCGTGCAGCGGCCGCTTCGACATCGTATCCAGGCGATCCGCCATGACCACGCCCGGGCCCAGGACGAGAAGAGCGTCCCCGCGTAATCCATACGTGGTGGCCTTGCGCGCCAGCTCGCCCAACGGGGCGCTCACCCGATGTTGACCCGGCTGGCCAGGGTTGAGGATCAAGGCGGCCGGCGTCTCAGAGTCCCGTCCGTCCGACAGCAGCGCTGAGATGCCGGACTCCCACCAGCCCGACGCGAGCCTCAGGACCACGGTTTCCGCGCCCTTGACGAGCCCGAATCCGATCGACGCCGAGCGCCCTTCGATGGTGAGCGGGATTCCGCTCATCACGGGCGCCGCCAGCTCGATGATGAGCCCGGGCACCGCTTCGAAATCGACGCCCGCCCTCTCGAGCTTCTCCGCGACCTCGCTGCCGTTGGAGAACGCGTACGGGTTGCCCGGAAAAAGCACAGACACCCGCTTGCCGGCGCGAGCGAGGCGCACGATCTCGTCGGTCGATTGAAACGGCGCCACGTCGGCAGTCGCGGCTGCGAGGTGTAGAACGCCGACGCCACAGCCATCGCTGTGACGAATGACGTCAGCGTCCTTGATCGCTTCGACTGCCTGGACGGTGGCCAAGCCTGGGTGTCCAGGTCCGACGCCAACGAGCTTGACCTTGCTCAAGTCTCCATCCCCACCCGGGACACGCTGACAGGTTAGAGCTTTCGGGTAACCACGTAGTCCGTGAGCGCCGTCAGCGCATCGCGGGCCTGTCCCGCTTCAATGGCGCTGAGCTCTGCGCTTGCCTGACGCGCGAAGTCCTGGGCTTGCGCGAGTGCTCGTTGCGGGGCTCTGCTCTCGCGCACGATCTCCGCCACCACGAGCGCATCTTGAATACCGAGCTTGCGTCCATCGTGCAGGACTTTCTTGAGCCTGGCCGCGGTCGGTCCGTCTTCCATCGCGACCATCAGCGGCAGCGTGGCGAATCCTTCCGCGATGTCCTTGCCGATCGGCTTACCGAGTTCGCCCTCGCTGCCCAGGTAATCGAGCACGTCGTCTGCGATCTGAAACGCGAGGCCCAGGAGGCGGCCGTACGAGTGCAGCGCGGACCGCTGCACATCCGGCAGGGCACCCACCACCGCACCGATGTCACAGCACGCAGCGAGCAGTGCTGCCGTTTTGGCCTCGATGCGGTGCATGTACTCCTCGACGCCCGTGCTGTAGCGATAGCGGATCGCCTGCTGCCGGACCTCCCCCGCGCAGATCTCCATGACCGCCCTTGCGAGGAT
>Ga0066793_10000626_pt1 | contig 14436 bp, 12 predicted proteins | sample PersoiDNA2013189_FD_83876 | JGI IMG/M metagenome (GOLD analysis project Ga0066793, IMG submission 83876) | Permafrost soil microbial communities from the Arctic, to analyse light accelerated degradation of dissolved organic matter (DOM) -... | ecosystem: Environmental > Terrestrial > Soil >... | reverse complement strand
TGGAGGACCAGCGCCCGATCTGCGCCGAGCAGGCGCGCAGAGTACGTCCGCAAGGCGACATCCTCGCCCCACGCACCCGCGTGCTGTTCAACGAACCTGTCGGCTTCTGCCTGGACCCATCGAGAACGCATGTTGTCCCCTTACACTCTTCCGACGGCCTCGAGCATGTAGGCCGCGTTGGCCGCCGCCGCCCTGCCGTCGAACACGGCGCTTCCCGTGACGATCAGTTCCGCGCCGGCCGCCGCGATCGCGGCGATGTTGTCCTTCGTCACGCCGCCGTCCACGCCGAGGACGATCTCGCGGCCGGACGCTGCGATCATCGCCTTCGCCCTGGCCATGCGGTCGAACGTGCCCGGGATGAACGTCTGGCCGCCCCAGCCCGGGTTCACCGCGAGCAGGAGGAGCATGTCCATCTCCGGCAGCAGCGGATCGAGCACGTCGAGCGGCGTGCCGGGGTTCAGCGCGACGCCGCGCACGAGGCCGCGAGCCGGTTCGACCGCGTGCGTCATACCGCCGAGCGCCTGGAGCACGCGGTGAATGTGGGTGCACGACTCCTGGTGGACGGTGATGATGTCCGCGCCCGCGGCCACGTAGTCGGCCAGCGTCGCGAGCGGCTCGCGGATCATCAGGTGGACGTCCTTGAGGAGCGGCGTCTTCAACGCCTTGACGAACGGCGGGCCCACGGTCATGACGGGCGTGAAGCACCCGTCCATGACGTCCACGTGCGCCACGCCGATGCCCGCCCGCTCGAGCATCACCAGCTCGGTCCCGAGCGAGAGCAGGTCCGCCGCCAGCAGGCCGACGCTGACGGCGGGACGCAGGGAGCGCAGGCGATCGAGGTTCGAGAGCATCGCGTTATGCGACAACGGTGGCCTTCTGCTCTTCCTTGAGCGTCCGGTACAGCTCGAAGGCGTGCTCAGGCTTCATCAGCTCGTGGACCACCTTCTGGACCGCCTGGATCATCGCCACCGGCGCTTCCGACTGGAAGATGTTCCGGCCCATGTCCACGCCGGCCGCGCCCTCGCTCACCGCGCGGTAGGCCATTGTGAGCGCGTCGATCGCCGGCAGCTTCTTCCCTCCCGCCATGACGATTGGCACCGGGCAGGACGCGGTGACCGTCTCGAAGCCTTCGGCCACGTGGTAGGTCTTGACGAACTGCGCGCCAAGCTCCGCGCAGATCCGGGTCGCGAGGCGGAAATACTGCGCGTCGCGCACCATGTCCTTGCCAACCGCCGTCACGCCGAGCGTCGGCATGCCGTAGCGGTTGCCCATGTCCACCATGCGGGTCATGTTGTTCACGGTCTGCGTCTCGTACTCGCCGCCGATGTAGACCTGCACCGCCATGGCCGACACGTTCATGCGGAGGGCGTCTTCCATGCCCACCGCGAGCAGCTCGTTGGACAGCTCCTTGCGGATGCTCGGCCCGCCGGTGGCGCGCATCACCACCCCGTGCTTGAACGCCGGCGGAACCGTCGTCCGCAGGATGCCGCGAGTCAGCATCAGGGCATCGCAGTAGGGCAGCAGCGGCACGATGTTCACGTCGATCCGTTCGAGACCGGACGTCGGCCCGAGGAAGTACCCGTGGTCGATGGCCAACATCACCGTGCGACCGGAGCGCGGGTTAAAGATACGGGCAAGCCGGTTCTGCATACCCCAGTCGAGCGCGCCGGCACCCTTGAGGAAAAAGGCCTCGTTGCGGGCCGGGATGTCGAAATGATAGTCCTTGGTGTCTTTCAGGTTGTCGAGGTCTGCCATTGAAACGCTTCTCCTTCGACGGTCAGCGACCGCCACTCACGAACCACCGTCTCACGCGAGGTGCGTCCGCACCTCGGATGCAATCTCCTCCGCCCACGCGCGAATCTGATCCTGGTCCTGCCCCTCCAGCATGATCCGCAGCAGCGGCTCGGTCCCGGAATAGCGGACGAGCAGGCGGCCCGTGTCGCCCAGCCGGCGTTCGACGCCGCTGACGACCGCCGCGATCTGCGGCACCTCTCGCAGGTCCTTCTTCACGCGCACTCGCACGTTGAGCAGGATCTGCGGGTAGGTGGTGAGCTCGGAGGCCAGGTCCGCCAGTTCGCGCCCCGTAGCGGCCATCACCTGCAGGACATTCAGGGCGGTGACCAGGCCGTCGCCGGTGAAGAGGAACTCCGAGAAGATGATGTGGCCTGACTGCTCGCCGCCGAGCGAGAGGTCGCGCCTGATCATCTCCTCCATCACGTACTTGTCTCCGACCGGGCAGCGCACCAGGCCGATGCCGCCCTCGCGCAACCCGATCTCGAGGCCGATATTGCTCATCACCGTCGCGACGATCGCGTGGTTTCTCAGGTGACCGATCGATTGCAGGTAACGCGCGGCCAGCAGCATGATCGCGTCGCCGTCCACGATACGTCCCAGGTGATCCACGAAGATCGCGCGGTCGCCGTCGCCGTCGAACGCGACACCCAACCGGCACCCGCGCTCGACGACGGCGCGGGCAAGCGGTTCGGGATGGGTGGAGCCGCACGCGAGATTGATGTTCCGGCCATCGGGCGCGCAGCCGAGGGGGACGACGTCGAATCCGAGTTCGGCGAACAGCCGGGGCGCGAGCACGGTGGTCGCCCCGTTGGCGCAATCCACCGCCAGCCGCAACCCGCCAAGCGCCTGCGCTCCGGGCAGCGCGGCGCGGGCGTGCGCGAGATACCGCGGCGAGAAGTCGCCGTCCTCGAGCGACGCCGCCTCGCCGTCGGGCACGGTCCACGACGCATCGGCCACGACCTGCTCGATTTCGGCCTCGAGCCGCTCGGTGAACTTCTCGCCAGCGCCCGAGAACACCTTGATGCCGTTGTCCTCGAACGGGTTGTGGGACGCGGAGATCACCACCCCCGCGTCGAACTCGCTCTCGCGCGTGAGGTAGGCGACGGCCGGGGTGGAGATCACGCCCGCGCTGGTCACGAGGCCTCCCGCCGTCCTGGCGCCGTGCGCGAGCTCGCGGCCAATCCACTCGCCCGATTCACGCGTGTCACGCCCGATCAGCAGGCTGTGCTCCACCGACGCGCGGGGCAGCGCGCGGACGAGGGCGGCGCCAAGCCGGCGGACGGTGCAGACGTCGAGGGGCGGCGACCCGGCGCGGCCGCGCACGCCGTCTGTTCCGAAGAGTCGTTCTGTCATCGGTGTGTGAACCAGGAACCTGATATCAACCGCGGAGCCGCATGCGGGAAGCGTCGCTACTGGATCCTCACGCGCACGGTGGCTGGCTCGATCCGCACCACCACGAAGTCCTGTGGCAGCTCGACCCGAACCGAAAGATTGTACCGGCCCGGTCCCAGGCCGGCAAGATCCACGAACGCGGCAATCGCGTCGGGCCGCATGGCGTCCACCACGTCCTTGGGGCCCCGGATGGCGACCGCCACAGCGGCAGGAACGGCCTGGGCGGACAGCCCGCGCCCGGCGTTGCGGAGATGAACGGGAACCTGCGACACGCGCCGCTCGATCGGCGTCGGCTGCACCTCGACCGTGACCTTCGCGCTTGGCGACGCGGTGAGCCGCAGGCTCGCATCCGTCACACCGACCGTGACCGTCTCCCGGACCGTTTGGCGTGCGCCAGACACCGACACCGGCTCGGTCGTCGCCTCCTCGAGGCGCTGCAGCGCGCTCTCGGGCCCGGCCACTTCCACGCTGGTCGGCTCGATGCTCACTGTGCCGACCTTGTAGCCGGGGGCCGGCTCACCTTCAACCACCGGCACCACGGGCACCCGCCGCGATCCCGAGGGTTCGAACCGGAGGGAGATGGTCCCCGGGGTCACCTCCACCACCTCGACGCCGAACGGGGCCCGGACCTGCGTGCGCGTCAGGTGGAAGAACCGCCGACCCGACCGGGCCAGGGACAGGTCCACGATGGTGACCACATCGCCCTGCGACAACTGGCTCAAGAGCCCGGCCGTCCCGCGAACCCGCACATCGATCGCGGTCGGAGGATTCTCGACCAACTCCAGCCGCTCGGGGCGGTTGCTCAGCTCCAGTGGGACGCGCAGGCTCCGCTCGACTGTCTGTTCACCGGCCACGGTGAACCAGAGGCCGAGGGCAACGGCGATCGACAGGAACTTCAAGCCGAGGTGGCGGAACGGGTGGTAAGCCATCACTCGTAGCTCGGACGCGGCTGCTCGCGCGCCTCGTGGCGGCCCGTGAGCAACTCGTGCAGGCGCGCGCGCAGCGCGTCAGTCGTCAGGCCGCTCTCGATGCCGCCATCGAGCGCGAGCGAGATGCGGCCCGTTTCCTCCGAGACGATCACCGTCACCGCGTCGGTCTCCTCGGTGAGGCCGATGGCCGCGCGATGCCGGGTGCCAAAGTCCTTGCTCACCCGCGGGTTCACCGTGAGCGGCAGGAAGCACGCCGCGGCCGCGACGCGCTCGCCCTGGATGATCACCGCGCCGTCGTGCAACGGCGTGCCGGGGCGGAAGATCGTCACGAGCAGGTCGTACGTAATGGTCGCGTCGAGCGGGATGCCCCCCTCGATGTAGTTCCGCAGGCCGATGCTCCGCTCGATGGCGATGATGCACCCCACCCGCTGGGTGGACAGCATCCCGACCGCGACGACAACCTCCTCGATCGTCTCTTCGGCCCGCTGCGTTCGCCCGAAGTAGCTGCCGAACGGCGTGCGCCCGAAATGCGCCAGCGCTCGGCGGATGTCGGCCTGGAACAGGACGATCAGCGCGAACACCAGATAGCCGACCATGTTCCGGATGAGCCAGTTCACCGTTTCGAGATGGCCCCACCGGGACAGGTAGAACAGGAGGACGAGGAGGCCCGCGCCGAGGCCCATCTGCACGGCGCGCGTGCCACGGATCAACTTGAGGATCTCGTAGATCGCGACCGCCACGATGAGGACATCGAGAATGTCCCACCACCCGAAGTGGCGGAGCACGGAGAGGATGAACTCGACGATCGTCACAGCCGATTCTTCCACCTCAAGACTTCGTCAACAGCCTTTACCACCTGGACCATCGCCCCGACGGCGTGGACCCGAACGATGTGCGCACCCTCGAGGACGGCGGCGGCGACCGTGGCCGCTGTCCCCCAGTCGCGAGCGTCCGGGGGCACGTTGCCGAGCGCGCGCGTCAGGAAGGACTTCCGCGAACTTCCGACCAGGATCGGACGATCGAGCGCGGCCAGCTCCGAGAGGCGGGCGAGGATCTCGAAGCTGTGCTCGGCGCGCTTGGCGAAGCCAAGACCGGGATCCAGGATCGTCGCCTCTCGTGCGACACCCGCGCGCTCGGCTGCAGCCAGGCTCTCGGCCAGCTCTCCACGCACCTCGGCGCCCACATCCGCGTATGACGCCTGGCGGTACATCTCCCGGGAGGTTCCGCGCATGTGCATCAGCACCAGGCCCGCGCCCGCGGCCGCGACCACCTCGCCAAGGCCCGGATCATACCTCAGGCCGGAGATATCGTTCACTATTGCCGCGCCTTCGTCCAGTGCGGCGCGCGCGACGGCCGACTTGGTGGTATCGACGGACACCGGAAGGGCGGTCCGCGCGACAATCGCCCGCAAGGCCGGCAGCAGGCGCCCTGTCTCCTCGTCGGCATCGACGGCGGCCGCGCCGGGACGCGTCGACTCGGCGCCCAAGTCGAGGATGTCCGCGCCCTGCTCCTCGGCGGCCTGCGCCAGGTCGAGCGCGCGCGCCGGATCGATCGACGGGGATCCTTCGGCGAACGAATCGGGGGTGATGTTGATGACGGCCATGACGAGCGTGCGCGCGCCCAGTTCCAGGCGGCGCCCGCCCGTGAGGGGCACGGTGTAGAGTCGGCGTGCGTGCAACGTCGTCAGACATGAGCCACGTGATGGGGGCAACCGGGCCACCCCCGCCCGCGGCTATTCCTGCGGAACCGGTTTCTGGATCGGCTGAAGCGGGGGAAGCATCGAGGCGCGCTCGCGCTGCCGCGCGCGCGTCTCGTCATCGGCCGAGGCCGTCGGGGCAGCCGCCGCGGCCTGTCCCGGCTCCTCCACCGGCCTCCCGGCGGCCAGGCGGCTGACCTGTTCGCCGTCGAGCACTTCGCGCGTGAGCAGCGAATCGGCGATGCGCGTCAGCGCCTCTCGGTTCGCGACCAGCATCGCGTACGCCTTTTCGTGCTGCGTCGTGACGATGCCCTTGACCTCCTGGTCGATCTTGATAGCCGTGTCTTCGCTGAAGTCCCGGTGCTGCGCGATCTCGCGGCCGAGGAAGATCTGTTCTTCCTTCTTGCCGAAGGTGAGCGGGCCCATCGACTGGCTCATACCCCACTCGCACACCATGCGGCGGGCGAGGTCGGTCACGCGCTCGAGGTCGTTTCCCGCGCCGGTCGTGACGTCGCCGGTCGTGATCTCCTCGGCGATGCGCCCCCCGAGCAGGATCACAATCTGATCCTCCAGGTACGAGCGCGACAGGTTGTGCTTCTCGTCCACCGGCAGCTGCTGCGTGAGTCCGAGCGCCATGCCGCGCGGGATGATGGTCACCTTGTGGATCGGATCCGCGCCGGGCAGCAGCACCGCCAGCAGGGCATGCCCGGCCTCGTGGATCGCCGTCACCCGCTTCTCGCCGTCGCTGATGATCATCGACTTCCGCTCGCTGCCCATCAGCACCTTGTCCTTCGCGAACTCGAAGTCGAGCATCCGCACCACCTTCTGATTGAACCGCGCGGCATACAGCGCCGCCTCGTTCACCAGACTGGCAAGGTCCGCGCCGGAGAAGCCGGCCGTCCCGCGGGCGAGTACGGTGACGTTCACATCGTCGGCCAGCGGGATCTTGCGCGTGTGGACGCCGAGGATGCCCTCGCGGCCCTTGACGTCGGGACGGTTGGTCGCCGCAACGAGAATGACGCCCTCGTTCGACTCGAAGCCGTCCATCTCGACGAGCAACTGGTTGAGCGTCTGCTCGCGCTCGTCGTGGCCGCCGCCGAGCCCGGCGCCGCGGTGCCGACCAACCGCGTCGATTTCGTCGATGAAGATGATGCAGGGCGCGTTCTTCTTTCCCTGCTCGAACAAGTCGCGCACGCGGGAGGCGCCGACACCGACGAACATCTCCACGAAGTCCGATCCGCTGATCGAGAAGAACGGCACGCTGGCCTCGCCGGCCACCGCGCGCGCCAGCAGCGTCTTGCCCGTTCCCGGCGCCCCCATCAACAGGACGCCTTTCGGGATCCGCCCGCCCAGCTTCTGGAACCTCTGCGGCTCCTTCAGGAACTCGATGATCTCCTGGAGTTCGTCCTTCGCCTCGTCAACACCGGCGACGTCCTTGAACGTCACCTTCTTCTGCGCGCTCGAAGACAGCTTGGCCTTGCTCTTCCCGAACGACAGGGCCTTGTTGCCCCCGCTCTGCATCTGCCGCATCAGGAAGATCCAGAAGCCGATCATCAGGAGGATCGGTGCCCACGAGTAGAAGATCGTGGCCCACGGGCTGACGCTCGGTTCCTTGGCCGTGACCTGGACGCCCTTCTCGATGAGCTTGTTCGCCAGCCCGTCGTACTGCGACGGCGCAAACGTCCTGAAGGTCTCGTTGGCCGCCTTGTAGAGCCCGGACACCTCGCTCCCGGTGATCGTCACCGTGGCGACCTGGCCGCCGTTGACCTTCTCCATGAACTCGCTGAAGCTGATCACGCTGTCGCGTTGCTGGAAGTTGGTAGAGAAATTCCAGATCAACACCGCGACGACGACCAACACCATCCAGAACAGCAGACTCTTGAGCGTGGAGTTCAATCTCTTTCTCCCCTCAGCTTCAAGATTACCACGGCGCGCGTACGCTCGCTCACGCGGAAATCCTCGGAAATGACGTGCCCGGCCACCCACACAATCCGATCGTCCCGATCGACGACGAGCGGCGTGTGGTCGCGCTCGCCGCGCGGGACCTTGCGATCGACGAATAAGTCCTGAAGCGTCTTGTGGCCACCGAGGCCCAGCGGCCGAAACCGGTCACCTGGTCGGCGGTACCTCACGGCCAAGGCCGACACCTGGTCCCGGTCGAGCACCGCGGTCCCCCGGTCGAGCACTGCGTTCCCGGAAATGGCCGTCTCGAGCCCCCCAGGGCGAAGCTCACACGAAAGCGATCGGCCATCCCCGAGAAGGACCTCTCCTGGAATAGACAACGGCGCGCGAAAATAGTTTCCGGATGGGCTGGATCTATTCGTGACCCTGACGCCCCTGCTCTCAGTCGACGTGAAAACCACTTGCCCGGTTCCGGCCTGTTCTGCCAGCTGGCCCGGTAGTTTCAGCGGCCCTTTCACACGGCCCGCCGCCAGTGCCAGCAGCCGTTCCACCTGCTGGAATCCGACGTAGCGCCCGGAAGAGCGTTCCCTCAACGCCAGCAGAGCGACTCGGCGGGCAACGGCAAGTGGCATGCCAACCAGAGCCTGAGCGTCGAGGCACAACTCCCGTTCTGTGACGCGGGAACACGCTCGGAAGGCCTCCGCCGCCACCCGGTCCAGGTATTCGTCTTCCGCCCGTGTGATGTCTGCGGCGCGAGCCAGCGCCTGGACAGCGGAGGGGACGGCGCTGACCAGTGCGGGGATCACGTCGTGCCGCACGCGATTTCGCAGGTAGCGGCGATCACGGTTCGACTCATCCTCTCGGAACGGGATGCCGGCCGCCGCCAGCCACTCGACCAGATCCTGGTGCGAACAGTCGAGCAGCGGTCGAACGATCGCCCCCCGGCGTGAGGGCATGCCGGCAAGGCCCGCGGCCCCGGCACCGCGAAGCAGGTTCAGGAGCAGCGTTTCAGCCTGGTCGTCGCGCGTGTGGCCGACCGCCACGTGCGTCGCCTGCAGCCGCGCCATCGCCTCCGCAAAGAACTCGTATCGGAGTCGACGCCCCGCGTCCTCCACCGACGTCCGCAGCCGCCTGGCTTCGTGGCGAACGTCGGCCCGACCGACTTCGAACCCCAGCGCAAAGCGCCCGGCCATCGTCCGGCAGAACTGCTCGTCGGTATCCGAGGCATCGCCGCGAAGCCGATGGTTGAAGTGCGCGAGGCCGGCCAGTTCGATTCCCAGTCGGGGCGCCACCTCGCGCAGCAGGCAGACGAGCGCAGTAGAATCGGCACCGCCCGACGCGGCAACGAGCAGGCGCGCGCCAGGCGCAAATAGCCCGTATCGGTCAATCGTCCGGCAGACTCGCTCGGTGAGGACAGACATCGAGAGCGAGCACACTCAGCCGAGAGGTGAATCTGGTGCCGGTGCAGGGACTTGAACCCCGGACTCCGCGGATATGAGCCGCGTGCTCTGACCAGCTGAGCTACACCGGCGTAAACAATGATTTTATCACGGCTTCTCGCTGCTCTCAACCAATGCGGCAGCGAGCAGCGGGATCAACAATTCGTGGTGACCGACCAGGTAGTACCCGTGCCCGATGCCCGCGGTCGGGCGGCTGACGACGTTGACCTGCGGGCGGTAGAGTTTCGCGAAGTCGAGCGTGACCGTGGTGAGGCCGGCGAGGGTGCGCCCGGTGTTCCTCGCGAGCGACACGGCTTTCAGGAAGACTTCGGGCAGGATGACCGCCGACCCGCAGTTGAGATAGACGCCGTGGTCGAGGCGCGCAACGCTCGACGTGAAGTACCGGAAGTCGCGCAGGCTCCCTTCCCCGAGGGCGGTGCCCGACGCCGAGGGGTGCATGTGAATGATGTCGGTGCCCAGCGCGATATGCACCGTCAGGGGGATGCCGAGGCGGAACGCGGCGGCAGCCACCGACGCTCGCTCGTGCTGCGGGTGCTTCGCGCACAGGTACTGGCCCACCGCCTGGCCGATGCCAAGACCGGACGTCACGCCCTCGTTGATCGCGCCGTTCAGCAGGCGGCCCGTCTCGTCGGCCATGCCAAACTGCCCGGCCCCAAGGGTCGCCTCGACGTCCTCGGAGGTGGCACCCGACAACGCGATCTCGAAATCGTGGATGATCCCCGCGCCGTTGGTCGCGAGCGCGGAGACGAAGCCGCGCTCCATCAGGTCGATCAACACCGGCGACAGGCCGGTCTTGATCACGTGGGCGCCGAATCCCCAGACGATCCCGCCGCCCGACTCGCGGGCCGCGACCATCGCGCTGACGACCGCGCGAAAGTCGCTCGCAGCAAGGATCGAGGGCAGCGAGTCGAGGAAGCCCGTCATCCCCGAGCCTGGCTGGTACGGCTTCGCGAAGTCGTCCGCCCGGGCCTTGCTCTGCCGGCTCTTGAGCGGGTAGGTGCGGATCCCAGACCGATCGAATTCCTCGTAGGGAAAAGGCATGCCACGCTCCTCAGGGCACAGCATGCTGTGCCCCTACTTGGTCCCGGCCTCCTAGATCCTCTGCATCCTACCTGACTCCTGAAGCCCGACACCGAGATCCTGCTACAGAATCAGCATCGCGTCGCCGTAGCTGTAGAAGCGATAGCCGCGAGCGACGGCTTCGCCATACGCGGCAAGCACAGCCTCGCGTCCGGCAAAGGCGCACACGAGCATCAGCAACGACGACTTCGGCAGGTGAAAATTCGTGAGCAGGCCGCCCGGCACCTGGAACCGATGCCCGGGGTGGATGAACAGTTCGCTGATGGCCGAACCCGGCACGACCCGTCCCTGCCCGGCTGCCGCCGCGGTCTCCAAGGCCCTTGTGGTCGTCGTTCCCACGGCGACCACGCGGCGGCCCTCGTCGAGCGCGGCATTGATCGCCGACGCAGCCTGCGTGGACACCTCGAACGACTCGGGATCCACCTGGTGCTCCTCGACCCGGTCCACCCGCACGGGCTTGAAGGTACCGTAACCCACGTGCAGCGTGATTTCCGCCCGATCGACGCCTTGCCCGGCCAGGCGATCGAGGAGCGCAATGGTCAGGTGCAGGCCCGCCGTGGGAGCCGCAATCGAACCGCGCGCGCGGGCGTACACTGTCTGGTATCGCTCGCGGTCGCCAGGGATGTCTGCGCGATGGATGTACGGAGGGAGCGGCACGTGGCCGATCGCATCCACGAGAGCGTCCACGTCCGCGCGGTCGTCGCTCCACAACCTGATCGTTCGGCGGCCGTGAAAATGCTGCTCGAGCACCTCCGCGCGAAGCGTGACGCCAGAGCCCTCGAAACGCACGCGCGCACCCGGATGTAGTTTCTGGCCCGGGTGCATCAGCGCTTCCCAACGGTCCCCGTCCAGACGCCCGACGAGCAGGCACTCCACGGCGCCGCGCGAGGGATCGCGGCGTCCGAGCAGCCGCGCGGGAAAGACCCGGGTGTTGTTGAGAACGAGGAGGTCGCCCTGTCGGAGAAACTCGGGCAGCGCGCGCACGCAGCTGTGCCCGACAACCGCGCCTGACGCGCGATCGAGCACGAGCAGCCGCGATGATTCGCGCTCGGCCGCAGGCTGCTGCGCGATCTGATCGGGAGGGAGGTGAAAGTCGAACAGGGCCACGTCCACCCGGACAGTGTACCCTCGCCAGGACTCGCGCACGCTCGATTCGAGTTCGGCTCACGGAATGACCGGGATGGTCCTGCCCCCTCGGCCTCGCGCAACGACCTGGCCCCGATGGGAGGCGGTCTCCAGCGAAACCGCAGATCACAAGTCGAAAGTCGCCAGCTGGGCTGTGATGTTCAGGCTAATGCACGACCGGCCGGTATACGATCTTCGACTGTCTCCAGTCTTCAGCGAGAATCGACCACATCAGCTGGTCGTGATACTGTCCTCGGCACTTCATGCCCTGGCGCGCGACGCCCTCGGGCACCGCTCCGATCTTGCGCGCCGCGCCGTTGGCCCGCCCGTTCTGGACCGCCGCCCGGGCTTCCAGCCGATGAAGGCCAAGGTCCTCGAAGAGGAAGTCCATCAGGAGCCTGGCGCCCGCCTCGAAGATCCCGACACCCCAGAACTGCGACCCGAGGGCCACGCCCCACTCGCCGATCGAGAACGACGGGTCGATCTGACCCACCTGGAAGATGCCGATGGCTACGTCGTAGCCGTTCGGCACGACGGCGTAGCACAGGTACCGGCCTGCCGCCCGCTCCGACTGCGCCCACGCGATGAACCGTTCGAACCCGGCAACGTCGATTGGGGGCGGCGACATGTACCTCCGGACTTCCTCCGTGGACAGCATGGCGAACAGCGACGGGGCATCCGAGATACGGAGGTCGCGCAGCGTGACGACCTCGTCCGACAGCGTCGGAAGGCCCGACCGCCAACCCGGCGCCGTGTCGGCGCGAGGGTCAGCCACCGGCGAGACGGTCGTCTCCAATTCAGTCCTCAGCTGGAACGGCATCTTGTCCATCATCGGTCTCCGCCCACTCCTGCGCTGGCCGCGCGCACACTGCTGTCGTTGACGCCCCAGACAATGTTCCGGGCCACGCCCCAGACGATGTTGCTCCCTTCGAGGTGTCCCCAAGCGGTGCTGGTCGGTCCGCCCACCTGTCCCCACACCACCTGGTTGGGGTTCGCCGGGTCGCTGACACCCAGCAGGTTCACGCCCCACACGATGTTCACGCCCCAGACGATGTTCACACCCCAGACGATGTTGACGCCCCAGACAATGTTGACGCCCCAAACGATGTTCGTGCCGGACACGAGGCTGTCGGAGACGCCCCACACAATGTTCTGGCTGTCGGAGACGCCCCACACAATGTTCTGGCTGTCGGACACGCCCCACACGATGTTGCTGCCCCAGCACGGCGCGTTGGTGTAGAAGACGGAGCCTGGCACCTGCCACACCCCCCACACGATGTTCTGCGCCCACGGCAGCGCTTCGCCGGCGATCGTCGTCACCGGCTGCGGTTCCGGCGCAATCCACGGCTCGCCGGTCCGGGCTGACGTGTCCACCGACGCTGCCAGAACGATCGCTCCCGCCGCGTTCAGGCCGCCGCCGCCCTCGGTCAGGCGGTCGTACTCGGCGCCGTTGGCGTCGTGCAGCGGAAACGCGGAGAACTGCAGGATCGCCTTGAGGGCGTTGGCCGAGAGCGGCGCCTGGGAGCCAAGCGTCCGGTCGCGGTTCGCGTCGATGGCCAGGGCGACCACGCCGGTGGCCACCGCCGTGGCCATGCTCGTGCCGCTCAGCCTGATGTACTTGCCCCCGAAGGCCCCTGCGACGTGCAGGGACGGAAACTGCTCGTACAGCGCGCTGCCCGGCACGCCGACGGAGACCAGACGGTCGCCGGGCGCCACGATGTCCGGCTTGGCGTACGCGTCGTACCACGTCGGCCCCCGCGAACTGAACGTCGCCACCTGGTCGTCCGACCTGACGGTCGTGCCCCGCGTGAGCAGCGCCCCGACGGTGATCGCGGACGGCGCGTTCCCGGGGGACGTCACGCCGGCGTAACCCGTCTCGCCCGTCAGCGGGTTGATGCCGCAGTTGCCCGCGGCGGCAACCACGACCAGGCCGGCCCGCGTGGCCTGCTCGATGGCCTGCACGAGGGGGTCGGTCGCGGCCGGCTCGAAGACCGGGTGACCGATCGACAGGTTGATGATGTCGATCTGCAGCCGCTGCCGGTTCTGGATCACGTACTCGATGGCCCGAACGACGTCGCTCGTCCGGCCCTGCCCGGTCTCATCGAGCACCTTGAACACGGTGAACCGGACGGCCGGCGCGATGCCCTGGTACTGGAACGCCGACTGGACGCCGTTCCCCCCGATCAGCCCGGCCACGTGCGTGCCATGGCCGTAATCGTCGGAGGGCACCGCACGTCGGAGGGTGCCGCCGGTGAGATCGAAGAATCCGGTGATACGATCGGCGAAGTCGAGGGTTGGCTGAATGCCGGAGTCGATGATCGCCACGCCAACGCCCGCGCCGGTGGGCGCCCCGGGCCCGAGCCCCAGGGTCGTTCGAAGGAAGTTGCCCTGCCCGTCGTGCCACTGCGCGAAGTCGGTCGGCCCGAAGGCGCCGGCCGGTGTCACGATGGCGTCCGAAGAGAGCGACGCGATCTCGGGATTGCCAGCCAGGCGCGCGATGGCGGCCGACGGCACTTCAACCACGAGCAAGTCGATAGTGGGATGCTCGCCCGTCACGCGGTAGCCGCTGGCCTCGAGCTGATCCTTCACGCGCGACCGGGCACCTGGCCTCACCCGAATGATGATTTGCTGGAGGCCGGTGTCAGTGCTGCCCGCCGCCTTCGCAAGCACTATGTCAAGTTTGGCGGGCCAGCGCTGGACGAACGCCTGGGGCTCGGCGCCCGCAAGGCCTGCGGCCATGGCTGCCGCCACGAAGACAAGATGGCAACGGAGCTTCATGCTGCCCAACACAGCAATTGGGCGGCCACCTCGTCGACGGTTGGGAAACAACACCGTAAGTATCAATATATCAATATCTTAGAGACTCCAACCCCGCGGGAGGGATTCCAGGCTTGCGGCAGAGGTGTGCAATTACTGAACATCGACGGTGCTATCGATGTGGCAAATTCTGCAATCTGCTAACAATTCTGGCCATTCGCCCCGTGTCCAGTTGCTGGACACCCCGTGTGCATCCACGAGACACTCTTCTCCACTGTCCGCCGACCGGTCACGGTGATGG
>Ga0066793_10000625_pt1 | contig 14439 bp, 11 predicted proteins | sample PersoiDNA2013189_FD_83876 | JGI IMG/M metagenome (GOLD analysis project Ga0066793, IMG submission 83876) | Permafrost soil microbial communities from the Arctic, to analyse light accelerated degradation of dissolved organic matter (DOM) -... | ecosystem: Environmental > Terrestrial > Soil >... | reverse complement strand
GCTGCTCATCGCCCGCCTCCAAGCGGCTCCACCCGGGGCGCCGGTGTCACGACTAGATCTGGAGCTGGATGACGAGGCGCCGGCCGCTGGCACACAGCTTTCGCTGTTCACACCCCAGACCGCTCGAACTGGCAGGCTCGGCTGGCAGATGGCCAGGCTCGGACTTCGCTTCGGCGAGGAACGGGTCGGCGCGATGGAACTGGTCGATCCGGAGGCCACTCTGCCCGAGGCGCGCTGGAAGTGGCGTCGAGGGTCGGCGTCATGACGCGGCTGCTGCGCGAACACCCCGCAATTGATGTCGATCTTGGGCCGGACGGGGAGCCAGTCGCCTTCGAGTGGAACGGACAGCGCGAGCAGATCGAGGTCTGCAATCGATGGCGCGTCGAGGAGAGCTGGTGGAGTCGCCCGATCGCTCGCGACTACTACAAGGTTGCCGGCTCTAGCTGGCTGGCCCTTCTCTATCTCGACCGGGTCGATGGCACCTGGCACCTAGAACGTCTCTACGACTGAACCACCGTGACCACATACGCCGAGCTTCACTGCCACTCGAACTTCTCATTCCTCGATGGTGCCTCTGCGCCCGACGAGCTGGTGGCGCGCGCCGTCGAACTCGGCCTTTCCGGGCTCGCGGTCACAGACCATCGCGGCCTATACGGCGTCGTCCGCTTTGCGAGCGCGGCCAAAGAGGCAGGACTGCGGCCGATCATCGGGATCGAGATAGAGCTCGCGGACCCAGCGGTGCCCGATCCGTCCCGGGTCGTGATCCCGATCCGGCAGGGGCGGCGGAAAGGCGCGGTGCCACTGCCCGATGACGCGCGGCGCGGAGAGGGGCTGCCGGCTCGGCCGCGCCCGGACCGCGCCACGCTGCCCGGCCACCGTGAGCCCCTGAAGGAGGACTTGCGTGGTGTCGGAGAGGGCCAGCGAGGTCCGCACCTGGTCCTTCTGGCGCGCGACGCGGTCGGATATCGAAGCCTGTGCCGGCTCGTGAGTCGGGCCAATCTCGGCGGAACCAAGTCGATGCCGCGCTTCAGCCACGAGCTGCTCGCCGAGAACACCGAGGGTCTCGTGGCGCTCTCGGGCTGTCGCGAGGGTGAGATTGCTCGACGCCTGCGGGGCGGCGATCGGGAAGGGGCACGAGCCGCGGCGGAGCGATACGCCCGGCTCTTCGCGGCCCGCCACGCCCGCACAGATTCCGTCGCCACGGCCTCGTTCTTCCTGGAGATGAGCCATCACCTCCTGCCCGACGACGACTGGCTCGTGGCCGAGACCGCCCGCCTGGCAGCGGAGCTAGGTCTGCCGGTTGTGGTCACAAACGATGTCCACTACGCCCGCCCGGAGGGTCGAGAGATGCAAGACGTGCTGAGCGCGATCCGCCACGGCCGCAGCCTCGGCGAGCTACGCGACCTTCGGCGCCCCGATGGTGAGTCGTATCTGAAGTCGGCCGGCGAGCTGATGGCGATGCCGCCCGGACTGGCGGGCGCGGACACCCTGACCGCGTCGGCCTGGGCCCAAGGCATCGGCAACGCCGGTGAGCTGGCCGCGGGTTGCTCGGTCGAGCTTGGCTTTGAGCGGTATCGCTTCCCGGGCTTTCCGATCCCAAAGAGCCACACGCCGTTGTCGTATCTGGAGGAGTTGTGCGACGCGGGCGCCAGGAGGCGCTATCAACCCATCTCGGTGCCCGTCGAAAAGCAGCTCGCTCATGAACTCGAAGTCATCGAGCGGACCGGTCTGGCGGAGTTCTTCCTGATCTGCGCGGACATCATGGCCTTCGCCCGCGAGCACGGGATACCGGCCCAGGGTCGAGGCAGCGCCGCCAATTCGATCGTGGCCTACGTGCTCGGGATCACGCGGGTCGATCCGATCCGCCACCACCTACTCTTCGAGCGGTTCATCAACGACGGTCGAACGAGCTATCCCGACATCGACATCGACTTCTCCTCCGCCCGGCGGGAAGAAGTCATCCAATACGTATACGCTCGCTACGGCCCCGAACACACCGGCATGGTCTGTAACCTCGTCACGTATCGGGCTCGATCCGCAGTGCGTGAGGTCGGGCATGCGCTGGGCTTTCCGAGGCCGCTCGTCGATCGGGTCGCGGGGGCGCTCGAAACGTACGACTCGGGCATGGTTCGCCGCGACCTCGACGCCGACGGCGGCTTCGGGCAGTTCTTCGCGCAGACCGTCGAGCGGGAGGCTGCGGGGGCCGTATACAGCCCCGAGGAGACCCGTCGCCGTGCCGGAGGGGAGGGCGGCCCAGGAGATTCGCCGGCGAGCATCGCCTGGCTCGCCGCGGAACGACCTGGCGGCCAGATTCCGCCCGAAAGGCTACGCGGCTCCACCACCGGCATGCCGGATCCGGAGCGCTGGCTCGCGTTCTGCGCCCGCATCGACGGCTTCCCACGGCATCTCTCGATCCACTCCGGTGGCATGCTCGTGACCGCCGCGCCGCTGATCGACATCGCGCCGTTGGAGCGGGCCACGATGCCGGGCCGCGTCGTCGTGCAGTTCGACAAGCGCGACGTGGAAACGCTCAAGCTGATCAAGCTCGACCTGCTCGGCCTCGGCATGCTGGCCGCGATCGACGAGACGCTCGGACTCATCGAGAACGACTGCGCCGCACGCGTTGATCTGGATCGGCTACCCGAGGACGTGCCCGAAGTCTTCGAGATGCTCGGGGCAGCGGATACGGTCGGTGTTTTCCAGGTCGAGAGCCGGGCTCAGATGCAGACCCTGCCCAAGTCGCGCCCGGCTAATCTCGATGATCTGGTGGTCGAGGTCGCGATCATCCGACCGGGGCCGATCCAGGGCAACGCCGTCCATCCCTACCTGCGCCGCCGTCAGGGTCTGGAGCCGGTCACGTACCTGCACCCCAGTCTGGAGCCGGTCCTGCGCGAGACGCTCGGCGTGATCCTCTATCAAGAGCAGGTCATGCAGATAGCGATAACCGTTGCCGGTTTCAGCCCCGGTGAGTCGGACGGGTTCCGGCGAGCGATGGGGACATGGCGCTCCACAGCTGAGATGGAGAAGCTGCATGCTCGCTTCGTCGATGGCTGCCGCACCACCAACGGTCTCTCCGACGAGGGGGCGGAGGAACTCTTCCGTCAGGTGGCCGCCTTCGCGTCGTTCGGCTTCGCCAAGAGCCATGCCGCGGCCTTCGCCCGCACGGCCTACGAGTCGGCGTTCCTCAAGCTCTTCTACCCGGCGCAGTTCACCGTTGGCCTGATCAACGCCCAGCCGATGGGCTTCTATCCGGTAGAGGTGCTGATCAACGACGCCAAGCGCCACGGCGTCGCGGTCCTGCCAGTGGACATCAACGCCTCGAGCTACAAGACCACGACTGAGTGGGTCGGGCGGCAAGGCGAGCCACTGCCAGAAGGAGCTGGCATAGCCCGGCGACCGACCGCAGCGCGCTCGTCCGGCTGTATCGTGCCCTCGGCCGCGTCGCGCGCACGCTGGACGCCTGAGACCGCTACAGGCTTCGGCTTCCGTCTCGGCTTGGCGCTGGTCAAGGGGATTGGCGACGAACACGCCGAGCGCCTGGACGCCGAGCTCGGCCGCGGCCCCTACTCGACTCTAGCGGACGTCGTGGCTCGCACCGAACTGCCCGAGGAGGTGGTTGAGCGTCTGATCCGAGCCGGGGCGCTCGACTCGCTCGGTCGGCCGCGGCGGGAGCTGCTCTGGCAACTGCGCGAGGTCATGGGCGCGGCGCGGGGCCGAGCGAACCGCCGAACTGGCAGAGCCGCCGGACGGCCGATTGACTTGCGTCTGCCGCCGACGCCCGCGCCTTCACTGCCCGAGTTGACCGAGCGCGAACGTCTCGGCGACTCCTATGCGGTGCTATCGCTCGACGCTCGCCGTCAGGTGATCTCACTCTTCCGGCCGGCATTGGACCGGCTCGGCGCCGTGACCAACGCCTCTCTTGCCGATCGAGGTCCGGGGCCGGTCCGGCTCGGCGGCCTAGTCGTGACGCGGCAGCACCCGATGACGGCGAAGGGCACTGTATTTCTGGCTCTCGAAGACGAGACGGGCATGGTCAACGTCACTCTCTGGCCGGATGCGTGGGCGCGGCTCCGGGGCGTGGTGCGGCGCCATGCCCTGCTCTACGTAGACGGCATGCTGCAGCGCGAGGCGAACGTGGTCAACGTGATCGCACGTGACATCAAGCCGCTCCCCGATGTGGCCGAAACGGTCGGTGGCCCGGCAGTGGCGGAGGGCCTGCCTCGCTACCGACGAGCTTGACCCCCGCTGACGGAACGGAGCGACAAAAGCATCCTCACGCCGAGAATCGAAGCGACACTATCGCTGGTTAGTGTGCCCACTCGAGCGGGGTCCCGCTCCTAGCTCGCCGGCCTCCTGGTCGCAGGTGCCAGGTGGCGGGCGGCCGCCATCCAGCCCTCGGTGATGAGCCAGCCACCAAGCAGAAATGGGATCAACGGCAGGCCCATCCCGCCGCTAAGGGCGCTCGCCAGGTCGGCAAGGGTGACACCGATCAAGCCGGGAGCCAGCGCGGCAACGAGTCCGAGGCTCCGTCGGCGGGCGTGCTCGGCGAGCGTTCCGATCAGGAGGAGATCGAACAAGCCCATGGCGCTCCGCCCCCAGGGGCCATCCACCACAAACATGGTCCACCACCACGCCGGCTCACTCGTCGTCCCGCCCGTTCCTGTGCCTGGCCCCGAGGCGAACAACAGCTGACTGGCATCTAGGGTTGCCAAGACGACCAAGAGCACCGCCAAGGCAGTCCGCTGCGCGGGCACGGCCCTACCCAGCAGCAGCCCGCCGCCCACGGCCACGACCGTAACTGGCGGATCGGACCATGGGTAGACGCGAAGCCCCAGGGCGCCACCTCCGACGAGCGCAGCCGCAGCGATCAGGGTCACCGCCAGCGATGGGCGCCAGCTCACCCGGCGCAGCGCCCAGGGGGCAGCGCCGAACGCGATGGCCAGAACGAAATACAGCCCGGGCATGAGTCCTTCTCTGCGCGCCGACCATATGCTGAGGCAATCAGCGCGGACCAGGGCCGTTGGTCACCTGCTCCGCGAAGCGGAAGTCGCTGCGACTGCGCCGGCCCGCAGGCTGGAGCCCGCAACATTCACCGGCGTTGAGACCATCTGCTCATAGCGTGCGAGCCACGCGAGCGCCCCCGCCGCCGCCAAATCGGATGTGGCCTATTTGGAGACCCACTTGCCGAACTCGCCCGCGCTCACGGCGACACGCAGCCCAGGCAGCACTTCGGCGACCGAGGTTTCCGTCGGCGTCCATGGCACGGTCGGGAACACCACGACCCCGATGATCTCCTCGTACGCTGAGAAATCGTAGTTGTCGCCATGCCGCGCTTCCCGCAACTTGGCTGTCCTGTCTGCCCATTGGGCGACGGCCTCGTCGACGTTCGAGGCAACGTTGCGAACCGCATCATTGTCGCCGCGGTTCCACGCATCCGAAAAGGGCCGGGACTTGCACGAGACAACGAGAAGGCGTTTGCCACTCTCCCCGACCGCGTCGATGTCAGTGATCGTGGCACGTCCTGCGGCGAGATGCCTGCCCCGAAGATCGCGGATCTTTGTCGATGGCTTCCATGGGGAGGCGTCGAGCGCGGCCTGGATCGACTTTTCGAAATGTGTGGACCAGGCGGTGTCGTCCTCGCCTTCCAGGTGCGGCTTCGACAAGGCTTGTCTGAGGGCCTGCGTCGCGGCTTCAAAGTCAACGATGACCCATCCCTCCTCCCCTGTGCGGATTACGGGGCCCATTGATGGAGGCCACAGGCACACCTCTGAGAAGGCCAATCTGTTGAATATCTCCTCGGGCCGGCCGAAGCGAACCTCCTCGGGTATCGCACCACGGAGCCTAAGGGCACCGATAGCCTCAACCGCCGACCCTAGCTCGCCAAGGACTAGGTCGCGGGTGGTCACCCAATAACCGCAGCGCTGGATGTCGGCTGTTTCCTGCAGTCCTTTCTTGAGCCATCCAAGAATTGGGGCCCAAAGCAATGCGATCAAGTCGAGCAGCGATGTCGGCCACCGTAGATCCGCCGGCAAGGACGAGTCCAACAGGGCGGGTATCTCGGCCAGGCGGAGGAGTGAGAATTGGTAGCCGTGATCGGACTTGACTAGGATCGCCACTTCGGCGAACTGAAGAGATGGATCAGGAACCGAACCAAGCAGGTGGGTGTAGAGCCCGGCACGTCCCAGGAAATCGTCGTTGTCGTCCCGCATCCTCTGGTCCCATAGATTGACTCGAGCGTCTAGCTCAGGGGCAGACTGGATCTGTATTAGTCCCCCGATAGCTCGTACGGCCGCCCCCTTCGCTGCCCACCGGAGCGTTGCCTGCGTGTTCGCCAAGAGAACAGAGACAGCGTGCATCCTAAGCACAGAGGCCGCCGCATCTCTGCCGGTCGGGTAGGTCGTTCGAGGCATTGGAGTCGATGACCCCTTAGTAGCGGCGGCCGACAAAGCCGACACCGATTCCGCGATCGCCATCGTGTATGAGGGGTTAGGCACCATCGGAGGCGGAACTGGTATTGCCGTGAAGAGCCACTCAACTCGTCGCAGGTACCAGAGCCACTCCGAGCTCGACAAATCTTGGGCTATGGCGTACGCGCGGTTTTCGAGTTGCTCTTCGAGCTTCGCCATTGCAGCCCAGGCGGCTGGGCCTCGCTCTTCTCTGGGGCGATACCAGTCAGCGGCCCGCAGAGCCCTGTGTAGCACCTTCTGGCCGAACTGCTGTCCATCGTCGAATTGAGAGATCACAGTGGCCCGCAAGTCTGCGAACGATAGGTCCGGGTAGATGATGAAGGGCGGCTCCCCTTTGAGGCGCTCCTTCATGATTCAGCCTGGCGTCCGACCCCCAAAGGCGGTGCGCCTGACAGAACGCGAAGCGCTGTCCGAGTCACGGCCAATCACCCCAGTCACGGTTCACCTAAGCCCGAACGAGCCAGAGGCTCAATCGAAGTTCATCCTAGTCTTTCGGCCATCGACAGGATCGCGCTATGTGAACATCGTGTTGCCTACCGCCGGCTAGGCCAGAGGTCGTCTCAGCGTGTACATCCGGGCGCCCCATGGCCCAGCCCCGGGCATGCAAACGGAGACGAGCTCCCACCCCTCATCGCCCAGGCGGTTCAGATACTCGACTGTCTGTGGCCCTTTCGACCAATCTGGCACTTCCCTGTCGTCCAAGTACCTGACCCGCGTAACCTGGCCCGCCATGTTGGTGATCAGCTCGCGGTATTCGTAGCGCTGCACGCCCTGGCCCTCCGATGACGACTGGATAGGCCAGATGGTACGTCCTGGCCAGCCGGGTGATGGGTCGCCAAGGATCGGGCGCGAATGCCCCCGGAGCGAAGAATCGGCGAGTTGAGGAGCCCGCCAGCGTAGCCAGGTCGGCGCCATGAAGGCTGTGCCGCGACGTCCCACGATCCGCGCATCGTGAATGTCGTCTTGGGCGGTGACGTACCGCGTTTACCCTCTCATTCCGCCTCGGTACGGGGCCTACCATTGCCTCGCATACGGGTCAGACAGTTCCCCGAACATGAGGATCGAAAGGATCGCCCCAATGGACGAATCCAAGACATCGGCACCCGACAAGCATCAGCCGCACACTTTCGAGCCCAGTCCGGGGGTTCCCCTCGATCCGAGGGCCGGGGCCACGCAAGAGGCAGCGGGTACGGAGGGGACAGACCTTCCTCAAGCGAGCGGATCCAACTGCGCGCTCTGCGGCGCTCCCATAGGTGACCAACTGCACATCAAGGGCAAGGCCGAGGCCGACGCCGAGTCGCCCAAGTGGGGCCTGTAGCCCACGGCGGTAGTCGGCACCATTAGGTTCCCCGTCCATCGCGATCCCCAACGATGTGGTCATGGTGTCGGGTGATGGCCCCGACCTGCTCCGATCGCGTTAGGCCCACGCTGCGACACGCCGGGTGGCTGAAGCGGCGGCCCACGCCTGTCCCTGTATCGTGTCGTCATGACTTGCGAGTTGCTTCGTCGCAACGAGGGAGAGCCCTGTATCTGTCGCCGGCGAGGACTGGCGGCGGTCGGGCACGCGCTTCGTAACTGAGACAGCGGCAGCTCACCTCCAGCCAGGCCTCGCGTGCTCACGTCGCGTGACGCCTTCGGGCGCCAAACCCTGCCACAGCTGGAGTCTTCCGTGTCTTCGCACCTTACGCCACTTGCCCTCTACATCGACCCACGCGGTCAGCGCTTCGGCGCAGGCCTGTCGGCCGCGCTGTTCATGATCGCGATCGTCAGCCAGCAGTTCTGGCTGGCTGCCCTATTGGGCCTCAACCTGCTGGTCGCCTCTGCCTTTGGATCTCGCCTGTTCCTGCCTGGACGCCCGTGGCCGCTTATCCGGAAGGCCCTCCGCCTCGGTCCGACAGAGCCGGAGCACGAGTACCCGCCTCGTTTCGCCCAGGCGCTCGGCGGCATCTTCGTCGCCATCGGCACGATTGCCTTCGTACTTGGCCTGACCCTCGTCGGTTGGGTCTTTGTGGGCGCCGTGGCCGGATTGCAGACGCTGCTTGCCGCCACCGGCTACTGCCTCGGATGCAAGCTGTACTTCCTGCGCTGGTGGGTTCCATCGCAGTTCGCGAGGCTCTTCGGTACGAACGACCGCTTTCTCAAACTGCCCGCTCAGCCGCTCCGCCGCGTCTAACGTCCCGATCCACAGATCGTTGCCGCATGCGACCGCCTTGGCCAGCTGTGCTCAGCGGTCTTGGTTCAGACGAGGGGGGTAGCACTCCGAATCCAGTAGGGACGTGTACGTCACGATCAAGCCGTCGTGTCGGGTGACAGGGTGTCAACCTCGCACCGCCGATCCGGCATGTTTGGTCGGAGCTTCTACTCCTCTCGCCCCGACCATACCCAACACATCCGCTGAAGGTGGCTGGTACGGCGTAGGCGAAGCCATGAGCGGTGGCTTCTGCGGTCAGATGGAAACGCATCGCCTGGAAACCGGACGCCTCGACCCGCGTGAATAGCGAGCGCGCCAGTTCGGCTCGCCCAGGCCCACCACCGGCAAGCCGCCAGGCTACGCCCAGGCTTTGTAGGTAGCGCACCGCGCGTTCGGCGGGAATGCCCTCGGTCGTGCGGACCGCCCTGGCTGCGCTCTCCTCTCGATCCAGGCGTTCCATAGTGGCCCGTAGAGCGTCGTAGTCGCGATCTTTGACGACTCGCGCGGCGGCATCGGCTCGCTCCCGTTCGATCCGTCGGAGGACGGTCTCATCAGGCCCACTGCGTGCGGGCACGACCTGGCCCACAACGCCCGCGACAAGGTGGGCGTTGACGCTCACTCGATCGAGAAGCACGCCGACTGCATCTTCGATCAGGTCACGCCGGTAGCCCTTGCCGTCGTGGCGACCCTTCCAGTTCGGCGGCCAGGCAGGCTGCGCCGTACGGTAGGGGTCGCAGGCTTTGTCGTGGCGATAGAACCCTGTATCACCCGCAATCCGCTTGCCGCAGGCCGCGCAATGGAGCATGGCGAGGGCGTATTGCCGGTGCGGGCTGGCCTTGCGGCCGGTGCTGGTTGCCCGGGTGGCACGGACGGCTGCGACCTTGTCCCAGAGTTCGATCGGCACGAGGGCCGGCCAGTGGGCGTCTGACCCGTCGCGCAAACGGCCGACATACAGGGGCGAACGGAGCATTCCCCGAATGGTGTCGATCGGCAGGCCAAGGGCGTCGGCGATCTCCTGGTCTAGTGCTCCGGCCGCGGAACGCTCGAAGGCAGCACGAACCGTGGCGGCCTTGTCCGGATCTGGCTCAATCAGCTTGGCCTCGTTACGCCGGAAGCCGAATGGTGGATGACCGCCAGGGTCGCGCTGCTTCGCCAGCTTGGAGGCATAGCCCTCATGGATACGTCTGGCCAGCCGGCGGCTGTATCTCTCGGCGTCTTTGGCCTCATCGACGAGCTGGTCCCAGTGGCGATCGCAGGACGAGAGGATCTCTTCGTCGGCGAACCAGACTGCTACTCCCGCCGGATGGAGAGTGTCTTCGAGTAGTTCGAGGGTGCGGCGAAGGTTTCGTTGCCAGCGGGACACGTATCCGACCAGGAGAACGTCGAAGGCGCCATTCCGCGCGGAATCGAGCATGGCGACCATCTCGGAGCTGCGGTACACCGTTCGTCCGGAATGGGCTGCTCGCCAGACAAGCCCTGTGTCGACGAGATCGAGCCGGCGGATCGCTGCGTCTTGAAGCTCGATCTGGGCTTCGGGTCCGTATCGGTCGAACTGGCCTTGGGTGCTCTCGCGTATCCAGCGAGCGGCACGAAGACCGACCAGGGCATCGGGTGACTCGGGTAGTCGGCTCATGCGCTCTTTCTCCTTGCTTGCTCGGGCTCTTCGGCCGACTCGTCGGACGAGCGCTCGTCTTCAGGAGCCATCGACTCGGCCTCGGGCTCGGACGAGCGCACGACGCGAAAGCGCGCTCGCATGCGTTGCTCGTTAGCGTAGGCGTCGCGGACGAGCTGGGCCAGGGCGGCGACGATAGGATCTCTCACGGCGCCATTGTCCTCCGGGTTCGTGCCATCTTGTATGGCAACACCCGGCGCCGGTTCGAGGGCGATCAGGATCGGTAGCTCGTTCACGGCGCAGCGATCCTCGGACACGCGGGCACGCATCGGGGTCGGGTCCTTCCAGCGTTCGGACGGGATGGCAACCGACGCCCGATGCGTCCATCTGGGCTTCGCTACATGCGATGGCGCATCACTGGTCGGTGAGTCCGATCGCTCCAAGTCAGGCCCCCAAGCCGCATGGGGCGCAAGCGATCAATCCGGGCGTCTCACTATCGTTCGCAGTCGCTACCCGACCTTACGCGAACGGGGACCTAATGCCCGTCTGTTCGGCGGGGCTGTCAGTGAACCTCCGCCAACACCGTCAGTCTGGACCTAGCCTGTGACAGCTGTATGGCACGGCTAGCCGACCCGAACGCGATCTTCGGTTTCTCGGCTCCTGGTGCCGGCAGGGCGCCTCGGCAGACCGCTGGCCCGCCGGGCGCCCTGCCGCACATACCTGGCAACAGCTCGCGGCGGTCTTGACCTCGCCGTGCGCGCTCTGGGCTGTCGCTCAGGTGTCGCGCTCGTTACAACTTCCTATACGTAATCAAGCCGTCGATCCTCGCCGAGCACGACGGACCGATGCTTGTCGTGGGCCTGCAGCAGATACACGACAAGCTGCTGCTGCTGCCGCGTCGGCCGTCAGATCGCCCGGATCCCGAGAGGCTCGAACAGAGGTACGCCGACTTCCTGCGGGCTAGCTGACCGGGCCCGCGGCGATCCTGTTGGTGTCACGGTGCCGCCTCCGAGTCGCCGCTATTTGGTTGTATTCGGAGAACCGCATGCTCCCGTTGCTCTAGCAGCTTGGGAGTGAGCTGGAGACCCAGCTGTTCGGTGAGCCAACCGAAGAATGCCAGTGCGTCGGCGTCGGGCTGCGAAAGGCCGCGCGACCGAATGCGGTATCGAGCGTAGGCATCGGCGAAGAGGGCTGCCTTCGAACGCGCCTCGCCGGTCAGCGCTTCCTGAACTTGCGAAGAGCCGAGCGCTGCTGTGTAGACACCGATGGCAGCTTCCAGTCCCTTACGGTCGCCTCGATGGCGAACCATGGAAGCTTCAAGGCTCCCGAAGAGGCGCCCGGCGTGGAATGCTGGGTCGGTCTTCTCCGAGCGAATCACTGGCACCGGGTCCGACGCGGTGACTCCGGCCAGACGGCCCCGGTCGAAAAGCGCCCCGTCTTCCTTGAGATCGAGGAGGATCTTGGCCTGGATGGTGCGAAGGATTGCGCGAAGTGTCGTAGCTCCCGCAGGGCTCACCTCAAAGGCCCCGTCCAGGGGACCGCCGACCGCAGCCGTGGGCAACTCGGTGAAGGAGACACCCGATGGCAGGTTCGGAAGGTCCGCGCGTCGCTGCCGGATACGCTCAGGCTCGTCGGCGGCCATCTGAACCTTGGTTCGCTTCGCCAATGCGCGCAGGAACTCGAGTTCGAGACGCTCTCCAACAGCGACTCCACGGAACTCGGCATCGGCGGCAGAAGCGCAGTGCGCTCGCATCAGCCGCTCGGAGCTGGTGATCCACTCAAGGACGGTAGCCCCGTCGACCGGAATGCCGAGGACCCAGCCATAACTCACGGCGTACTTGAACAGGACCGAATAGTCACGCAGTTCCTCATGCCGGAACTCGGCCTGAAGCTGCACCATCACCCCGCCAAGGATGTTCCCTGCAGTGACCCCGTTCGAGCAACTAGGGCTACCAAGCTCCTCTGGCGTCGCGGGCAGCTGGCCGAGTTCGCGCCGCTTCGCGAAGGCTGGCACGTCGACCGTGCTGATGAATCCGCGGTGCAGTCCGATCAGGACTTCTCGCTGCGGGCCCGACGGCGTTGCCAGCGCTGCCGCTCGCGCTTTGACAATCACCGATCCCATGACGCCACCGTCCGTCCAGCTCGCCCGCCACTCCGCGGGCCACCGTCGGAGGTCGTGAAAGATCGACAATCTCATGGGCCTATTCTGACAATGCTGGACGTCGGCCGGAGAACCCGGAAGGCGAATGGCAGCCCGATCAGTACCGATCGCCTGGCCCGAGCCTCTGGTGCGCCTCCCGCGCCCGCTCGTCTGCGGCCGAGGCGCAGGAGCGGGTGAGCATCGTCCGGCTCCGCTAGCCGGCCAGGCGCCATGAGATCGCTCTCGTTGCCGCCGGCGGCGAGCCACTGGTGAGCCTACGGGTGGCGGACGCCACGGCCCCGGACCACGTCAGCCGCGCCGTTCGGCGTCATCGGCCCCGCGAGGCCGAGCCTGCGAGCCCCGGTCGAGCCGCCGCGACAAGGATTGGCCCGAGTTCGGGCGATGAGCATCCGCGCCCCGGATACGATCTCGAATCTCAGTTGGAAAGCGTGGGCGCCACTCCTCTCGCCCCGATCGATCAGCGGGACCACGGACCAGCATGGCATACTCGGCCCGGTAGCGATGCGAATGGAGGGCCGGAGCGTGCAGATCGCCATCCTGTTGTTCGACGGCATCACGGCCCTCGATGCCGTGGGTCCCTATGACGTCTTGCGGTTCGTCCCCGGAGCCGAGACCGTCTTCGTCGCCAGCAACCCCGGCCCAATTCGGACCGATGGCGGGCTGACGCTTCTGTCCCAGCGGTCGATCGCGGAGGTGCCGGCGCCCGAGATCCTCGTCGTCCCAGGTGGCTCCGGCAGCGCGCAACTCCTGAGCGACCGCAGCGTCCTCGACTGGATTCGAGAGGCGCACCGATCCAGTCGCTGGACCACTTCGGTGTGCAGCGGTTCGCTTGTCCTCGGCGCCGCGGGCATCCTTCATGACCTGCGAGCCACGAGCCACTGGCGGCTCATCGACTCGTTGCGCCAGTACGGCGCCGAACCCGTCGACGAGCGCGTCGTGCGCGACGGCAAGATCATCACCTCGGCCGGCGTCTCGGCCGGCATCGACATGGCCCTTACTCTGGTCGGCCTCGAATGGGGCGAGGCCGTAGCAAAGACGATCCAGCTCGCGATCGAATACGATCCGCAGCCGCCCTACGATGCCGGCTCCCCCGCCAAGGCTCCGGCAGCTATTGTCGAGCGCTTACGTGCCGCGGCCCGAAGCTGACTTCGCCTCTGAGCCCTCAGGCTCGCGCTGTCAGTGAAGAACGCCCGAGCCTACGGCTCGACGGTCCAGCCCGGCGCCCCTGTCCCAGGCGATGGTGCCTCGGTCAGTCTGTGAGGATCGGCCCTCGGGCCATCGCGAGCTAGCTTGTTATCTCGGCCTCAAATCCTCTCGCCCCGACCATATCCAACAGATGCCGTGAACTGCGCCGGAACGGCCGCCCCGAACGCGTGAGCGCGGGCCTTCGTGGTCCACTAGATCCTTCACCGTGACCGAGACTCGCGCCGCAACGCGGCCGACGGCCGCCGCGAGCAGCTCCGCCGTCGCCCACCCCGTCGGCGCGGCTTCCGGATTGTTGGGCCTCGAGCCAGGCGACCGCGTTGGATGTGCGCAACGCCACGCGATCAAGCGGGCGCCCCGCGGCGTTCCACTTGTGACGAGTTTCTCTACTGCATCAAAGATCGAGTTCTCAGGGTTGCTCCCACAGAGGGTTGGAACAGCCCGCGATGATAATCGCGAAGGCTTCGCGCAATACCTCGCTGGTGTCAGCCGTCGGCGAATCTGACTCGTTCCGACGCAGCACAGCCTGGATTGTCGCTCGCACTGCCGAGACCGCAGCTCCTGCCACCACGGACGCCTGGAGGGCGAGTTGCGGGGTCGGCCCTACTCCCATCAGGCCGGCGAACCGGTCCAGAAGGACGACCGCAAGGTGATCCTCCCAGTCCACAAGGACCTTCGCGAGCCTGCCTGCCGCCACGGGATCGATCGCGGGGCCCGACTCGAAGATCGGACCGAGACCGGAGCGCTCGGTCACCTCGGTGAATGCCTCGAAGATCGACGTGAGCGGCGCCTCGTCAATGGGCCT
>Ga0066793_10000621_pt1 | contig 14456 bp, 13 predicted proteins | sample PersoiDNA2013189_FD_83876 | JGI IMG/M metagenome (GOLD analysis project Ga0066793, IMG submission 83876) | Permafrost soil microbial communities from the Arctic, to analyse light accelerated degradation of dissolved organic matter (DOM) -... | ecosystem: Environmental > Terrestrial > Soil >... | reverse complement strand
GATGCCCTGTCTCCTGAGCCCGGCCTTGATCTGGCACTTCACCTTCGCCAGCCTCCTGGAGGCCTCGTCAAATTGCTTCACCACGATCCCGAAGGCGGCCATCTCCACTTCCTCGGGGTGGTAGACGACAGAATAGCTTCCCAGCCTGAGCAGCTCGGCGAGCTTGGCCGCATCCACCCGGTCGCTCTTGTTCGCACCCTTCGCTATCCAGGCGTTCCTCTTGGGATCAGACACCTCAACGCTTTCTGCGTGTGGGAAAGGGTCCTCATGACCCAGCCGGCCAGTTCCCCCTCCTCGATGAGCACCTTCACTCCGCCCTGCTGCCCCTCCACGAACGAGATGAGGCCCATCTCGCTCGTACGGAAGGTCTCGGCTGAGATCAGCTTCCCCCTTGAGTTGATCGCAGCGGCCGAGCACTGCTTTGAACCGACGTCGATTCCGACGTACACTCTTCTCATCGGACGCCCCTTTCACTCGATGTTCTTCTACAAGCTTGAGTGTAATGGAGGCGTCCGGTTCTTATCATTCCAACACCAGACGGACCAGATAACACGAAACTCTGGACAGGACAGCACAGGATAACACCAGACGGACCAGATAACACGAACCACCTAGAACTCGAAAACCGTTATGGGTGCATACCCACCGTGGGTTCGAATCCCACCCTCTCCGCCACGTTTCCAGTTTCTGCGACGATTTCTAAGAAAGAGACAAAGCCAAGGTGCCCCACCTGCGGCTTGGCTCACATTGAGAGATTCTAAGAGACTTGGAAAGTGACCAAGGTGGTATCCCTAGGTCCGTTTAGACTTGGAAACATGCACAAGACATTCAAGTGCAAAGATTGCGGGTAAAAGTGGTGAGGAGTTGGGACTGATATAATACGTGCTAATACCTTTACTTTAGAGGGAGCAATGGGAATGGACAAAAGCTTAGAGGAGAAGAAAGAAGAAAAAGAACTACGCGAGATTCGCGAGAAGGAAGAAGAAGAAGAAAAAGACAGCGACCACAAAGGGCCGCAAAACCCAATAGATATTGAACTCACAGAAGCGGAATACGAAGGTGGCCCCGATCCAGATGACCCTGATGAAGAGCTCCCCCCCCGTATATAGAGCCGCTTTCTTTAGAGTATCTTTAAAGTGACCATGCCCAAGAAGCCTAAAACCTGATCAATCCGCCTCAAGTAGCATTGCAAATAAATGCCTTTACAACGCGGTATATCGTAAGTCCACTCAAGTGCAGTAGACTGGCCTTAAATAGTGCGAATCTCTACGACAAGATAGTATTCATAATTCCTGCATTAGTTGCATGGATGACTGCAGCTGGACGAACTCCTTGCTTACTTCGAAGTGACGACCTACAGTTGGGGCGGAACCAAGAAAGGAGGATTACCCGTGTACCCAATTATGGACAGCGAGGAGTCCGAGGCAATTATAAGGGCGATAGACAAAGCAGTTCGAAAAACGTTGGATCGGCTCGAGGCAGCGACCAGCAAAGACATCAAAGCACTTGAGGCGCGAATAGAGAAGCTCGAATTATGGGCCAGCGCAGCAGTAGCCAAGAAAAAGGCTGGACGACCGCCGGGAAGCAAGTCGAAGAAGAAGGCAGCGGCTAAGAAGAATGCTGGGTAGTCTTCTCAAGAGTTCAGCAAGAGTGTCTATCCCAAAGGTCCTCTTTTAGACAAGGGAATTGTGGGCGTTAGTCCACCGTGGGTTCGAATCCCTCGTCCTCCGCCAGAATCCCCAACCAACTCCTTACATCTTCACGGCAACTGCGGGAGTTCGCATCGGGCTCTTGTTCTCCCTCAGAAGGTCCGGGCGTACTGTCGCAGAGACTTCTATTTCTTCGAGAAGTAACGAGCAACCCGATTGGTAGCATTTGCTCTGAGGTCGAAGTAATAGAACGGGTAATCGAAGGTATGGTAGATCCCCGCGGCAACAAGCTGGTTCCCCGGAGCCAATTGGCTGGGGTTGGCTGTGCTGCAGATCAGTGTCCCCTTGGCGGTGTTGATCTGGGCGTCCGCATAGTTCAACACTTTTTGGGGATTGCCCTGTGCGTCCATGACGGGGTAAGCGTCACTGCCCACCGCGATGCCTCCAAGGTTCTGCGCAGCGGTCGCCAGCGCTTCCGCCCTGGTCCAGGTGATCGGGTTTATGACCATGGCGCCGGGCAGTACGACGGGATCGGCCACCTGGGGCGCAGGGGACGTGGTGTTGTAGGAGACTATGACGCCCGTATCGTCGGGACCCTCGGCGAATTTCAATTCGGGATTCTTGGACAGGTATTGTGGTGTTATCGAGTACCCTGGGACGTATGCGGCGATCATCCGCTTGTAGACCTTGGGGTTCTTCTTCATGTACTGGGCCATCAGGTTGATCATTATGTTCGATCCCTGTGAATGAGCCGCCAGGATGAACGGCCGTCCCTTGTTATAGTGTTTGATGTAGTAGTCGAAAGCGGCAACCGAATCTGACGTCGGCACGCCTCCCACTATTGACTGTTGCTGGTCCAGCGGCAGTGTCAAGACCGCGATGGCCGCCTGCTGGTAGTAGGGCGCGTAGATGTTGGCCAGGGGCGTAAACACGGTGGCGTCTCTCGAGAATGCCGCCTTGGCGCCCGCCTGCATCTGCGGGTTATTGATGGCGCAGACCATCGGGTCGCTCGGGCTGGACTGCTGGTAGACGGTCGGATAGAGGAAGAACACGTCCACCTTCTTCTTGGCCGCTTTCGCGGAAGGCAGGGCCAGCCAGTTCGCGGATTTCGAGTAATCGGGTGTCTGGCTCGTCGAAGACGGCGTCGACGACGGGGTCGAGGACTTGCCGCTGTTCGAGCTGCCTCCGCAGCCGGCCATCAACCCGATCATGGAAAGGATAGCAACCAACGTGACGGCAATTCCAAACTTCTTCATCGTGTGAACCTTTCTTCTCGGCGAAATCGCACTCGCTGCTGACATTCTATCGGCAAGGTGTGAGTGTCAGTCTAGACCCGGGACACCCACGATGCAATTTCGCATCGCCCTCCATGTGGATCAAAAGACTAATTGTTGAATTCGTATAAGATATCAGGATTGAGAGAGTTCGTGAGCGCGGAAGTGGCATGTTCTTATGCAAAGAGGTTCCAATGAACAGTAGAAAATGGTATGCGTTACCGGCGGTGCTCTGTGTCATGATGCTCGCGCTCGGAATATTCTCCGGCTGCGGCACGGGGCAAACGAGCCTCAATGTCGTCAAGCTCGATACGGGCAAGATAAGCGGGGTTCAGCAGGGCGGCACATGGACATATCTCGGAATCCCGTATGCGAAACCTCCCGTGGGAAACCTGCGCTGGAAGCCCCCCGAAGCACCGGTTGCGTGGAGCGGCACTCGTGCCTGCACGAAGTATGGCGCTACCTGTCCCCAGGCTCCGGGCCCGGTATCGTTCGGCAAGACCAGCGAGGATTGCCTATACCTTAACGTCTGGACGCCGGCCAAGGTGTCGACCGAGAAACTGCCCGTGATGGTATGGATCTACGGTGGTGCTTTCACAACGGGCTCCGGTTCGGATTCCAGGTTCAACGGGGTAAACCTCACAAAGCAGGGCGTCATCGTCGTTACCATAAACTACCGGGTTGGGATGTTCGGCTTCATGGCGCACCCACAACTTTCCAAGGAATCTCCTCACGGCAGTTCGGGCAACTACGGGTTGATGGACATGATCCAGGCGCTCAAGTGGGTAAACAAGAACATCAACGGATTTGGCGGCGACCCCGGCCGTGTGACGGTGTTCGGGCAATCCTCGGGTGCGGAGTCGATACAGTATCTCCTGGTGAGCCCCCCCGCCAAGGGGCTGTTCCAGCGGGCGATATCCGAGAGCGGGCCCCGCTGGCACTACGGCTGGATCTCCCCGATGAACCCCACGCTCGAGGATGCTTATAAGACAGGTGAGCAGATGGCCGTCAATCTTGGTTGCGACAAAGCAAGTGACCAGATAGCGGCGATGCGGGCGAAGTCGTCCGACGAGGTGCTCCAGGCGGCGGGCTATAACGTGCTGGCATCTGATCCTCCCAGCGGGATACAGGCCGCTGTCAACGTGGATGGCTGGATCATCCCGGAGAAACCCGAGACGCTATTTAGAGAAGGAAAGCAGCAAAATGTTCCTGTCCTCATCGGCGAGAATAAGGATGACGGGACCCTGTTCGGCGCGATCGTGCAAAAAAACAACATACCAGTCGCGCAGTACCAGCCCATCATTCAAGGAGCTGTCGGGGACGCGGCCGCTGCTGAAGTGGTAGCGATGTTCCCCGTGACAAGCAGCGCGAAGGTAGGGGCGACCGTCTCGAACCTTCTAACGCAGATGGATTTTGCCTCCTGTGCCAGGTATATCTGCGATTCGACGACGGCGAAGACTACTTCAAAAGCTTTCCTCTACCAGTTCACGCGCGTCCCGCCCACTCAGGCGGGGGCGCTCCTCGGTTGTTGCCACAGCGCCGAGTTACAGTACGTCTTCGGGAACCTGCCTGCGAGCGAAGGGTACGGCCAGACGGACACCGAGATCTCAAACACCATGATGGGTTACTGGACGAGGTTCGCAAAGACAGGCGATCCCAATGGAGGAGGCAGTACGGCTTGGCCGGCTTACAGCTCCTCTAAAGAACAGAACCTGGAGATCGGGGACCAGGTGACGGTCAATGCCGGTCTTTTCAAGGCTCAGTGCGACCTGTCGGAGAAGATCTACGCGGGCGGTAAGCCCTGACGCAAAGCCTGACCAGTTGAATGTCGGCTTACGTGCAAAGCCGTCGAGATGACGGCGCCTCAGGGGCCGCCCACTTCGGTCATCTTCCAGGCCCCCAGGCCCTTGCCTTTGAGACTGCGCCCCGCGTACAGCACCTTGTGCCCGGAATCGTATGCGAGCGCCGCGTCGGTCTGCTTGGATCCTGCGTCAGCCGTGGTCCATGTCGAGCCGTCGTACCTCCAGACACCGTTCTCGTTTGTCCCCGCGTAGACCAGGTTGTTCATCGGATCGCATGCGAGATCCCAGATGGTGAACTTCGTGACTCCTCCAGCGGTGTCGCTCCAGTTGGAGCCGTCGTACTTCCAGACCCCGTGGAAGTTTGTCCCCGCGTATAGCAGGTTGTGTGTGGAGTCGTATGCGAGGGACCAGATGACGTTGCCGGAGAACTTGGAGAGGCCTCCGCCGGTGTCGCTCCAGTTGGAGCCGTTGTACTTCCAGACACCTTTGCAGGTGTTGGTCGAAACATCCAGACAGCCGGCATAGAGCAGGTTGTGCGCTGAGTCGTAGGCGAGGGAGTCGACGGAGAAGCTCGACACCCCTCCAGCAGTTGGTGCCCACGCCGTCCCGTCGTTCTTCCAGACGCCGCTCTGGCCTGTCCCCGCGTACAGAATCTTATGCGTAGAGTCGTAGGCGAGGGAGGAGATGTGGTCACTCGCCACGCCACCCCCGGTGTCTGCCCAGGTGGTCCCGTCGAACTTCCAGACTCCGGTGGGGGCGGCCGCGGATTCGTTCTTGAAACTAGCATAGAGCAGGTCGCGTGCCGGGTCGTACGCGAGTGATTCGACGCCGAAGTTCGAGACTGCTCCACTGATGTCTGTCCAGGTGGCCCCGTCGTACTTCCAGACGCCCTTGCCCACGTAAACATTGGGAGAGACGTTATTGATACAACCGGCGTATAGCAGGTTGTGGGCCGGGTCGTAGGCGAAGGGGCCGACTCCAAAACTCGAGACTGCTCCACCGGTACTGGTCCAGGTAGTCGCGGGTATCTTCTTGCTCTTGCCTGACCAGAGGACAAGTCCCACCACCAGACCGGCTATCACTAATACGGCCACTGCAATAATCACCACTGTGCGCCAACTGAAGGCGGCACGGCGAGCCCTCGGTCTTTTAGCAGATGGCTGAAGGGGCTTGCGCGCGGGCTTTTGCAGTGAAGGCACCTGGGCAGGCGCAGGCTGTTGCGGTTGTGGCGCTTGAGCAGGTTGGACGTCATTGTCGGATAGTTGAAATCGTTTCTGGAGACGGTTGGACAACACGACATATTTGAAAGCGGGGTTCTGCTGGTTGGGCTGGATACTCTCAATTACTACCTGTTCACCTGCCTCAAAGGCGACCTGATCGCCTTCTACCACTACCTGGCGCTTGATAGTGCCATAGTTCATCATCGCCACCCCCTCCATACTGGCTCGAGGACCACCTGCCCTGCCGGGCGTCGAGAAAGCCTGGTGGACTCTGTCCTTATTCGCCGGTAATAAGCCACTGACCGTTGCTAAGCTTGAGGACGAATTTCATCATGCCCGAAATGCTCAGTTCGCTGAAGTTCTTGCTCTGCCCGCCAATCAACATCGTGGCGTCATCCACCGTGACCGTCGCGCTGGTCGGGGTAAGGTTAGACACGGACGTCTTGATGTTACTGACTTTGAACATGCCCGAGGGGCCCAACTGGGACTGCAAAGTATCCCACTGTGCCTGCGTTGGTTGCCCGTCCGATGTGCAGAGCGCCTTCACAGCCTGCATGTCGCCATTCCCCGCGGCGGTGAAGAACTCCTGCACGGTAGCTTCCGGCCCCGCGGTCGGATGTTTCATCACCGTGAAGTAGAGAACGCCAACTACGGCCAGGACCACCACGATTGCGCCGACCAGGATGAATATCAACTTGCCGGATGAGTCCCCCTCCACCTTGACCGGGTGGCCAGGCTGGCCGCCTATCGGAGGGACCTGGGAAACCTCACCCGGGCTCGAGTAAACCTGCTGAGCGTAAGGGTCGGAAGGCGAAGCCGAGTAAGCGTAGGGGTCCGGAGGCGGCGGCTGGACGCCTGGCGCGAAAGTTGCGTTGGGCGGGCCTTGGCTGGCGACGGGTTGGCCTTGCGGGCCCGTCATCGGAGGAGTCGCGGCAACCCCCGGAGTCCTACCTGCCTGTGATGGCGGTGGCGGCACGGGGTTGACCTGGGACGAAGCCGGGGCCTGCTTGATCTTGAGCCCGCAGTCAGGGCAGGCCCCGCTTCCCGGAGGCATCGACGTCCCGCATTTCGCGCAATGCATTTAGATCGCCTCCTGTTCCACGAAGGAATAGCCGCATGCTCGCCACGCTATCTTAATCGGCCGCAAACAGCGCTTACCTGAATCAAGGATCCGGCCTTTCACTGATTGTGTGCAGTGTTCGCGCGTCACTGAGTCGGAACCCGGCATGTCGCTTCACCCGTAGATCATTCGCGACTGTGTGGACGTGCGAGGTCACCGCTCACATGCACTATGGGAGTGCCAGCAGGACGATCTGAATCGGGCCCTTTGCTTAGAATGGCCGAACCTTGACCGCTATCCCCGCTGCGATGGCGAAGTAGAACATGAAGCCGACCTGCAGAAGCCACATGCACAGGCCGAATATGTTTCCTCCGTCAAACCCTTTGGACCTGATGCGGACAAAGGCAAGGAAAAAGGCGAGGCCGAGATAGAGAGCGTAGGTCAGCATCAGGGCGACCTCCGCGGGGGCCCTCCAGCTGCTGAAGAACGCCAGCAGGGCAATGATCCCGATGGCGCCGTTGGCAAAGCCAAGTTCGATCATGTAGAACGGCTCGGAATCTACGCCGGACCGCCTGGCGTCACTGACGTTGAACACCGCATGGCGGATCATCGAGAGGACGCCCACCGCGCCCACCGCCAGCGGCAGCGCGTAGTGGAGCGCCTTGGGCCCTCCGCCCTGCGTGAGCCCGTATATCCCCAGGGCGATCCCGGCACCCCAAAGACATAGGTCAAAATCATGAGGTAGTTTGACACTTTCGGGTCAGCCCACCAGGCGTCTGTCGCTTTCTTGCCGGACTCAAGAGTTGCGTCGCTCATCGGCATCTCCCGGTTAGTCAATGGAGTCCTGGACCTTCGACATCTCCTTTGGCACCAGCACGTTGGCGTAGGCCATGATGCCCGCGTCCTTGTACTCCAGGTCGGACTGCTGGACTATCTTCATACCGGCGACGCTCTTGCTGACGAGCTTCTGGATCTTGCCGGATATCCGCACGACGTCCCCGACCTGGAACTCCTCCTTGCGGAACTTCCTGGCTCTCAGAGAGCTCGACCTGTCGAGGCTGATATAGACCGCGTATTTTTTGCCGCTCCCGGAGTCCTCCACCAGCAGGAACTCCTGGTTGACCTTCACGGTATGCATCTCGCCTTTGTCCAGTATGGTGCCGGTCAACTCGACTGCCTCACCCATCGTTCCTCCGTAATAGTCCGAATGCTTCCCACAACGCCGCATCCTAACACGATTTCAGGAGAGATATTCCGACCGGCTCTCGCAGGCGCTCGCGCAAGTCATATAGCATGGGCACCAGGCTGGCCGACGCCAGAGCCTCGGTGGCCGTCAGATCCAGGACGCCCGTCAGGCCGATAATGGTGGAGCGCGCACTGTACTGGAACGACCGCGCCGAAGGCACCGACAGCATAGGCGGGTGCAGCGATTAATCTATACTGCCTTAACTATTTCCCCATTCCCGAGTCGCCGCGCAACAGTAAGAACAGATACCGGACTTGATATAGACTTCAGTTGAACGATTCTGGTGACAGTCAAGGATGAAGTCGTGAAAAAGAGGCTCGGGCCATCAGATAGATTCTTTCCCATCCCCGCAGCGCTAGTCGTGAGCGGCACAATGGAGAGACCCAACATAATAACAATAGCGTGGATAGGGATGATGAGTTCCACGCCTCCGACCGTGGCAATCTCAGTCCGGAACACCCGCCACTCTCTTGAGCTGATCAGAGATTCGGGTGAATTCACAGTCAATATTCCGTCCGCCGAATCCTTCAAGGAAGTCGACTACTGCGGGCTCGTCTCGGGGAGAAACGTCAACAAGTTCGAGGATGTTGGGTTCTCGCCGCTCGAGAGCGCCGCAGTTGCCCCGCCCATAATCGAGGAATGCCCGTATAACATGGAGTGCACTGTCACGGGCGAGCTCGAGCTTGGTGAATGGGTCATGATGCTCGGGCAGATAGTGGAGACCCACATTGACGAGGACAAGGTCGGCGGATCGGGTCAGAGCATTGACATGACCAAGGTGAATCCACTCGTTTACTGTGCGACGATCCGTGAGTACCGGGAGCTCGGCCGCAAGCTCGGGAACGGGTTCAGCGCAGGCAAGGAACTAGACAAGAAACGCTGATGAATTCTGGGACCATGATCCGAGGCAGGCGCCTTCTGGCCGTGCTGGCTGCGGTCGCGCTTATATGCGTTCCCGTGCTCGGCTGCGGAACCGGGCAAGCCAGGCTTCAAAGCGGTCACTCGGTGTTTGACGCGATCAAGCAGCGCGCCGAGTCATGTCTCAATGACTCAGGTAAAGAGCTGGCCCAGGGACGGACCGAAACTGGACGGCGGGTGGCGGACAGGTCATCTCCGCCAACACCACCTCCTCTTCGTTCCAGGCCGACGGGAACTCCACGGAGTACCCCGGCTACCGCAGGATCTGGATGGATAGCAGTGGCAACGTGGTCCAGGGTGGCAACTAGAGCCTCAACTACGTTGAGCCTTACCACTCCTGGCCGGCCTACGCGGGCACGACAGTGGGCGGCACCACCAACCTGCACAACCTGTCGAACCCGGCGCTGCAGCAGTCGTGGAGCGCGACGCCCGGCCCCTCGACCGAGGACGTTTCGTGCTCGCTTACCAACACCTACAACAAGCCTCTCAGCGGCACCTACATGGAGTTCCCCATGAAGATGCTGACGGACGGCTACTATTACACGGTGTCGAACGGGACCTTCGGCCAGACGTACGACGTTAGCGGCCAGGTCCGCATGAACCAGGTCTACACCGACCTGACCGCGGGCCAGTCCAACAAGCTGGTGAGGGTGCGCAAGAGCACCTCGGCCGACACCACCACTCCGACCGGGTCGGTCCTGATCAACGACGGAGCGGCCAGCACCGACATCGCCGACGTCACCTTGACCCTGAACGCGGTCGACATCGAGTCCGGTGTGGGCGAGATGATGGTCTCGAACGACTCCGGTTTCAGCGGGGCCGCCTGGGAGCCGTACAACACCACGATGCCGTGGACGCTCTCGGACGGCACGGGCACCAAGACCGTGTACGTGAAGTACCGCGACCGCGCGATGCCGGCTCACGAGGTCACCAAGACCGACACGATCATGTTCAACGCTCCTCCCTCGAACGCCAGGATAACCACGGTCAGCCCCAACACGAGCAACCGCGGGCTGTCGTTCGCCGTGGACATCCACGGCGTCAACACCCACTTCGTTCAGGGGACGACCAACGCGGTCTTCAGCAAGGGCGGCTCGACCTCAGGTTTTGACGTCTACGACACCACCGTGCACAGCTCGACCTATATGAGCGCTGACGTCCACATCCCTCTGGCCCCGACCGGGCGACTGGGCAGTTGGGACGTGGGGGCGACCAACGGCGCCGAGCAGGTGATGCCGCTCGAGGGCGGGTTCACGGTGACCGGACCGGCCATCACCGCGGTCGACCCCCCTGAGGGAACGGTCGGCACCAACATGAGCGTCAACATCACGGGGTCGGGAACGAACTTCGTCCAGGACAACCACACCTTCGCTCACTTCAAGAGGGACGGGGTGGACGTATCCGGGATCGTGGTGAACACCACCATGATCACCAACACGACGCATTGCACCGCGAACATAACCATCGGCTACAACGTCGACATCGGACAGTGCGACGTGAGCGTGATTACCTGGGGAGACGAATACACGCCCCTGCAAAACAGCTTCGACGTCGTCCAGCACGTGCCGCTCATTAGAAGCGTGACGCCCCAGTCGGCGGTGCGCGGGGACACGCTGGACGTCGATATCGTCGGCGCGGACACCGCGTTCGCGCAGGGCACCTCCGTCGCGAGTTTCGGCGCGGGCATAACCGTCAACACACTGACTGTGTCTGACGCGCGGCACGCGCGCGCCAACATAACCATATCCCCCTCGGCTACGGCCGGCGCAAGGAACGTCAACGTGGTGACGAACCCACAGACGCCTTCACCTCTCATCGCCGGGTTCACGGTCGAGTACCCTGGCCCGACGGTCGTCTACATCGCGCCCAACACCGCGGCAAACAGCGGGCCGGTCAACATCTCGGACCTCGATGGCACCGGCTTCAGGGCGGGAGCCACCGTCAAGCTGACCAAGAGCGGCGAGGCCGACATACCCGGCACCAGCGTCGTAGTCGTGAACCAGAGCAGGATAACCTGCACCTTTAACCTGACCGGATAGAGGCCGGGCACATGGGATGTCGTCGTCCAGAATGATGACTCCAAGAGCGCGACTCTCAGTAGTGGTTTCACAGTGGAGGTGCGTCCGACCGTAACATCGATCGAACCTGCGGAGGGAGTCACTACTACAGCGCCGCCTATGCCACACCCGCTCGTGTCGATAACTAACTTGGCGGGCACCAACTTCTTGACCAACGCCTCGGTCAAGCTGACAAGATCAGGGCAGTCGGACATCGAGGCCCAGGACGTGACCGTCGTGTCCTCGACCAAGATAACCTGCTCGTTTGACCTCGCCGATAAAACGACTGGCCTCTGGAACGTGGTCTATACCAACCCGGACCAAGCGTCCGCGACCCTGACCAACGCCTTCAGGATCATAAATGGTCCATGGCCGACTCTCGGGACGATGGCGCCCAACGTGGGGACCACCGACCTGAACAACTTCGGGGTGACTGGCCTCGCGGGCAGCAATTTCAGGACGGGGGCGACCGTGAAGCTGACAAAGTCCGGCCAGCCGGACATCAACGCCAACAACGTGATAATCACCGGCGGGAACAACATCACATGCAACTTTGACCTGACCGGCAAGAGGGTCGGGGCCTGGAACGTGATTGTCACAAACCTGGACACGACCAGCGCGACTCTCACCAACGGTTTCACGCTGAACTACCCGGCCGCGCCGACCGTCTCGAGCATGGACCCCGGAACCGGGCACAGTGGAGAGCTCATCAGTCCGGTCGCCGTCGGCGGGTCAGGATTCTACGCCGGGGCGACCGTGAAGCTAAAGCACGGCAGCGACGAGATACCCGCGACCGACGTACAGGTCCTTTCGCCCAGCTTGATTAACTGCGATTTCAACCTGACAGACGCGAAGGTCCAGGGGTGGGACTTTGTGGTGACCAACGACGATGGGCAGTCCGCTACTGGGCCGGTGTTCACGGTCACCGCGGCCAACCCCACTCCGACCAAGACGGAGCCGACCCCCATCTGGTACCTGGCGGAAGGCACCTCCGACTACGGGTTCACCACCTACATCACCATAGAGAACCCCAACACAACGTCCCAGACGGCAAAGGTCACATACATGACCAAGACCGGGTCCAAGACCCGCCCCGACCTCAAGCTGCCCGCCATGTCACAGACGGTCATCAACCCCGCAAACGACATAGGCTCGACAGACTTCTCCACCAAGGTGGAGTGCACCGACAAAACCAAGACGATCGCGGTGGACCGCCGCATGACCTGGACCGGACCGGGAGCCCCCTCTCCAGAAGGCCACTCCAGTGTTGGGGTCACCGCCCCGGCCAGGATATGGTACCTGGCAGAGGGCTCCTCCAAGTGGGGATTTGAGTCCTGGCTCCTCATCCAGAACCCGGGAACTACACTTGCCCACTGCACGGTGACCTACATGATAGAGGGGCAGGGACCGGTAAACGTGCCCCACGACGTGGCGGCGGGCTCCCGAGCCTCCTTCTCCATGGCGACAGAGCCCGGGGTGGGAGCAGTGGACGCCTCCATCAAGGTGGTTTCGGACCAGCCTGTCATTCCCGAGCGCGCCATGTACAGAAACAACAGACGTGAGGGACACGACTCCATAGGCACCACCACCCCCGCCAAGGACTACTACCTGGCCGAGGGCACCACCGACTGGGGCTTCACCACCTACTGCCTGGTGCAGAACCCCAACTCGAAGCCCACCACGGTGAACATCACCTACATGACACCCAAGGGCCCGGTATCCCAGGCCCCCTTCACCATGGACCCCAACTCGCGCAAGACCATCAACGTCAACAATCTCCCCGGGATGTCCAAGACCGACTGCTCCATACACGTTCAAGGAAGTCTCCCCATAATCGCCGAGCGCGCCATGTACTGGGGAGCGGGGACACCACTGGGCGAGGCCTGCCATGACTCCATCGGGATGTCGTCTCCCCACACGGCCTTCTACCTGCCCGACGGTGAGACCTACAACGGCATGGAGACCTGGACCCTGGTGCAGAACCCCAACAAGATCAACGTGACCGTGGAGATCAAATACCTGACGCCGGACGGCAAGGGGATTGTGACGTTCAACGACATAGTGCCGGCCAACTCCCGCAAGACCTACAACATGGCGGACAAGATCGGCGCCGGCAGGGCGGCCATCATGGTCACTTCCCGCACCACCAATGGCAAGATCATGGTGGAGCGCGCCATGTACTGGAACAACCGCGGCGCGGGCACCGACACCATCGGCGGGTTCGCGGACATATAGAAACGTAAACGCACCACTGGTGTCAGGCACCGGTGGTGCGGGGACTGAGCCGCATATGTGTATGCCCGCGGGGGTCGAATGTCCTCCTCAGAAGGCTCGCACCATGATCTCGTAGCCTTCCATCTCGGGCGTGTCTACGAGGATCTCGGTGAACTTGCCCAGGACCTGTTGCACGAAGCCGCTCTGCTCCGTGGCTTTCGCGTCGGCCTCGCTCTCCCACATGCTGACCGCCATCCCCTGGCCGGTCCCCCGATTACCGAGCAGCATCGCCCCCAGAAACCCCTCCTGCTCTTTTGCTGCGGGAACGTAACCGTCTTCGTAGATCTCAACACCGTCGTCGATCCGTTTCTTGTCGACCCGCACCTTGAACACTCGCGCGTACATAGCGATTCACCTCCCTCCGGGCTCGCGTCCATCCCTGGAACACACGCCCCCCGTCGTGCACACATCGCGGTAAGTCCCGTACTCAATAGTATTCGGCTGCCGCATCATCCATCCTATGGCCGGGAGTCTTGTCGGTCACGCATTTCGGTCCGACGGACTGGAAGCAAGGTGCCGGGCGGTCATTGCTCCGCTGAAAACCGATCTGATATGCTTTTCACCATCGCGCGGGCAAGGCGGAGGAGGAGAAATGGCTGAGTACCTGCTTCTTTCGATCGAGGACCGGGTCGCGACCGTCACCATCAACCGCCCCGACAAAGGCAACTCGCTCTCGCCTGAGGTGCTGGCGGAGATCGAAGAGACCTTCAACGGGCTGAGTGAGAACGCTGAAGTCAACGTGGTCGTGCTGACCGGGGGAGAGAAGATCTTCTCGGCCGGCTTCGACCTCGACTACATCAAGACCATCGAGAAGGTCTCCAACGAGGAGTTCACGGCCCTCTTCCACGCGGCGTACCGATCGATCATGTTCTGCCGGCAGCCTGTGATCGCGGCCGTTGGAGGCGCGGCGATCGCTGGCGGCTTCGACCTGACGCTCATGTGCGACATCCGATACG
>Ga0066793_10000620_pt1 | contig 14465 bp, 14 predicted proteins | sample PersoiDNA2013189_FD_83876 | JGI IMG/M metagenome (GOLD analysis project Ga0066793, IMG submission 83876) | Permafrost soil microbial communities from the Arctic, to analyse light accelerated degradation of dissolved organic matter (DOM) -... | ecosystem: Environmental > Terrestrial > Soil >... | reverse complement strand
GCCCTGAACGACAGTGACCTGGTCGAGGCCGTGGTTTGCCTTGTCAACTGTACCGGCACGGAACCATCATGGCTGCTGATCGGCGTCGAGGACGACGGCTCCGTGACCGGAGCTTGCCCACGGCACGGCAACGCGACCGAGCCTCACAAGGTAGCCGCCTTGATCGCTGGCCGCACGCGCCCTGCGCTGTCGGTGCATGTCGAGGTGGTCATCCTCAACGCCTTGTGGCAGGAGCGCAGTCTCGTCACCGAGGATGCCTCCCGCCTCACCCAGAAGCCCGAGGGGGAAACTCGCGCCACCCTGCACCGCCTACTGGAAGCGGGCCTGGTTGAAGAACGCGGCCAGAAGCGGGGCCGGACCTGGCATCTGTCGGCCGCGACTTATCGGGCACTCGGCGACAAGGCGGCCTACGTGCGCCAACGGGGCTTCGAGCCGCTGCAGCAGGAGCAGATGGTGCTGCAGTATGTGGAAAAGCACGGTTCGATTGGTCGCTCCGAAACCGCTGAGCTGTGCCGGCTAGGGTCGCAGCAGGCGTACCGGCTGCTCAAACGCCTGGAGGAATCTGGGAAGATCCGCCGTTTGGCGGCTCCACCAAGGCAGTTCGATATGGATCGGCGAGCAATTAATTGCTCGCGAGCAATTGTTCGCTCGCGCGCAATTCGCGGTCGGCGCTGGACGATTTGGAGACCATTCAAATATATGAGCGCCGCGCATAAACTGGCCGGGAAAGGCCTCCAATTCCGGAGAAACGGTCTCCAAAAAGGGTCCAAATCCGCCAAACCTGGGCGGCGCAATGTAGGGTCGGAATGGCTCGAATATGGACTGGAATTGCTTGCGGGCGAACGCCGGTCTTCGGCGTCTAAGATCACAATCTGTGACCTTAGACCAGAGCGAACGCCGCGCGTTTCCGCTCACCGCCGCGGAACTCCGGCGTTTGCGGTCACAATCTGTGACCGCAAGAAGGGGTGGGCGCGGCGGCCTCGTGTCCGCAGGTGGAGTATCACAGTCGGCGGCCGCCAGATTCGATGTCTGTGGTCACAAACTGTGACCTTAGAAAGCACGGGAGGCCGACATGCCTGAGCGAGGCCTTGTTCCGGTCGAGCGCATCGAGCGGGCGATCCTCGTGCTGCGTGGGCACAAGGTGATGCTGGACACCGACCTGGCGGCACTCTACGACGTGCCGGTCAAGGCGCTCAATCAGGCCGCCAAGCGCGACCTCGAGCGTTTTCCCGAGGACCTCATGTTCCAACTCCGGCCGAGGGAGGCCGCCCGTTTGAGATCACAAACTGTGATCTCAAACACGAGGATTCGCTGACATGCCTGAACAAGGCCTGATCCCGGTCGACCGGATCGAGCGCGCCATCCTGGTGTTGCGCGGCTGCAAGGTGATGCTGGACACGGACCTGGCGGCGCTCTACCAGGTGCCGGTCAGCGCGCTCAATCAGGCCGTGAAGCGCAACCTCGAGCGGTTCCCGCCGGACTTCATGTTCCAGCTCACAGCCGGCGAACTGGGTCGTTTGCGGTCACAGATTGTGACCGCAAATGCCGGCGGACGAGGTGGCCGCCGGGTCGCACCGTACGCGTTCACCGAGCAGGGCGTGGCGATGCTGTCGAGTGTGCTCAGGAGTCCGCGGGCCGTCCAGGTGAACATCGAGATCATGCGCGCGTTCGTCCGCCTTCGGCAGATGCTGCGCGCCCACGCCGGTCTGGCCCGAAAGCTCGCCGCCCTCGAGAAGAAGTACGACAGCCAGTTCAAGATGGTCTTCGACGCCATCCGCGAGCTGATGGCGCCGCCAAGGCCGCCCCGCCGTCGCATCGGGTTCGGAGTGAAGGAGGAGCAGTGAGGCGCACGGACCGGAACGGGACCGCCGCGACGGGGGCGTCCACTTCCAGCAAGACAACGATTTCTACTACTTCCCCGAGAAGCACATCGGCATCCGTATCGAGGAGACGGTCCTCTCGTCACCCGCGATGGATGCGAGGTCCTGACGAGGAGCGTGCCGAAGGAGATCGACGAGATCGAAGCGCTGATGGCCGTCGTCGGCCCGCGGCAGTTGACGGCGCTGGCCGGCCGTCCGCCATCGAAGTTGGTGTAGCATCTACCCATGCTGACTCATCCCACTCGCCTTGTTGCCTGGGTCGTCGCCGTCGCCGCCGCGGCAGCGCTGACCATCACGGCCGCTGCGTCCGCGCCGCCCGCGCCGCAAGACTCGTTGGACGTCGTCATTGCCGGCGGCCGCATCGTGGACGGCACGGGCGCGCCGTGGTTCGTCGCCGACGTGGGCATCAAGGGCGACCGCATTGTCGCGATCGGCGACCTGAAGGGCGCCACCGCGAACACGCGCATCGATGCGATCGGGATGGTGGTGTCCCCGGGGTTCATCGACCTGCTCGGCCAGTCGGAGTTCAACGTCCTCGTGGACAACCGCGCCGCCAGCAAGATCATGCAGGGCGTGACGACGGAGGTGACGGGGGAGGGGACGTCGATTGCGCCGATGAACGAGCGCCTGTTCGCGGACCAGGCGGATGGCTACAAGCACTTCGGCGTGGCGATGGACTGGCACACGCTGGGCGAGTACTTCAAGCGGCTCGACGAGCGCGCGCACCCGGCGATCAACCTGGCCACTTTCGTCGGCGCCGGCGGGCTGCGGGCCTACGTGGTCGGCAAGGACAACCGTCCCGCGACCGAGGCCGAGCTGGAGCAGATGAAGACGCTGGTAGCCGGTGCCATGGAAGATGGCGCGATCGGCGTCAGCTCGTCGCTTCAGTACATGCCCGACCGCTTCGCGTCCACCGACGAACTGGTGGCGCTCGCGCGCGTCGCGGCCTCGTACGGCGGCGTCTACTTCACGCACCTCCGCTCGGAGAGCGGGAAGATGTTCGAGGCGCTGGACGAAACGTTCCAGATCGCGGAGCGGGCAAAGATCCCCGCCGAGATCTGGCACCTCAAGACGGCCTACAAGGCGAACTGGGGAAAGATGCCTGAGGTGCTGTCGCGGATCGAGGCGGCCCGCGCCCGCGGCCTGGATATCACCGCCAACCAGTATCCCTACACCCGCGCGTCCAACGGCCTCGACGCGTGCCTGCCGCTGTGGGCGCGCGAGGGAGGCACCGAGCAGATGCTCGCCCGGCTGAAGACGCCCGCCGACCGCGAACGGATCAAGAAGGAGATGGAAGACCCGGCGTCGCCCGGATGGGAGAACCAGTGGTTCGGCTCTGGCGGCGGTGACGGCGTGATGCTGTCGTCGGTGCTCGACCCAAGCTTGCGCCGCTACGAGGGGATGACGCTGACCGCGATCGGCAAGCAGATGGGCAAGGACCCGCGCGACGCGGTCATGGATCTCGTCATCGCCGACCGCGGCAACAGCTACGTCGTCATCTCGATCATGCGCGAAGACGACGTCGTGGCCGCGCTGAAGCACCCGCTGGTGAGCATCGACACCGACTCGGGCGCGAAGGCCGAAGACGGCCCGATGTCGGAGTCGAAGTCACACCCGCGCGCCTTTGGCACGTTCGCGCGCATCCTCGGGAAATACGTCCGCGACGAGAAGGTGCTGCGGCTCGAGGAGGCGATCCGGAAGATGACCTCCCAGCCCGCGACGCGCGTGCACCTCCAGGACCGCGGGATCCTGCGCCCCGGCATGGCCGCCGACATCACGGTGTTCGACCCTGCGAAGATCCGCGACGTCTCGACGTTCGAAGACCCGATGCACTACTCGGTGGGTGTGCGCCACGTGCTCGTGAACGGCCGCGCCGTTGTGGCGGACGGGAAGATCACGAGCGAACGGCCCGGCCGCTCGCTGAAGGGACCCGGCTTCCGGAAATAGCAGGTCAGTCCGCACCGCGCCGGTGGCGAAGCCGGTCGAGCGCGACGACCACCACGATGATCGCGCCGGTGATCATCTCCTGCACCCAGACCGACAGGCCTGCGTGGGTGCAGCCGGTCTTGATCTCGGTCATCAGCATCGCGCCCACGAGCGCGCCGAGGATCGATCCCTCTCCTCCCGACAGCGACCCGCCGCCAATGACGACGGCGGCGATGATGTCGAGCTCGAGGCCGATGGCCACCGTCGGGTCGCCCACCGTCAGCCGCGAGAACTGCATCAGCCCGACCGCGCCGGCCAGCAGCGCCGCCAGCGTGTAGACCGACACCTTCACGCGGCGCACCCTGACGCCGCACAGCCTGGCAGCCGCCCGGCGGCGCATCTCACCGCGGTTCAACAGGCCGAGGCGCGTCGGTTCGCGGCCCAGGAGGATGTTCTCGGCGACGTCGAGGTGTGGAACCAGCGACAGTTCCTGGTAGACCATCGCCACGCCTGGCGCCATCCAGCGGCGTCGTCGGGCGATAGGGCGTGCCGTCGAGTTCGATGTCTCCCGCGTCCGCCCTGAGAGCGCCGGAGAGCACCTTGACCAGGGTGCTCTTGCCCGCGCCGTTCTCCCCGACGAGCGCGTGCACCTCGCCCGGCAGGACGTCGAAGTCCACCCCGGCCAGCGCGCGTGTGGGCCCGAACGCCTTTCGCAGCCCGCGGATAGCCGGCGGCCGGTGACCACCATGCCGGGTCATGAGAAACTGTTTCCCGGTTCGGGGCGACTATGCTAGCCTTTTCCGCGGCGCAACCGACGAGTGAGCCGGAACAGCAAGGTGATGCGAGCCCCCGCAGTGGAGGAAGTGCAGCGATGTATCGATTTTCAGCGATTTGCGTGATCGCCGTCGTGCTTGGCGCCCTGGCGGCCGGCCCCGTGTCGGCACAGGGATTTGGCGTCTACGAGCAGGGCGCCTGTATGATGGGACGCGGCGGCGCGGGTGTCGCCGACCCGTGCCCGGATGGGTCCGGGATCTTCTTCAACCCGGCCGCCCTCTCGGTCGAGGCGATGCAGGTCACGCTTGGCGGCGCCCTGATTGGTCCTCGCGGCAACTTCACCGACACGTCGGGCGGCGTCCTCAACGGCCGCGTGAGCACGCTCAACAACAAATGGTACCCGGTGCCCAATATCTACCTGTCGATGCCGTTCGCCAAGAAGTACGCGTTCGGCGTGGGCGTGTTCGCTCCTTACGGGCTGACGACCGACTGGCCGGAGAACTCGCAGGGCCGATTCCTTGGCTACAAGAGCGTCGTGCAGGGCGTCTACATTCAGCCCACCTTCTCGGCCAAGCTCAGCGACAAGCTCTCGGTCGGCATCGGCGTGGACCTGACGTATCTGAACGTCGAACTCCGGCAGCGCGTGGACCTTTCCACCCAGTTGCTGACGTCCACCGGGCCCACGTTCGTGGCCGTCGGCATCCCGGCGAACACGGACTTCGCCGATGTGCAGCTAAAGGGCAACGCCTTGCACGCCGGCTATCATCTCGGCCTGCTCCTCAGGGCCAGCGATCGCCTCTCGTTCGGCATCCGGTATCTTTCCGGGCAGAAGGTCACCATTTCGGAAGGCGCGATCACGACGACCCAGATCATGACCGGCTACAAGCTTCCGCCCTCGCTCGGCGGTTCGCCGGTGGATGCCCTCCTGGCCCCGCAGTTCGCGAGCGGCGGCAAGCTGAGCAACCAGTCGGCGACGACGGCGATACCGCTGCCGGCGCAGTTGGTCGCAGGCGTGGCGCTGAAGGCCACTCCGGCGGTGAAGCTCTTCTTCGACTATCAGTACACCAACTGGAAGGCGTTCGACGTGCTGCCGATCAACGGGCAGTACCTGAAGAGCTCGATTCTGGAGTCGTACGAGGACGTGCACGGTTTCCGCGCGGGCACGGAAATCGCGCTCGGCGCGAAGCACGTGCTGCGCGCCGGCGTCAACCTCCACGGGCCAGCCTCACCCGATCAGACGGTCACGCCGAACCTCCCCGAGGGATCGCGCCGCGAGTTCTCGCTCGGGTTCGGTTCGCAACTCTCGAACCGGATGCGGATCGACCTCGGCTACATGTATCTCGGGCAGCCGGACCGCGCCGGCCGCACGACAGCCGGGAAGGGCGCCGTGCCCGTCGTGACCGACAACAACGGGACCTTCAGCTTCATGGCGCACCTGCTCGGCGCGTCGGTCTCGTTGCGCTTCTAGAAGGCTCGAGACTCGAGGCTCACGCAGTTTGGAGCCGGGGTCCAGGTCATCCATGTCCAGCACGTCATCCCATCAGTCCGTCCAGGCCGAGGGTCTCCCGAGACCCGTGGGGCCGTACTCACCCGGCATGATCTTCGACCGGCTGGTCTTCGTGTCCGGCCAGGGCGCTATCGACCCGGCCACCGGTCAGCTCGCCGGACTCGATGTCGAGACCCAGACCGAGCAGGTCTTCCGGAACATGCGCGCGATCCTCGAGGCGGCGGGTACCGACCTGTCGCACGTGCTCCGGTGCGGCGTTTTCCTGGTGGACATGCGCGACTTCGCGGCCATGAACGAGGTCTACGCCCGCGTCTTTGGCGACCATCGCCCGGCCCGGACCACCGTGGCGGTGGCCTCGCTGCCCCACGCCGGCCTGCGGGTCGAAATCGACGCGGTCGCGTATCTGCCCGGCGCGTGAACCTGTCTCGAGACATCTTCCAGGGCCGAGATCGTCACGGTTGAAGCACGTTCCTGTGGTCCCCCCACGGTATAATCGCGCTCTCCGCCCCTCATGCGGTCGTGACGACAAGGAGTGCGCCATGTCCCGCACAGATCAACCGATGGTCGGCCAGTTTGTCTGGTACACCCGGCAGACGAACGATCCTGCTCGCTCGTCGCCGTCTTCGCGTTGACCGTCGCCGCGTGACGGTCACGTTGCTGGAGAGTCAATGCAGTATGTGAATCTCGGGAAGTCCGGCCTCAAGGTGTCGCGTCTCTGCCTCGGCACGATGACTTACGGCACTCCGGCGTGGCGTCCGTGGGTGCTGGCCGAAGCGGAAAGCCGCCCGTTCATCCAGCGGGCGCTTGAACTCGGCATCACGTTCTTCGACACGGCGGACATGTACTCGCTCGGCGTCAGCGAAGAGGTGGTCGGCCGCGCGCTGCGCGACTTCGCCAAGCGCGACCAGGTCGTGATCGCGACGAAGGCGTTCTTCCCCATGGGAGACGGGCCGAACGATCGAGGCCTGTCCCGCAAGCACCTGCTCGACGCGATCGACGCCTCGCTCCGTCGTCTTGGGGTGGAGTACGTGGATCTCTATCAGATCCACCGGTGGGATCCCCAAACCCCCATCGAAGAGACCCTGGAGGCGCTCCACGACATCGTGAAGTCCGGGAAGGCGCGGTACATCGGGGCCAGCAGCATGTTCGCGTGGCAGTTTGCGCGCGCGCTCTACCTGGCCGATCAGCACGGCTGGACGCGCTTCGTCTCGATGCAGAACCACTACAACCTGATCTACCGGGAGGAAGAACGGGAGATGTTGGCGCTCTGCCACTTCGAAGGCGTGGGCGTCATTCCGTGGAGCCCGCTGGCCCGCGGCTTCCTGGCCGGCAATCGCCGTCGCGAGGACTGGGGCGAGACCGCGCGTGCGAAGACGGACGACTACGGCCAGCAACTGTATTACAGCGACGCCGATTTCAACGTGGCCGACCGGGTGGTGGAAGTGGCCGACGCCCGCGGCGTGAAGCCCACGCAGATCGCGCTCGCGTGGATCCTCGCGCAGCCGGCGGTGACGTCGCCCATCATCGGCGCCTCGCGCCTCGAACACCTGGACCAGGCGGTAGCCGCGCTCGAGATCTCGCTGACCGGGGACGAACGCCACCGGCTCGACGAACCGTACGTTCCACACAGGGTCCTGGGCCATCAGTGATGGCGCCCAGCTGCGTCGTCGGCCTCATCTCCGACACGCACGGCCTGGTTCGGCCCGAGGCGTTTCTCGCCCTTGAAGGCGTAGACGTCATCTTTCACGCGGGCGATGTCGGCGGCCGGGAGGTGCTCAACATCCTGTCGAAGATCGCCCCGGTCCAGGCGGTCTATGGAAACACCGACATGCCGGACGACCCGGGGCTCTGCATGCACTTCGCCGAGAAGGTCGGCGGCCTCACCGTGCACGTCAGCCACGGGCACGAACTGGGCAGCCCGACTCCCGCGAAGCTGCTGGCGCGCTACGACGCCGATGTCATCGTCTACGGCCACACCCACCGGCCGCTGGTGGCGACGTCGGGGCATCGACTCGTGGTGAATCCGGGTGCGGCCGGTCCGCGCCGATTCCACCTGATGCCGAGCGTCGGCCGCCTGACGATCAGGGGTGGCGTCGCCGAGGTCGAGATCATCGACCTCTCGGTCTGGCAGGGCGCTGAGGGACCCCCAAGACTCCCGTGAGCGTTCCTGCCTTTTCCGCGCTGCGTCACCGCAACTTCCGCCTCCTCTGGACCGGGCAGCTGATTTCCGTGTCGGGCACGATGATGCAGACCGCGGCCATCCTGTGGCACGTGTCGCTGCTCGTGTCGCCTGAACGGAAGGCGCTGGCGCTCGGTCTCGTCGGGCTCGTCCGCGTCGTCCCGATCGTCGCCTTCTCGCTGTTCAGCGGCGTCGTGGCCGACGTGCTCGACCGGCGCCGCCTGATGCTCATCACGCAGTCAGCGATGGCGCTCCTGGCCGGGATCCTGGCGTGGCTGACGTTTCGCGGCCTCTCGTCGGTGTGGCCGGTCTACGTGCTGGCCGCCCTGGCGTCGGCCGCCAGCGCGTTCGACGCCCCCGCGCGCCAGTCGTTGATCCCGAACCTCGTGCCGCGCGAGGACCTGCCGAACGCGCTCAGCCTGAATACGATCGTGTTCCAGGCGGCGTCAGTCACCGGGCCCTCCCTGGCAGGGCTGATGATCGGCGCCGCCGGCGTCGGCTGGGCCTACACCTTCAACGCGCTCTCGTTCCTGGCCGTGATCGTGGGCCTCCTGTTGATGCGCGACGTGCGGCCCGCTTCATCAACGAGCACGAGCGACATCAGCCTGAAGGCGGCGATGGAAGGGCTCCGGTTCGTGTTCGCCGCGCCGATGATCCGCTCGACGATGCTGCTCGATTTCTTCGCGACGTTCTTCTCGTCGGCGACGGCGTTGCTGCCGATCTTCGCGCAGGATGTGCTGAAGGTGGGCGCCGACGGGTACGGCGTGCTGTACGCCGCGCCGTCAGTGGGCGCCCTGGTGGCGAGCCTGGCGATGGTGCGTGCCGTGGATACGATCGAGCGCCGCGGCCAGACGCTCCTGTGGTCGGTCGCTGCCTACGGCGCCGCCACGGTCGTGTTCGGGCTCTCTCGTGATTTCTGGCTGACGTTCGCGTGCCTGGCCGCAGCGGGAGCGGCGGACACGGTGAGCATGGTGCTCCGCAATATCGTGCGCCAGCTCGAAACGCCGGATCACCTTCGGGGGCGGATGGTCGGCGTCAACATGGTGTTCTTCATGGGCGGGCCGCAGCTCGGTGAGCTGGAGGCGGGCCTCGTGGCCAACTGGTGGGGTCCGGTAGCGTCGGTCGTGAGCGGAGGGATCGGATCATTGGTGGCGACGGGATGGATCGCGGGTGCGACTCCAGCGTTGCGGCGCTACCGCCGGCACTGAACGGCAGGCAGACAGCACGCTGCGCGCGTTCCCGCGACGTTCAACCACAGACCGCCGACGTGCATCCGCGGCACAGTCCGAGGGCGCGTCTGGAATGGAGTACGCTCATCGCGCGCGGGCAAGGGGGACAGTCACTGGGGATTCACTTCCCTGATCTCCTTCACCGCAGGGAGCGCCGCCACCTGGTCGAGAAACTCACGCAGGTGCCGGCGCGGCAGTTGCAGATCCAGCCGCATGCGCACGATCTGGCCGCTCGATTCCTTCTGTACATGCAGCTGCTCGGTGACCTGGAACTCCTCGCGGATGCGTTCTAGCCTGATCCACGTCTTCCCGTGATCCTCGTCGAGGGCGAGTTCGACCGAGGTCGACGCCATTCCACCGAGGCGTCGGACCTCCCACCTCAGGACACCGGCCAGGACCACGCGCGCCAGGAGGCTGAGGCCCAGGCCGGACGCCGGGTAGCCTGCGCCGACCGTCATCCCGATGGACGCGGTCAGCCAGATGGCAGCCGCCGTCGTCATGCCGCTCACGCTGTTCCCCGAGTGCAGGATGGCTCCCGCGCCGAGGAACCCGATACCGGTGACAATCTGCGCGGCCACGCGACCCGAGTCGCCGGTGGTCGACGTAAACGCGAACGAGATCATCGTGAAGACGGTCGACCCGAGGCACACCAGGATCAGGGTCCGAAGGCCGGCAGGCTTGTCGTGCCGCTGACGTTCCGACCCGACGATGCCGCCGCAGATGATCGACGCGACGGCGAGGGTCATTTCCACCCATGGGGATGACACGTATCCCCGCAAGCTGTGAGTAAGCCAGTCCACGGGCATCATCGATTCTCTCCGTCGTCAGCCTGCGGCGCCCCGAGGTCTGGGGACTGGAATTGTCGTCTCACCAGCCGAACCAGCATCCAGATGCCCGCGCCGGTGGCGCCGCCCGCGATGTCGATGCCAACGTCCACCACCGACGGTGTCCGCCCGGGCGTGAAGGACTGGTGGAACTCGTCGGTGACTGCGTAACACCCCGTCAGGACGAGCGCGAGGATCACCAGGCGCCGCGACACGCTCCGCGTTCGAACCAGTCCGCGAAGACAGGACGCGGCCAGCAGCGCGTAGCCGGTCATGTGCCCGCCCTTCGTGGCCAGGAGGTTCCAGGCCCCGAACGACGGCAAGTCACGGCCAGGCGTGCCGGAGGCGACAAAGATTAACGCCATCACGAGGACGACGGGTCCCCATCGCCACGACCACCTTGTCAGAGAGGCCAGCATGCAACCCCCGGGTTCCCGATGAGCATCCTCCATTCTGTCACGTACCTGCCGTCACGACGTGGCTGGGCCTTCCACCGCCCAGGCGGCCGCGACAAAGGCCCGCCGGTCCACGGCTGGTCGCCTCGTTGGGGGCCGATGGCATGCCTCCGTCGAGGCCCGCCGTTGCACAAACCGTTGCACAGCGCCAACACCGGGTTTCGGGTGTCCGGCGTCGGACCTTCTTGCCGTCCGACATGTCTTGCGCGGCGCTGCTTGGACGCCAGGCTCGTTGCGTCCGAGGGCGGCAGGCTCGTGAGTTTCGAGGAGCCGCGCGAACAGGCCACCGCGGATCAATGCACGCACGCCGACGCTCATGACGGATTCGCGGTCGAACGGAGTGCGTAGGCCGGGATCACGTCAACGCGACGGCGGCAGAGCGAGTACGACCACCACCAGGCGGCCATCGGTGTGCCAGGAATCGCCGCCGCCGTTGCGTCCTTCCAACCGGTCGTGGAACCGTTCGACGTAGTAGACCTCCTCGGCCGCACCGGCTCGCGTGAGGTCGGCAGAGCACTTGTCCCGCTCGGCATCCAGGTCCGCGGCGATGTGATGGGTGACCTCGCCGGTCCTGTGGCTCAATCCGACCGACGTGTCGTAGGTGGCCGCCCCGAGCCAGAGCGGCCGATCCTGGTCGATCAGGTCCGCCCGCCAGTACCGGACGTGGTGCCGCTGGCGAGGGCTGGCGCCGACTGGTTGCTCGAACGCCAGGTCCTGCTTCCTGCCAAACAGAAACAGGTGACTGACCGGGGCTGTGTCATCGGGCTTCTTGAGCAGCGTGCGTTCGACGATACGCAAACTGGATTGGAACGTGATGGGGTCGGCCGGATGCCACCCAGCTGCGGTCATCGCGCGGACGATGTCCTCGCCGGATCCCATCAGAGCGATGTTCAGGGGGTCACCAGAGAGGCCTTCGGCCGTGTGCGTGATGCGGGGGCTGGCGCTCAGGTCAGGATGGCGGCGCGTGCGGACTTTCCACGCCCACGGCAGTCCCAAGTAGGCGACGATGAGATAGACGAGGATCAGTCCCAGAACGAGATACGACACGCGCCGCATCATGGCTCGCGCTCCGGACCCGGGGGCCGTTACGAGGACGTCTTCTTGCTGTGCAGACGGCGTGCGCAATGATACCACCCGGACGCGGCCGTGCTGCCCCTTCGCGCGAGCGCCTCGCCGATCAACGGCCCACCACGGCCGCGCCGAGGAGCCGCTGCGGCAGGAACTGGCGCGGGTGGCCGACCTGCGGAAGGAGCTGTACGCGGCGTGCGAGAACTGCAGGGCCGCATGGGCGGCGTTCGAAAAGGTCCGCGCCCCCTGGCGGCCGGCGCGGCGCTCCCGCGGCCCCTCACGGCGCTCGGTATGCCTGGGCCTGGGCTATGCTGGCTCGGATCCAAGGAGCGGCTCGATCTGGCGGGACGCGGCAGGGGTGAATTGCAGCAGGCAGCGAAACGCCTGCCGATGTTGAACGACACCGGGTCGCGGATCGACATAGAGCTCGGCGATCAGATCTCGCCACCGCAACAGCTCCCGGCGCCGTGACCGCGTCGCGGCCGCCGCGATCGTCAGATCCGTCAACTGGAGGACGCGCTCGTAGCCTGACAAGACACGGTCCCAGGCGCCAATCACCAGCATCGATAGCGTCCGGTTCATCTCGTTGCCGATCATCAGGACCTGCTGATCGAATGTGAAACCGGCCCACCGCGTCGGCGACAGGTTGGCGTGCTGGCTGGGAGGGGTCATAGCGGTTCTCCCGCTCCGACGACGACGCTGACGACCTGCCGAATCGCTTCCCGGGCGGCAGGATCCTCGACCTCCATGCTGCGGTTGCCCCGTCCCGGCCGGATGTTGATGAGCGCCGTGAACTGGAGACACCGCATTGCGCCAAGTCCAGGATAGTAGTTTGCTCCCCAGAGATCGTGTTGTCGGCTGCCGCTCTCGAGCAGCAGGGCTTCGGCATCGGCGTGAAGCTCGCCGCCGATGGCCACCAGGCGGCGACGGAGATCGACGACCAGCTTGACCATGTCCCCGAAATAGGCCTCGACAAGCCGCCGAAGGGCTTCCGGTGCGACCCTGGTGTCGCTGACGAGGATGGGCGGCAGGTCGTCTCGATCGGCCATGGCTGAAGCTTACCGCAAACCAGGGTGTTCATGCCCGCGCCGCTCTCACCAACGCTTCGGCAGGTTCGGCCGTCTACAGGGTCTACCCGTGACGACGATGGCTGAGGCCGATTTCGCCGGACGATTGGGCCAGGACCCAGCGGCAAACGAAACCGGCGGCGTAGACGTGGTGCGGCTGTTCGACGCGCTGTGGTGGAATGCGCTGTGCGCGGCCCAGCCACAGTTGATGGTCGCCAAACTGTGGCGGTGCCGGCGGTGCCCGAAACGTCTGCCTTATCGGACACCGCCGACGCCGCCACAGCACGCGTCAGGATGGATTTCGTTGACCAGACACGTGGGAAAGAGCTCGACGACGGGGACAGGGCTGCGCACGCGGGCCGAATCGTCCTTCATCTGCGGCGGCGCGGCAAGTCCGTCAGTACTCCCCGGCGGGGACCGGCACGAGCGCTTCGGCCGCGACGATTTGGAACCGCGCGCTCGAAAACTTCGGTCCCGCACGCCCGTCGTTCACCTCAATCGTGCGCACGGTCCCGGGCTGGAAGATGTCCTTCAGCCGCTCATGGCGCTCCTCAACGACGCTGCCGCGATCGTCGAGGTAGGTCGTGATGTACAGCAGATCGCGGAACGCCACGACCGTGCTCCGGTTCCGCACGGTGATCGTCCAGTGAAGCGAGCTTCCCGGTCCGCCACGGTACTCGGCCGACAGGACCTCGATGTCCCGCCGCGGGTCATAGGGGCGCGCGGGGTCGTCGAGCGCTGCGGGTCCGCCGTCGATGGCGAACTCGCGCCGGTGGGCAAACATCTCCGGCTGCTTGAGGCGAATCGCCGCAGCGACAGGCGCGCGGTTTCTGTAGAGCGATATCTCCGGCGCCCGGGCCCATGCGAGGCCCGCATGAAAGCAGACGTTGAGCGCCAGTACCCCTGCCGCGATCCTGCGCGATCGCGGCGAGTCGAGGAGCGTCCACCAGAACGCGGCGAACAGGAGCGCGACGGGCGCCAGCAGGTAGAACGCGTGCGCCTGCGGCGGCTCCATCACGAACCAGTAGCTGGTATAGACCAGCAGGACGCTGCCGCCGACGAGGATCCTCAGCGTCTGCCAGCGGGTCAGCGTCGACGGGTCGGGCCACCGCTTCGACGACCGGGCCCAATCGATCAGCATCCACAGCGGTTGGACCACGCCGATTGCCCACACCGCCGCGGCGAACGGCGCCAGCCAGCGATGGCGATCGAAGAACTCAAGCCGCTTGGCGCCGTCGGTGCCGATGAACCGGGCGATCTCGAGGCTGGCAAACGAAAAAAACCGGGCGAGCGTCGTCACGACGATCCACGGGTTCACAAAGTGGACGTGAATGTTTCTCAGTACGCCGCCCGACCCTCCGTGGAGGCCGTAGCGCAGGAGGGTCGGCATCAGCAGCAGGCCGGGGACCGCCGCGCCCGCGCAGAACGCCGCGGTGTTGCGCGCGAACGCCGCCGGTCTGTCGTGCCAGCGGCTGAGCCACGCCACGAACGCGAACGGCAGCAGCAGTGGCCACGACATGTGGATCTGGATGAGCCACATCAGGCCGGCGCCCATC
>Ga0066793_10000619_pt1 | contig 14467 bp, 15 predicted proteins | sample PersoiDNA2013189_FD_83876 | JGI IMG/M metagenome (GOLD analysis project Ga0066793, IMG submission 83876) | Permafrost soil microbial communities from the Arctic, to analyse light accelerated degradation of dissolved organic matter (DOM) -... | ecosystem: Environmental > Terrestrial > Soil >... | reverse complement strand
GATGAAGCGGTTCATTAGATTCTTCGGCGACAGCGGCCAGGTCACCAAGAAAGACCTGAAAGATTTCTACCGCGACCGGGCCAGGATCATCTCGTTCATCATCATGCCGCTGTTCATGATGATCATGGTCGGTTTCGTCTTCCCCTCACAGAGCTCGCTGAAGGACGTACCCATAGGGATCCTGAACCTCGACAACGGCATGGTCTCCAAGCAGGTCGTCGACGTGCTCACAAACCTGAAGGTACAGGGCACGACCAAGAAAGTGATGATCGTGAAGCCGGTCCAGAACGAGGCGACGATCAAGGAGCTCATCCAGAAACAGGACCTGAGCGGCGCGATAGTGATCCCGGCGGGCTTCTCGAACGGCCTGTTGAAAGACCACGCGCAGCAGAAGATAACCATCATCACCGACCAGTCGAACCCGCAGATATCGTCCATCCTCACGACGATGCTCGGGCAGGTGTTCGGCACGATGGGCAAGCAGATGAGCACCCTGGCGATCAAGAGCACCATAGGGACTCAGCTCAACAGTAGCACGCTCACCGCCCTGGTCACGCCGATGGTCATTGAGAGCAAGGGCCTCGTGGCGGGCAAGCCCAACTACTTCCAGTTCGTCGCTCCAGGCGTCATAGCAATGGTGACTATGATGGCGGTGATGATGGGCCTTGCGGGCTCCATCGCGCGCGAGAAGGAGCAGGGTACCATGGACGGCATCCTCGTCGCCCCGGTCTCGCGGGTCTCCATCATCATGGGCAAGACGGGCGCCCAGACGGTGCGCGGTCTCCTGCAGGGCACGATCGTGCTACTACTGGCGATGACCCTCTTCCACGTGAAGGTCTACGGGAACTTCCTCATCATGCTGGTCGTCGTCATCCTCGGCATATTTTCGTTTGTCGGACTCGGCATCCTGGTCTCTGCGGCCGTGGAGGAGCAGGAGACCGCGATGACCATAATGATGACCGTGACGTTCCCGATGCTCTTCCTGTCCGGCGCTTTCTTCCCCATTCAGCAGATGCCGGGGTTTATGCAGGCCATCTCCAAGTGCATACCGCTCACCTACGAGGTTCAGGCGCTACGCCAGGTGGTAGTGCTGGGGGCCGGGCTAGGCGAAGTGATGAGGCCCGTCCTCATCCTGCTCGGCTTCGGCGTGGTGACGCTGGCTATCTCCGTCCCCGCGTTCAAGCGGGTCATTACCACTTGACCCCTCGAGCGAATCCCAGGGCCGGACTCGTCCCCACAACGAGCCCGGTGGATGAGGACGTCGTAAAGAGTCATATGAGAACGTTCGACTTGCTGAGGACAGGACTACACTGGGCGCGGGCGACTGTGTCTTATCTCGCATGGACGAGAGGGGAGACGGCAAAAGGTTCAGGGCGCGTCCAGGCCGGCGACATAAACATCTTCTACAAGTGGTTCGGCTTCGGAGAGCCCATCCTTATGCTGCACGGCGGCTTCACGGCGATTGAGGGCTGGGTCGCCCAGATACCCGAGCTATCCAGGAGTTACTTCCTCATAGGGATGGACTCTCGCGGACACGGGCGCACGACGCTGGGGAACGCGGGGCTGCTCCGCCATCGAAGCCCCGGCGCTGATAATCGCAGGGGACAAGGACGAGTTCCTCGCTCTCCCCGCCGACCCCTGGCGATCTTCGAGGCACTCAGGGACGCGATGCCGAACGCCGCGATGACGGTTATCCCGTCGGGCAGCCACGGGTTGCACGTCGAGTATCGCCGTAACCGGTGACCATGATTACCGGCGTATGCTGGTCCTTCGACCTGATCTCCTTAAGGAGCTCGAGCCCGTCGGAGTCGGGGAGTCGATAGGCGAGCGTGACGAGAACAAAGCTCGAAGAAGCGAGAGCATCCCTGGCCTGATCGCCGTCCTCGGCTACGACGACCTCCACCGCGAGTTTCGCAAGCATCGGCTGCAGCAAGCTGACGAAGTCAGGATCATTTTCGATTACAAGGATTCGAGGTTTCCCGGTCATGCCGAATCACCTTACCACATACCCACATACTGTAGCCGGAAACCCCCGTATTCAAACGGATGTTCGTTACTGAGACGCTCCAGGTGTGCCGCGCCTCTTGCACATCCTGGTCCTTCAGCACCAGGTTGTACTTGCCGATTAATTTAATTATTACTATATTCGTAATAGCGGCTATCATGACGAGGAAGAGACAGGTGGTAGAGAAGACGAGCCCGGAGAAACCCCTGCAGCACATGCGGGCGATGCTGGGACGGAGGCAGCCGCCGGTATTTGTGACTTCATCAATCGTGCTGCTACTGCTGGCCGAGAAACCCGCGCATGGTTACGCGCTGTTCAAGGAGATGTGTGACATGGGCGTGTATGACGACGGAGTGGACCCGTCGGCCGTCTACCCGACGCTCAAGGCGCTCGAGGAGGAAGACTTCGTGACGGCCGAGATCGTCGATGCAAGCTCCGGACCGCCTCGAAAAGTCTTTCATATCACGAAACCCGGGCGCTCAGCGAATTCGTCGAGGGCCACCTCCGGATAATGGCTTCGGATATCGAGTACTTTCAGGACCGCTACGATGCTCTCTGACAAAGACGGAAACGGAGGCCCGATACATTGAACAAGTTATTTGCTTTCCTGGCGGTTTCCTCTGAGAAGAGGCCGTGGCTCGTCGTCGCGTGTGTCGGTTTGATTACGGTGTTCCTGGTGGCCGGCATCGGCATGCTGAAGACTGAGTTCAGCCAGGAAAGCATGATGCCCAAGGACTACGAGTCAGTCAAAGCCCTGCACACCGTTCAGGACAAGTTCGGGGGCTTGAGCTACGAGAACGTCCTCGTGGTGGCGGACAACGTCACCTCGCCCGGCATCGCCGAGGCGCTGCTGGGCCTGTCCCCGCAGAGCCTGGGGGAGGGCGGAATCAAGAAAGGGCAGGTCCTCAAGGTCCAGACTTACCTCGACGGCTTGAAGAAGATGGCCGAAGCCCAGGGCACGACCCTGCCCAAAGGGTTCATGCTGGGGGGCTTTGTGCAACAGTACCTGTCGACCCCCTACGCGCAGGCTCAGATACTAGGCAAGAGTCTCTCGAAAGACAAAAAAGCAACGCTGGTCACACTCCAGTTGAACTCCCTGATGACCGAGAAAGAACAGATCCAACTGGCAAAGGACTTCGAGAAGTACTTCATTCCCGCTTTCAAGGCGAAGGGCGCGAAGGTGTACCTGTCGGGGATGGCATCGATGCAGAAGGACGCGCAGGAGATGATGGCGCGGCAGACAGGCATTCTCTTCCTGATCGCCATCCTTTTCATCATGCTGATACTGTATGTGACCTTCAGGCGGGTATCGGACGTCTTCCTGCAGATGTTCGTCATCGTGGTCGGGATCTTCTGGATCATCGGGCTGATGGGGTGGGTGGGCATAACCTACTCCACGATGTCGGTGGCGATCATGCCGCTGATGCTCGGTATCAACATAGCCTACGTTATACACATCCTGAGCCGGTACTACGAGGAGCGGGAAGCCGGGGGCGACGTCTTCTTCTCGGCCACCACCTCCGTCAAGACGGTCGGCGTTGCTGTGTTCCTCGCGGCCATAACGACCGTGTTCGGTTTCATGTCCTTCACCATCACCGACATAGGACCGCTGAAGGACTTCGGGATAGTGTGCATGATCGGCATAGCGTTCAGCTTCCTGCTCGCCCTGACACTGCTACCCGCCGTGATAGTGATCAGGGACCGCCGGAAGAAGGCCGAGAAGCTGGAATCGCACCTCGAGAAGATGAGAAAGAGGCGCAGGGATTCCCGCTACGGCGCGGTGGTGGACAAGGGGCTGGTCGGGACCTCCATGACAGCCTACCACCATCACTGGATAGTCACCGGCTGCGTCCTTGTGCTCATAGGGTTCGCGGCGTTCTCGATCTTCAACCTGAAGACCGGGGCGGACATTCGGTCGATGATGGGCGGGGACTCGCCAAGCGTAAGGGCAAGTCAGAAGCTGGCGGAATTCTTCGGCGCACAGGATACCGACGTCATCCTGGTAAAAGGTGACGTCTTGACACCCGAAAGCCTGAAAGCGTTCTTGAAGCTGGAGGACGGGGTGGTCGCGGACAAGCGCAACCAGCTCGACAAAGAAGGTTTCTTCACCCGCAAGGGCAACGTCTCCATAGCCGACATCGTGGCAAACGCCAACGGCGGCTCCATACCCGATTCGGCCGAGGCGGTGAAGAGCACTCTCACGGAACTGGGGAAACAGATGGACATCGGGTCACTGGTCTCCAAAGACGGTGACCACGCGATCATCATGATACGTTCCGGAACGCCCGATTCCCAGGCCGAGACCGATACCAAGGTAAAGATCCTCAGGGATGCCGCTTCGAAGATGGACAAGCAGACAGGGCTGAACGCTAAGGCGACGGGATTCAGCGTTCTTATCGCCGACCTGATGGGAAACATCGTCCCCACCCAATTGGAGACCTCGGGGCTGGCCCTGCTCCTGTGCCTGCTGATACTGATAATCGTCTTCAAGTCTTTCTTCTACGGGTTGATAACCCTGGTCGTAGTCATATGCGGCATGTCCGCCGAGATGGTGTTCCTCTACGTGATGAGGTGGCCGCTGGACATCATGACCGTCCTGGTCGCGTCTCTGGTGATCGGCGCGGGAATCGACTTCGGCATACACGTCACGCACCGTTTCAGGGAACAGCGCAACGACCGTGGGATGTCACTGGAGGACTCTGTCAAGACCACCGTGCTCCATGTGGGGCGCGCGCTGATAGCAGGCGGACTGACCACAGCCGGGGTGTTCGGTATACTGGGCATCTCCAGCATGGAACCGCTCAGGCATTTCGGCTGGACGACCGCGATAGGCCTTATCGCCGCACTCGGCGGTGCCCTTTTCGTGCTGCCGAGCATGCTCGTCATACTGTCGAAGAGGCTGGAGAGGAGGGCCGCCGCCAAAGGCGCAGATACCCCGGCGGAGAGCCCTTCGTAGGGCACCCTGCACCGGAATTCAAGTGGAGCGGGGGGCGTTTCAGGGAGTCATCAACTGATCCGCGATGCAGACAAAAACAGATAACACAGGACACCCACTGGTCAGGAGGACATCAAACCCGATGCTTACTTCCCGAATTGCCTCCGTTCTCGTCGTTATTGGTCTGGTGGCCGCTCTCTCCGGGTGCGGTGCTCCGGCGACGAGCAGGTTCTACACTTTGATCATAGAGCCACAGGCCGGGTACCAGCCCATCTACATTTTCATCTCATCAGCCAAGAAGACCGTCGATATGACCATGTATGAGTTGTCGGACCCTCAGGCCCAGGCCGCCCTCGTTGCTGCTGCGAAGCGAGGGGTGGCAGTGAGGGTCCTGTTTGACTCGGACACTGCACCCGGGGGCGGCAAAGCGGTGAACCAGGCGGCGTACAACGACCTGAAGGCGAACGGGGTCAACGTAAGATGGGCATGGTCCGGAGTACTGTGGCACCAGAAGAGTATTGTCCGGGATGGTAATGCCGTCGCTGTCATGACCTGCAATCTCTATGCCACGTACTACCCCGTATTGCGGGATTTTGCCGTCATCACCAATAACCCTGCCACTGTTTCCGGTGTAGAGGCTACTTTCAACACTGATTTCAACAAGACCAGTACTCCTCCCACTAAGGGCGTAGTGCCCAGGGGTTCTGAGTTGATCTGGTCCCCGGGCGCCCAGACCGGATTGGTCAACCTGATCAAGTCCGCGCGTCCCGGCACCACCCTCTACGCCGAGGACGAGCAGTTGGATAGCGCGGCCATCGAGCAGGCGCTCGTGGCGGCCGCAAAGGGGGGGGTCACGGTCGATCTGACCATGACGTATTCTTCTTCCTATGTGGACGGGTTCAACACCCTGGTGGCTGGTGGGGTGCACGTGAGCTTGTATCAGCCGAATGCTCCGCTCTATATCCATGCCAAGGCCATCTCGGTCAACAACAATACCGTCTATGTGGGTAGTAGTAATTTCACAACTGCTATGACCAATGACGATCGCAATGTTGGGATCATCACCACCAACCCGACCGTAATCCGTGGCATCACTTCGACCATGGCGAGCGATTTTGAGGGTGCTACCCCGTACAGTGCCAGCCCCTGATAAGTCACACGTTTCTACGACGGTGTAACTGGCGCAAGCGATCTGGGTTCAGATAGTGCCCTCTCCCCCGAGGGGAGAGGGTTCAAACCTCGGACTGCCCCCAGCCGCCCACCGAGGGGAGTACTCCAGCCGGACGTCCGGAGGGTTATCCTATAATGGTAGTCACTGACCGCGATGTTCGTGTGATGTTCCAGCCGCATACTTGAAGGAGAGATGTAAAATGGCCGGTCTACTGGGCATGATGAATGTTCTGGCTCGCTTCGGAGGCGAGGGAATCGGGCGTGGCGGCCCGCCACTCTGGATGATGCCGATCATGGCGGTCTTCGGGGTGATCTTCGTTGTCCTTTTCGTCTTGTTCGTGTTCTGGTTGGTGAGGTATTTCTACCGCACCGAGATAGTCCTCGGAAAACTTGTTCCGGAGACCCCGCTCGGAATAGCGCAGCTGAGGTACGCCGCGGGCGAGATATCGGCTGAGGAGTTCGACAACATCAAGCAGCGACTCTGAGGCTGAAACTGCACGCGGCCTGAGCCCGGCTCTATCAGCGTGTAGCTCAACGCCGTATAGAGCTCGAGCTGGAAGACCGCGGCGGAGCCATGTGCCACGGCATACCAGATATACACTTCGAAGAACACCAGGACGAAGGTGACCAGCAAGTCCTGCGCGATGACGATGCCCCGGAAATGAGGAGGATCGTACCGCGCCATTTTATGGAGGAAGCGGGTCTCGAAGACGTGCGTCACGATAAGCACGACGGAGAAGAACGCCAGTATGATTACGAGCGCCGGTTTGCTCGTCTCCTTCTCCATCATCCTGAAAGAGACGAGCAGGCAGATGCCAAAGTAGAGGAAGCAACTGAACCCCGAGGTCCAGATCCAGCGCGCGAGGTCCTTGAAGTCCGCGATCCTGTCCAGCCTCGTGAACGTGCTGCGGTAGGCGAAGACGACGGCCACGAGCACAAGGCCAAGAAGTGTTGCGGAGGCGGTCGCCAGGGTCGAGAATCCGTCCTGCATCAGTCACCTTCCTCTATCCTGAACTGCGCCGCCGGCTGGACCCTGCCGGAGGCCAGCATGAGCGAAAGGGCCCAGAACCCGGAGCCCACCAGCGCGACCGCGCGCACCGACGCGGCGAAGAGGACCCAGCTCACGGCCAGATACACACGGTGGTCTACGGTGGCGTCGCTGGTGCCGGCGAGGGACGTCCACATCAGGACTTCCGTGAGGCCGAACAGGGCGACCACCAGAACGACCTGCGCGAGCGCCAGCTTCCTGCACTCCTCGAACCTCGAGACCAGCCTCTGGAGCGCCAGCAACTCGCCGCCGTGGGCAGCGATCACCAGCACGGTGAAGATCGCAGTGATGAGCACGACCTCGGGCGTGGACGTGGCGTCCTCCAGCAGCCTGAACGCGACCACGAAGCAGAACCCGAAGTAGAGAAAAGTGGCCACTCCGGCCATCGAGATCCAGTTCGAGTACTCGTGGAAATCCTCCGGCTCCTCGAGCGTGCTGAACGCGCTCCGAAGCGCGAACACGAGCGCGATCAGGACGAGGCCGAACAGCGAGGCCGATGCTTTTCCCAGCGCGGTGAATGCGTGCTGCATATGTCACTTTCGATTGCCGGTTTTAAAGCGCGGAGCTGATGATTATCCGCTGGATCAGGTTCGCGCCCTCATAGATGGACATGGCCTTGGCGTCACGAAGATATTTCTCGAGCGGCAGGTCCTTCGAGTATCCTACCGCACCGAGCAGGTCCATTGCCTTACTGCACACGCTCTCCGCGGTCTCCGTTGCGTTCACCTTGCTCATGGATGACGCCTTCGTGGAGTCCATCCCCTGGTCCGTGAGCCATGCCGCCCTCCAGGTGAGGAGCCTTGCGGCGTCAATCGCTGTCGCCATATCGGCGAGCATGAAAGAGACGCCCTGGTTATCGATGAGCAGCCTGCCGTACTGCCTTCGCTGGCGCGCATAAGACAGGGCCGCTTCGTAGGCGGCGCGTGCCAGACCGACCGAAATGGCGCCGAGGCACGGCCTCGAAGTGTCCAGCGTCTGCATGAGGACGAGGAACCCTGTGCCTTCTTCTCCGAGGAGATTCCCCGCGGGGACCTCCACATCCTCCAGGACCAGCTCAGCATTGCGGCTGGCGCGCAGGCCCATCTTATCCTCGGTCCTGCCGACCGACAGCCCGCTGGAATCGCCGTCCACGATGAAAGCGTTTATGCCGGCGTGTCGCTTCGAGGGGTCGGTGGTGGCGAAGACCACGTAGAAGTCCGCCAGCCCCGCGTTCGTTATGTAGTGCTTGCGGCCGTTGAGCACGTAGCTGTCGCCTGTCCTGACCGCGAGTGTCTTCATGGCGGAGATGTCCGATCCGGCCTCCGCCTCTGTGGAAGCGAGAGCGGCAAGCTTGCCCGCCGGCTCGCAAATGCGAGGGAGATACCGCTCTTTTTGTTCTTCACTGCCGACAAGCATGATGCTGATGACCGCGAGCCAGGTCGTCCCCGCGACCACCGTCATCCCGGCACAGCCTGCCCCCAGTTCCTCCGACACGATCGCTGCTGTAAGGTAGTCGACGCCCGCCCCGCCGTACTCCGCGGGGATGGGGAGCCCGAGCAGTCTCGCGTCGGCGAACCGCTGGACGATCCCCGGGTCGAAAAAGGTCTGTTCCCTTCGATCCAGTTCCGCCGCATACGGCTTCATCTGGTTCTCGGCGAACTCGCGCGCCGCCTGCTTGAAGACCGACTGTTCCTCGGTCAGGTTGAAACCGATCATTTCTGTCGATCCCTCCTCCACTTCATGTAGTCGAGGAGTTGCACCCGCTCCTCCTGGGAAAGCTCCGAAAGGAGCCCGATTATTCCGGACGTGACCTCATCAGTGGAGTCCACCCGCGTCGCGGCTTCCCCGTCCGCCGGCTTCTCCTCTTCCATGAAATAGCTCAGTGGACGGCCCAGCACATTGGCCAGCTGCTCGAGGTTGGCGAGGTACAGGCGCCGTTTTCCCAGCTCGTAGTTAGATAGAGCCGATTGCGTGATGCCCAGTGCTGAAGCCAGTTCTTCCTGGGAGAGGCCTGATTCCTCCCTGGCTTTCTGTATTCGCTTGCCGATATCCCGGTATATCAACTTGCTCCACCCCGATTGCGTCTCTGCTGCAATCCTACACGCGGGGCCATCTGATTACAACAGTATGTCTTGACAGTAATGACGTAACGTCATAAGATTTATATGACAATATGTCATATCGGCAGTCGGAACGATTGCGAAGGGAGGGTTTCCAATGGGTAGCGCCGGCTTGCACACGCGGGATCTTAACTCGGAGGTCATGGCCGAGATCGGCGCCGTTCCCGGCGCCGAGATTCGCGAACTCCTCGCGAAGGGCCGGTACTCGTGTGAGTCGAGATGGATGATGGCGATGGTGGCGGCGGCCGGATGGGACAAGGCAAACGAGATGAACCGGCAGGTAGCCTCTGACGTCGGCGAGGGTGAGATGCACAGGCTCATGGAGCTCATGCGATGGGACACACAAAAGAGCAGCGACGAGTTCATGCTGATGACCATGACCGCCGTTGAACTGTTTCTTCCGAAGAAGTACTTCGACTACGAGTTCAAGGTGCTCGGGGAAGGAAAGCTGACAAGTGTGATCTACAGCTGCCTTGCCTGCACCAAGGTGGTGAGCATAGGCGTAGAACATTTCTACCAGTGCGGTTGCATGGCCATGCGGGCCGGTTGGTACAAGGCGATGGGCATCGAGGTCAAAGAGACGCTGCTGGAATGCATGATAGATGGTGACGAGAAGTGCGAGATCCTCATCGAACCGCGAGGGATCTCATGATGCGCGGCTCCAGAGAGAGGGTGGAGGACATGACGATTGAATACTCTTCAAAGGCAGGAGGAACGTCGAGTTCGGACGCCGACAAACGTGTCGTTCAACCGGCTTCAGGCGCGAAGCACGGAAGCGCTGTTCCGAACGGGGTCATTCTCAAAAGGAGCAACTGGTCGAAGTTCCTCACCGGAACGGCCGTGGCGCTCCCGGCGCAGTTCCAGAGGCGTTGAAGTCCGCCTGGCGATGACCGAATGGCGAACGCTATCATAAGGTCTTTTGCGACACTTCCCTGCCAGGATGCGTTTCTTCGATTCGGAGGGTATGAGGGAGGGTTCGGTGGGAAGGACTTGAATATGCAACTACTCCCATCGACCAAGGAGAAATGTCATGCCGGACACTGAGCTTACTATCGAACCCGGAAAACACAACCTCGTCATCACGCGTGTCTTTGACGCCCCGCGCGACCTCGTGTTCAAGACGGTAACCGACTCGAGCCTCATCCCTCAGTGGTGGGGACAGAGCAACCTCACGACCACGGTCGAGAAGATGGAAGTGAAGACCGGCGGCGTCTGGCGGTACGTCCAGCGCGACCCGGCGGGCAACGAGTTCGCGTTCAACGGCGTCTATCACGCGGTCGTACCTCCCGAGCTGCTTATCTATACTTTTGAATTCGAAGGTATGCCGAACCACGTGATGCTTGAAACCGTGACCTTCGAAGAACAGGACGGCAAGACCAGGATGATCGATACCCCGGTCTTCCAGACGGTCGAGGACCGCGACGCGGCGCTCGCCTCAGGGATGGAGCAGGAGGCTTCCGAGTCCACAGACCGTTTTGCGGAAGTGCTGGCCAAATCCGAACAGTAGGGCTCGGGAGTCTCGAACTCCTTTATGTGCCCCTCAAGAGACCACTTGAACCGGCCTTGTTTTCGTGGAACTATCGACTGGTGTCCGTGAGGTAAGAGGCATCACAACGAGGTGGCAGACATGATGGCAATAAGGTTCAACGCGTCGATACCGCGTTACGCGTTCACGAAGGCCGCGGGGCGCCTCCGGCAGGCCGCATACTATAGCGGGCCGTTTTCCACGACCTTCATGGACGACATCCCCGAGCCGCAGCTCCCCGGGGAGGACTGGGTCAAGATACGCACAGTGTACGGGGGCGTCTGCGGCAGCGATATCAACCTCATCTTCCTGAAAGACTCCCCTTACTCCGAGCCGTACACGACAATGCCTCTCACCATAGGGCATGAGAACGTTGGGGTTATCGCGGAGGCAGGTGGGCAAGTCGAAGGGTACTCCGTGGGAGACCGCGTCGTCGCCGACCCCATGCTGCCCTGTGCGACCAGAGCCATCAGCCCGCCTTGCGAGAACTGCGCCAGGGGTGACTTCTCCCAGTGCCTCCGGATGCGAGACGGCTCCCTGTCCGCGGGGTTCTACACGGGCTTCACGGGCGCTTCGGGCGGGTCCTGGAGCGAGTACTTCCTGGCCCACAAGAGCCAGTTGCTGAAAGTCCCCGACCAGATGACCGATGAGCAGGCCCTGATGCTCGAGGCGTTCACCATCCCGTTGCACGCCATTATGCGAAACCTTCCCGAGCCGGGCCAGACCGTCCTTGTCTACGGCTGTGGAGTCATCGGAATGCTGTCAGTCGCGAGCCTGAAGGCACTCGTCCCTGAGTGCCGGGTGGTTGCTATCGCACGGTATCCGTTCCAGGCAGAGGTGGTTCGAGGCTACGGCGCAGACGAGGTCATCATGCAGCGAGAAGTGGACGATATCTATCATGCGGTTGCAGGCCTCACCGACGCCCAGGTCGTGAAACCGATGATCGGCGGGTGCTACCTGAACGGCGGGCCGGACGTGGTCCTCGAGTGCGTGGGGAGCCCGCCGACCCTCGACGATTCACTGCGCATGACGAAGTCCGGCGGCACGGTGGTCTTGATAGGCCTCGTCAGCTTCGCGCCCCGGGTCGATTGGACCCCGATCTGGTTCAAGGAGCTGACCGTCACCGGTTCCTTGTGCTCCTCGTCCGACAGCTACCAGGGCAGGACGATGAAGACTTTCGAGTGGGCCAGGGACCTGATCGCCGGCGGGACCGTGCAGGTGGACCACCTGCTCACCCACGCCTGGAGACTGGACGAGTACGAGTCCATGATCGACACGGCGCTCAGCAAAGGCAAAACAGGGTCGATTAAGCAGACTTTCCGGTTCTAAGCGAAAAAGAGCCTGAAACTCTTATGACCACCCGGCTAGGCGTCTGGCTCAGTATCAAACGGCTCCGTCACCAGCTCGGCCGCGCTCCCGGCAGTCCGTAGCCGCAGGAGAAGGATTCCCGCCGCGATGATCAGCACGGCCCCGACCAGGTCCTGCCAGTTGGGGGTCTCACCGAGCACGGCGAAGCCCAGGACCAACGCGCTGACCGGCTCTATATAGGAGAGCAACGCCGCGTCCTGTGCCTTCACACGCTTGAGCGCATAGATGTATGCGAGGCTGGCGCCGCCGAAGCTCACGGTCCCGAACACCACGATCGCAGCCCATGCTTTTGGCGTGACCAGCGCGGTCGACGGGATGGCAAACGCCGCGACGGCAACCGCGGCGACCCCGTTGGTCCAGACCCCGATCGTCAGAGGCGACATCGTCTCGCGCAGCTTCTTCCACGCGATCATCAACAGCGCCCACAACACGGCCGACCCGAAGGCGAACGCCAGTCCCCGCGCGCTCGCGTGAGCCGCGCCGCCGACCTGGCCCCAGGACATGATGGCGGTTCCGCCCAGCGCTATCGCCAGGCAGAGCCAGGTGCTCCGCTCGGTCTTCTCCTTGAGGAGGTAGGGAGCCAAGACCGCGATCAGCACCGGGAAGAGATAAAGGATGAAAGTCGCGACTCCGATCGGCAGCAGGTCGTACGCCTTGAACACGCACATGGCGAAGGCCGCAGTCATCAGGCCGCTTGCGATCAGCAGAGGGGCCTGGCCGCCGGGCTTGAAGTCCCGGGTCCTCCTCATGGCGAGGATGACCAGCGAGTAGAACGCGACGGCGAAGCAGGAACGCCAGAAGACGAGCACCTGTTCGTGGCCCGCCAGGTGCGTCCAGCGAACGAAGACCCCGCTGGCCCCCCACACCGCCGGCGCGAGACATATCAGCGCGTACTGGAGCGCCATATTGTCTTGCTTCTTCTCGGTCAAAGCGTCTCCGTTCCGGTTCGCTGCCAGCATTCCGGGGGACAAGGATTCCAGGCCACTCTGAGTGCCGGGTTCACAGACCGCAGCGGGACTCAGTATATATAATGCGGATAGCCGGATGTCCTTCTTATGTGCCGCACCGAAGGAGTTGATCAGGTGAGCAAGGACGCCTCAGGCTCAGGAGAGGATAAGCCCGTCCGACTTCACCGGTATCGTGGTCAGCATGTGAAGGCCAGAACGGCGGGGCCTGCCGAGGATCGCATAGCTCTCATCCCCGGCCTGCAGTACAGGCCGCAGGAGCTCAATCTCTATTCCGAAGTAGACCCGCTCAGGGAGAACATCCGACCCTTGAGAGGCGCGCGCGCCCTCAGCTATGTCGCTGTTCACCACAAGCGGGAGATGGTCACGGAGATAATGCCAACGGCGCCGGCGCTCGCCTACATGGAACTGGCACAGAGCATTGTCGATCGCCACCTGGTGAAAAAACACTCGGGAGAGCCCCCGGAAGCCGCGCGATTGAAAGCCGACATCAAGCAGTATGCCGCGGCGCTCGGCTTCGCCCTCTGCGGTGTGACGAAGCTTGACCGACGGTTCGTGGTGGAAGGGATGGACTCAAGATTCCCGTATGAGACGGTGGTGGTCCTCGGGATGGAGATGAACAAAGATTTTCTTCTGCAGGCGCCGAACTACTGTCTCCGCCGCTACCCCGACTACGATGTTTACCGGAGGGGAGGCAACCAGGTCCACAGAGTCGCCAACTTCATCCGCCGCCGGGGGGTGTCTTGCTCGGCACGGGTCCCGTTCAACGGGGCGGCCATCTACCCGGTGCACGCCATCACGGCCGCCCTCGGCGAGCTCGGGGCCTTCGGCGGCGTGCTGACACCTCAGTTCGGCCCGCGCCAGCGCTGGTGCATGATCGCCATCGACTCACCGCTCCCCGTGGATGAGCCTGCACGAACCGGGCTCGCTGATTTCTGCGAGAATTGCCTGCTGTGCGTCAGGAAATGCCCGGCGGGAGCCATACCCGAAGAGCCCTTGTGGTGGCGCGGGGTCTACAAGCGCAAGATCGACGACCTGAAGTGCTTCACGTTTTTCACCTCGTGGCACACGTGCGCGATATGCATCAACGTCTGCCCCGTTGCACCGGTACCCGACAGCGTCAGTGCTCGAACATTTCGAGACGACCGGCGAGGTGATGGGCTACGATGAGATACTGGCCGAGAGGTCGGTCTATAGAGGCAAGTAGGCTCAGGACTTTCTCGCATTGAGGGAATTCGGGCCGGACTCTCGAACTTGTTCTTCGAGAACGGCACATCGGCATCTTCCGCATCCGGGGGTATGAACACCGTGGCAGTCGCCTCAGACGACGAACGACGCGCGATCGAGAAGCT
>Ga0066793_10000618_pt1 | contig 14469 bp, 14 predicted proteins | sample PersoiDNA2013189_FD_83876 | JGI IMG/M metagenome (GOLD analysis project Ga0066793, IMG submission 83876) | Permafrost soil microbial communities from the Arctic, to analyse light accelerated degradation of dissolved organic matter (DOM) -... | ecosystem: Environmental > Terrestrial > Soil >... | reverse complement strand
TTCATATACCGGGACGGGTATACCCTTTGTATATCTCTTATGCCAAAGGCAAGCTGGTTTGGGTTGAAACACAAACTGACCCCCGATGGGAAAATAGGGAATATTCAGTTATTAAGATTATGGATCTAAAAACCAACCAGGTAGTAAAACTTACATGGAGATCGAGATATCTTGCAGCAGCTCTTTCACCCGATGGAAGCAAAATTGCTGCAGTGGAAAACACTACCAACAACGTCAATAATCTTGTCCTTATTAATGCCGGAACCGGAACTGTAATGCAGTCTGTCCATACTCCCGGAAATGTCTATCTTCAACATCCTCAATGGGATGAAAGCGGGAAGAAAATAAGCACTATTTTCTTGGCAGATGCCGGGGAAGGAATCATGTCATTCAAAATTGAGAATCAGGTATGGGAGACGCTTATAAAAGCTGCAAGAAATGATCTTCAGTCTGCATTTCTTAGAAACGATTCCCTTTTCTTCATAAGTTCAGCATCGGGAACAGATAATATTTATCTCAGGACTCCAGATAAAAAAATCAGGGCGCTGACACGTTCCAGATTTGGAGTAATTGATATAAGTCTCACCGGGAACAACATCTTCTTCAGTGATTATACCTACCTCGGGAATAATATCTGCAGTACAACTATTCCAATTGTCAGGGAAGTAGTTAAAGAAAGTGTCAATTCTACTTCCTTCCTCATCAACAGATTCGATATCAAACAATCTTTGGCTGCCGAAAATAACGGTAGTGCATTTACGCCAGAGCCGTATAGAAAATGGCAACATCTTTTCAGATTTCACAGCTGGATGCCTTTCTATGCGGATATTACATCGTTTCAATCCACTCCAACCACCATAAGGCCAGGTGTTTCAATTTTGACTCAGAATACTTTAAGTACACTTACCTCAACAATAGGTTATGAATATTCGGCCGATAAGCGGAATGTCATTCATTCACGCATAACCTGGCAGGGATGGTATCCGGTTCTTGAAACACAGCTCGACTACGGTACTCTTCCGGGCATACATAAACTCGGGGAAATTGTTGCCAATCCTTCGAGTATTGAGCCAGGTATAAATTTTTTAAATACCCTTTCCCTTCCTCTTCAGTTCCCGGCAGGCAAATTCCTGGAGTTTCTGCGACCATCTCTTACGATGAATTATATTAACCAATACATTTATCTTAAAGAACAAGGTACTTATGATTATGGGCAGACTATAATTACCGGAAGGCTTTATTTTACTAATTATTACCGGTCAGCACTTCGTGATATATATCCCAGATGGGCACAAGTAGTCGACTTTAATTACTGCTTTTCTCCCTGGGATAAGAAGATCTATGGTTCGGCGGTGTCATTAAAAACCGCATTTTATTTCCCCGGGCTTTTCCCTAATAATGGCATAAGAATAAGGCTTGAAACTGAAAAACAGGATCCTGAGAAATATCTGTATCAGAATTTTTCTGCTCTCCCGCGTGGATATAAAAATATTATTTCAAAGGATATTAATTTTCTATCGGTTGATTATGTTATGCCTCTTGCTTACCCCGATTTCAATATTGCAAGTCTTCTTTATCTTAAGAGGATTCGTACCGGACTATTTTATGATTATGCTGCAGGGCCAGGAAATTCAATTTATCAATCCACTATCAAGGGACTGATTCCTCTATACAAAACTCCAGAGATAGAATCTTTCAAATCATTTGGCCTTGAATTGCTGGCAGATTTTCATGTTCTCAGGATCCCTTACATGATATCTGCAGGAGTACAGTCAGCATGGAAGAACATGAATGAACCTCCCTCTATTGAATTACTATTCAATATTAATTTATTCGGATTTAATTTCGGGAAAAGACAAATGTAAGCCATTCAGGATACCTGTTGCCTTGCAGTTTCCCTTATAAGAAGCCAGGCTTTTTGAACATGGGCGATAGTTACATTTGTCTGTGCAGTTACCATTCTCAGGGTATATTTACCATTTAATACAGTGTGACTCAGATATAACTTACCTGAATCATTGAGCTGATGATTCAGTTTTTCATTAAAATTATTTATCTGGTCTTCATTATACCCGGCAGGTTTATACCTGAAACATACAACACAAATAATTACGGGGGCCAGTATTTCAAAATCTCCATCATTTGAGATCATTTCTGAAAGTTTTGCCGCAATCTCTATATGAGTTCTTACTTTATCGCGGAGGCCTTCGACTCCGTAAGTCCTGATAACACTCCATAGTTTTAATGCTCTGAATCTTCTTCCCAGAGGCACACCCCAATCGCGGTAATCATTTACTTTCCCCCTGGTTCTTGTTTTCAGATATTCCGGAAGTATCTCAAACGTTTTTATAAGTGCACTGGCGTCCTTTACGAAATACGCTGTACAATCAAAGTTTGTAAACATCCATTTATGCGGATTAAAAACAAAACTGCTGATATATTCCTTACCCTCGAGCATCCATTGAAATTCGGGCAGAATAAGGGCTGTACCTGCCATAGCAGCATCAACATGAAGCCACACTTTATATTTATTGCAAATCTCGCCTATTGCTTTTAAAGGATCAACTGAGGTAGTCCCTGTAGTTCCCAAGGTAGCAACCACACAACAAGGTGTTTCACCATTATCTTTATCGTTGATAATTGCTTCCTCAAGCTTTTCAGGATCCAACGAAAAATCATCTCTTACAGGAATTTTAACAAGATTTTTTCTGCCAATTCCACTTATTTTAACAGCCTTTTCAACTGAAGAATGTGTCTGCTCTGAACAATAAACTTTCAGAACACCTGCCTTTTCGAGACCTTCAGTGTTGCACGAAAATTGGGTAGTTTGTTCCCTGGCTGTAAGTATCGCGGTGAGTGTTGCCGTTGAAGCAGAATCCTGTATAACGCCTTCAAATTCTGAAGGCAGGCCGATTAAATCCTTCAGCCAGATCATCATTTTTTCTTCTAGCTCCGCTGCTGCCGGAGAGGTCTCCCATATCATACACTGGGCTCCAAGTGTCGCAGTAAGCATTTCAGCCAGGATTGATGCCGGACTTGTGTTTGCCGGAAAATATGCAAAAAAATTAGGACTCTGCCAGTGGGTAATTCCCGGAATTATTATTTCATCGAAATCCCTCATCAGAGAATCGAATGATTCCGGCTGCTGTGGAGGTTTGTCAGGAATCTTAACAAAAATCTCGCCTGGTTTTACTGATGATTTGACCGGCAGGTTTTCAACATTTTCCATATACTCTGCCATCCATTCAACCAGTAAATGGGCATGCTTGCGAAATTCATCAGGTGTCATTTGTTATGCCTTAACTTACGGAATCTGCAAGAAGAATTATTTTGTTTGCTTTTACTTCAATCACCCCTCCGCTGATCTCAAATATTATTTACTTGTCTGACTGATCGATCATTCTGACGGAACCATTTTCAAGGGTAGAGATAATTGATGCATGGTCCTTCAGTACCTGGAATGATCCTTTTCTACCAGGAACCCTAACCGATTTAATTTCCCCTTCAAAAATTCTTTTGTCAGGTGTAATAATCTCTATTTTCATTACAACTTGTTAATAAACAGAACTTTTCTGATAGTTCAATTATTTTGACTGAGCAAGTATCTTTTCGCCTTTTTCAATAGCATCCTCTATAGTTCCAACGAGCATAAAGGCTGATTCAGGATACTGGTCAACTTTGCCGTCCATAATCATATTGAATCCTTTAATTGTGTCTTCAATTGAAACAAGCGCACCTTTGATACCTGTAAACGATTCTGCAACAGTGAATGGCTGTGAGAGAAATCTCTGCACACGTCTGGCACGGTGGACAACCAGTTTATCTTCTTCTGAAAGTTCGTCCATACCAAGAATTGCTATTATATCCTGTAATTCATTATATCTCTGTAACAATTCTTTCACTCTCTGGGCACAATTGTAGTGAGCTTCGCCTACTATATCTGCAGTCAGAATCCTTGAGGTTGAATCAAGCGGATCCACAGCCGGATAAATACCGAGTTCGGATATTTTTCTGCTTAAAACCGTTATGGCATCGAGGTGGGCAAATGTTGTAGCCGGAGCAGGGTCAGTAAGGTCATCAGCAGGTACATAAACTGCCTGAACTGAAGTGATAGATCCATGTTTGGTTGAGGTAATCCGTTCCTGCATTATGCCCATTTCAGTAGCAAGCGTTGGCTGATATCCAACCGCTGAAGGCATCCTGCCAAGAAGCGCGGATACCTCAGAACCTGCCTGAGTAAAACGGAAGACGTTATCCATAAAAAACAATATATCCCTTCCTCCGCTTTTTCCATCACCATCCCTGAAATGTTCAGCAACAGAAAGACCTGACAATGCAACTCTTGCTCTTGCCCCGGGGGGTTCGTTCATCTGACCAAACACGAGAGCAAGTTTTGATTCCTTAATGGCATCCTTATCGACTGTTGAAAGGTCCCATCCACCTGATTTCATATTTTCAAGAAATTTTTCTCCGTATGTTATTACGCCCGCTTCAAGCATATCGCGCAGAAGGTCGTTACCTTCCCTGGTTCTTTCTCCTACTCCTGCAAACACGGATAGTCCGGAATATGCTTTTGCAATATTATTGATCAGCTCAAGTATAACAACTGTTTTCCCAACACCTGCGCCTCCAAACAGACCTATTTTACCCCCTTTTGAATATGGTTCTATAAGGTCAATAACTTTTATTCCAGTATACAAAACCTCTTTTTCTGTTGAAAGGTCCTCATATTTTGGCGGTTTACGGTGGATAGGGTATCCACCCTTTTTATCGAGATATCCTATACCATCGATGGCCTCTCCGGTCACATTCATAAGTCGGCCCCTGACCTGTTCTCCGATCGGCATTGTAATAGGCAAACCGGTTGCTGCAACTTCCATACCCCTGCGGAGACCGTCGGTAGAATCCATTGCTATCGTACGGACTGTTCTTTCACCAATATGTTGCTGACATTCCACAACCAGAATTGTGCCATCGTCCCTCTTTATTTCGAGTGCATCATAAATATCAGGCATTTCTAAACCCTGCTTTTCAAAAGTAACATCAACCACTGGACCTATAATCTGGCTGATTTTCCCGGTATTCTGTGACATATATCTTAGTTATTTATTAAAGTTTTTCAGAGGAGTCAAATTTAATAATTTTTGTGGTCTAACCCTGATCAATTATCTCTTCCAATTAGGGAGTTAGCTATATTTACCAGCTCTGTTTTTCTTTCAACGGCTATACCAACCTTTCCCAACAAACTGAAAGCTGTGCTAATATAGTCATTAGCAAGGTTTTCGGAAATATTTTTAATGTTCAGCTGATCATATATATCAGTCACTATTTTTACTTTAGTTTCGGGATCAAACTCTTTTAATCCAAATTGTTCATGGAGTAGTTTCGCCTGTTCAATTGAGGCTATTTCCAGGGCCTTCACAAGCATGAAGGTTTTTTTATTGGAAATAATGTCTCCTCCCATAATTTTCCCAAAGACTTTTGTATCTCCATATATATCAAGAAGATCATCCTGAATCTGGAACGCAAGACCCAGATTTCTGCCAAATTCATAAAGCAAGTCAGAATCCTTATCATCAGCACCACCAATGATAGAACCAATTTTAGTTGAAGCGGCCATCAGCGCTGCGGTTTTCAGTTCAATCATACGCAAATATTCCTCCTGTGAAACAATTGCTGCTTTTTCAAAGTCTATATCAAGTTGCTGACCAACACATACTTCAATAGCTGCTTTATTAAAAACTTTGAAAACTTTTAATAAGTGGAGCGGAGGTGTTTGCAAAAAACATTCATTTGCTATAAAGGCCATTACATCACCTGACAATACTGCCTGGTTAAGGTTCCATTTACTGTGAACTGTAGGTACGTTCCTTCTTACAGGTGCATGATCCATGATATCATCGTGAACCAGAGTGAAATTATGAAACACCTCTAATCCTGTTGCTGGTATTACTGCTTCATCAATTTGATTACTATAAAGGTTGCAGGCCATCAAGGCTAATACAGGTCTTAATCTCTTTCCACCTATTGAAAGAATATACTTAACCGGATCATTAAGTTTTTCTGCTTCCTCATTATAAGAAAGATTCAGAATAGCCTTATTGACTAATTTTTTAAGATCGGACTGAGTATACATTTTTAGTTTTTTACACCCTGATAATAAATTAATTTTACCCTCTCAGCGCTTCAGCGCCACTTACAACTTCGAGTATCTGATTTGTAATAGCGGCTTGTCTGGCTTTGTTGTACTGAAGTGTCAGATCGCGGATCAGAACTGTTGCATTGTCGGTGGCCTTATGCATAGCGGTCATTCGGGCGCCATGTTCCGCAACAAATGAATCAAGAATTGCTTTATAAAATTGAGTTTTTAATGATTTAGGAATTAACTCCTTGATGATTTCCTCTTTATCGGGTTCATAAATGTAATCAGTAGGAACAGCATTAGCTTTTCCTGCCGGAAGAGTCTCAACAGGCAGAAATACTTCATTTGTGAGGTTTTGAACTGCAGCATTTTTAAACTGATTATAAATCAGCTCTACCCTGTCAAATTCGAGAGATGTAAAACTTTTCATTATCTGTTCAGCCACAATGTTAACATTATCAAATGTCAGAACATTAAACAGATTATTCTGTTCAGGAAGCATATTTATTTTTTGCTTTCTGAAATAATCAAAACCCTTTTTCCCGATCGGGAGAAGCTTCAGGTTACCATTTTTGACCTGATCAGCATATTTCTCTGAGATGATCCTTCTTGTCTCATTTATAACATTTGTATTGAATGCTCCGCAGAGACCTCTGTTAGAAGTGATTACAATGATGAGAATCTTTTCAACCGGGGAAACCCTGCCATAAACATTCTCAACTTCAGAATCCGAAAGGCTTAGTGAAAGATCAACCAGTAATTCATATAATTTGCTTGCATAAGGTCTCAGTCTCACAATCTTATCCTGTGCTTTCCTTAATTTGGCAGCAGATACCATCTTCATGGCAGATGTAATCTGTCTTGTTGACTTAAATGATGTAATCCTTATCCTTATTGCCTTTAAATTCGCCATCTAAAATTCATTTTTCCAGGTTATCCCTATTACTGTGGCCGGTACTTTATTACTAAATCTGCTGCAACTTTTTCGAGAATTTTTGTGATATCATCATTAAGTATACCATCGCGAAGACTATCGAGAGTATCCCGGTGTTTAAGCTCAAGTAACTCAATAAAATCATTTTCGAAACTCTTTACTTTGTTTATAGGGACATCTTTTAGAAGTCCCATTGTACCGCAATATATAATTGCTACCTGTTTTTCGATTGGTACGGGTACAAATTGCCCCTGTTTAAGTATTTCAACGTTTTTAGCTCCTTTATTCAGAATTGCCAGAGTTGAGGTGTCGAGGTCGGATCCAAACTTTGAAAATGCCTCCAGTTCGCGATATTGTGCCTGATCAACTTTCAGGGTTCCCGCGATTTTTTTCATCGCCTTGATCTGGGCGTTTCCTCCCACTCTTGATACTGAAATTCCAACGTTAATTGCCGGACGGACTCCGGCGTTAAAAAGGCTCGACTCAAGAAATATCTGTCCATCGGTGATAGATATCACGTTAGTTGGAATATATGCTGAAACGTCACCGGCCTGAGTTTCAATTATTGGCAGTGCGGTTAGCGATCCTCCCCCTTTTACAAGGTGCCTTATTGATTCTGGAATATCGTTCATCTTTTGGGCAACTTCATCTGATTCAATTATTTTAGCTGCTCTTTCCAGAAGTCTTGAGTGCAGGTAGAAAACATCTCCGGGGTATGCTTCACGTCCTGGCGGGCGACGCAGTAGAAGTGAGACTTCCCTGTATGATACTGCTTGTTTTGAGAGGTCATCGTAAATAATAAGAGCATCCCTACCCGTATCGCGGAAAAATTCTCCGATTGCAGCTCCTGCAAACGGTGCGTAGAATTGCGAGGCAGCAGGATCGGAAGCCGTGGCGAGTACTATTACTGTATATTCAAGTGCACTATGTTCTTCCAGAATCGCTGCAATATTGGCTACAGTTGAACCTTTTTGTCCTATAGCGACATATATGCAATATACCGGCTTCCCTTTTTCAAAGTTACCACGTTGATTAATTATCGTATCAATGGCAATAGCTGTTTTACCGGTTTGTCTGTCGCCGATAATCAATTCTCTTTGACCGCGACCAATCGGAATCATGGCATCAATTGCCTTAATCCCTGTCTGGAGTGGTTGTCTTACCGGTTGCCGGAATATAACCCCCGGAGCTTTTCTTTCGAAGGGCAGAGTAAAAAGTTCACCTTTTATCGGGCCTTTACCGTCGAGGGGTTGTCCGGTAGGTGTGATAACTCTTCCCAATAATCCCTCGCCCACACCAAGAGAAGCGATCCTTCCGGTTCTTTTAACTATATCCCCCTCATTTATCTCTTCTGTCGGGCCAAGTAATACCGCACCGATATTATCTTCTTCGAGGTTCAGAACAATAGCTTCAATTCCATTTTCAAATTCAATCAGCTCATTTGATTGTGCATTTGAAAGTCCGTATATACGTGCGATTCCGTCACCAACCGTAAGCACTGTTCCGACTTCTTCCAATTCAACCCCGGTCTGTATTCCTTCGAGTTGTTGTTTCAGAATTTTTGAAACTTCTGCCGGTTTAATATTTGCCATATTATATCTTCTTAAAAATCTTTAATTGTATTATTCTGCTATTCGGGAGTTATGACACTTCCTCTTAGTTCTTTTCTTATTTTACGTAGTTTATTCTTAATGCTGGCATCGATGTAGTTGTCATCAATCTGCAGGATAAAACCTCCGACTATTTCAGGATCAACATTTGCTTTAAGTTCAACTTTTGTTTTGAATACCTCCGAAATAAGATCTGTGATCTGCTTTCTGACTTTATCATCAACCTTTACAGCTGTGGTAAGAACAGTTTCAGTGATTCCCTTATATTTCTTTGTTTCGTGGATAAAGTTTCTGGCGATAGCAGGAATAAAGCTTTCTCTTCCGTTTTTTACAATCAGGTCGATCACCGAAAGAGTGATCTTTTCCACATTATCAACAAGCATTTTGTGAAATATGGCTTCCTTCTTTGAAGGAACAATAATTGGGCTCTTAATGAATTCCTTTGTTTCAGGGATCTTACATATTTCTGAAATAAAAATCATATCCTGATTTACCTCATCAAGGATCTTCTTTTCGAGAGCTGACTGAAACAATGCTCTTGAGTACCTAACAGATATTTTGCTATCATTCATTACAGATTCCTGTTCCTAATTCTTATTGAAATCAATCTCTTTAAGGTAACTGTCAATCAGTTTCTCCTGTTCTCCCGACTTCTTTAGTTGTTTTCCCAGCAATTTAGATGCAATCTCACATGAAAGAGTTGCAACCTGCTCATGAATATCCGAGAGCGCTTTATGTTTCTCGTTTTCAATACCTGCTCTGGCTTTTTCAATAAGTTTCTCAGCTTCCTCTGTAGCTTTTCCTTTGGCCTCAGATATAAGCCTGTCGCGTACTTCTCTTGCTTCCTTCAGGATATTTTCCCGTTCTTCTCTTGCTTTTCGAAGGATTGCTTCATTATCGCTTTGAAGTTTCAGCATTTCTTCTTTCGCTTTTTCCGCCGATTCAAGTGATCCTCTGATCATCTCATCCCTGGCTTTGACCGCACTCAGTATTGGTTTCCATGCAAATTTTGTAAGGATAAGAAAGAATAATCCAAAAATCAAAACTGACCAGAAAAGTGTTCCAATTGCCGGGGTGGTCAGACTGTTTGCTAATAATATCATATGTTCTGTTTTAACGATAAATAAAAAGGAAGCCCTGCAACCAACCGTTGCAGGCTCCATAATTCTTAGTTACTACAAGAGAGCAACTACAACTGCGAATAAAGCAACTCCTTCAATAAGGGCAGCTGAAATGATCATGGCAAGCTGGATCTTTGAATATGCTTCCGGTTGTCTGGCAATTGCATCCATTGCCGAACCGCCAATTCTTCCAATGCCAAGTCCGGCGCCTATAACTGCGAGACCTGCTCCTACTGCTGCTAATGTACCTGTCATAATAATAATATTTAGTTAAATAAAAGTTTTAATGCGCTTCCTGCACAGCCATACTTATAAACAGGGCTGAAAGCAGGGTAAATATATATGCCTGAAGGAATGCCACCAGAAGTTCGAGGCAATCCATGAATACAACAAAGAATATTGAAACCGGGGCAAGTGCGAGTGAATCAAAAATAAATATCAGACAAATCAGACTCAATACAACAATATGTCCTGCCAAAATATTTGCAAATAATCGTATCATTAAAGCAAATGGTTTTGAAAACAATCCGATTATTTCTACCGGAATCATTACCGGGAGAAGCCATAATGGAACTCCCGGGGTAGCAAAAATATGTTTCCAATACAACTTATTGCCGCTGAACTGTATTATCACGAAGGTACAGGTGGCTAATGTAAGAGTGATAGCAATGTTACCGGTAACATTGGCCCCGAAAGGGGGAGGAAACGGAATAAGACCCATCAAATTATTAATAAGTATAAAGAAGAATACCGATAGCAGGTATGGCATGTATCTTTCAGATTTATGTGGCCCAAGATTCGGTATTGCGATGTCATCGCGTACAAAAAGAATTATAGGCTCAAGAAAACTTTGAATACCTTTTGGATAGCTTATTCCGGTTTTCTTATATGAACGGGCAAGTGAAAGAAATAAAATAAGACAAATTATTGCTGCAGACAGCATTCCTATAACAGTTTTTGTCATCGATAAGTCAAGAGGAAGATCTTTTTCATCGGCAAGACCTGCCTCACTAACATTAACAATCTTCCCTTTCAGGTCACCTTCTTCTTCAAGCTTGAAACCCTTATATTCTTGTCCGTGTGCTAGTCTTTTTGAAGAAAAAATATTAATCCCTTTTTCTTTGCTGTAGATAATTACTGGCAAATAAATTGCAACACTCTCTCCATTCTTTTTTGTAAAAATGTACCACTCATGGGAATCAGCTATATGTTCAAGTATAAATGTATTGGCTTTGAATTTTACAGGACCCTCTCCTTTTTCTTCAACTTTCTGCCCAAAGGCAGTATTAGTTGTTCCGGCAAGGAGAAGAAAGAAGAAAAAACTAATTAAACTTTTTGTTTTCAAATCAGTGTCAGTTTTATAATACTTTGTTTTTCAGGGTCTTCAGTATAATCCAAATAGAAAACAAAGTGAGTGTTAAATATAAAACAAAAAACATTAAAACAGAGGGCAATGAAGTTTTTTTAGCAACAAAAAACCAGAGGAGGGCAAATATCATCTCAAGCAGGAATTTCAGGCTTATTGCCACGAGACTATACAGGGTCTGGCTGTCTGGCTCTTTATTCTGTCCCTTTAAAAAAATGAGAATAGTTATAACTGCAATAATCGAAAAGGCAGACGATAAAATTAAGGTATCCTTAAAAGAAAAATTCAGTTTAAGTGCCGGTATAAGTAAATATGCTATTAATAGAAACAGAACATTTAAAAATACCAGTAATAAGGTGTATCTGTGAATTGGTTTCAAGAATGGGAATCACTTAATAAAATCTTTAATGGCAGTGTATATTGCTGCAAAAACACCTAGAAGCGAAAGGACTATAGTAAAAACAGGAGTATGCCAACCAGTCAGTTTATCAAGTTTTACTCCACCCCAGACTGTTACAAGAATAATCCCCATCATCTGAAATGCCAAACCTGAATACCTGGCGAAGTCATTTATCCCCTTATTTTGTAAGTTTTTCGGGTTCTTTTTCTTTGATGATTCCTGCTCCGACATTATTATCTGTATCACTCATTTTACAGTTCCCTGTGAATACGGCACCTGGTTCAATAGATAATTTGGAAGTAACAATTTCTCCATTGATTTTTGAAGAAGCCTTCAGGTTAAGTAACTGCCCCACTACAATCTTTCCTTCAAGAAATCCAGCTACTTCAGAGTTCTTGCAAATAACTTCTCCTTTAACCTTTCCGGTTGTACCAATTACAACTTTTCCTTTAGTATTAAGGTTACCGGTAAGGGACCCATCAATACGTATATCGCCATTGGATTTAATATCACCGGTTATATCAGTACCATTGCTTATAAGATTGATGGTAGTGTTATCTGGTTCATTGAACTTTGCCATAGTATTTAAAAGTTTAGAGAAACAATCTTAATAACTCACAAATATAAAAACTATTGCAGATATTAGTAAAATATTGGGGTTATTCCTGATCATACGCCCACTTCAGATAAATAGCACCCCAGGTAAATCCGCCACCGAATGCTGCAAGGATCAGAATATCTCCTTTTTTAAGCTTTTTTTCATATTCCCATATGCACAATGGAATAGTAGCATTTGTTGTATTTCCATAGTTTTCGATATTGATCATTACCTTTTCAGGGGAAAGTCCCATTCTTCTCCCGGTAGCATCAATAATTCGTAAATTTGCCTGATGAGGAACAAGCCATGCAATGTCTTCAGATTTAAGATCATTACGTTCCATAATCTCTACAGCAACATCTGCCATGTTTACTACAGCAAATTTAAAAACGCTTTGTCCTTCCTGGTATATGAAATGTTCTTTGGCATCAACTGTTTCATGAGAAGCTGGCTTAACTGAACCTCCGGCTTTAAGATGCAGGTATTTCCGTCCTGAGCCATCTGTATGAAAGATGTAGTCCATTATCCCAAATTCCTCAGTTGTAGGTTCAAGCATTACAGCTCCGGCTGCATCTCCAAAGAGCGGGCAGGTTGTACGGTCAGTGTAATCTGTAATTGACGACATTTTATCAGCTCCGACGATTATAACCTTTTTATATCTGCCGGATTCAACATAAGCTGCACCTGTCTGCAAAGCAAAAAGAAATCCTGAACAAGCTGCATTAAGGTCGAAGCTGAAAGCATTTTTTATACCACATTTATCAGAAATGATATTGGATGTTGCAGGGAAAAGCATGTCCGGTGTTGCACTGGCGCAAATAAGCAGATCAATTTCTTCAGGGGCAGTATTTGTTTTCAACAATAAACCACGTACTGCCTGCTCACCAAGATCTGAACTTCCAAGGCCCTCTCCTTTAAGTATTCGTCTCTCCTTTATTCCGACTCGCTGCATGATCCACTCATCGGAAGTATCAACCATTTTCGAGAGTTCCTGATTTGTCAGTTTGTATTCCGGCACCCAGGCATTGATTCCTGTAATAGCTGCCCGTATTTTTTCCATAATTATATTGCTTCTTTAATCTTTTGTGCCAGATTAGCATGTACAACTTCCCTGGTCTGAAGAACCATATTCATTATGGCTTTCCGTTTTGAAATACCATGACCTATCACAACATTGGCATTAATGCCAACAATGGGAGTTCCTCCAAAATTCTCCCAGTCAAGACTATCAAAATATGAATCCTTAAGATTTTTGATTTTATATATATGATGAAATGCTTCTCCCATCTTAAGAATAATATTCCCGACGAATCCATCACATACAACAACATCCGTCATTGTTTCACGGAAGAGTGCATTTCCTTCAATATTTCCAGCAAAATTTATTTCAGGATGTTCCTTCATTAATTCAAATGCAGCTTTTACTGTAGGAGTTCCCTTGGTTTCTTCTTCACCGATATTGAGTAATCCGACAGTAGGATTATCTTTCCCAAGGACATACTTTGCATAGATACTGCCGAGTAATCCATACTGTAAAAGGACATCTGGCTTACAATCTGGGTTTAATCCCACATCAAGTAAAACAAAATTACGGTCATCAATACAAGGCAGGACTGTAGCCAGCGCCGGTCTTAATACTCCCGGGATTACGTTTACTGTATAGCTTGCTCCGACCAGCATTGCACCTGTGTTCCCTGCACTGCAAAAACCATCCAGATCTCCATTTTTCAGCATTCCATATCCAACAGCGATGCTTGAATCCTTCTTTTGTGAGAATGCTTTCGCCGGATGATCCGCCATCTCAATAACCTGAGAAGTGTGAACGATCTCGAACAGAGAAGGATCAATGTGCATCTCTTTCAGCTTCCTTAATATGGCAGATTCATCTCCAATCAGGACAAGCTTCTCATTTACTGATAAATGCTGAAGGGAATCTGTAGCGCCTTCAATGATTGACTCAGGTGCAAAATCACCACCCATGACATCTAGGCCAATTCTCATATTACACTTTTTAAGTTAGGCGAGTTCAGGCAGTTGCCTTTTTCTCAATAGCAAGTTTGCCTCTGTAAAAGCCACACTCAGGACATACCCTGTGATACAGAACTGAAGATCCGCAGTTTGAACAGCTTGCCACTGTAGGTGCAGTTGCCTTATAATGTGTTCTGCGTTTATCTCTTCTGGTCTTAGAATGTTTGTGTTTAGGATGTGCCATTTTAAATTAATTTAATTATCATTCATTAGTTTTTTCAATTCATCCCATCGCGGGTCGTTCTCTTTTTCCTCTTCTATTATAAGTTC
>Ga0066793_10000617_pt1 | contig 14470 bp, 8 predicted proteins | sample PersoiDNA2013189_FD_83876 | JGI IMG/M metagenome (GOLD analysis project Ga0066793, IMG submission 83876) | Permafrost soil microbial communities from the Arctic, to analyse light accelerated degradation of dissolved organic matter (DOM) -... | ecosystem: Environmental > Terrestrial > Soil >... | reverse complement strand
TGAAGCTGGTGCCTCCGCTGAGCGAGGAGATGGAATCCTTGGGCGTGCCACTGTTGTTGATCATGATGATCTGGGTCGGGTTGAAGTTGCCGATCGCCGAGCCGTCAACAGTGGCGCTGCTGAAGGTGACCGGGCTGAAGTGCGCCAGGGGCAGGATGCCGCCGCTGGCAGTGCAGCAGGGCGCCTCGGCGATGACCTCCGCCGAGGAGTTCGCTGCCCCGCTCAGAGACGCGTTGACGATGTGGCTCCAGCCCCGGGTGGTGTCGGCCAGCACCAGGGTGTAGCTGCTGCCGCCGTTGAAGGTGACGGAGCCGGTGAAGTGGTCACCGGGCCGCACCGTGTCGCTGAAGTTGACCGGGTAGGCCGGGTACATCTCGTACCAGGAGTAGTACTGGGCGGTGCGGCCGGAGCAGTCCACCTCGCTGCCGGTCTGCTCGACGGAACTGCTGCTGAACCCGTCAAGACCAACCCAGAAGCTCGAGTACTTGGCGCTGCCGGAGCAGGTGCCGGTGGGCTCCACCCAACTCGCCGAGACCTTCGTGTAGGTCCCGCCGTTGGCTGCGTACCCCGACCAGTTAGTGCTCTCAGCGGCGTTCACCGGCCCGCCGTGTGCTACCAGCGGTCTGGTTCCATGACTTGCCGGCCCGACCAGGTGCGCGGCCGGCCCGATTACGTGGGCGGCCTGGGCATGCGGCGAGGCCGGCGCTGCGGAAGCCGTGCCTGCAGCGGCGATCGAGCCGAGCACCAGGCCAAGGCCGGCCAGGGGTACGCGCCATCTTCGTAGCATGTGCTCCTCCTGCGTTCGCGGGGGCAGAGCTCGCCGGACGGCCGGTCCGTGCCTAGGTCCGTTTTGCCCTGCTAAGGGTTGCCGCGAACGTACGATGCGTGACGGTCAACAGAAAACCATTGACCGTTAAAACTATGGCATGTAATTCACCAAGAATGGCGAGCCATTGTGTGGGCCAGCCATTACTTGCTGGGCCCTCAGGTGTGACGGCTGTCACGTTGGGCCAGGGAGGCCGCGTCGGCCGGCCCCGGCCGCCGATGGCTCAGGTCCAGCACCCGGTCACAGCGCTCCGCCACGTCCGGATCGTGGGTCGCGAGCACCAGCGAACCGCCGCGCGTGGTGATGGCCAGCATCCGGGCGAGGACCAGTTCGCGCGAGGCGCGATCCTGCTCGGCCGTGGGCTCGTCGGCAATGAGCAGATCAGGGCCGGTCACGAGGGCTCTGGCGACGGCCACCCGCTGCTGCTGCCCGCCCGATAGCTCGTCGGCGAGCTGATCGGCGTGGTCGGCCAGGCCAAGCTCAGCGAGCACAGCCGCCACCAGCGGGCCGACCCGCTCCCCCGCCACGCCGACCGCGAAGAGCGCGACCTCGATGTTCTCGGCCGCGGTCAGCAGCGAGACCAGGCCGTGGCCCTGCAGCACCGTCGCGACACCCGCCGGGACACATCCGGGGCTGACCGCCGCGCCATCGAGCGTGACCCGCCCCGTGGTCGGCACCGCAAGCCCGGCGAGCAGGGAAAGCAGGCTCGTCTTGCCCGACCCGGAGGGGCCCACCACGGCGAGCCGCTCACCGGGTCCGACCCTCAGGTCCACGCCCTCGAAGATCACGGTGATCCGGTACTCACCAGTGATCATCAGTGGTTTCCAGCCCGGCACGGTGACCTGCTGTCCGACGTGCCAGTGATTGATGAGAGCCAGCGAGCTGCTCACCGTCAGCTGCTGCGCGCCTTCCGGGCACCGGCCAGCGATGAACTTCAGGTGGGCGCAGAAACCGGAACGCCATATCAGCGGCACCGTCTCGTCATTGGTGACCACCGACGCCTCTAGCGCATCAACGGGCGGCGCGAAGACCCGCCTCTCCTCCGCGCCGCTTCCGAGATAGTTTTCGAGCTGCGCCTGGACCGTCCCGTCCACCGTCCCGATCGTGCTGGCGACCGGGCCGGACTGGGTGACCTCGAATCCCTACCCGAGCGTGTCCACGCCGTGGACGCCATCTTGCAGGATCGACGACTGCGCCGCCGCGTAGTACGTCGGGCCGATCGTGACGGCGGCGACCGCCACGACGGCGACCAGAAAAATGCTCAACGAGGCTCCGGCGCGGTGCACCAGGCCCCGGAAGGCGACCACGAGCCCGTTCACACCATGCACAGTCGGATGCTAGTCCAGCCCTGCGGCGGATCAGCGACGGACCTAGAGGGCCTGCTTGCGCTGCAGGTAGTTGAAGGCGGCCCAGCCGACCGGGACCGGCAGCCAGAAGGTGAGCGTCCGGAAGAGCAGTACCGCGCCGACCGCTGTGGCTCCCGGCAGCCCGGTAGCGGTGAGCCCGGCGGACAGGGCGGCCTCCACCGCGCCCAGGCCGCCGGGCGTGGGGACCGCCGACCCCAGGGCGCTTCCGGTCAGGTACACCACGGCGGCACTGGTGATCGCGATGGACCCGCCGAGGGCCATGACGCAGGTCGTGAGGCAGAGGATGTAGCTGGCCGTGAGCAGGAGACCGCCGCCGATCCCCTCCGCCAGCTTGCGCGGCTGCTGGATGACCTGGACCAGGCGGGGCAGCACCTGCCCCAAGGCAGGCGCGAGCCGGGCCCGCAGCAGCCGCCGGCCGGCCGGGATCGCCACGACCAGCAGCACCACGGCGACGAGCCCCGCTATCACGAAGTACGCCCAGCTGGGCGGGCTGAGGGCATGAGTCCGCGCGCCAGTGATCGCCACGAAGACCACGAGCAGCATCAGGTGCAGGACGAAGGCCACCACCTGAGACAAGCCAACGCTCGCCGCCGCGACCGCGGGCGGAACCTTGCTGCGCTGGAGGAAGCGGATGTTGAGTGCGGCACCACCGACGGCCGCCGGCGTCACGAGCGTGACAAAAGACCCGGCGAGCTGGGCGAGGACGGTGCGACCGAAGTGCAGCCGCTTCGGGACGAACCCGGACAGCGACAACGCCGCCGCCAGGTAGGTGAGCGCTGACAGCCCAAACGCGACCACCATCCAGCGCACATCGGCGGACCGCAGGGTTTTCGCCAGGTCGACCCGCGCGAACTGGCCGATGACCACGTAGACCGCCACGATCGTGGCGACCAGCGTCACCACGGTCCGCGGCCGGATCCGCTCCAGCTGCACGGCCTCGGCCGGAGCCGGGGACGCGGTCCCGTCCGTCGGGGCGGCGGCGAGGATCCGCTTCCTGAGCTCGGGCAGGATGTCCCGGTGGTGGCGCAGCGACGCCCGCGTGGAGCGGTGCAGCGCGACCGGCTGCAGGAGCGGCACCAGCGCGACGAGTTCGCTCGCGCCAACCTTGCGCAGCGCCAGGTCCGCGGCCCGGCCGGGCCCGACGAGGGTCGCGGTCTCGGCCAGGAGCTGGCCCAGGTCCAGCCGAAGCTGGAGGTCGCTGGCGGCCACATCACCGTTGTCCGGCTCGAGCAGCTCCACGTGGCCGTCGGCGGCGACCAGGATCCTGTCCGCGGTAAGCGCCCGGTGGGTGACCCGGTGCGAGTGCAGCTGCAGCACCACGTCCCACACCAGGCCCAGCTGTGCATCGGTGAGCGTGCCCGCCAGCTCGGCCAGGGTTGTCCCGGCGTCATGCTCGGTGACGAGCGCAACGGCTTCCGGGCCGACCCGGACGAGCGCACGCAGGCGCGGCGTCGGCACTCCGGCGCCTGCCACCGCGTAGGCCATGAGCGCCTTGCGCTCCACTGCCCTGTCCATAGACAGCGGCGCCCGGCGGGAGACCTGGTTGCGCACCCGCACGAAGCGGTACAGCCGGTAGAGCGCGCCGGCCGCCTGCTGATCCCGGTCGAACACGCTGACGTCGAGCCGCCCGCCCCCGGCCAGTGCCGCCGCGTAGCGCCGCGACTCGACGCCAGACTCGGGGACGCGCCGCATCTCGGTCACCGGCAGGCACGCCGAGCTGAGGGCGGCGGCAATGGCCTCGGCCGTGGGCCGCTGCGACATGGAACCTGCGGCATACCGCACCGCGAGCCCGATCGCCCGGCCCAGCAGAAGCGTGATGAGCAGCGAGAGGACGGTCGTGCGGACCACCGCCAGGCTCGCGATCGCGTACACCCCGAAAGCCAGCCACAGCGCGTTGCGCCACCGAGGCCATGCGCTCAGGTCAATGATCGTGGCATAGGCCGCGAGGCCCGCCAGGTAGGCGTCGAGCGCGGCGATGTGGCTGACACCGGGACGGGACATGGTGATCGCGTCGTAAAGCTGCCTGCCGGCGTCGCTGCGGAGCAGCACGTTGGCGAAGCTGAGCACGATGACCGTGAGCACGCCGGTCAGCAGCGCTTCGCCGAGCCGCCTGGGCTGGCGGCGGAGAAGCTGCCGGATGGCCAGGGCGATCGGAAGCAGCACCAGGGCGAGCGTGGCCGCGACACCGAGCGTGGACAGGGCGGCGCCGGGCAGCCGGCGGCTCGCCCCGACGACGTCGGTTTCCACGCCGGTCGCGGTGGCCCTGGCCAGCAGGCCGACCCCGATCAGCAGGGCGATCCCGAGACCGGCGGCGGCACACCGCAGCAGGTCAACCGGCCGGCGGATGCGGCGCGCACGGTGATCTTCGACCAGGAGCTCAGGGCTGGGGAACGCCGCAGCAGCCGCGCCCGTGGCCCGCTCGCCTTCCGGCCGAGGCGTTCGCTGTGGTGACGTCACCACACGATCGTTTCACCCGGTGGCGGCGGCACAGGTGCGGACCTGGATCAGCGCCTCGTCCGGCCTGGGCTGAGCCGGACCAGCCGCCACCAGGCGACGAGGCTGAACAGCACCGCAAGCAGGATCTGCAGCCCCATGTCCATCAGCCAGGTACTCGGCTTGTGGTCCCACAGCGGGCTGCGCGTGACGATGCCGGGGGCGGAGATCACGTTGAGATTGACGGTGGACGCGGTCGCGGCGAAGCCCCAGCGGGCAGGTGTCAGCCAGGAGAGCTGGTTCAGCCCCACCGAGAGCGCCAGCAGCCCGCCGGACAGGATGACTTGCGCCATCGAGAGCAGCACCAGGATCGGCATCGTCTTCTCTGAGGTGTTGACGATCGCCGACACCAGCAGCCCCAGCGCCATGCAGGCGATGGCGAGGACGACAATGGCCAGCAGCAGCTCGGGCAATGCCGGCAGCAATGACCCATGGGCCGGGAGTGGCTTGCCGACGACGCCGAGCGCAACGAGCACGGCTGCCTGCACACCGGTGATGAGCCCGAGCACCAGGAGCTTGGAGAGCAGGTAGGCGCCGGCCGACAGGCCGGCGGCCCGTTCCCGGCTGTAGATGGGACGCTCCTTGACCAGTTCCCGCACGGAGTTGGCGGCACCGGTGAAGCAGGCGCAGATGACCAGGACCAGCAGCGTCTGCTGGGCGGATTTGTTGTTGAGGCCGGCCAGCCCCCCCGACCCCGCGAACTGCCTGATCAATGCCCCCAGGAGGATGGGCAGCACGGCCAGCACGATCAGGTAGTTGCGGTCCGAGGCGATGACCGCCAGGTAACGCCGGCAGAGAGTGGACAGCTGCGCCAGGCGGCTCCGCGGCGCCGGGGGCGGCTCCGGCGCGCGGTGCGTCGACTCGGACGCCCGGCTCGTCAGCCCGCTCGCCACGTACTCCCGGTAGCAGGACGACCGCTTGAAGTCCCCCTGCCAATCGCGATCCGGCTGGGCGTCGAAGGCCTGGAACACCTCGGCCCAGCTCTGCTTCCCGAAGTAGCGGAGCCCTTCAGCGGGTGGTCCGTAGAACGCCACCTTGCCGCCTGGGACCAGCACCAGCAGGCGGTCGCAGACATCCAGGTTCGCGACACTGTGCGTGACCACGATGACCGTGCGGCCATCCTTGGCCAGGCCACTCATCATCTCCATGACGGACTTGTCCAGCCCCGGGTCCAGGCCCGAGGTGGGCTCGTCAAGGAAGAGCAGGGACGGCTTGGTAAGCAGCTCAAGCGCGACGTTGACCCGCTTCTGCTGGCCACCGGACAGCGACCCGGCCCTGGTGTTCGCGTGCGCCTTGAGCCCCAGTTCGTCGATGACCTCATCCACCCGGCGGTGGCGCTCCTCCCGTGAGGTGTCACCGGGAAACCTCAATTCAGCCGCATAACGGAGCGCGCGGCGGGCTGACAGCTGACTGTGCAGGATGTCTTGCTGGGGAACCAGGCCGATCCGGTGCCGCAACTCGGCGTAGTGCGTGTACAGGTCGCGTTCGTCGTACAGGACCGCGCCCTCGGTAGCGGGCCGCATCCCGGTCAGCGCCCCGAGCAGCGTTGTCTTCCCCGCTCCGCTGGGGCCGATAACCGCCACCATGCTGCGCTCGCCGATCGGGAAGCTCACATGGTCGAGCAGGACCTTGCCACCCGAGATCCGCACGGTCAGATCCTGCGCGACGAGCGAGACATTGCCTTCGTCGATGTATTCCCGCAGTTCGTCGCCGACGAGGCGGAACGTCGCCCGTCCGATGCTGAGGATGTCTGCTTCCGTCACGGTCGCCGTGGATATGGGTTCCCCGTTGACGAACGTTCCGTTGTGGCTGCCAAGGTCGACGATCTCGTACCGGCCGCCACCCGAGTTCCGCAGCTCGGCATGGTGCCGGGAGACGCTGAGGTCCGGCACGACGAGATCGTTGTCGGGCCCGCGCCCGATGCGCAGCACCTTGACCGGCGCGCGCATTACCGATGTGGGCCGGCGGTCGACGCTCATCCCCGAATCACGGACAACAGTGCCGCCCGGCCCAGGGCCGCGGGGCCGGGAGACCGAGCAGAACATGACCGGTCCGTCAGCCGGATCGCCGAGACGCAGAACGCAATCCTCGCTGATCTCGATCCGCCTGACCCTGCGGGATCCCATGAAGGTCCCGTTGGTGCTGCTGGAGTCCTCGAGAACCCACGCATCCCGGTCCAACTGCAGGACCGCGTGGTGCCAAGACACCCGTGAATCGTCAACGACGATGTCCGCCTGCGGATCGCGGCCGACGCGGTACGACGAGCCAGCGTGCAGCTGTTGATCGGATCCCTGCGTCTTTACCATGAGCACCGGGGCAGCGTGCTGCGAGACGGAGCGCTCGGTCATCTGATAAGTGTAGGGCCATTCAAGCCAACGCAACCTGAACCATCTACGCCTCTGGCCTGCGGGCCCGGAAGCTGACGGTCGTGCCGCGGGCATGTGGATCACCCCGGTGAGCCTGGGCTGATTCACCCGGCTGCGACGGCTTTCCCAGCAGCACGGTCCGGCGGATGCTGTCGCGAGGAGCGCCAGCGGCACCGGAGCGGGGCGGCCGAGCGCTGGAGGCGCGGTGAGCGACGAGACCCCGTGGGTCGCCAATGAATTCGCCATTGGCTCTCGAGTCGCGGGTTACCGCCTCGACGAGCAGATCGGCCGGGGCGGAATGGCGGTCGTCTACCGCGCTCACGACCCGCGGCTGGACCGGCGCGTCGCGCTGAAGGTCCTGGCCCCCGAGCTCGCCCGTGACGAGGGCTTCCGGCGGCGCTTCATCCGGGAATCCAGGGCCGCGGCGGCGGTCGACCATCCGCACATCATCCCGGTCTTCGAGGCCGGCGAGTCGGGCGGCGTGCTGTTCATCGCGATGCGCTACGTCGAGGGCGGCGACGTGGGGACCCTGATCAACCGGGCCGAACCGCTGCCGGTGGCGCGCGTGGTGCACATCATCACTCAGGTGGCGTCGGCGCTGGACGCCGCCCATGCCCGCGGTTTGGTCCACCGCGACGTCAAGCCGGGCAACATCCTGCTCGACTCCAGCGCCGCCGCTGACCACGTGTACCTGTCCGACTTCGGGCTCAGCAAGCAGGCGCTGTCGTCCAGCCACCTGACGGCGACCGGTCAGTTCCTCGGCACCCTGGACTATGTGGCGCCCGAGCAGATTGAGAGTCATCCGGTGGACGGGCGCACCGATCTCTATGCGCTCGCCTGCGCGACGTTCGAGATGCTGTCCGGCTCGCCGCCGTTCAAGCGGGACCAGCGGCTCGCGGTGCTGTGGGCCCAGCTGTCCGAGCCGCCGCCGGCGCTCACCGCCCGCCGCGGCGACCTGCCCCCAGCGGTGGACCAGGTGCTCGCGAAGGCGCTGGCCAAGTCACCGGACGACAGGTACCAGACGTGCCTCGACTTCGCCGCCGCGCTGCGCGGCGCGTGCGGGCTCGGGACTGGCGACGCGACCGACACCGGGCTCGGGACTCGCGACGCGACCGGCGAGGAGCGCACCGCGCCGTTCCGGGGACCGGCCACGGAAGCGCCGGGCCATGGCGACACCGGCCCAGCCACCCCGGTGCCAGGCCCGGGCCAGACCGCGGCTGGCCGCTCTGGGATGCGGGCGGCCAGCCAGGCGGAACCAGCGGCCGCCGAAGCGGACCCGCCCCGGCCGGCCACCGAAGCGGTCCGCTCGGCAAGACGCCCGCGGGAGGTGCTCCGTCCCGGTACGGCGCCCGGAGCAGGATCAGGCTCCGCACGAGCTGGCACCGCACGAGCTGGCACCGCACGAGCTGGCACCGCACGAGCTGGCACCGCAGGAGGAGGCACCGTAGGGGCAGGCCGGCCAGGGTGGAGTGCTTCGGCCAGCCCGCCCGCGCACGGGGGCGATCGGCCTGCGCAGCCCGCGCGGCCCTGGTGGCGGTCTCCGGTGGCCCTGGTGGCCGGCTGCGTGGTGGTGCTCGGCCTGGTGGGTGGCACCTATGTGCTCACGCGCGGCGGCGGCGGCGGTAAAGCCAGCAGCAGCAGGACGGTGGCACTGTCTCCGCCGGGCTGCCTCGTGTCGAGCGCGTCGGCACTCCCGCTGCCCAAGATCCGTACCACACTGCTCCGGGTCCCCGGCCAGCCGTGGGCGGTGGTGACCGCGAAAGGCAGTTGGTCGTTCCTCACGCTCACCAGCGGATCGCGAAGCTCCATTGCGGTCATCCGGAACGGCACGGGACTTGCTCCCGCACTCGTCCGGACCATCGCCGTGGCCGGGACCCCCCGGGGCGCGACGCTCACCCCGGACGGGCACTACCTGCTCGCCGCGGATGGCAGCGGAGCGGTGGTCATCGACGTTGCCCAGGCCGAGCAGGGCGGCCCGAACCCCGTGTCAGGCTCGCTCACCAGCCCCGGCGGCTCCGGCGGAGACCAGGTGCGGGTTACGCCCGACGGCCGTTTCGCGTTCGTCACCATGCAGAGCAGCAACGCGGTGGCGGTATTCAACCTGCAGGCGGCGATCGCCAGCGGGTTCAGCTCCTCCCACTTCGTGGGGACAGTCCCGCTGGGGCTGGGTCCGGTGGGCATGTCGGTGTCGCCCGACGGCCGCTGGCTCTACGCGACCACCTCGAACCGAAGCAAGAACTCCGAGCAGGGCGGCCTGAGCGTCATCGACGTGAGCCGGGCCGAGACGAATCCGGCTTCCGCGCTCAAGGCCACGGTGTCGGCCGGCTGTGTCCCGATCCGCGTCATTACCACCGGCGCTGGCAAGTACGTCTGGGTCACTGCCCGGGACAGCAACACGCTCCTCGCCTTCTCCGCCGCCAAGCTGCTCAGCGACCCCCGGCACGCCCTCATCGCCCGGGCCAGGGTCGGCCAGGGACCGATCGGGCTGACCACGACCAATCACGGCGACCGGATCATCGTCGCCGACTCCAACCTGTACACGCGGAAGGGCGCCACCGCGAACCTGGTCGTGGTCAACTCCGCGGACGTGCTGGCCGGAAAGCCCGCCCTGCTCGGGGTGATACCGGCCGGCCTGCTGCCACGCCAATTCGCGATGGAGCCAGATAGCACGACCCTGCTGGTCACCGACAGTACGTCGCAGCAACTACAGGCCGTGGATGTCACGAACCTTCCGTGACCGGCCAGCCCACTGCGGGAATTGTCGTAGCATCTGGCCCATGAAGACGATCGGGCAGGTCGCTTCGGCTGCTCCCGTACCCGGCCTGGCGGCAGCGCGGTGAGCGATTACCCTACCGCCCGCCTGCCGGTCCAGCAGGGTTCGCGCCCCCGCCGCAGGCGCCGCCGATGGCCGGTCGTCCTCGGCGTCGTGCTGGTGATCGTGCTCGGCCTGCTGGTGGTCGCCGACCGCGCCGCGGCCGCCTATGCCGATAACCGCGCCGCCACCGAGATGCAGGCCCAGGGCTTCAGCAGCAAGCCGCACGTGACCATTGAGGGTTTCCCGTTCCTGACCCAAGTGGCCAGCCGGGACTTCCATGACGTCCAGATCACCGCCACCGGGGAGAAGGCTGGCCCGGTCCAGATCGACCACATCGACGCCACCTTGACCGACGTCCGGCCGAACTCCAGCTATTCCGGGGCCACGGTCGCCCAGCTGTCCGGTACCGGGCTTATTACGTTCGCGAGCCTGGCCGGCGCGTCCAGCGCGCCAGGCCTGAAGATCTCCGCCGTGAGCAACGACGAAGTGAAGATCTCTGTCGACCTGGGAATTGTCTCGGGGAGCGCGACGGCGCGGGTCACCAAGGTCGGCCCCAATAAGATCAATGTCAAGGTGGTCTCGGCGGACGGCCTGCCCGTGTCAGCGCTCGGCAGCCTGGCTGACACCACGATTACCATCCCGGCGCTGCCCATGGGAATGACGCTGCAGAGCGTCAGCGTCTCGGCCCAGGGCGTGCTTATCCACATCACCGGCCAGAACCTGAGCTTCGGCGGCTAAGCCCGGGATCACCTGCGGGGATGTACCGCTGAGCCTGGGCGGCCTACCATGCGCAGGTGGCCATGGTGTTCGGGGTTGTCAAGCGTCTCCTCGTGGGACGGCCCGTGCAGAGCGACAAGCTGGGTCATACCCTGCTCCCCAAGAAGATCGCGCTGCCGGTGTTCGCGAGCGACGCGCTCTCCTCGGTGGCCTATGCCACCGAGGAGATCCTGATTGTCCTGTCGGTCGGCGGGATCGCGTTCTTCCACTACACCCCGTACATCGCCGTGGCGGTTGCGGTGCTGATGCTGGTCGTGGTCGCCTCCTACCGGCAGAACGTGCACGCCTACCCGTCCGGCGGCGGGGACTACGAGGTGGCCAGCACCAATCTCGGGGCGCCGGTGGGCATGGCGGTGGCCAGCGCGCTGATGGTGGACTACACGCTGACGGTCGCGGTATCCGTATCCGCCGGCGTGGCCAACCTGGCCTCGGCGTTCCCGGTCCTGGACACGCATGTCACGCTCATCGCGGTCATCGTCGTGGCGGTGATCGCGCTGATCAACCTGCGCGGCGTGCGAGAGTCGGGGACAGCGTTCGCGATCCCGACCTACGCCTTCATTGCCGTGGTCATGCTGATGATCGTGTGGGGCGCCAGCCGACTGGCCCTCGGGCACCACCTGCATGCGGAGAGCGCCAGCTACCGGATCAAGTCCGCTCGCGAGTTCGGCGGCCTCGCCCTTATCTTCCTGCTGCTGCGCGCCTTCTCCTCCGGCTGCACCGCGCTGACCGGGGTGGAAGCGATCAGCAACGGGGTCCCGGCGTTCCGCAAGCCCAAGAGCAAGAACGCCGCCACCACGCTCGCCCTGCTCGGCGGCATCGCCGTGACGATGTTCGCCGGGGTGACCGTGCTGGCCCTCGCCAGCCATGTGCATGCCGGCCCACCGCAGGACCTGATCGGCCCACCGCAGGGGCAAACCCCCCGCACCGTGATCGCCCAGGTGGGCCGGGCGGTGTTCGGGTACTCCTCGCCGCTGTTCTATTTCCTGCAGGTCGTGACGGCACTGATCCTGGTGCTGGCCGCCAACACCGCCTTCAACGGCTTCCCGGTGCTCGCCTCGATCCTGTCCCGGGACGGTTACCTGCCCCGCCAGTTGCACACCCGCGGCGACCGGCTGGCGTTCAGCAACGGGATCATCCTGCTGTCGGGGTTCGCGATCCTGCTGATCGTGATCTTCCAGGCGTCCCCCACCCGGCTGATCCAGCTCTACATCATCGGCGTGTTCGTGTCGTTCGTGTGCAGCCAGACCGGGATGATCCGGCACTGGAACCGCCTCTTGCGCACGGAGAGCAATACCAAGGCCAGGCTGCACATGATCCGCAGCCGGGCGATCAACACGGTCGGGGCCTGCTTCACGGCGGTTGTCCTGGTCATCGTGCTTGTCTCGAAGTTCGCCAGCGGCGCCTGGATCGTGGTGGTGGCCATGCCGGTGATCTGGCTCACCATGCGGGGCATCCACCGGCACTACGAGAGCGTCGCCATCGAGCTGGCACCGCCGGCGGACCTGGCGATGACCCTGCCCGCCAGCAACCGCTCGATCGTCTTGGTCTCCAAGTTGCACCTGCCGACGCTGCGGGCACTGGCCTACGCCCGGGCGACGCGGCCGAGCCATCTAGAGGCCGTCACCGTCGATGTCGACGAGGCCGAGACGCTCAAGCTGAAGGAAGACTGGGACCGCGCCAACATCCCGGTGCCGCTCACGGTGGTGGCTTCCCCGTACCGGGAGATCACCCGCCCCATCGTCGGATACGTGAAGCGGCTCCGCCGCGAGAGCCCCCGCGACATCGTGACCCTGTACATTCCCGAATACGTGCTGGGTCACTGGTGGGAGCAGTTGCTGCACAACCAGAGCGCCCTGCGGCTGAAGACCAGGCTGCTGATGCAACCCGGCGTTGTCGTCGCCAGCGTCCCCTACCAGCTGAAGTCGGCCATGCACGTCCGCGCGGCCAGCGCGCCCGTGATGAAGGCCCCCGTGGAGGTGCCCGTGATGAAGGTGCCCGTGGAGGCCGTCGCCGGTCCCGCCGGTCCCGACGGGCAGGGCGAACCCGTGAAGCCCACCACGATTGGCCGTCTGGCGCCTTGGCGCCGGCTCACCGCGGGCCGCGACACGCTGCACGCCGAGGAACTGCAGGCCCAGGTGGCCGAAACCAGCGCGACTCCCATAGGCGACTGCACAGATCACGATTTCGTGGACGTATCCGGCACGCTCCGCACGGTTACCCTCCGTCCCCGCGGCACCAGCCTCACGATGGAAGCGGACCTGTGGGACGGTACCGGCCACATCACGCTGATCTGGCTCGGCCGGCGCGACATCCCGGGCATCCGGCCCGGCAAGCACGTCACGGTGCACGGGCGCATCGCCCGGATCAAGGACGAGCGCACCATTTACAACCCGATCTACCAGCTGAAGGCGGGCCCAGACTGACCGGCCCCGATTGACCAGGCCCAAGCCTGACCAGGCCCGCATCGCGCTGTGTCCCCGCTCGCCTCCGGGGCCCCACCCACCTCCCCATCCCACTTCACTGCGCCACCTTCCCTCCTCGCTCGTACCTCGCTCCTCAGTCCAGGCAGCGCCGCGCCCCTCCGGCTCGCTCACGCCTGGAAGCGGTAGCCCATGCCGGGCTCGGTGATCAGGTAGCGCGGCCGGGACGGATCGGGCTCCAGCTTCCGGCGCAGCTGGGCTACATACACCCGCAGGTAGTTGCCCTCGGTGTGGTACTGCGGGCCCCAGACCTCCTGGAGCAGCTGGTGCTGCGTCACCAGCCGTTCCCTGTGCCGCACCAGAACTTCGAGGAGCTGCCACTCGGTCGGCGTCAGGCGGATGTCACACTCGCCCCGCCTGACCCGCTTCGCGGCCAGGTCCACGGTGAAGTCGCTGGTCGCCACCACGGGCTCATCGGGGGCCGGCGACGCGCGGCGGACCGCGGCCCGGAGCCGGGCGAGCAATTCATCCATCCCGAAGGGCTTGGTGACGTAGTCGTCCGCGCCCGCGTCGAGGGCGGCTACCTTCTGGCTCTCCTGGCCCCACGCGGATAGCACGATGATCGGGGTGGAAGTCCAGCCGCGGACTCCCCTGATCACCTCGGTCCCGTCCATATCCGGCAGCCCGAGATCGAGTATCAGCACATCAGGGCGCTCCCTGGCCATCGCGGCCAGGCCCGTCGTGCCATCGGAAGCGGTAGTCACCTGGTAGTCGCGTGCGGCGAGGTTGATCCGCAGCGCCCGCAGGATCGGCGGCTCGTCGTCGATGACCAGGACCCGGGTCATTGGTCCGCTGCCGTGGTGGAACTGGCCGACGTGACCGCGACGGGCAGGCTGACCCGGATGGTTAGCCCGCCGCCCGGCGTGTCCACCGCGGTCACCGATCCGCCCATGACGTCAAGGAACCCCTTGGCCACGGCCAGCCCGAGGCCGACCCCGGTGCCAGTGCCGCGCTCGTCGAGCCGGTCGAACGGCTCGAACATTCGCGGCTTCAGGCCGTCGGGCACTCCCCTGCCGTGGTCCACGATCTCCAGGATCACCGCGCTGCCAACGTGTTGGGCTCGCATCACCGGCCCCCGGCCGGGCGGGGAGTGGGCCAGCGCATTGGAGAACAAGTTGGCCAGCACCCGTTCGAGCAGGCCTGGGTCGGTGCGCACCAGCGGCAGCTCATCCGGCACGAGCATCTGGATGCCCATCGCCGGGGCGAGGCCACGCAGCGCGACCGGCGCGACCTCGTCGATCGAGGTGGGCCGCAGGAAGGGTTGCAGTGAGCCGGTGGCCAGCCGGCTCATGTCGAGCAGGTTCCCGATAAGCGCGTCGAGCCGGTCGGCCGCATCCTCGATCGTG
>Ga0066793_10000616_pt1 | contig 14480 bp, 11 predicted proteins | sample PersoiDNA2013189_FD_83876 | JGI IMG/M metagenome (GOLD analysis project Ga0066793, IMG submission 83876) | Permafrost soil microbial communities from the Arctic, to analyse light accelerated degradation of dissolved organic matter (DOM) -... | ecosystem: Environmental > Terrestrial > Soil >... | reverse complement strand
TAGGACCTACGCAAGACAGGAATGTTGACGATTGAGCCAAAAGTGTTACTGTTAGGATATGATACCTAAAAAAGAACGCGTGACCCGTTTGGATTATAGCCAATACTTGCTGGAGAGCCAAATCAATTATACGCTGACGAATTATGCCGAGCATACTGAAAAATTCAGCCTTGACATGGCGAACCGATACCTGGCGGGTGATGAAATCCGGCCACGACTGGTTTGGGAGAATATAAAAAAAACGAAGTCCGTCCAACGAAGGATGGATTTCTGGTTTTTGATGACACGCTCATTGACAAGTATTCTTCACACAAAATAGAACGGTGAGAAGACAGTCCAGTGTCAATGCGCATGGCATCATCAAAGGGATCAGTGTGGGACTTGTGTGTAGGTCAATCCGTCAATCTACAAATAGACCAGTTCTGGATTAATGACTAACGTATTTATGACCCGGCATGCGAAAGTAAGAAAAAATTGGCCACATTCAAGAGATATGCTCTTGAACTGTGTCGATCAAAAAAGCCTGGATTGTGGTGCTGTTACCCACCGCACGGATTAAGTCGTGACGAACGAGATGGCTCGGGACAACGTGGAGGTCGTACAAGATGTGTGCGGCTTTCGCTGGAAGGTCGAGCAATTTCACCGAGAAACCAAGCAGTTGATGGGTATTGAAGGAAATCAGTGTCGCAAAGCTAGAATCGTCAGGAACCACATTGGCTGGGCCATTCTGGTTTGGTTTCGCCTCAAACAGGTGGCGGTTGAAACGCAACGAACCATTTATCGACTAAAGCATGACCTCTTGGACGACTATTTGCGCCAACCACTCAAGTCACCTGCCATTCAGATGCGTCTTGCGTAGGTCTTATGAAGATCTCATCATTCAAGGGAGTTATTCAATGAAAACAAAACAGGAAGACAAATTTATCAAGGATTTGCAGAAAGCTCTCCTGCAAGAACGGGCAGCCTGGAGGCTCTACCATGCTCTGGCTAACGCCGAGAAGAACCTGCCCCGCCGGAAGGTACTGATAAAATTAGCCAAAACCGAAGAAGCTCACGATGAACGTTGGACAGCACGGCTGAAAGAACTGGGAGCGGAAGTACCACCCGACCGGGAGACGATTTTCGAACGGATCTGGCGCTGGGTGCTGGTCCAAAGCGGGACCGACAACGCTCTAAAACGGATCGAGGATGCCGAAGAAGAAGGCTCTTCATTATATGAAGAAATGAGCCAGATCGCTCCCAGCGAAGGCGACCGAGTCGCTCTCGATGCGGTACAGAAAGAAGAAGAAATGCACGGGCGGGTGGCCCACAAAGTCATTTCCTCTACGCCGATCGCTATTGATCCCCAGGGGATGCTGGATACGATCCTTAAACGCGAGCACTGGCATAAACGCGGCGGCGGGTGGATCGGACAGGCCATCTACGGCGCCAACGACGGGCTCGGTTCGGTGTTTGGCATTGTCTCGGGTGTAGCCGGCGCCACCGCTGGCGGCGGTTCGGCCGTGCTCATCGCTGGCCTCGCGGGTATGCTGGCTTCCGCATTGTCTATGGGCTCTGGAGCTTACCTGTCCACCAAAGCTGAGCGCGAGGTCAATGAAGCCGAGATTGCCCGCGAGCGCCGCGAGTTACAGTCCAAGCCAGAAGAAGAGATGGAGGAGCTTTCGCTCTTCTATCAGCTTAAGGGCGTTCCCGAAGAGGAGGCCAATGTGCTGGCGCAGCGGCTCTTCTCCCAGCCAGACCAGGCACTTAAGACCCTGGTCAGTGAAGAGTTGGGTCTTTCCGAACAGACCTTCCCTAACGCATGGATGGCGGCCCTCTCTGCCACTTTATCAACCGCTTTCGGCGCCTTTATCCCCATTGTGCCCTTCTTTTTTATAAGTGGTTATCCGGCGATCATCACCTCTTTTACCATCAGCACGATCGCTCACTTTATGATCGGTTCGGCAAAAACCGTCGTCACCGGGCTGTCTCCGTGGCGCAGCGGTTTGGAAATGATGGTCATCGGGTTGGGTGAAGCCATGATTACCTACGGTATTGGCCTGTTGTTTGGGGCAATGGCGAAATAAAAAGATGGCACTGGATGACCCAATCCCACTGGCCTACACGCTGTGCTTTTTGACCCGCGGCAGCCAGGTGCTTATGCTGCACCGGCGCTACCCACCTAACCAGGGTTTGTGGAACGGGGTGGGCGGGCGGATCGAACCGGGCGAAACACCGCTGGCATGCATTTTACGCGAGGTGCAGGAAGAAACTGGCTACCATCTGGAATCAGTCCGTTTTGGCGGGATCGTCACCTGGCTGGGTTTCGAACCCTCGACAGGTATCGAAACCCAGCCAGGCCAGACGCCGCCAGGCGGCCTGCCACCGGGGGGCTTATACCTTTATCAAGCTGAAGCTCCAGCGGGCGAGCCGGCTCAAAGCAATGAAGGTGAGCTGGCCTGGCGCCCGCTAGAATGGGTGCTTTCCTCGCGGGCCGTGGTCAGCAACATACCCATTTTTATCCCACACCTGCTTGAAGATCATCCGCCCCAGGAATACGCCTTTAACTACCAGAATGGAGCAATCCATTCTTACGCATTCAACCCGCTGCCCAACTGGGTCATGTGATTTTCTTCCACAAGCGAAACGCGACCGTGCCGTCCGCCAGGGGCTCCGCGCCGGAGATGATGTGGTAGCCCATGCGCTGCCAGAAGCGGATACCGCCCGGGTTGTTCGCCTGCACCCCCGAACGAATGGCCCGCGCGCGGCTGTCGTCGCGGATCGCATCCTCTACCCCCCGCACCACCGCGGCGCCCAAGCCCCGGTTGCGGTGCGGTGCGGCGATCATCAAAAGCGAAAGGAATGCCAGTTCCGGATCGCCCTCGAACCCGCCGCAGACAAAATCGACCACGCCCACCATCTAACCGCTTTCCAAACCCCCGATTGCGCAAAACGTTCCGCCCTTAAGCCCCGAGAGCGCCAGGTCTGCCGCTACCATTTCGAGCGAGGCCATCGCGACCGGTCCCAGCGCCAGAAAATCCTCGCACTGCCGGTACACCGCCAACACCTGCTCTAGCTCGGCCTCGTTCTGCTCGACGGGCCGGATGGTACAACCTTGAACCTTGATTATCATTCGTTTGACCCCGAGAAGAGAGGGATAAGTTTTCTGTTTCCGCCCTAGCTCACAGTGGGCGATTTTACCTGCGCCAGGATCATCGAGACCAGGATCATCCCACAGCCCGAAATCTGGCGCATGCTCATCAGCTCACCCAGGAAGAATAAGCCGAACAATGCGCCAAAAACAGCCTCCATGCTGAGGATGATGGCCGCGTCAATGGGTGGAGAATGTTTTTGGCCGACCACCTGGAGGGTGAACCCGAGCCCAACCGGAACCAGCGCCGAATACAGCACCGGTTGCCAGGATGTGCTGAGCGCCAACATCCCTTGAGGGTCAAATACCAGGCCAACGAACATATTCAACAGGCCGCATACCAGGAACTGCCCGATTGCCAGTTGGAAAGAGTTTAACCGGTTGGCCAGCTTACCCAGCAAAATCACGTGCAGCGCCCAAAATACCGCCCCAAAAAGCTCCAGCACGTCCCCACTGACAAAGGTCATTTGGTCTTTAATGCTCAACAGGAAGATGCCGGCGGCTGCCAGCACAGCCGCGACCCAGGTTGTATTCCCAGGTTTTTCTTTCCAACCGATCACCAGGAACAGCGGGATTATGATCACATAAAGCCCGGTGATAAAAGCCGCATTGCCCACTGTGGTGGTGCTCAGGCCGGCTTGTTGGAAGTTGCTGGCGCAAAACAGCAGGATCCCGGCCAATATCACCCACGCCAAATTTCTGCCTTTAATCTCCCAATTAAAACGGATTAATAGGAGTAAGATTAAGCCTGCCAATAAAAAACGCATGCCGTTGAAATAAAAAGCGCTTATATGCCCGGCGGCCAGGCGCTGAGCCACAAAGCCGCTCCCCCAAACTGCGGCGACAAACAATAAAGTCAGATCGGATTTCCAGCGCATAGCTCTAATTTATAGTCATAATTAATGAAGGATGCACATTAAGCGCATAAAAATCTTATTATACCTGCGATTTTTCGTTTTTTTCTACGTCTAAAACCTACCAGGGAGAGAGCACACCCATGACACCCTTAATTGAAAACCATGCCCTTGTCCTGTTCCAGGGAGACAGCATCACCGATGCCGGGCGCAACCGTGAGGTCAACACCGACCTGGGTTGGGGTTATCCAGCCTTGATTGCCGCCTGGTTCTCAGCGCTTTACCCGGAGAAGAAGGTGGCCTTCCTGAACCGCGGTAACAGTGGGAACCGGGCGGGTGACCTGCGCGCGCGTTGGAAAGAGGACACGTTGGACCTTAAGCCCAATTGGGTCTCGATCTTGATCGGGATTAACGACACATGGCGGCGCTACGACAGCGACGATCCCACCAGCGCTAAGGTATTTGAAGAAAACTACCGCGCCATCCTGGAAAGCACGCGCCGCTCGACCTCTGCCCACCTCATATTATGCGAGCCGTTTCTGCTGCCCATGCCTGAGGATCGTGCTGCCTGGCGCGAGGACCTGGACCCCAAGATCGCCATTGCGCGCCAGTTGGCGCGAGAATACCAGGCGATTTTCGTGCCGCTGGACGGTCTCTTCGCCGCGGCGGCGGTACAGCGCGAAATGCCGTTCTGGCTGCCGGATGGGGTTCATCCAACCACCGCCGGACACGCGCTGATTTCCCAGGCCTGGATGAAAGCCGTCGAGGCACTATGATTAAGCGCCCGATCTCTATTTATATCAATTGGGCCGCCTACGACGAGCTTTCGGATGCGGTCGAACTGGATGAGACGATTGCCATGCGCCAGATGGATGAGCTGCTGCGCCTGCGGTCGATTGGGATTAATTTTGATTATTATCTGATGGATGCTTTCTGGTATGCCCGGGACGGCGCATACCGGACCTGGCGCACGCCGCACTGGCCACAGGGGCCCGATCGTTGGATTGAGACCTGCCTTGCGAATGGAATCAAACCCGGGCTGTGGCTGGCCGGCAATGCGCTGGCCAAACTGGAGGTTGCCCAGGCATGGCAACGATCGGTCAACACAGACCAGTCTGCCATGTGCCTTTTTTATGGGGGCTTCTTCCCGGACCTGCTCGAAGCTATGCGCGGCTGGTACCAGCGTGGCGTGCGCCTGTTTAAGTTTGATTTTATGAACCTGAATGCCGGCGCCCCGGCGGTGGAAACAGGCATGCTGCCGCTGGAAATCCGCGCTCAAAATATCGGGGCTCTGCGTGCCGGTCTGAAGGCCTTCCGCCAGGAATGTCCCGAAGTGGTGCTGATCGGGTATAACGGCTTTGAAGAAACCGAAACCCAGAACCGGACTGACGCGCCCTTCCGCAAAACGGTTGACCCCGCCTGGCTGGAGACCTTCGACTCGCTCTACTGCGGCGATCCTCGCCCGGCTGACGTGCCCGCCATGGCTTTCTGGCGCTCAAAAGATATCTACACCGACCACATGGTGCGCGTCTACGAACGCAACGGTTTCCCGCTGCAGCGCATCGATAACGCCGGGTTTATGATCGGCACGACCGGCACCTGCTACTACCGCGGGACGGCTGCCTGGCAGGGGATGCTGATCCTTTCACTGGCCCGCGGCGGTTGGGTCAACACCTATTATGGCAACCTGGACCTGTTGGACGATGAAAAGGCGCGCTGGTTTGCCCGCGTGCAGGCGCTTTTTGCGCCCTTCAAATTGTTTGGGCATACGTCTACCTTTGGCGCCATGCCGGGCCAGGCCAGGCCATACGGCTACCTGACCGAACTGCCCGACGGCGCCCTGATCACACTGGTGAACCCTTCCCAGTCTGTCCAAACCATCGATTTGCCCCCCCTGGAGATGGGCCAGCTGCCGATGCGGCTGCTCTTCCACGATGCCGGTTTCCAGCCGGGATTAACCCGCAGCCAGATCAGCCTTGGGCCAGAACAGATGGCCCTGGTAGGGGCGGGCGCTTACGCTAACCAGGTTTACGATCTGGGGATACAGGTTGATGTGGTCATCCCGGCGGAGATCGAACCCATACCGGTTGAATTCAACCCAGTGGATGAAGACCACGGGTCACGCAGCATTGGCGCCACACTCACCACACCCGCCAGCGGCGTCCTGCGCATTATCCTGCGCCAGCACGATCCGTCCGGCCGGGTCAGGCGTACCACTGGGGGCGCCCCCCCAGCCGGGATCAGCCTGGGCAGCCTTCTGTCTATCTCGGTCGAACAGGCCGGTGAAAGCATCCCGGTGACAATCAACTACGATAAGGCCATCTGGAGCGGGCTCTCCTGGGCGGTGGGTGAGGCGCCGATTGGCGAAAATCTCAAGCCTGGCCTGCCTGTTACCATCCGCTGCGCCAGCACCGAACCCGAGCGTGTGCTCCTGTCCGGTGAAGTTTATCGGGTGATATATTAACCGGGCTGGATCCGATCTATTTTTAGGGTCAGGATGATCGCCTTACACGCCCACTGGCAGCCACCTCAATCCCCGGATAACCCGGGCGGGGTATTCTTTTGGGCGGAGACGTCACGTACTTCCATACCAGCCCCACGCCGAGGGAAACTCCCTCCTGGAATGCGTCCTCGAGAGCATCCCTTCGCCGCTAAGCCAGAGATCCTGCAGCGCGTCCTGGGGACCGCATTGCCGCGTCAAATCATTCTGTGGCTGCCCAGCAATAACAGTGGTCCGCAGCCGTCGCCTGGCCTGGTGATCGACTGGGAGAATGACACCTCTACGCCCATAGTCCTCGCGCCCTGGAAGATCCCCTGTCTTTATTTCACCCCTGAAGATGGCTTGTTGGTCTTAATCAACCTGCCTGAGCGGGTTAAAACCGGCGGCGTGCCGGGGGACCAACCCTGGTCGGGCCTTCCACCCATCCAGGCAGTCCTATCGGCGGATGCGTTCTTCTGGCACACGGCTGCCTCGCTGGCGCTGGAAACCCTGGCTGCCGGAAAATTCGTGCCGGTTCTGGCGCAGGCTGATACCCTTGGACGGAGTTTTCACGCGCGCTGGCTTCCGGTGCTGGATGGACCCGAAGATGGGGCCCGCCTGGCCCAACTTCAAGCGGCCATGCCCCCATTATGCCGGGCTGTTTATGCAGATGACCATTCATCAGTTCACAGACACACAACGCCTGGCTCAACGCCAACCGCGGCGCCTACCCCGCGTGTGTTGTTGGATTCGTTTCTCAAAGGCATGGTAGATGGCCTGGCGCGCCAATGGGGAGCCGCTGCCCGGCCCATCCCGCTCAACCCGCGCGGGATCAAGGAGCGCATCAGCAACACGCATCCGGCGGTTTGCTGGTTGGAAGCGCTTTTACGACCTGAGCCGGCTGTCCTCGCTCCGGCAGCCCAGGTTCAGGCACTGGCCAGCGGGCACCGCGCCTGGATGCGCAATTTATCCGTCTCAGGGGACTCGGCCTTTCGCATCGCCTTCCGTCTCGAAACCCCACAACAGGCCAAAACGTCCGCTTCGGACGTTGACGTCGAAGGTCAGACCTGGCATCTGCATTACCTCTTACAGGCCCGCGACGATCCCAGCCTGCTGGCCAACGCACAGGCCATCTGGGAAACCCGAAGCAACGTTTTCAACGCCCTCGGCCGGCGTTTTGAAAACCCCCAGGAAAAGCTGCTCGCCGGGTTGGGGTATGCCGCGCGCATTTTTCCGCCCATTGCTCAAAGCCTGCAGTCCAGCCAACCCGACCAGGCGCGGCTGACTACCCGCGAGGCATACACCTTCCTGCGCGAAGCGGCGCCATTACTGCAGGAAGCCGGTTTCAGTCTGCTGGCGCCGCCCTGGTGGAACAAATCTGGCTCACGCCTGGGGGCACGTTTACGCCTTAAACCTGTTAAACGTCTGCAAAAACAGACTGACACAAAAAGCAGCCTGGCATTGGAAAAACTGGTTCATTATCAATGGGAGCTTTCACTGGGGGAGACTACCCTTACCCAGGATGAGTTTCGCGCACTGGCTGCGCTTAAGTCGCCCTTGGTGGAAATCCGTGGCCAGTGGGTGGCGCTCGACCCGCAGCAAATCGAGGCCGCTATTCGCTTTTGGGAGGGCCATGCATTAGAAGGAGATACCAGCCTGCTCGAAGCGCTGGCGTTGAGCCAGGGACAATCCCCCACGCCAGGCGGCCTGCCTCTAGACGAGGTGACCAGTGAAGATTGGCTGGGCGACTGGCTGCAAACCCTGGACAGCCTGGCAGCAACGGGTGCGGCCCCACGCCTGACCGAACTGTCCCAACCCGCCAGTCTGAAAGGCGCGCTGCGCCCTTACCAGCGTTATGGCTATTCGTGGCTGCGTTTTTTCTACCAGTGGGGGTTGGGGGTCTGCCTGGCAGACGATATGGGTCTTGGGAAGACCATCCAGACCCTGGCGCTTTTGCTCGACCAACAAGAAACCTATCTGGAAGAAAAAAACACCGCAAGAATACGGCCAAGTCTGCTGGTTTGCCCGACCTCCGTCGTGACCAATTGGGAAAAAGAAATCCGCCGTTTTGCGCCTTCGCTAACCGCGTTGATCCATCAGGGATCCGCGCGCCTGCGGGGAGATGCATTAAAGGAAGCCGCCAGCCAGGTGGACGTCGTGCTGACCAGCTACGCTGTGGTCCGCCAGGATGCCCTGGTCCTGCAATCCCTCTCGTGGCACAACGTTATCCTGGATGAGGCTCAGAACATCAAGAACCCGGAGACGAAACAGACCCAATCCATCCGTAAACTGGGCGCGGATTTCCGCCTGGCACTGACCGGTACACCGGTGGAAAACCGCCTGTCGGAGCTGTGGTCGATCATGCATTTCTTGAATCCTGGTTACCTGGGCAGTCACCAGGCTTTCCGCAGAAATTTTGCCCTGCCCATCGAGCGTTATGGCGACCAGGCGGCCGCGCAGCGCCTGAAAAAGACGGTCGGGCCGTTTATCCTCCGCCGTATGAAGACGGATCCGCGCGTGATTCAAGATTTGCCCGAGAAAATAGAAATTAAAGAATACTGCCACCTGAACGAAGAGCAGGCCACGCTTTACCAGGCGGTCGTCCAGGGAGTCATGAAAAAGATCGAAACCAGCGATGGAATGGAACGGCGCGGCCTGGTGTTGAGCATGCTGATGCAATTGAAACAGATCTGTAACCACCCGGTGCAGTACCTGCACCAGGTCGGAAAGACCAGCGCTGAACAAACGGCGTCATCCATCATTCTTGAGGGCCGCAGCGGCAAGTTGGAGCGCCTGGTCGAGTTGTTGGAAGAGGTGCTTTCAGTCGGCGAACGCGCCCTGATCTTCTCGCAGTTTGCCGAGATGGGGCAAATCCTTCAGACGGCCCTGCCACAGATGCTAGGTTGCAACACGCTCTTTTTGCACGGCAGCACCCCTATAAAAACCCGCGACCAGATGGTCAGGCGCTTCCAGGAAGACGAACACAGCCCTTCTGTTTTTATCTTATCGCTCAAAGCAGGGGGTACAGGGTTGAACCTGACGCGCGCCAACCACGTCTTTCACTTCGACCGCTGGTGGAACCCGGCTGTCGAGGACCAGGCTACCGACCGCGCCTTCCGCATTGGCCAGGTGCGCAATGTGGAAGTTCACAAATTCATCACCACCGGCACGTTGGAAGAAATGATCGACGAGATGATCGAGAGTAAACGGGGCCTGGCGCAAGCCATCGTGGGCAGCGGAGAAAAGTGGCTGACTGAATTGTCGACTGACGATTTACGCGAGCTGGTGAGCTTAAGGCCGGACTAAACGTTATGGCAAAAAAACGTTTCAGCAGTTATTACGACGATTACTACCCGCCCTCAAAACCTCTGGAAGCTGAAGGGGGGATCAAGGCGCGCGCCCCGGGCAGCTCCAGCTCTCATGCCTGGTGGTCGCTGCGCTGGATCGAACACATGGAAGACTTGATGGATGCCGGGCGCCTGCGCCGCGGGCGCAGTTATGCCCGCCGGGGACAGGTAATTTCGCTAGAGGAAAAGCCAGGCGGGCTTGCGGCCCGTGTCCAGGGCTCTCGGCCCACACCTTATAAGGTCACCTTCACGGTATCCCCTTTGAGCAGCGCCCAATGGGAAATGGCGATTGATGCCATGGCGGAACAGGCCATTTTTGCGGCGCAGCTTCTGGCGGGTGAAATGCCCAAGCAAATTGAAGAGACTTTTGCTGCCAGTAGCGTAAGCCTGTTCCCCACAAAACCCGGTGACCTGGTAACCGACTGTACCTGTCCAGATTTCTATAACCCGTGCAAGCACATCGCCGCTGTGCACTACATCCTGGCTGACCGTTTTGATGAAGATCCGTTTATGCTTTTCAGGCTGCGCGGGCGCAATCAGGAACAGGTCATGCAAGCTTTGCGCCAGCGGCGCACCGGGGGTCTGCCTGCCGAAGAAGATGAAAGAGAAGCGCCCGAAAACGTCTTCCCACTTGACCAACTGCTGGATCACTTTTGGGATATGGCTGCGAAATTGGAGCCGTTCTCTGTGACGATCCGCGCACCACAAATTGAAGCGCCGCTGCTCCGCCGCTTAGGCGACCCGGCCTTTTTTCCCGGGCTATCGCTTCAAAACATGCTTATCCCGGTCTACCAGGCGATCACCCGTGCAGCGTTAACCAGCGCATTCGCTGAGGAAGACGAGCCAAATTCAGAAGTGCCGACCTAGGTTTCGGCTGGTCATCCACCCACTTTCCGGCATCGTTTTGAGAAATAGTAACTGCTCAGGCTCACATGAAAAAGTCCCGAATTTGAGGTGTTTGCGGGTGTGAAGCACCCGCAAACACCTCAAATTCGGCTATTTTCAACTGATGGCTGAGTAGTGACGAGATATAAGTTACAATAGCGACCATCTCTACCAGATAAGGCGGTCTCATGGAAATTTACCAATCCCAGCGAGGAAACCTCCTGATCAGCACCGATCCATCCAGGCTGCAGATGAGCACCATCCACTATTTCTTATCGGTTGATTCGTATTGGGCCCAAGGACGTTCTCTTGAAACCATTGAGACATCCATCCAGCATTCACTCTGTTTTGGGGTGTACGCTTCTGACCAGCAGGTGGGCTTTGCCAGGGTCGTGACAGATTACGCTACGTTTGCCTGGCTGTGTGATGTATTTATCCATGAAGATCAGCGCGGGCAGGGCCTGGGCAAATGGCTGATTCAGACGGTTATGGCGCATCCGGTACTGGGCTCTCTGCGCCGTATTCTGCTGGCAACGCGCGACGCGCATGAACTTTACCGGCGTTACGGAGATTTTGAGCTGCTGCCCAACCCCGAGCGCTGGATGGTGCATATGAACCCCAAGGCATAGGATCAATCCATGAAAACTTTCTTCCAACTTAGCAGCAGAGTCCTTATCGCGATCCTGGCCCTGATCCTTCTGACATGGCTGGCTTGGCAGGGATTTCAGTTCTTGCACCCAGCCATCAGCCTGGTTCCGGTGGTTTATCCGGGCGGAAACCTGGTGGTCTACGGCAAGAATTTTGGCAGCCAGCAGGGCAGCGGCAGCCTGACCTACCGGTCGGGGTCTTTAACCCAGACATTAGCGATTATTTCCTGGAATGACTCACGGATCAAAGCCGCCCTGCCGCAAGGCGCCCGCAGCGGTGAAATCGTGGTCGACCAGAAAAGCCTGTTCGGCTTTCTTTTCTCGCCGGCCCGGGCGATCACCGTGAGCAACCAGGGGCTGCCATCGCAGCCGAACGGTTACCATGTCCCGGTACAGGACGATTCACCCTGGCCCACATTCCGCCGCGATGAACGCAACAGCGGCGCCAGCCCCATCCCGGCGGTCTACCAGGGTGACCGGCCGTGGGCATTTAAAACCGGTAAAGGTATTTTTTCTACCCCGGTCATTGATAATAAAGGTACCATTTATGTCGGCTCGGCCGACCATTACTTCTATGCCATCAACCCGGATGGCAGCCAAAAATGGAAATTTCAAACCGGCGAGATCATCGACTCGGCGGGGGCACTCACCCGCGGTGACCCGTCGACAGGGCCTGCCACGCTCACCTTTATTTCGGGCGATGGCAATATGTACCACTTTCGCACGGATGACAGCGTGGCCAAAGTGGAGGATCGCCTGCTGTGGAAATACCAGGCTCAACGCCAGGCTAACAGCTTTAACAACTGGTTCGAAGGCAACGTGGCGGTGGGTTATGATGGCGCCCTGTACGCCGGAAATACCAATTTCAATTATTACGCCGTAAACCCGGATGGAAGCTTGAAGTGGATTTACCCAACCACCAGTAACAACTGGTCGATGGCGGCCTTTGGGCAGGACGGCACGATCTATTGGGGCTCACTGGATACCTATATCCGTGCGGTATCCGCGGATGGCAAAGAACTTTGGCGCGATATGAGCCTTGGTTTTGTGGCCGCATCAGCCGCGGTCGGGTCAGATGGCACGGTTTACATCGGCAGCTTCGACAGCAACCTGTACGCCATTGAGCCGCGCCAGGGAAAGGTGTTGTGGAAGTTCCCTACCCAGGATCATATCTATTCATCGGCGGCGTTGGGCACGGATGCCCAGGGCCAAACCAACGCGATCTACTTTGGCTCAGCCGACGGCAGTTTATATGCCGTGGATACCGAAGGTAAGTTGCTGTGAAAATACGATACCGGGGATTCGATCCGTTCTTCTCCTGCCCTGGGCAAGACGCCGGATGGACAGGAAGTGGTTTACTTTGGCTGTGGAAATGGCCGCCTGTACGCGCTGAACACTTCGGACGGCAGCCTGCGCTGGGCCTACAATACCACCCCCGATGATCCCGAGCTGCGCGATCGAAACGACCTGAACGGCTCGCCTGCCCTGGGAAAAACCGGGATCTACATCGGCGGCGAGCACGGCAACCTTGACTACGTGCCGTATGACTACTGCTTGAATGCCAGCGGTGATCTTCGCTGCGAAAACGAGTCGTCCAGCCAGATGCCCGCGGATTTCACCGGCCTGTATTATGTTACGCCAGGTGGCAATACGCAAATGAGCTTCCCGGAAACCCTGCCGCCCGCCACCCTGATCACCCTGCGTCTGGTCGTGCGCCAGAACGGAAAGACGGTTAATGCCTGGGTGTGCAACAACCCACTGGGTTGTCCGCAAGATGCGCTGCAGGTCAGCGCCCAACCGGATATCTCAATGACGGTGGAACATTCTGCCGACGGGCGTTATATTTATATCCGCCCGACCGGCTTCCTCACCCCCGGCACTGCTTATACACTGACCATTCATGGACAGACCTACACCGGTGGGTTCCGCCTGGGCAACCTGACCCTTGGAGGCAGCGCCAGCGGACCGTTTGGGGCCACGTTTAAATTCAGGGTCGAAAAATCGTCTGCCAATCTGTTCCCCATGGCTATCAATAACGAACAGACCAGTGCCATCGAGTGGACCCGGCTGGCAGCGCCACTGCCGCCCATGCTTCCCAGCCTGAACCAGATCGGTTTTGATTATATGGACTGGATCCTCGGGACGGTAGCCATTACCCCGCCAGACAGCTCCGGGCAGGGCAAGACCATCCTGTGGGCCATTGGGGCCAAACGCGACAACCAGGGCCAATTGGTCGTCGATCCGGGCTCGGACTTCACTTTTCCCCTTAACGGGCAGTACCAGAACGATGCTTTTATCTTTACCAACCAGGATTTTAAGATGGCCATCACCGGGATCAGCATCCCGTTTAACGCCTTCCAGATGCGCGGCGTGTTGGGCGCGGATGGGGTTGTCAGGCCTGGCGCGGCGTTGTACGCGGATACCCAGGCCCTGTCTATCCCGAAATTTGGACCCTATCTGGTCATCGCGGGCCTGGCGAACAATATCTACCAAAAGCTGCTGGTCAACGGTACCTACATCACTCGCCCGTATCCACCGGATGGCCCGGCCAACAAAGCCCCCGCGGGTATTGCGGTTCAGGCACTCGATTTCAAACGGCCGACGGGTTCAGAAGGCGGCCAGGTCAATGCCCGTTTTCTTCTGCAGAAAGGCACGCATTATCCGGCCAGCGCACACCGCGCCGGGATCTTATTAGTCGATGGTGAGAAAATGGAAGCGGTGTATATGAACTACCACGACAACCTGACCAGCCAGGCAGACGCTTCTGGCGACCTCGCCAGCGTACAACTCAACCTGCCTGAAGGGATGAAACTGCCGCGGACGCTCAAAGCTTACGTGATCCTTGACGTATTTCCAGTCAACGAGGAAATATTGAAATAGGGAGAGGGGTAACTCTCTACAAAAAAAATTAAATTCACGCGTTTGAGGTGTAAACACCTAAAACGCGGGTCTTTTTTATTGGGTGACGCAAGAAAAGTGGTTTATATGTGATCGTTCAGGTTGACCAGACCAGCGCGCAAAGCCAGCACGGCGGCCTGGGTGCGGTCAGCCACTTCCAGCTTGTTTAAAATCGCGCTGACATAATTCCGCACCGTGCCTTCCGAGAGGAAAAGCTTTTGGGCAATATCGGTATTGCTC
>Ga0066793_10000615_pt1 | contig 14484 bp, 7 predicted proteins | sample PersoiDNA2013189_FD_83876 | JGI IMG/M metagenome (GOLD analysis project Ga0066793, IMG submission 83876) | Permafrost soil microbial communities from the Arctic, to analyse light accelerated degradation of dissolved organic matter (DOM) -... | ecosystem: Environmental > Terrestrial > Soil >... | reverse complement strand
GACGTAAACACCGGCGGCGCGGACGCCGAGCACCGCACCGATCGCGACCTGGTCGAAACGGTAGGTGAGCAGCCCGCCGACGCTGCCCGCAAATTTGAAGGCGCTGAACCTGGCCATCGCTTTGAAGATCTGGCGGTCGAAGAGGGGGCGCATCCTCAGTCCGGGCAGCAGGAGTCGAGAGACCGCGATGAACAATCCCAATGCGACACCGTTGCCGATGAGATTGATCAGCATCACGCCGACCAGCCCACCGCCTGTCAGCGCGTAGATGATCACCGCCGCGGTCGTCAGCAGAGAAACGCCGACGGTGCGGAGGACCGTGAGGTCAAATCGCTCGAGGGCGATGGGCACCGCATTGAACACGGAGAAGAGAACACTCAACAAGAATCCGCCTGTGCCCAACCACAACGCTGCCTCGGCCGTCGACTGGAGACTCGGCGACACGTGGAGCACCGACGTCGTTAGCCAGGGCACCAGCAGCGCCACGATGCCACCGAGGACGATGCCCACGATGAGGTAGGTCGTCAGCGCGGTGCCGATGATCCGCTCCATACGTGGCCGGTCGTTCTGATGCCAGGCCCGACTGAGGAGCATCACCACGGCAGGAGTCAGGCCGAGATCTAGGACCGCAAGCACGCCACCGAGCGTGAAGGCGAGGACGTAGAGGCCGTACGTCTCGGTGCCAAGCCGCCGGACGAGAACGGGGGTTACCGCGAGCGCGAGCAAGGTCAGCAGCCCTCGGCCGCCGACATTGATGAGCATGTTGCGCAGCAAGCTCGGCCGGGCGGTCGGGGTGCTTTCGTCCAACCGGCTCAGTGTAGCCGGGGGTCTTTCGCCTTCAGAAAGTCACGGCGGCGCAGCCTCGGCGGTCGAGGCTTGCGCGCGCCGTGATGGAATTACGGTTTGCTAAGGCGTACTGAGCCTCAACGCGGTCAGCCTGGTCGGTGAGAAGTTGCCCAGGCCGCCGGCCGCAGCGTAGATGGTGCTGCCCGCACCCGGTTTGCTCGTCTTCCAGGCCAGCCAAATGACGTAAGCCTGGCCGCCGCTCAGGTGCTGAACCGACTCGACGTAGGCGGCGTTGGGCGAGAACGTGCCCGCGAAGCCGCCGCTCTCCTTCCAGGCGACCAGCGTCCCTGCGCCGTACTGGCCCCCGCTGATAAAGATGCCGATGTCCTGGTTGAAGCCCGTGTTGGCGGTCCAGAGATCGGCGTTGCCGGTGACCAGGTAAGTCGAGGTCGCGCCGGGTGTGAAGGTCGTCGTGAGGTTGGTCGCATCGATTGGCGTCCAGCCCGCGCCGTCGCTGTTGCTGAGGCTGTACTGGCTCGTGGTGCCGGCTGAGTTGACATCCGCCGCCACAGGCACCAGCTGGCTGATGAGGCTGGTCGGCGAGAAGATCAAGGCTGTCGGCCAAGGTCCGGCTGCCGCGTAGATGGTCTTACCGGCGGCGTTCTGGTTGGTCTTCCACTGCAGCTTGATGATGTGCGGGCTACCCGCGATTGTGAGAGGAACGACGGCCTGGACAAACGCCGCATTGGGCGAGAACGTGCCCGCGGCGCCGCCACTCTCCTTCCAGGCCACGACCACGCCGTCGACGTTGATCGCTACGTCCTGGTTGATGCCCGCATTGGCCGTCCACAGGTCGACGTTGGCGGTGATCACGGCCGTCGAGTCGACCCCCGGTGAGACTGACAGCTTCAGCCCGGTCGTGTCGATGTCAGTCCATGTAGTCCCGTTGCTGCTGGGCAGGGCGTACTGCTTTGTCGTGATGGCACTCTGAAGGTTCGTGCCGGCTGCGAACAGCCGCACGGCGAGACGCGTCGGCGAGATGTTTCCGCCTCCGCCCGGCAGCGGCCCAGCGCCGGCAAAGATCGTCCCGGCCGAGGTGTGGTTCGCCTTCCACTGGATCGTGACTGTGTAAGTGACGCCCATGCGGAGCTGTATCGCAGTCTGCACCGCCGCGGCGTTGGGCGAGAACGTGCCGGCCAGGCCGCCGCTTTCTTTCCAGGCCACGACGGTTCCTGTGGAGAACGTACCTCCAATCACGTTGATGCCTATGTCCTGGTTGACGCCGGCGGTGGCGGTCCACAGGTCGGCGTTAGCGGAGATGAGGGCTATAGAGTCCACGGAGGGGGTGACCATCAGCTTCAGCTTGGTCGAGTCGATGTCGGTGAAGTTCGTGCCGTTTGGACTCAGAAGCGAGTACTGCTGCTTGCTGCAGGCAGAGAAGGCTGTTGTAGCTGTCAGGCCTGCTGGAGTGACAACTGGCGACGGGGCCGATTGGGTCTCCGGGCCGAGCGTCGTGCCCACCGTTTGGACCGTGAAGGTGAACGGGCTTCCGTTGGTCACGCCCGGGAAGGTGAAGGGGCTCGAGGCGGCGGGAAGGGTCAGCTGCGGTACGCAGCCATCCCACGCCGTGACCTGGAAGCCGGTGGTCGGAAAACCGCCGTTGCATGTGGGCAACGCCCAGGTGAGCATGGCCGAGTTGTCGCCGACGGCCGCCGTGACGGCCGTGGGCGCCGGCAGCTGGAACTGCTCGGTGAGAGTGTCCTCGGTCGTAGACCCGAACGCTCCGCCCGTTGCCCACACGTTGTTGCCTGGCAGCACGGCGAGCGCGTCCAGGCTGTTGCCGAAGTTGCCGCCCGGGCTGTCGGCCGTCTCCTTCGTCCAACTCGATCCATCCCAGTGCTCCGCGAGTGACAAACCTCCGGTCGTACCCAAGGTGTCGGGCTTGCCAAAACCACTGGCCCACGCGTTGCTCGGCGAGATCGTCACCAGGCCGAACAAAACGTTGTCGCCGGCTCCGATGTTGGGGCTGGCGACGGTTGTCCAGACCCCGGACACGAGGTGTTCAGTGAGGGTTGTGCTGATGATGCCGTTGTTCGAGTATCCATCCACCCAAACGTCGGTGGCCGAGACCCCACTCACGCCGAAGAGGGTGTTGTCGGGGGACACGGGGTTCTGGCTCGTCTGGACGGACCACGTAGTGCCATCGAAGTGCTCGATCAGGGTGAGCCGGGCTGACCCTACTGTCGCCCGGTAGTAGCCCACCGCCCAGATGTCGTTTGCCGCGGTCGCTGATATGGTCTCGAGCACGTTGCTGCCCGCCCCGGGGTTGGGAGTGGTCATCGCGGTCCACGTGGCGCCGTCCCAGTGGATCACCAGGGTCTTGTCCTGCATGGTGGTGTTGTCGCGATAGAAGCCGGCCGCGTAGAGGTTGTTATGGCCGACGGCCGTGATCCCACCGAGGGAATTGGCGGTGTTGCTCAACTGCGGAGTGGCCACGCCGGACCAGCTGACTCCGTTCCAGTTTTCAGCGAGAGTGTAGAAAATGCCACCGTTCTGGGAGTTTCCGACGGCCCACACGTCGTTCGAGTCATTGGCCGCCACCCCGCTCAGGTCGTTGTGTCCCGAGCCGGAGTTTGGGGTGCCGACGATCGTCCAGCTGAACCCGTTCCAGTGCTCTGCGAGAGTTTGATCGGGTGCGTTCGTGGCCCCCGAGTTCGAGAAACCGACCGACCAGATGTCGGTCGGGGAAATCGCAGCCACGCCGAACAGCTCATTGTCAGTGCTGGCGTTCAGACTCGTGACCTGTGTGAACAGCGTGCTGCAGTTAGCACTCGTGTGCGGTCGGGTTGGTGCTGCGGGGCCACTTCCCCGCGCGAGGGACCGGGCGCCCCGGAGGTCGGGCAGCGGCGGCCCGCTGGTCCCTGCTCGCGTCGCGGCTGCGGTCGGCACCACCCCGCCGAGAGCCATCGCGGAGATGACAGCGGCGACGACAAGGCACCAGCGCACACGTTTCCCTAACATGGCGAGCCCTCCCAAGCTAATCGACTGTTAAGCGGTCGGTAAAAGACTAGCAGCCGACTTGTCAGGTCGTCTAGGTCACTTCCTTAACCTGGAGTCGCGTCGGCGAGAACTGGCCCGCGATGGGGCCGGCACCCGCGTAAATCGTCGCTCCCGTGCCGGCAGAGTTTCGGTTGGTCTTCCACATGATGGCGAACACGTAGCTATGTCCCCCGATCAGTGTGAACACCGTCTCCGCGAAGGCTGCGTTGGGTGAGTAAGTGTTGAAGCCGCCGCTCTCCTTCCAAACCAAAAGCTGCTGAGGGCCGCTGTTGTCGCTCACGAACACCGCGATGTCCTGGTTGTAGCCTGCTGTGGCGGTCCAGAGATCGGCGTTGGCGCTGACGATCGCGTTGATGCCGATTGTGGCCACCACCGGGACATGGATGCCCATGTCGGACCATGTGGCCCCGTCGCTGTTGGTAAGCGGGTTCTGTGTCGTGACCACAGCCTCAAATGGATTCGGGGAAGGCAGCACGACCGCAGTCAGCGACGTTGGCGAGAAGTTCAGCGAGCCCGCTGGCAGCGGCCCGGCGCCTACGTAGATCGACGAATTTGCAGGTGCCCTTCCGCTGGTCTTCCACACGAGCTGAGCGGTATAGCCCATCCCACCGGTGAGGCTCGCAGTGGCCTGCACGAATGCAGCGTTCGGCGAGAACGTCCCGTTGAAGCCGCCACTTTCCTTCCACGCCTCAGGCTGCCCGGCCACCGTTGGGTAGCCGGGACCGGTGAGGCTGACGCCGATGTCCTGGTTCATGCCGACCGTGTCTGTCCAAAGGTCCGCGTTGCCGCCGAGCACGACTCTCGAGTTGACGAGAGGATTCAATGGAACGGTGGTACCGGGGATCGGAAGCCAGGTCATCCCGTCGCTCCCGGTGTTGTTCGGCTGGGTTGTGATCACGGCGGAACCCGGCGCCGCCGGAAGCACCTCCAGGGTTAGGCGCGTCGGCGAATAACCGGCGGATGGCAGCGGGCCGGCGCCGGCATAGATCGTCCCTGAGGTCGCCTTGTGGGCCTTCCATTTCAATCGAAAGACGTAGTCATGACCGACCGTCATCGGCGGGGTCACCGCCTGCACGTAGGCGGCGTTCGGGGAGAAAGTGCCGTTGAATCCGCCGCTCTCCTTCCACGCCAGCGGCGCGGTGCCCGCCACGCCGTCGATGTCCTCGAAGATGGCGATGTCCTGATTGACCCCGGGGGTCGATGTGAAGAGGTCCGCATTTGCAGTGATCAATCCGGTCCCGCCGGTAGCGCAGGGCGAAGACGCGAGCCGCAAGAGCGATGGATCCATGTCGACCCACGTCTGGCCGTCGCTGCCGCTGAGCACGTACTGGCTCGTGCTCACCGCGCTCCGTAGATGACCCTCATCCAGGGCAAAGTTTTGCGTGACCCAATTGGGCGCGCCAGTGGACGCGACGTCGCCGCTGAGCATGCTCGAGCCCCACACTGACGAGCAGTTCGTCGGGTCGGGCGAGGCGCCGGCGTAGTCGCCCCAGCGGCATGGCGGTCCGCCTGACATCGTGCACGAGAAATCCGTCTCCGCGACTGTGCTCTTGCGCAGGGTGAACTTACCCGACATCGCGTTGAGAGGGTCGGCGGCGTCGTGGCTCTGTGCTCTCACGTCATTGAGAGATGTCGCGCTTCCGGTGTTGTAGTTGATGATCGCGGCGTCTCCGTTCGAGGTCGGAGAAATGGCCGCGTTGAACAGGTATAGATTGGGGTCTGATAGCGTCCCCTCCTGCCGTTTCGCTGATGCGGGGCACGCACCACCCGCGCAGGCGGAGGGAATCAGCTCGAACCACGTGACGACGGTCCGTCCGCCCGCGCCCTGGACGGTGTGCTGCGTCCACACCGCTTCGGCGCCGCCGGCGCGCGGATCGACGTGCTGCACCCCCTGAGTGAGCCTCCCGTCCATCGCGTCGAGGTTTTGATTCGGTGCCGGCTGCGGCACCTGGAAACCGGTACCCGGGTTCCATGGAGTGATCGGGATCTCACCGTCGCTCACCAGGCAGGGTGGTGTCGTACACCCGCCGAAGGCGATCGGACTCACGTGTAGGATGCCGATGACGCCCAACTCGACCGCGCTGATATATGCCGTCGCGCCGCTGTCCGTGGTGTTGCCGGGTACCGGCGTGAAAATACGGGTGGTCGCGATCGGAGCCAGGTGTAGCAGCGGCTTGGCAGCAGTCCCGAATTGCTTCATCGTCGGCGGGGTACAGGTGGCGTCGCTTGGTGCTGGCTTCGTGATCGCCCATATCGCACTCGTGGTGAAGGTGGTGCCGGCAAATACGTTGGTGCCGATGAGCATGAAGGTCGCGTCGTGGCCGAGTTTTGGAAAGTCGTGCAGGTCGGTCGATGTCCCGATATGGAAGTTGCACCAGTCGGAATTGGCCAGTGTCAGGGTGTTGAGGTCACCGGCCTTCGACCACCCGAACGCTATGAAGTTGTTGGCGAAGTTGTTGTACATCTCGAGCGACACGTACAGCCAGCGCCCCGCCTGCTGGTCCCACTGCACCTGGACGTCAAAGGTTTGAGCGCCGGTCATCGCACCAATGAAGGTGTTCAGACCGACTGACGAAACCGGGCTGAGGCTGCGGTCGTACATGCCGACCTGCACATTGACCATCTCGATGTAGTGGAGCGGCCCGATCGAACCGGTGGAATCTGAGGGCGTTACCCCGTTCGCCCCAAGTCCCGGCTGATCCGCACCGGTAGACAAGGCGGTTTTGGGGCTTGCGACAAATGAGGGCGCTTTAGGTGAGATGGCCCCGCCACGCATCGGCGGACCTCTCCGCACGGGAATCACAGTGGGGCGACCCGAAGCCGGCACTCCTGGTCCGTGGCTCGCGACAGCGCGCACCGTCGCGTCCGCTGGGCGCGCCGGCGCGGGCGAGGGCGCCGAGCTTGCGATAGCGCTGGCGGGCACACTCAGAGCCGCGATCAGCACGGTCGCGGCGGTGACGGCGGTCAGACGTGCGATTTTGAGGATTGTCAAACGATCCAGCATTGTCGACCCTCTCAGGTCGATACCACGCGCGGTTGTTGCCAGGTCAGCCACGCGCGCCAGGAAGCCGGTTCTCGGGCGGCGGCCAGGCTGGCGCTGTACCCCACCGCCCACCAGAACAGGAACGTGACCGAGAGGTCCCCCCAAACGTCACTCGTCAACGTGATCGGCATCAAGGCCAGGCCGCCCACGAAGGCCGCCATCGGCAGAGCCGATTCGAGCGTTCCCCTGGTCACCACCGCCGGAAGACCGCGCGCGGCCACGTAGATCCCCAGCAGGTACAGCGCCAGGTAGGCGAGGCCTCCCGGGACTCCCGTATCGACGAACATGCTCAGGACGGCGCTCTCACCCGGCGCGTAGTTCGGGTTCTGCGCGCCGTTGCTGAAGCGGTTCGCGGAGCTGCCCGAGCTGCCGAGCCCCTCGCCCAACGGGTGCCTGACGGCCACTCGGAGATCGGCTTCCAACGTTCGAAAGTGCTCGAGAAACGAGGGATCGCTTGCCCCGGCCACGCCGCCGCCCGTCAGCGCGGTGGGATTGAGGTTGCGGTCGACCAGGGGAGCGACGCTTGCATAGAAAAGGATGGTCAACACCGATGCAACCACCGTCAGCGCAACCAGCCCGTACATGAAAGGTCGCCGGATGATGAACGCCAGGAGTACGACCTCGCCGACCAAGGCGAATATGGCCAGTCTCGTGACGCTGAACAGGATGCTCGCGACGATGAGGGCAACAGCCACGGCGGCGACCGCTCGCGCGCGGCGCCCAATGTGCCGGCTCTCCGCGAGCACCACCGCGATTGGAAGGACGAGGAGCGCCGTGTATGCCACACCGAGTGGGCTGAGGTAGGTGGAGACGATTCTCCGCAGGTAGGCATCGGCGCCTAACGTCTGAAAGAAGTTTTCCGGTAGCGACTGGGGCCCGTGGTACTGGTAGCCAAGCCACGCCGAGAAGTCGTTGACACCCCAATCCAGCCATGCGCGCGTGGGGATGAGCCAGAGCTCCACCATGCCGAACGCGCCGACCACCGCGGCGGCTCCGACCACGAGCCACACGGCGCGCGCAAGATCGCGTTCGCCGGCTCCCTGGAACGTGCGCCCCAATGCGTAGAGCACGGGCATCAGCGCGACGATCCGGAACGAAGCGAGGCGTCCCTGCAGCGAGGCGGTGCTCCCCAGCACGCCTGAAGGAAGCAGGAGGTAGATCAGCATGATGAGAAAGAAAGCGGCCGCCACCCAGTCCAGCGCCACCGGGCGCCCACGGCGGCCCTCGCGATACGCGCGCAGCAGGCGCAGGCCTGCGATCACGACGAGCAGGGCGAGCAGCCCCTCCTTCCAGAGCTGGACCACCCGCACCAGCACGTGCGACGTGCCGAGCCGGAGGAGAACCATGAGCAGAAAGTTGTGGAAGGCCATGCCCGCCACGAGAAAGCCGAGACCGACGAACGGCCTGCGCCACGCGACCCAGCCGGCCGCCACCACCACCGCGAGCGCCAGCAGCGCGAGCAGGTCGCCCAAGAGATTCAGCGCCATCCGCCCATGCTAGTCGGGCCCCGGAAAGCAATGCCATGGCACGCGACCCTTACCATCGAACGCGATGAACTCGGGTACAGAAGGTGATGGGGCCGTCGCGCGCAAGTCACTCTCCACTTCGAGGAGCCCCCGCCTGGCGCTTCTCGAAGCGGCCTTCACCAACTGGCGCGTACCTGGCTATCTCGGATCGATCGCGTATCGCGCGCGCCGCGTGTCGCCGGCGGTCTTCGAGAGGTTGATGAACATTCGACTCTTGCTCAAGACGCGGCAGGGTCCAGCGCTGCTGGCGCGCCTTCGCGACGTCAATGGGCCCGGTGAGGTGTTCGGGCTCCATGAGTACGACACGCCCTGGTTGGATTGGTCACGCATCGCCTATGTGCTAGACGCCGGCGCGCATGTGGGCGGATTCACGTTGTGGGCGGCGGCCCGGTCCAAGTGCCGGATCATCGCGCTCGAACCGAACCCCTCCACACGTGAGCTGCTCGAGGCCAACGTGCGGGGTCAGCAGCTCGATGATCGCGTCCAGGTCAAACCATGGGCACTCGCTGCAAGTCGAGGCGAACGGCACCTTCGTGCGGCTCCGGACTCCGCCGCGACTGCGTTGGTGGATGACTCAGCCCGCGGCGATCTGGACGTGGCGGCGGTGACGCTTGCGGACGCCATCACGTCGAGCGGGTTCCCGCGCATCGATCTTCTCAAGATGGACATCGAAGGGGCCGAGCACGAGGTGTTCGGCGCAATCAGCTCTGACACGCTTCGCCTGGTCGATTTCTGGATCGTCGAGTGCCACCCGGGGCCGGGCGCGTCGCAGGAGGCGATCGCCGGCGTCCTCACGTCGGCCGGCTTTGAGGTCACCACAATTGCCAAACCGCTGGGCCAGGCGCTGCTCATTGCGCGCCGGGCGGCACACTGAGGTTGGCCTGCCACCAGACAAGGACGCCCCCGAGGTTTTGCGGCTGCGTCCCCAGGAGGGACGTGAAGAAGTCGACCATCGCCTGCTGGTTGTACATCGGTCCGACAACCACGGTCTGAACCTTCCACCGGCTGAGGTCGGCGTCGATCGCATTCCGAAGACCTGCGGTCAAATCAGGATGCGCCCCTTGCTGGATCGCGATCATGGTCGACTGCGTCGTGCTCTGCGGCGGTCTGCCGCCGCTGGGCAAGCCATTAACGTCCGGCACGATCAACGCACCCTCCGGCATGCGAAACCACATGCCCGCCTCCATCTGCCACAGCATCGGAAGGGTGGCCAGGTTCTGCCCCGGGCCAAGTTGAAACCCCGGCGCCGTGGCGAAAGGTGCGACCAGGGCAACCGACCCTTGAGGAATTCGTTTCACGTCTGACCCGGTGAAGAAAGCCGGTACCGGGTTCGGAGTCGAAAGCCAGGGAAGGGCTGGGAGCAGACATACCAGGGACACCGCCACCCAGGCCCACGAGGCACGGGCCTTCCAGCCGGTCATCGATTGCCTCAACTCGCGCACGAAAAACGCCACGGCGATGGCGGCCAGGAGATAGAAGAACAGCATCAGCCGTGCCGGCAGGACGTTGTCGAACAGCGGCAGCGGCTGCAGGATCCGCCACGGCAGAGGGATGTGGAAGTGGATCCGGCCCGCGAGGTGAAGGTACGGGCCAAGCGAGAGCAGGGCCACCATCGCGGCGACGATGGCCGCCCAGCGAATCAGCGCATTCGACCACCAGCGAAACGCGACATAGCCGAGCAGGGCGAGCAGGGGCAGTCCGATGTATGCATTCCACTCCGCCCCGTCGCCCGTCCACGAATGGCTGAGGTTCGCCAGCGACGGCGGAGCAACCAGCATCACATCCGTCGGTACAACGAAATTGAGGAGGTCGGTGACATAGATGTTCTGCTCCCTCACGATGCCTGTGACGCGGTCTGGGCCGAGAAATGCGAAACCCAGCACGACCACCGCCACCGGAAGAAAGACCAGGACGGCAACCGACAGGCCGATCGCCGCATGCCGAACGCGGCGGACCACCTGTCCCCACGTCATCAGAGCCAGCACGACGACCCCAATCCCACCGACGAAGCCCGTCGTGAAGAGGATCTCGGGAGTCGTGAGCAGCTGCGCGATGCCAAGGAGGCCCAGCAGAAGGCCGGGGACCCACGCCCGCCTACGCTGCCATACCAGTAACTCGGCCAGGAGGAGCATCGCGAGCGGTGGCGCCATGCAGATCACGAGGTTGATATGTCCGAGCGCGTGCGCCAGCATGTAAGGCGAGAAGCCGTACAGCCAACCGCCCAGGAATGAGGCGAGCCGGTCCTTCACGAAGGCGTTGATAGCGAAGTACGCGCACCAGGCTGAGCCCGCGAGCACGACCGTGATGGCCAGGTTGTAGGCGGCGACGGGACCCAGCAGCGCCATGAACGGAGCCAGCACCACGCCGGGCAGGATCGGGATGAGGGTCCAGAACAGGTTCGCCCCGCTCGGATAGATGAGATGGTCGGTGAACAGCGGGTTCAGGCCGTGGGTGATCGAGTACGGAACCCACCCAAGCATCCACATGAACAGCTCGGAGTCGCCGGCGCTGCCGGCCGAGCGGTACGTCGGATCAACCCAGGCCGAGCTGAACAGGATGGTGGCTGAAAGGAGGTAGATCAGGAAAGCCCAGAAAGACGGGGCCCGGCGCATCAAGTCCATGAAGTCTATCGGCCGGGCCCTGGCGGTACCCTGATGCCGAAGTGGCGCGCAATCCCAAGAGCCGGCCTGAGCAGGTCAAGCCGGAACGAGCTCCCGGCTTGCCTGGGAGCCCCGTAGCAGCCTCGGAACTTGCCCCTGCAGCACTGCCAGAAGGCCGCCTTGCGCTCCTGCCACCGGACTGGCTCCCGATCGCGCTGGTACTGGGCGACGCGATCATCGCCGGCGGCTCGGTGCTCCTCGCTTACTGGTACAGGCACAACCTGGACCCGATTTACCCCGAGGGAAGCGCGGCGCTCGCTTTTGGCCCGTACCTGGTCGCGATCCCCTTCGTCATCGCAATCTACCTGTTTGCGCTCGCGCTGAACCGCCAGTACCTGTCCTGGCGGGGGCGCACCCTCACCGCGATCCTACTCGACCTCTATGCGGGAGTCGGCCTCGCCGCACTGTTCATGCTCGCGATCATCTCGCTCGCCAACCTCGGCGTGGCCTATTCACGTTTGACCATCACCTACGCGGTGCTCCTGAGCGCAATCCTCATGACCACCGAACGCTATTTCCTGCGCCAATACGAGACTCACTTGCGCCGGCAGGGCATCGGCACAGACCGGGTGCTCATGGTCGGCACGGGCTCGGGCAGCGAGATGCTCATCCGGCGGATGAACATGTTCCCGCAGTACGGCTATCACGTCGTCGGCGTGGCGGAGGACAACTACGCCGGCGAGACGTTCGCCGGGGTACCAGTCGTGGGAACGATCGACCAGCTGCCCAAACTGGCCGAGCATTACAAGATCAATCAGGTCTTCCTTGCAGTGCCGGGTGGCGACAGGGCGCAGCTGATCCGGCTGATCAAGCTCTGCGAGGACCAGCAGCTCGAGTTCAGGATCGTGCCCGACCTGCTCGACGTCATGAGCTCGCGGATTGACGTCAACGCTATCGACGGCGTGCCGTTGGTCGGTATCCGGCGCAGCCGCTTGACCGGGGCCAACGCTGCGATCAAGCGCACCATCGACGCAGTCGTGAGCGCAATCGTGCTCGTGATCGTCAGCCCGATCCTGCTCGTTGTTGCGCTTCTCATCATGGCCACGTCGCCCAACGGCCCGGTGCTGTTTCGGCAAGAGCGCATCGGTAAGAACCGGCGTCCTTTCATCGTCTACAAGTTCCGGACGATGATCCCTGATGCGGAGGCCATCAGCGGCCCGATAGTGGCCAAAAAGGACGACCCGCGCACGACGCGGCTGGGCCGCTTTCTTCGCCGGTCGAGCCTGGACGAGCTGCCGCAGCTGTTCAACATCCTGACCGGCGACATGAGCCTGGTCGGGCCGCGACCGCAGCCGACCTTCTTTGACGAGAAGTACAGCGCCGACGTGCCGCGCTACCTCGAGCGCCAGCAGGTGCGTCCTGGGCTCACGGGTTGGGCCGAGGTCAACGACCTGCGCGGCGCCGCACCGATCGTCGACCGAACGCTGTACGACGCGTACTACGTCGAGAACTGGTCGCTCGGCCTCGACCTCAAAATCCTGATCCTGACCGGCCTGAGGCTATTCTTCCAACGCCACGCGTACTGAACCTGCACACGCTCTGAACCGGCAGCACTACCGCGTCACCATCGCCCTGGCGGCCGTCACGTGCGCGCTCTCGCCGGCATACCTAGTGCGCTGGCACTACGGCCCCCTCCCGACCACGCTCTTGGAGCACGCAATCGGAGCCACCGTTCTGGCGTTCGCCATCGAAACGTGGCGCGGTCGCCATCCACTCGCCTGGCGCACTCCTTTCACCATCCCCGCCCTGCTCTTCGTGCTGGCGGGCGCGATCTCAGTGGTCGCCGCGCCAAGCTTCAGCGCGGGACTTGGTCTGTATCGCGCATACATCATCGAACCGATCCTGTTCGCCTTCGTCCTCGTGCACAGCGCCACCACTGCGCGGCCGGCGCTCCTGGTCCTGGCCGGGTTCGGCGTCGCCGGCGTGGTCGTTGGAGTCGCCAACTCAATCGTTGTGCTGGAGGCGCTCAGGTCCAACACATACGACGTCATCCAGACGCCCCCCGTTGTCATCTACACGGCCGCAAACGCGCTCGCCCTATTCCTCGGCCCTCTGATTGCGGTGGCCTCGAGCCTTGCCATGTACTCAACCGACCGGATGATCAGGTTCGCGAGCGCAGCATTCCTGATCATCGCCGTGCCGTCGATGCTGCTCAGCTTCTCGCGCGGCGGATACCTTGCCACCGCCGCCGTGGCGGTTGGACTTGCCCTATCTCACCGCCGGCGTGTCTGGCTGCTGGCCGGCACGGCGGTTGTGGGAGTGCTCGTGGCGCTGATCCCGCCGATCTTCCACCGCCTCTCTGTCGAGTTCCAGAACGTCAACGGGACCACGTTCTTCGGCCGCGCCGGTCGCCTCGAGCTGTGGTCGGCGGCATTGAAGATGCTGCGCGAGCATCCCGTGTTCGGCGCCGGTCTCTCTGGTTTCGCCGATCGCGTCGCGCCTTTCTGGAACCCCACGCACCCCGAGCGGTTCATCGACCCCCACAACATCCTGCTCAACTTCTGGGCGGAGACGGGAGTCCTCGGGGTGATCGCGTTCACCTGGATCATGCTCGTGGCGTTCAGAGTCACGTGGCGCGGCTGGCGAGCCTCGGGGCAGGACTGGCGGCCGATCGAGCTGGGCGTAATGCTGGCCATGGTCGCGATCGTCGTCCATGGGCTCGTGGATGTTCCCTACTTCAAGAATGATCTCAGCCTCCAGTTCTGGACGCTGGCGGGGCTGGCCTGGGCCGGCTCGCGCGAAGTCTGGGCTAAGGCGAGCTCAGCACGACCGCCGTCAGCGACGACGGCGAGAACATCGAGCTGATAGGTCCGGCCCCCGCATAGATCGTGCTGCTGCCGGCCGGTGGCCGGCTCGCCTTCCAAACGATCCACACGGCATAGGTCGTGGCCGGCTGCAGGTGCAGGTCGGTAGTCACAAAAGCGGCGTTCGGCGAGTTGATGCCGGCGGAGCCGCCGCTCTCCTTCCACGCCACGACGGTGCCCGCTCCGTAGGTGCCGCCGCTCACCATGATTCCGAGGTCCTGGTTGTAGCCCGCGACGGCCGTCCACAGGTCGGCGTTGGCGGCTACTGCGTAGCTCGTGTTGGCGCCAGGCGCCAGCGTCAACTTCAGCGCCGCAAGGTCCATCGCGCGCCATGTCGTGCCGTCACTGTTCGCCAGCGGGTACTGCTGCGTGCTCCGCGCCACTGTCGCGTTGGCTGGACGCGGGACCAGGATTACGGCCAGCGTGGTCACCGAGTAGCCGCTGCCGGCGATCGGACCGGCCCCGATGTGAATAGACCCGGCTGAGCCATGGCTCGCCTTCCATTGCAGCCGCGCGACATAAGGGGTCAAGCCGCTGACCGGCAGGCCGGTTTGAACGAAGGAGGCGTTGGGGCTGAACGTGCCGGCTCCTCCCCCACTTTCCTT
>Ga0066793_10000614_pt1 | contig 14506 bp, 14 predicted proteins | sample PersoiDNA2013189_FD_83876 | JGI IMG/M metagenome (GOLD analysis project Ga0066793, IMG submission 83876) | Permafrost soil microbial communities from the Arctic, to analyse light accelerated degradation of dissolved organic matter (DOM) -... | ecosystem: Environmental > Terrestrial > Soil >... | reverse complement strand
TCTTGCAGGTGTATCGGCTCACCTTTGGGCGGCTCCTGCTCTGCTTCAGGCATATCCATGCCGTAGCTGCCATTAGCATCAAAGGGCAGAGAGGCGTAGCGGTTGAGCGCGGCCTGCACGGTTGGCGTATGGCTGGTGTGCTCACTTTCGCGCTTGTTGAACTTCACCGACGTATTGCCGCCACTGGGAAGCTTCACAATGGCCTTGCCCTTTGGCAGACTGGCGATGACCTCGCGTAAGCCAGCAGGCGTGTACATGGATGAGTGGATGTAGTCCAGATAGCGCGCTACATCGGTATGCAGAGTTGCTCTGAAAAAGTACATTAAGCCCGGATAGAGCACGCCTTTGTTCAGCTCGCTGATTTTGGGACACATGTAAAACGGCGTCAATCCGCGCTTGCGGCCTGTGGAACCGACGAGCTGAAACGTATCAAACAGTTTCCCGTACGTCTCTTTGGGAAGCGACATGCCGCGCTTTTCAGGCAGCCAGGTGTGTGCCTCATCTAAGACAATCAGGCAAGGAATGCGCTCGTGCGACGGTCGCGCGCTGGCCCATGCCATCAGTTCATTCGTGACACTCACAATCATCTCTGCTGCACTGGCCAGGCTATCCCATGTTGAGAGATCGTAGATTACTTGCAAGCCATTATTGAGAATGTCGCGCCCGCTCGGGCAATTGGTTTTCGTGGCAATCATCCCACGCGGCAGGACGCCTGCCATGCTGAGCCAATCGCCCTCTTTATCGAAGATGGCCATTGGTACAAAGTATTGGCCGATCTGCTCGCAGGTGAGTACAGCGGCGTTTGTCTTCCCAAATCCAGGCATGCCAAAGGCGGCGATCTGCTGACCGATAATATCATTTACGTCGAGCTGCAGTTTTGGGGAAAGTGTGATAAGCGCTTCTGCACTGTGCGCTGTCTCAATCTGGCGAGGGTGCTGCATGGCTTCTCACACCATCCTTCCATGATACAGGCGGTCAGCTTCCTCGCTGGACAGCAGGCCGTCACTCACGTACTGAGCGGTCTCTGCAATGGCAACGAGCTTTGCCAGCTCCGCAATAATCTGAGACTTGCGCATTGTCCAGTCCTGCTCGTCCTGAATATATTCTTCAAAAATGGGCGAGCGATCGGCGCTGTAGGGATAATCGTACTTGCGTATGCGCAATTGCGAAAAGCCTGTTACCCAACTTACCGCGCTGGCTCCATACGGTTCGAGCGCTTTATCGATGATCCTCTTCAATGCGTAGCGTCTGTCCAGGTTCATTCCTCTTGTCCTCTCTTGCAGGTAGGCCAGCCTCACGACCGGCCTACCGGATAACCAACTGATGCTAGTACAGGTCGTTTGCTAAAAACATGTTAACGTACGCCTGGCGGCGCTCGCTCTCGTCTAGCTCGTCCCAGCGGACCTGCACTATGCGGTTATCGCGTATGGCATTCACCAGGTCGTCTTGCTGAATGAGGGATGTGTCGTCTTCGCGGGTGATAGTGGTGGCGGTAGCTGTAGACATGATGTATACTCCTTATGTGAGTCAGGCTTAGTTTTCGAGGCTTGGGCCTGACTCCGAAACTGGTGAGTCACCTTTGCAGGTGGCTCATTTTTTGTGTGAAGTTCGTTTCTCTTCACTGATAAGAGTATACAGTAGTTAGACAGTTTTGTCAATAGTATTTAGACACTTGTTTTCTATACACTTGACAGATACCAATATCCATGTTATATTATCGACAGCATAGTAAGCAGACAGGAGCAACACACATGGCAGAAGAAAAAGAATACATGACACTTGATGAAGCTGCTGAGAGCCTGGGTATAACACGCGCCACGATCTATAACTACATGGGCGACTTGAATATCAAGACTCATCGGTTTGGGCGTGATCGGCGCGGGTATCTTTCTCGTGAGCAGATAAACCTCATCAGAGAGTACAAGGAAAAGCCCTGGATATCAGGAGAGAAGCGGGAAAGAAGTCAGTCAACGGAGGATGCCGCTTAGCCCGGCGTACACTGCCTACGGTCTGGACAACTGCAAAACAGTGTACGCCATCGCTAACAAATTCATTATAAACTGAAATGTAGGGTAATGTACAGTTAGAGAAAGGAATGGAAGGCCATACATGTCAGGAGGCTACACACAATGGCAACCCCTTCTCATCACGACTGAGGAGGCTGCGCAGATGCTGAGCATGAGTCGGACGAAACTCTACGATCTGATTCGGTATGAGGGATTTCCAGTTGTTCGCTTTGGGAAAGCGGTTAGGATTTGCCCCTCCGATATGCAAGAGTGGCTGGAAAAACGGAAAGAGCAGGAGGCAGCAGAGTAAGCAATGGCAAACAAACGCGTGCGACGTGGCCGCGGAGATGGCTCCATATATCAGAGAGGCGACGGCCTGTGGACGGCATACGCACGGCTGGAGAATGGACAACGCCGCTATGTCTACAGCACAACGCGCGTCGAGGTTGCCTTGAAACTGAAAAAGCTTCAGAAGGAGATCGATAGTCGCACGGTCGTTACGGCCAAAGCTGAGACGGTCGAATCCTATCTCAACTACTGGATAGGCATCAGGCAGGGGCGCAAGGATATGAAGCCGTCAACCGTCGCTAGCTATCGCAACCATCTGGTATGCGTGTTTCCGTTCATCGGGCATGTGAAGCTGACGAAGCTTACTGGCGACCAACTGCAAACGATGTGCAACACGCTCTTAGAGAAGCGCAAGCCGTCAACGGTACATGCCATGCTGACAATTCTTGCAACCGCGTTCAATGACGCGATCAAGTGGCAACGCCTATCCCATAATCCGTGCAAGGGCGTCATATTGCCACAGGCGGAACGGCATGAAGCGATGACGTTGAGTGGTGAGCAAGCACAGAGCCTGCTGACTGCTGCTAAAGGGCATCGGTTGGAGGGCTTTCTACACCTGGCACTGGCAACAGGCTTACGCAAAGGCGAACTCCTCGCGCTCAAATGGTCAGATATCGACTTCGAGACGCGCCTGCTGAAAGTGAGCAGGAACGCGGCGTACCTCCCAGACGAGGAAACCGGGCATTACCAGATGAGCGAGGGGACGCCGAAGAGCAGGGCTGGCCGTCGTACTATCCGGTTGCCACAATTCGCGGTGAATGCGCTGAAAGAGCATAAGATCAAACAACTGGAACAGCGTTTACAGGCTGGTAGCGCCTGGAATGATCCGGGACTCATCTTCTCCAATCACCGTGGCGCGTACTATTCCCTGTCTGCCCTGGACAAACAATTTAAAAAGCTGGTCGCTCTTGCAGGACTCCCAGAGATGCGGATACACGATCTGCGCCACTCAGCAGCTACCTTGCTACTCAAGATGGGCGTTGACATGAAAGTGATACAAGAGATACTGGGCCATGCCAGTTACCACATCACGGCTAATCTCTACAGTCACGTCTTGATGGAGATGCAAGACTCGGCAATGGACAGAATGGACGGCCTCTTTTTATCGGCCCAATAAGGCGTTTTTTGATGAATAGCTGCAAGTTTAGCTACAAATTGGGATATTTGAAGGAAATGTGAGCATAAATAGGGGATTTGGTGCTGTTGTATAGAAACACTTGTACTTTCGATGTATATAACCTGAGAAGGAGATTGAGATGGCCACGAATCGCACAAACGAGAGTATCGTCATGGCGACATTCAGCACGGCAACGGAGGCCGAGGATGCTATTGACGCCCTACACGCCGCCGGTTTCACCAGCGACCAGATTCGCTATTCGCGCCAGTTTGAGAGCGAGGATTTTCTAACCGGGGTGAAAGACCTGCTTATCTTTCCAGATGAGCGTCAGGACGAATCCCTTGCAGATATCAGAACGATGCTGCTAAACATGGGCATTGGACCCAACGAGATCGACCACTACGAGCGCTCGTTCCGTGGCGGCAATTTTATTGTAGTCGTGCGCCCTGACGGACGCGATCAGCAGGTCCGCGATACCCTGAAGCAACACGGCGGGACCGGCTATACCCAATAGGGCTAGCCATACCTGTTCGGACCCTTCAGTACCCCTCTGAATCCTCAGCGCCTCCGGCGCTTCGCGCAGGATGGGGTATGATTGGCGCGCTGGCAACCTCGGGTCGCCAGCGCGCCAATCATACCCCATCCTTTCAGCCGCGTAGTGGCGAGGAGCCACGCGAGAAGGCGGCGTAAGGCTTATCCATCCCTGTCTTTGAAGTTCGTGTTATGATATATGATATGCTAAAGAGGCAACTAGAACAATTATAAAAAAGCAGTATCTCATGCATTAAGCATCCTATCTCCGGCGAACGATTTGTGGAAAGATATCGGCAATGGATTATGTTGGACAACGGCTTGGCAATTACCGCCTCGTGCGCCCGGTGGGACGAGGAGCCTTCGCTGCTGTCTATCTGGGTGAACATATTCATCTCGAAACGCAGGCAGCGGTCAAAGTGTTGCATACCCAGATGACCCCCGAAGATCTAGAAAAGTTCCGCAGCGAGGCGCGCCTCCTCGTGCGCCTGGAGCACCCCCATATCATACGCGTGCTGGATTTCGGCGTGGAAAAAGAGACTATTCCTTTCCTGGTCATGACCTACGCGCCCAATGGGACCTTGCGCGCACGCTATCCCCGAGGTACGCAGCTTCCCCTGGCTACAGTCATCTCCTATGTGAAACAGATCGCCCCCGCGCTCCAGTACGCGCATTATCGTAAAGTGATTCACCGCGATATCAAGCCGGAGAATATCCTGCTCGGCGCGCACAACGAGCTCTTGCTCAGCGACTTCGGTATCGCCACGGTTGTGCACAGCACCAGCTCGCTGAGCACGCAGAAAGAGGCGGGCACGATTGCTTACATGGCACCAGAGCAGCTGCGGGGCAAAGTAGGACCCGCGAGCGACCAGTACGCGCTGGGCGTGCTCGTCTACGAGTGGCTCAGTGGCGCGCGCCCTTTCGAGGGTGACTCTTTTATCGATGTAGCAATGCAACACGTCTCGGATGCGCCGCCTCCACTGCGCGAGAGCCTCCCCTTGCTTGAGCCCGCCGTCGAGCTGGTCGTGATGCAGGCGCTGGCGAAAGACCCAAAAGATCGTTTTCCCAGCGTGCAGGCTTTCGCGAAGGCGCTTGAGCAGGCTGGCATGAGCAGCCAGTCCTCTACCCAGTTTATGTCATCGCCCATTATTCCGCCCGCGCCGCCCGAAGCTTTTCAGGAAGCGACCGTCCAGGATAACCAGAACTACACGTCGCAGGTGCAGACCGACACGGCACGCCTGCTACAGAATGCTCTCGATATGCATAGACGAGGCCATCTGGATGAATCCGCCACGCTCTATCGTACCGCGCTGCAAATGGACAAGACGAACGCGCGTGCCTGGCAGGAGTTGGGGCTGGTTGAGAATCAGCGCGCAAGATATCAGGACGCTTTGGCATCCTTCGAAAGCGCTTTACAGCTGAACTCATCCCTGATTGTCGCTTTAAGCGGCAAGGCTACCGCCCTGGGTATGCTCCAGCGCAATCAGGAGGCGCTTGAGACATATGAACACGTTCTGCTGCTCAATGCACAGAATATTACGGCGTGGAGCGGGAAAGGGAGCGCTCTGAGCCTGCTGCAGCGTCACCAGGAGGCGCTGGCGTCTTTCGAGCACGCTCTACAGATGGAACCCGACAACGCTTTCGCGTGGAATGGCAAAGGTATCGTGCTCAACGCCCTCGCTCATCCCGAACAGGCGCTGGCGGCCTTCGATATGGCCTTGCACTGGCAGCCTCAAATGGCCCAGGCCTGGGGCAACAAAGGTCTGATTTATCTACAGCAGGCACGCAACCAGGAAGCACTAGAAGCCTTCGATCACGCGCTTGCGCTGGACGATCAGCCCGTTGCTTACTGGCGCGGGAAGGGTGCCGCGCTCTTCGCGCAAGGGCACCTGAAAGAAGCCCTGGAAGCCTATCAGGAGGCGCTCGGGCGAAACCCGGACTATGTGCCCGCGCTCTACGGCATCGGCAATGTCCTCGCGCTGCAGCGAAAGTACAAAGCCGCCCTCGATATGTATGGCCATGCCCTGCGCTGCGATCCACGCTTTGTGCCCGCTTTAGAGAAGCGCGCCGGTATACTGAACGATATGGGCAGGCTCGAAGAATCCCTCGCGGCCTACGAACAGGCGCTACGCCTTCACCCGCGCTATGCTCATGCCTGGAGCGGTAAAGCCGGCGTGCTCCAACAGATGCAGCAGTACGACCAGGCTCTTGCCGCGTACGAGCAGGCACTGAGCATCAATCCCACTATGCCCCTGGTCTGGAATGGCAAGGGCAACACGCTCTATCAACTGGGTAACTTTCCAGGCGCTCTCTCTTGCTACGATCAGGCTCTGCGCCTCGACCCAGGTATGGCCCCTGCCCTCCACAACAAAGCGTTGATCCTCATCTCTACGCGCCAGTATGCGGAAGGTCTTGCTGCCGCCGAGGCCGCTATTCAGCTCGCGCCGGGCGATCCCGATAACTGGCAGCGCAAAGCCGATGCATTGCGTAAGCTTGGTAAGGGTAGAGAAGCGCGCGCCGCCGAGGAAGAGATGAAACGCCTGATCAGTCGGCAGTGACCTTCGCTTGCCTATTCATCGCCGCTACGTAATTCACACAAACCCCTGCGAGTTGCAGAGCCACGAAGAGCATGAACAGGGATACTGAAGAGTTACTAAAAAACGTAACCCTCCAGTATCTCTGACTCTTCAGCGCTACCATTGAATGGCAAGCGCGCCTGCTGGATGCTTTGCGCTCAACGTGAAGCTATGCCAGCAGGGGCCGCGCCGCTGCTGCTATTACCAGCAATGGGACGGGTGACAGTGATGCGAGTGATTGCGGTGCCAGTCGTAGCAGTTAGATTCCCACTGGAACCCACACTGATCCTGTCCGCCATAATGGCGATGATCACCGCGATCATCACAGCGGTTATTACAGTCGTTACCGGGGTGGTACTCGTGACCACCGTGGCAACCACCGCCGTCACAACCGCCCGTGCCACCTGTTACCATCTGCAACTGCTCATCATTCAACTCTACGAAAAGTGTTATGTTCTCCATTTTTTTCTTACCTCATGTTCATGGTTACAAGTTGTTCTTGACAATGGACGTTGCAGTATCTATACACAGGCGTAGAGAGTAATCTCCGCCAGGAGATAGATAGCACATGTTAAACGTCAAGAATAACAAAAACTTTAAGCGAAGAGCAATGTCTTCTATTACCATTATAAATGCGGGAACAAATTTTATAGGACCAATATCTATTGTAATGACATAAGATGTAAAAATAATGAGTTTTATGCCAGGGAATTTTTACTTGCAAATGAAACAATTTATATGTTCTTGTGCATCATTGCCCGAATATGTCACCCCTATTACTGCTTTTTCGGTAAATAGCTGTTATATATACATCGTTTCTCAGTCTATTTTACATTCTTCTTGTGTATACGTCTCTTTTATAAGAGCAATGAGTGTATATAGAAAGGAGCAAAAGTTATGGTGCTGTACGAAGTCATCACTACTGGCGGGACCTTTTTGCTACTCTGGTGGTTTTTCTATCGCTTTACACATCCATACACTTGTACCTGTGGATATCACACCTGGTTTGCTGGAAGCTTCAAAAGGCACATGCTCGCGGGGCATAAGTGGCACGACAAATGAGCAGCTCAGCGCCTCCTTGGAATGCAGCTCTGCTTAGAAAGAGATATCCAGACAGCAAAGAGCCGCCGTGCCTGTTTCCAGGTACAGCGGCTCTTTGCTATCTATCTATATTAAGCAGCCTTTATCATCTCGGTCTGTGGCACGACGGCGATAGTGCCATCGCGCATAGTCAAGACAGCTGCCTGACCACTGGCGATCTCGCCTGCCAGCAAGGCGTCGGCCAGCGCGTCATCGACGTAGGTCTGGATCGCGCGGCGCAGTGGACGCGCACCAAACTCTTCGTCGAAGCCCTCCTCCAATAGGAAGTCGCGTGCTTCGTCGGTGACTACCAGTTCGATTTTCTGTTCGCTCAAGCGCGCGCGGACCTGGTCCAGCATCAGCTCAACGATGCTGTAGAGTTCGCTCTTGCCTAGCGAATGGAAGACGACGATCTGGTCGATACGGTTGATGAACTCTGGGCGGAACATCCTCTTCAGGCCGTCCATTGCCTTCGAGCGCATGGCCTCGTGCTGCTCGTCACGGATATCCCCGTCCTTCTTGGCCGAGAAACCGATGCGCGCGGCACGCTTCAGATCGGTGCTACCAGCGTTACTGGTCATAATCACGACAGTATTCTTGAAGTCGATCGTGCGACCCTGACCATCGGTCAAGCGACCGTCGTCCATGATCTGCAACAGAGCATTGAAGACCTCAGGATGCGCCTTCTCAACCTCGTCGAACAGGATGACGCTGTACGGGCGGCGGCGTACCTGCTCGGTCAACTGCCCACCTTCGTCGTAGCCGACGTATCCCGGAGGGCTACCGAACAGACGTGCGACGGTATGCGGCTCCATGTACTCCGACATATCGAAACGGATCATATTATCCTCGCCACCGAACAGTTCAGCGGCCAGCGCCTTCGCCAGTTCAGTCTTCCCAACACCGGTCGGTCCCAGGAACAGGAAGGAGCCAATCGGGCGCTTTGGATCTTTCAGACCCGCGCGCGAGCGACGAATGGCACGCGCGACGGCGTTGATCGCCTCATTCTGACCGACGACATGCTTGTGCAGATCCTCTTCCAGGTTGCGCAGGTTCTGGCGCTCGCCTTCCAGCATCTGGCTGACGGGTACGCCGGTCCAGTTCTCGACGACGTGAGCGATATGCTCGGGCGTCACGATCAAGGCAACCGAGTTGTTTGCCTGTGAGCGAGCGCGTTCCAGCTTGCCCAGGACGACCAGCTCCTGCTGGCGCATCATCGCGGCGCGCTCGTAGTCCTCGCTGGTTGCGGCGGCCTCTTTCTTGGACTGAATGTCGGCCAGCTCAGCCTCCAGATCGGAGATCAGCGTCGGGCTGACAATGCCTTGCTCGGTCGCCTCTAAGCGTAGAGCCGATCCGGCCTCGTCCATTACGTCGATTGCTTTGTCGGGCAAGAAACGATCGTTGATATAGCGGTCGGAGAGCTTGACGGCTGCTTCCAGCGCCTCGTCGGTAAAGCTGACGCCATGATGCGCCTCGTAGTTCGCGCGGATGATGTGCAGCATCGCGATTGCCTCTTCCTCGCTCGGTTCGTTCACGATGACCGGCTGGAAGCGGCGCTCTAAGGCGGCATCCTTCTCGACGTGCTTGCGGTACTCATCCAGCGTGGTTGCGCCGATACAGCGCAGCTCACCGCGTGCCAACGCGGGCTTAATCATGTCGCTGGCACCGACCGAACCTTCGGCGGCACCTGCTCCGACGACGGTGTGCAGCTCGTCGATGAAGACAATAATCTCGGGGGCGTTGCGCAGTTCCTCAAGGATAGACTTGATGCGCTGCTCAAACTGTCCACGGAACATCGCTCCAGCGACCATTCCGCCAATGTTCAGCGAAACGATGCGCTTGCCACGTAGCGTGGCCGGGACGTTCCCTTCGTTGATACGCCGGGCCAGTCCTTCGACGATCGCGGTCTTACCAACGCCTGGCTCACCAATCAATACAGGATTGTTCTTCTGGCGGCGACCCAGAACGGTAATCACACGGCGCAATTCACGATCGCGGCCCGCTGCCGGATCAAGTTTTCCTTCAGCAGCTTCGGCGGTCAAATCACGACCGAACTGATCAAGGGTTGGCGTTTTACTATTTTTAGCCGTTTGCTCGGCGGTGGCGGTGGCACGACCACTGCTCATCCCTGCTGCGGCAGAATTGTTGTTGTTCGAAGTGAATCCAAAGGGTGTACCGGGCATACCCTCGAAGCCGTCTGCCTGCCCCATCATGCTCATCAGCTCGTCAACGCACTGCTGGCAGAGATAGTGCTGCTCGCGGCGTCCCTCGACGATCTGATCCACGCGCACGCGGGCGGGATTCTTTTGACATCTTTCGCATTTCATTCTATGTATGCTCCTCGTTCTATCTAGATTGATGTGAGTATGCCCACATCGTCGTTAGCAAACACGTCAGGCGACTGCTAGATTATAGCATAGAACCTTTTCCTTGTCTAGCACTCTCAGGTCTTGATTGCTAACTCACCTTTTATAACATTGCGATCCAGTGCCTTATTCCCGGATGTCTCTGCATCTTTCTATCGGTGAAGCGAGGTGGGAAAACCAGGGTATTTTCAGGGAGTAAACTATGCTCTTCTTTATTTAATCCTTATAAAGAACCAGACAGAAACAGTGTTCAGATTATGTTCTCCTACAAGGCTAGAAGCCTGTTGAGATGATACTTATAGGAAGCGCTATTTTTTTGTTCACTCCTTATAACATTCTTACGCCGCCTATATCATCCCGGTTGCAAACGGGTTTTCAGGGGATGTGATATAGTGCTGGCAGGAAGGTACGACTAGCAAAGGAGCAGCGAAGATGGATTTTGCATATTCAGAGAAGGTGAACACTCTACGCGAGCGACTTATTGCTTTTATGGAGCGCTTTATTTATCCGAACGAGCAGACGTATCGCGATCAGATCAAGGCGTCCGGTAATCCGCATCATCACAGCGAGATTGTGGATGAATTGAAGGCGAAGGCGAAGGCCGAGGGACTCTGGAATCTCTTTCTGCCTGATGAAGAGTACGGAGCGGGTCTAACAAACCTGGAGTACGCGCCGTTGGCCGAGATCATGGGCCGCGTCTCCTGGTCCTCGGAGGTTTTCAATTGTGGCGCGCCCGATACTGGCAATATGGAGATTCTGGCCCAGTTCGGTACGCCGGAGCAGAAGCAGCAGTGGCTGCGTCCTCTGCTCGATGGTGAGATCCGTTCGGCCTTTGCGATGACCGAGCCCGATGTGGCCAGCTCCGATGCAACCAATATCCAGCTCACCATTCTGCGCGAGGGCGATGAGTACGTGCTGAACGGGCGCAAGTGGTGGATCTCCGGCGCAGGTCGCGAGCGCTGCAAGATCTTCATCGTGATGGGCAAGACCGATCCCGAGGGGTCCGACAGGCACAGGCAACAGAGCATGGTCCTCGTGCCCAGGGGTACGCCTGGCCTGACTATTGTACGCAGCCTACCCGTGATGGGCTACCTGGATAACGAGAGCCACAGCGAACTGCTCTTTGAGAATGTGCGCGTCCCCGTGAGCACTCTGCTGGGTCAGGAGGGCAGCGGCTTCGCGATCGCGCAGGCCCGCCTGGGTCCCGGTCGCATTCATCACTGCATGCGCTCTGTGGGTGCCGCGCAGCGTGCCCTGGAATTGATGGCCCACCGTGCCGCCACCCGCGTCGCCTTTGGCAAGGCTCTGTCTGAGCAGGGTATGGTTCAGGACTGGATTGCCCGCTCGCACATCGAGATCGAGCAGGCTCGTTTGCTTACCTTGAAGGCCGCCTGGGCCATCGATACGCTAGGCAAGAAGGCCGCGAAGAACGAGATCGCGATGATCAAGATCGCCGTGCCGGAGATGTATACGAACGTCGTGGACCGCGCTATACAGCTCTTCGGTGGCGCGGGGGTTAGCGACGACTTCCCGTTGGCCGGAATGTGGGCAAACGCGCGTACGATGCATATCGTCGATGGTCCCGATGAGGTGCATAAGCGCTCGTTAGCCCGCTCGGTTGTGCGGCAGTTGAATCAATAAACGCAATCGTCCAGTAGGGATGGGCCTTGCGTCCATCTGCTTGCCCACACATGGCTCCTGGGCCGGATGGACGCAAGGCCCATCCCTACTGAATATGGTAGGAATATCAACACATGAATGACGAAGCAACGAACGATCCGTTTTTAGTGCGGCGTGAAAACGCCGCCGAACTGTTTCTTATCCGCCACGGCGATGCCATTCCGGGTCCCGAGGAGATCATTCCCAGCGGCATCTACGATGATCTGCCGCTGAGCCAGAGGGGCAGAGAGCAGTCCAGCGCCCTGGCCGAGCGTCTCAAAGAGCTCCACTTCGACGCGGCCTATAGCAGCCCGTTGCGTCGTTGCCAGGAGACTGCCGCGCCGCTCATCGAATACGCCGGACTCTCTCTGCAGATCGTTGAAGGCATCAAAGAGATCACCCTCGGCGACATTCGTCCCATACCTACCATCAAAGAAGGCGACGATCTGGAGACCTTGACGAAGGCGCTGACCGCCCGCCAGATCGATATTGTGCGTATCGCTGGCTCAACAGGCCATTGGGACGATGTTCCGGGCAGCGAGCCATCGCAGGCATTCCGCAAGCGCGTGGTCGATGGCATCGACGGCATCGCGAGCAAGCATAGAGGGCAGCGCGTGCTGGTCTTCGCGCATGGCGGCGTAATCAACGCCTATGCCGCCGAGGTGCTTGGGTTAACGAGAGATTTCTTTTTCCCTTGCGCCAATACGTCCATCACGCTTGTTCGTGTGTCTGGGGAAACGCGCGTCGTCTATATGCTCAACGATGTCGCGCACCTGAAACTGGGCGAGCAGCCCGGTATGAACCCTGCCAGCACTTCCGCGCCTGCTTGACAGCGTTGGGATGATTGAAGGGCGTTTCTGTGTTTCAATACGTGGAAAATATTTTATGGCCGTAAGAGAGAACCGCGAAGCGCGACACTTTTATGGCTTCGGAAATCATGCTATAATCAACACATATGAAGCACAACTTATCGTTTTCAGGCTTAAAGCCCTTCAGTCTACCATATCGGGCGCATTCCACGCGCCGCGCCACCATTGAGCGCTACCTGCTCGCCGCCGGGTAGCGACGCTTCATTTTGCCTGTAGTGAAAAAGCCATGCAGGCGCTATGTGTATACTCATTGCTAGACTACTTGATCAATTCATCCATCCGTTCAGACATGTTCTACGACTGCTTCCAGCGCTGAGAAGCGCGCCAGTATCTCCGTCTGTCTGGCGGGCGGATTGTCAGATACCGGGAGGAGGCCAATAACTATGGACCTTATGGGGAAGCTTGCCAACTTGGCACAGCGTTACGAAGAATTGAATACATTGATGTCGCAGCCAGAAGTGCTGGACGATATTCCGCAATTGCAGAAATATGGTCGCGAACACGCCGAGCTGGAAGATGTCGTGAACAAATATCACGAGCTTATCGATACTGATAAGCAGATTGTCGAGTCGCAGGAACTCTACGATAGCGAAGAGGGCGAGATGCGCGACATGGCCTATGAGGAGCTTGAACGCCTGCGCGCCCAGAAGGAGCGCCTGCTTGACGACGTAAAGGTCGCGCTGCTGCCTAAAGATATTATGGACGAGAAAAACGCGATCGTGACCATCCAGGGCGGCGCAGGCGGTGACGAGGCCGCGCTCTTCGCGGGCGAGCTCTACCGCATGTACAGCCGCTACGCCGATAACCACCGCTGGAAGATCGAGGTTCTGGACGCCAACGAGACCGAGCAGGGCGGCATCAAGGATATTACCTTTGTAGTGAAGGGCAAGGGTGCCTATAGCCGTATGAAGTACGAGGGCGGCACGCATCGCGTGCAGCGCGTCCCCGTGACCGAGGCGAACGGGCGCATTCACACCTCGACGGCGAAGGTGATTGTCTTGCCGGAGGCCGACGACGATACCGCAGTTGATATCAAGGATAACGATATCCGCGTCGATGTCTACCGCTCCACCGGGCACGGCGGCCAGAGCGTGAACACGACCGACTCGGCTGTCCGCATTACGCACCTGCCTACCGGCCTCGTCGTGACCTGTCAGGATGAGAAGTCGCAGCTCAAGAACAAGCTGAAGGCGATGACCGTGCTCAAGTCGAGGTTGTGGGATCTAGAGGAGGCAAAGCGGCAGGAGGAGCTGAGCAAGAACCGCCGCTCCCAGGTGCAGACGGGCGACCGCAGCGAGAAGATTCGTACCTACAACTTCCCGCAGGATCGCGTCACAGACCACCGTATCGGTCTGACGCGCCACAATCTCCCCGGCGTGCTCAATGGCAGCCTCGACGAGTTCATCGATAACCTGATTACTGCCGACCAGGCCGATAAGCTGCAGAGCGTGGTGGTGTAATTTCTAGCATGGAGGGCAGATGCAATATCTGCCCTCCATACCTAATTCCTCTTACGCGACCATATTCGTAATCCTGTTCATGCTTTCTTCAAGTAGCTTTGTAGAGGCTTCCACGCTTTATCGCATCTTACTTGCTTCACCTTTTCTACTCGTCATCTCTCAGTTACACTTGCTTCTTAGTTCGCAAGAGGTTATTATGAAGGAGACAAAAGGCTTTGCATAAGTCGATAAGAGAGACATAGTGATGCAAGACTCCAGAAGAGAAGAGATGCTTGAGCGGAAAGAGACGCTGGAGGTATTCTGCTCACAAGGCTGTACAAAGGAGAGAAAAAAGCATCAGATGTTCACTCCAGTAGCATTATACCTCTCTGAATTTTTATGTGAAAAGCTATACTTTTAAACGTTTCTTATGGTACAATAGAGGGGGTAAAAACCTCCTTAGTACCCCTATATCGGTCATCATCTTATGTTGTTCAGACGATTACAAAGGGCGA
>Ga0066793_10000613_pt1 | contig 14508 bp, 16 predicted proteins | sample PersoiDNA2013189_FD_83876 | JGI IMG/M metagenome (GOLD analysis project Ga0066793, IMG submission 83876) | Permafrost soil microbial communities from the Arctic, to analyse light accelerated degradation of dissolved organic matter (DOM) -... | ecosystem: Environmental > Terrestrial > Soil >... | reverse complement strand
CATGCGCAGTTCGAGACCATCCACCCGTTCATCGACGGCAACGGTCGGACGGGCCGCGCCCTGATCCACGTCTTGCTCCGCCGCCGTGGCCTTGCCGAGCGTGTCCTCCCACCGATCTCTCTCGTCCTCGCGACGTGGGCCACCGACTACGTTGCCGGCCTCACCGCCAGCCGCTACCGCGGAGCCCCGACGTCCCAGCCGGCGCACGAGGGCTTGAACCGGTGGATCGCGCGCTTCGCTTCGGCCGCCGGTCGCTCGGTCTCCGACGCAGACGCCTTCGAGGCGAGCGTCGGCGAGATCGAGAAGACCTGGCGGACTCGGGTCGGGCGCATCCGCGCCGACTCCGCGACCGACCGTCTGGTCCGAGCGCTCCCTGGCGCGCCCATCGTCACCGTCGCTGGTGCCGCCGACATCATCGACCGGAGCTTCCAGCAGACCAACGAAGCGATCGCCCGGCTCGTCGATGCAAAGGTCCTGAAGCAGGTCACCGTCGGGCGACGGAACCGCGCCTTCGAGGCCGGGGAGATCGTCGATGCGTTCACCGACCTCGAGCGCCGGCTGGCCAGCCCGCACGGCGACACGCGGACGTCACCTACGGCTCGGACGGTCCCACGACGCCGCTGAAACGGTACCGATCTCGGGACGGCGCCGCTGGTCACGGAACAGCACCATGCTCGGGAGATCTTCGCCGCGAGCACCAGCGTGGTGCCGACGTCGGCGTCGTAGGTGATCACGACCTGCTCGTCCCTCGGCGCGGTCGCGAAACGCCGCAACACAGCGCGCACGATCACGCACTGTTTTCCCTGGTCAGACGGCGAATCGATGCCTTGGTGGCGGTGGTCGAACCGCCCGGATCATAGGATGGCCACATGAGCGATGTCGTCGAACCTGTCCTGGCCGTGACCGACCCGGCCCGCGAGAAGATCCTGGAGGTCCGCTCGAGCGAGCCGAACCCCGACACGCTCGCGCTCTGGGTCGAGATCAGCGGCCAGTCAGCCGGGGCGTTCTCGTACACGATGGAGCTTCGCCCCGTCGCCGACGCCGGCCCCGGCGACGCGGTGCAACGCCACGACGACCTCTCGGTGGTCATCGCGGCCGACAGCATCGAACCGCTAGCCGGAGCGACCCTCGATTTCACCGGGGCCGGCATGGTGATACAGAACCCGAACAAGCCGAGCGCCGGTCCGGCTCGCGGGGCCCCACCCGAGGCGGATCTGTCGGGACCGGTGGCCCAGGCGGTGCTCACCGTCCTCGACGCGGAGATCAACCCAGCGATCGCCGCGCACGGCGGCCGAGCCGACCTGGTCGCGGTGGACGAAGGCGTCGCCTATCTGCGCTTGTCGGGTGGCTGTCAGGGGTGTGGTCTCGCCTCGGTCACGCTGTCACAGGGCATCGAGGTCGCGATCCTCGACGGGGTCCCCGAGATCGAATCGGTGATCGACGTCACCGACCACGCCTCCGGTGACAACCCGTACTTCGAATCCGCGAAGAAGTAGGCGCCGCGCCCGGCGGCGCGATCAGGCGAACCGCTTGGCGTCCTGCGCCGCGTACCGGGCGACCGTCGTGTCGGCCTGCGCGGTAGTCGCCAACGCGGCGAGCACCTCCGGGAGGCGGGCGCCGGGGATCGCGCACGTCATCTCGGTGGCTGGCATCCCGGTGCGGACCCGGCTCAGCGCGCAGCCGACGCTGGCCGCGACCTCACCGTCCTGCTTGGCGATCGCGATGATGTGGCACTGCGGCTTGCCCTCGATGCGCAAGCCCGGCAGCGCGTCGGCGAGGACCATGAGCTGCTTGCCGTTGATGCGCAGGAGCACGACGTCCGGGTCGACCGGGGTCTCGGCCAGCGGCCCGTAGGTCACGGTCCCCGGTCGGTCGCGCACCACCGGGATCTGGGGCACGACGTCCATCGTGACCCAGCCGGCGTCGAGGAGCGCGGCGACGTCGGCGTTGCCGGCGACCTCGTCGAGGGTCTTGAAGCCGTGCGTCACGCTTCCGACCGAGCAGTTGGCGTGATCCTCGGCGACGGTCGAGAACGTCCGGTCCGCGGCGCGGATCCAGAACACGCAACCGGCGGACACACGACCGGTTCGGCCGTCGGCGGTCGGGGTGGGCATGGGGGAGTCGAACGGGTCGACGCCGGGGGGCGCGTCGTCGGAGAAGGTGATCGCGATGGGTGGCGCGGTGAGGTTCAGCGTGTCGTTGAGCCCTTGGGCGAGCTGGGGCCAGTCGTTCGTCATGCGCGCACCCTATCGAGCGGGCCCGTCACCCGTGCCGGGCGATCTCGGCGTCGAGGTCGAGGGGCGCCACCGGGGCGTCGTGTTCGTGGTCACCCCACTCGTCGCGGGGGACCATCCACATGACTTCGAACTCGTTGCCGTCGAGATCATGGCCGTAGATCGACTTCGTCGCTCCGTGGTCCGACTCGCCGACGTACGCGCCGACCCGTTGCAACGTGTCGCGGGCGGTGGCCAGGTCGGTGATCGACGCGACCTCCCAGGCCAGGTGGTACAGCCCCACCCGCCCCGGTTCGGGGCCGGGGGCGTTCGGTCCCACGGAGAACAGCCCGAGGTCGTGGTGGTTCGTCGACCCCTCGGCGCGGAGGAACGCCGCTCCGGGGAACTCGGCGACCGGGTGGAAGTCGAAGACGTCGCGGTAGAACGCCGCGGACTGGGCCGCGTCTCGCACGTACAAGACGGCGTGGTTGAGGTTTCGGACCGGGATCACGACTGGTTCAACCCCCACCGAGGGCCCGGAACTTCCCGACGACCTCCGAGAACGCGTCGACGAAGGCGGCGACGTCGGCCCCGGTGGTGCTCCAACCGACGCTGGGGCGCAGCGACCGGTCGGCGTCGACCCCCATCGCGGCGAGGACCGGTGACGGCTCGAGGGTCTCGCTCGAGCACGACGACCCGGAGTGCACGGCCACACCGTGCTGGTCGAGGCCCAACAGCACCGGTTCGGCTTCGACCCCGTCGATCGCCAGGCACACCAGGTGGGGAAGCCGGTCGATGGGGTCGCCGAGCTGGGTGACGCCGGCCACGGCGAGCGCGGCGTCGAGGAGCTCGTCGGTCTGGACCCGAGCCGTCGCGGCCTCGGCCGCGAGCCGGTCGCCGGCGCGCAGCTCGGCGGCGGCGGCACCGAAGCCGACGATGGCCGGTACGTCCTCGATCCCGGCGCGACGGGCGCGTTCCTGGGCGCCACCGACCACGAACGGGGGGAGGCGCAGACCCCGGCGGATGAGCACGGCCGCGGCGCCCTTCGGTCCGCCGAGCTTGTGGCCGGTGATCGAGCACAGGTCCGCGCCGAGCGCGGCGAAGTCGAGCGGGATGTGCCCGACCGCGGCGCAAGCGTCGACGTGTACGAGGACGTCCCGCTCGCGGACGGCGGCGACGATGTCAGGCACCGCGGACTGCACCGTGCCGACCTCGTGGTTCGCGAGCTGCACGCTGACGAGCACCGTCTCGGGTCGGCACGCGGCCATGATCTCGGCCTCGTCGATGCGGCCCGAGCCGTCGACGCCGACGACGCTCACGTCGACGTCGGAGCGTCGACAGGACTCGAGCACCGCCGAGTGCTCGACCGCGGTGGTCACGACATGGCCCCGGCCACCCAGGCGTTCCGCGCCGCGGGTGACCGCACCCCATACTGCGGTGTTCACGGCTTCGGTCCCGGTGGCGGTGAAGACGACTTCGCGGGGTCGGGCGCCGACGAGGGCCGCGACGGCCGCGCGGGCGTCTTCGATCGCGACGCGGGTCACACGCCCGTCGCTGTGGACGCGGCCGGGGTCGGCGGGGTTCCCACGCAGGTAGGGGAGCATCGCGTCGAGGGCCGCGGGGCGCAGCGGCGAGGACGACGCGTGATCGAGGTATGCCCGCGTCACGGGCCGGGCCTCAGACCCGGGCGACGCAGTGGTCGCTGCCGTCGGGGCGGCTCGACTCGAAGTGCGGTGAGGTCTCGCCGTAGAGACCGGCGAGCATCCCGCGGATCATGCCCCGATCGAGGGCGCACACGACGTGCGGGTAGCGCTGGGCAGTGTCACCGAACGGGCAGCACTCGGACACGATGGTGAACTCGTCGCCGCGTGCCTCGGCCCGGGCCGCGAATCCGTGTGCTGTGAGCGCGTCGGCGACCGCGGCGATCGCGGTGCGGGCCGAGCGGTGCCCTTCGCCGGGGTCCATCCGGGCGGCGAGGGTGCGGCCGTACTCGTAGCCGACCTGATCGGCGAGGGACTCGGCGGCGTCGGCGCCGAGCGTGTCGAGCGCGCCCGCGAGCAGGCCGGCGAGCACGTCGTCCTGGCGGAGCGGGAGGGTCAGGGTGTCTCGGCCGGTGGCCAGGTACCGCTTCGAGGGACGCCCGGCGGGGCGGTTGCCGTCATCGGGACGGCTGATGGCGACCATGAGGTAGCCGCCCCCGGTGAGTTTCTCGAGATGGTGGCGGGCCACGTTCGGATGCAGCGCGAACTGCTCGGCGACCTCGGCGGTCGTGACCCCGTCCGAGGCGTCGCGGGCGAAGAGGTAGATCTCCCGACGGGTCGGGTCACCGAAGGCGCTGGTCACCGCGGCGACGGCGGCGGTGAACTCGTCGGCGGTCAGGCCCCGCTCCGACCCTTCCGGCGGTGGGACGCGGCGACTGACAGGCTTCGGGGCGGGCTCGGCGGCCACGACCGGTATTCTACCTATGCCCGTAGTGGAAATCCTGTCCCTCCCGGAGGCTGCCGGTGCCCGACCACGACGCTGAGGTCCGGGCCACCCTGCGCGGGGTCGAGGATCCCGAGCTGGCGGCCTCGATCGTGGACCTCGGGATGGTCGCCGCGGTGGCCCGCGACGGCGGCACGGTTGTGGTCCAGCTGGCCTTGGCGCTGCCCGAGGACGCCTGGCCCCCCGACGAGCTGATCCGGCGGGTGCGGGCCACGGTCGGGGCGATCCCCGGTGTCACCCGGGTCGACGTCGAGCATCGCCCGATGACCCCCCAGGAGGAGTCCGACGCGGCGAGGGTCCTGCGCGGGGACCCGCCCCGGAACCCGTTGGCCGTCGTGGACGCCGACGCCGCGGCGCCGCGGCCCCCCCGCCGGAACCCGTTCACCGACTCCTCGACTCGCATCCTGGCGATCTCGTCGGGAAAGGGGGGTGTGGGGAAGTCGTCGGTGAGCACGAACCTCGCGATTGGGCTCGCGGCGCGCGGCCACCGGGTCGCGGCGGTCGACGCCGACGTCTGGGGGTTCTCGCTGCCCCGCATGCTCGGCATCGACCGGCCCCCGGGACTCGTCGACGACGTGATCGTCCCGCCCAGCGCCCACGGGGTCCGGCTCGTCTCGATGGGGTTCTTCGCCCGCGACGATCAGGCCGTGATCTGGCGGGGACCGATGCTGCACAAGGCGCTGGAGCAGTTTCTCACCGACGTCCACTGGGGCGACCCCGACGTGCTCGTCGTCGACTTGCCCCCGGGCACCGGCGACGTGGCGCTCTCGATGGCCCAGCTGCTGCCCCACGCCGAGGTGGTGGTCGTCACCACGCCTCAGCCGGCGGCGCAGCGTGTGGCGCAGCGCAGCGCGGCGATGGCCGAGAAGGTCGACCTGCCCGTGGTCGGCGTCATCGAGAACATGTCCTGGTTCACCGGCGACGACGGGAAGCGCTACGAGATCTTCGGTGCGGGCGGCGGGCGAGCGCTCGCCGACACGCTCGGCGTGCCGCTCCTCGGCCAGATTCCCCTGGTCTCCGCGCTCCGCGAGGGCGGCGACACCGGCCGGCCCATCACCGTGACCGACCCCGACAGCGAAGCGGCCCAGGTGTTCACCGCCATCGCCGAGCGTCTCGACACCGCCGCCCCACGGCGAATCCGTCGCCCCGAGCTCCGGATCGGATGACCGACACGGTCGGGACGCGCGGTGACCGACCGGTAGTGTCCCGGCCATGGACGTGCGCATCGGTGTCATTTGGTCCCCGAAGGAGCTGACGCTCGAGGTCGACGGCGACGCCGCGCAGCTCGAATCGTCCGTCAACGACGCCCTCAACGGCGACGGCAAGGTCCTCTGGCTCACCGACGTTCACGGCCGCCGGGTCGCGGTGCCGGCCGACCGGGTCGCGTACGTCGAGATCGACGCCGACGGGAACGCCAAGCGGGTCGGGTTCGGTCCCGGCTGAACCGGTGACCCCGGCGCCTCTCGGCGCGGACTTCCTCGACCGTCGCCTGCTCTTCTTCACCGGCAAGGGCGGGGTCGGCAAGAGCACGGTCACCGCCGCGACCGCGCTCCTCGCCGCCGAACGGGGCCGACGAGTGCTGCTGGTCGAGGTCGACTCCAAAGGCAACCTCACATCGCTGTTCGAGCATCAGCCGGTGGGGTTCAAGCCGACCGAGGTGTACCCCGGCGTCTTCGCGATGCAGATGCGCACCGAGGCCGCGTTACGCGAGTACCTCAAGCTCAACCTGCGCATCCCGGTGCTCGGCCGGCTCGGACCGTTGGCGAACGTGTTGGAGTTCGTCGCCACCGCGGCCCCGGGCGTGAAGGAGATCCTCACCGTCGGGAAGGTGTGCTGGGAGGCCCGCGAATCCCTCGAGGGTCGCGCCGACTGGGACCTCGTCGTCGTCGACGCCGCCGCCAGCGGCCACGTGGTCGCCCAGCTCGATTCGCCGCGTGCCATCCAGGAGCTGGTCCAGGTCGGCCCGGTCCGCCAGCAGACTGACTGGATGGTCGAGCTCCTCTCGGACCCCGCCCTCACCGCGTTGCACGTGGTGACGTCCCCCGAGGAGATGCCGGTCAACGAGACCATCGAGCTCGTCGAGCGGGTCCGAGCCGAGTTGAAGGTCCCGCTGCGGTCGGTGGTGGTGAACCGGGTGCTCCCCGAGCCGTTCACCCGCGCCGACGAGCCGGTCTTCGACGCGCTCGCAGCCGGGCCGGGCCGGGACGCGCTCGTCGCCGCGGCCGGGCCGGGCACCGACGCCGCGCTGGACGCCACCCGCCTCGCGGTGGCGCTGCGCCGCTCACGGGCGGTGCACCTGGCGCATCTGCGCGAAGCGATCGACGTGCCCCTGCTGTACCTCCCGTATCTGTTCGTCCGAGACCACGGGTTGCGAGTCACCCGGGTCGTCGCCGAGCATCTCGCCGCGGAGCTCGGCCGGTGACGTCCGCGAGCCTCGAGGCGCTGCTCGCCTCCCGGGAAGTCGTGGTGTTCTGCGGGTCGGGCGGTGTCGGGAAGACGACCATCGCCGCCGCCGCGGGTCTCGCCGCGGCGACGGAGCTCGGCGGCAAGGTCCTGGTCCTCACCATCGACCCGGCTCGGCGCCTGGCCGACGCCCTCGGTCTGGAGGGCATCGGCAACGTCGAGCGTCGCGTCCCCGACGAGGTGCTGCGCGCCGCGGGTCTCGAGCCACGCGGGCAGCTGTTCGCCGCCATGCTCGACACGAAGGCGTCGTGGGACGACCTGGTGCTTCGCCACGCGCCCGACGAGGAGACCGCCTACCAGATCCTCGAGAACCGCCTCTACCAGAACATCACGGCCCGGTTCGTGCAAAGCCACGACTACATCGCGATGGAGCGCCTCTTTGACCTGCACACCACCGGCACCTATGACCTGATCGTCGTCGACACCCCACCGACGCGAAACGCCATCGACTTCCTCGAAGCCCCGAGCCGCATGGCTGACTTCTTCGGCGGCCCGCTGCTGCGGTGGCTGACGATGCCGTACCGGCTCGGGGGTCGGCGGGGAGCCCGGGTGCTCAACTTCGCCAGCCGGCCCTTCTACCAGCTCGCCGACCGGGTGCTCGGTAGCCAGTTCCTCCAGGACATCGCCGAGTTCTTCTTGAACTTCCAGAGCATGTACGACGGGTTCGTGGTCCGAGCCCAGGCGGTTGAACGGCTCCTCCACGACCGGCGGACCTCGTTCAGCGTGGTCACCACCCTCGAAGGTGCGCCGTTGCGTGAAGCCGAGTTCTTCTGCGGGGAGCTCGCAGCCCGCGGTTTCCCACTCGGCGCGATCGTGTTGAACCGGGTCCTGCCCGAGTTCCTGACGTCCCCCGAGGGCCACGCCGCCGCGACCGTGCTGTGCGACCGGGCCGAGTCACTCGCGGGACCGCTTGCCGAGCTGGGGGTCGACGCGCTCGACGACCCGGACCGCACGGCGCGGGTGCTGCGCACCGTCGGGTCGACGTTTCTCGACTATGGCGTCGTCGCGACGCGAGAAGCCGATCTGAGGAACCAGCTGGCGCGCACCCCCGACGTTGTGGCGACGGTCCCGGCGTTCGCCGACGACATTCACGACATCGCGGGACTAGCCCGCATCAGCCGCGCCCTGCTCGCGAGTCCGTAACCTCTTCATCATGGCCATCGGGCTGTCCGACCTCGCGCAGGCGAACACCGGTCTGCGGGGCGCACCGTTCCGCCACTTGCAGCGCCTCGTCGCCTCGTGGCCGCCGCTCGCCGACCTGTGCTTCGCCGATCTCATCGCGTTGGCGCCCATCGAAGGCGAAGAGGGACACCGGTTCGTCGTGCTGGCCCACGTCCGGCCCGTGACCGGCCAGACCCTCTACCCCGGTGAGCTGGTCGGCACCGTGGTCCAGGAGGTGGAGCGTCCCCTCGTCGCCCGGGCATGGCGCAAACATGAGATCGTCGGTGGCGACGCGACGGTCCTCGGCTCACCGGAACGGGCCCGCACCCAGTGCATCCCGCTCATGCTCGACGGTGAGCCGATCGCCATCGTCAGCCGAGAATCGCCGACCACGTCGGGCCGGCGCCAAGGCGAGCTCGAACGGGCCTACCTCGACACCTTCGAGCGGTTCGCCCGCATGATGACCGAGGGCTCGTTCCCGTTCCCACGCGACGAGGTGCAGCTCGAGGAGGCCCCCCGAGTCGCTGACGGGGTGATCCTGCTCGACGAGCAGCTGCGCATCCGGTTCACGAGCCCGAACGCGATCAGCTCCCTGCACCGCATGGGGATCCACTCGTACACCCACGGGGTGCAGCTGGCCGAGATCGGATTCGATCAGGACGCCGCCGACGATGCCTACCGGCTTCGGGTACCGGTCACCGAGGAGTTCGAGCGGGGTGAGACGTCGCTGCTGATCCAGGCGATCCCGCTCCTCGAGCACACCCGTCCGACGGGGGCGATGATCCTGGTGCGGGACGTGACCGATCTTCGGCGACGCGACCGCGCGCTGATGTCGAAGGACGCCACGATTCGTGAGATTCACCACCGGGTGAAGAACAACCTGCAGACCATCGCCGCGCTGCTTCGCCTCCAAGGACGACGGTTGCAGTCCGAGGAGGCCCAAGAGGCGATCCAGGAGTCGGAGCGTCGGATCCGCTCGATCGCGATCGTCCACGAGACCTTGTCCCGAGAGGCCGCTGACGTCGTGAACTTCTCCGACATCGTCGGTCCCCTCGTCCGGGTGGTCGAAGAGACGGTGTCAACGCCGGAGCTGCGGCTGCACTTCGATGTCGAAGGCGACGCCGGCGAGCTCCCCGGTGAGGTCGTCACCCCACTCGCGGTCGTGCTCAACGAGCTCATGCAGAACGCGGTCGACCACGCGTTCCCCATCAGCGAGGACGGCGCGGCCGAAGGTCATGTGCGGGTCTGGTTGCGACGCAGCGAAGGGGAGCTGGCGGTCGACGTGGTCGACGACGGCGTCGGCCTCCCGCCCGGGTTCTCGCTGGACCGGTCCCGAGGATTGGGGCTCTCGATCGTGCACGCCCTGGTGACCAGCGAGCTCGGCGGCTCGATCGAGATGCGCGACGACGGCGGGACGCGAGTCAGCCTGCGGGTGCCGGTGAAACCGGCGGTGCGGGTCGAAGGACTGCAGACGCGCTGATCAGCAGGCGGCGCGCTGGTGGGCCACCCAGGTCTTGCGGAGCTTGCGGCGCTCCTCCTCGGTGGTGCCTCCCCAGATGCCGGCCTCTTGGTTCGTCGCCAACGCGAACTCGAGGCACTCGTCGTTGACGAGACAGGCGGTGCAGATCCGACGCGCGGTCTCGATCTGCTCGAGGGCCGAGCCCGTCGTCCCGATGGGGAAGAAGACGTCAGGGTCAGAGTCCCGGCACGCGGATCGGCCTCGCCAGGCCTCGGCGTCCCAGTCGTGCGTCCGGATCCAGGTGAGCGCCACTGCTGCTTCCTTGCTGTGTTCGGCCTTGTCGCCGTCGGGTTGCCGCGCTACCGGGCCGTGGCTCCGGCGCGCCTGACCCGGGTCACGACCCGCGGGGCGCCAGCGAGCGTAGATCGAGTGTGACACCTGCCACAAGGCCTCTGACCTGCCTGTTCGCGTAGAACCTACGATACCAGGGTGCCCGGAGCGTCGCCGAACCCCCGGGTCTGGGCTCACCGCGGCGCTCGGCGTCAAGCTCCCGAGAACACCGTCGCCGCCTTCCGCCGCGCCCGGGACCTCGGCGCCGACGGGGTCGAGCTCGACGTGCGCCGCTGCTCGGACGACGGGCTGGTCGTCCACCACGACGCGAAGGCTCGAGGCGTCGGCGTCTTGGCCGACGCCCCCCTCTCGGCGGTGCGGGCCCGCCGCCCCGAGATCCCGACCCTCGACGAGGCGCTCGACGCCTGCGCCGGGATGCTCGTCAACGTCGAGGTGAAGAACCTGCCCGGAGATCCCGACTTCGACGTCGATGATCGCATCGTCGGGCTGCTCGCTGAGACCCTGGCCCGGCGGGGCCACACCGACGACGTGCTGGTCTCGTCGTTCAACCTGAGCACCGTCGACCGGTTCCGTCACGTTCCTGACGCCGCCCCGACCGCGCTGCTCACCCTGCGGGGCTTCGAGCCCCTCGCTGCCGTGACCCTCGCCGCCGACCGGGGACACGCCGCGCTGCACCCGAACGTCTGGGGTCTCACCGGCCCGGTCGCGGCCGCGGTGACGACCAAGGCCCATGAGCTCGGGCTGGCGCTCAACGTCTGGACCGTGAACCGGGCCGCCACCGTGCGGCGCCTCGCTCGGGCTGGTGTCGACGCGGTCGTCACCGACGTCCCCGACGTCGCGCTCTTGGCGTTGGGCCGCGACGTCAGCCCCCGGGTGGAACCACCAGGGTGAGGCAGTCGGGGTCGTAGTGGACCTCGAGGCGCTCCACGTCGCCCAGATAGTCGCCGTCGACCTGCCACGGGAACGGGGAGCCGTGCGCGACGAACGTCAGCGCATCGAGGTCGGCGAGCTGGACGATCTGGCGGTGACGCTCGAGCCGACGGCCTCGGCTCATCGCCGACAACGCCGCCGGGAGCAGCACCCGGGTGTCGAGGCTCCGGAACATCGTCAAGGCCAGCTTGCGGTCGAGGCCCGCGGCGTGGGTCACGGTCAGGGGACGCACGCCGAAGAACGCGTACGGGGAGGTGTTCGACGTGACCGCGAAGAACCCGTCGCCGACCGGCTCGCCTCCCACCTCGACCCGGTACGGCGCATGCTCGCGGTCGAATCCCCGGTAGAAGGTGGTGATCGCCGCCACCGCGAACGTCGGGTGCGCCAGCCAGCGTTTCAGCCAGGCGTGCCGTTCGACCTGCTCGATGACCTCGGCGTCGAAGCCGGCACCGAGGTGGAACAAGAACCGGCGGCCGTTTCCGCAGCCGAGCCCGACCCGGTGGAGCGAGCGGCGCCGCAAGTTCTCGACGAGCTGCTCGGTGGCCGAACCCATCGAATTCGCCACCCCGATGGTCCGGGCGAACACGTTGGTCGACCCCCCGGGCAGCGGCGCCAACGCGGTGTCGGTGCCGGCCAGCCCGTTGGCCGCCTCGTTCAGCGTCCCGTCCCCGGCGGCGACGACGACGGCGTCGAAGCCCTCCCGGGCGGCGTTGCGAGCCAATCGGGTGGCGTGACCGCGGCGGATCGTCTCGGCCACCTCGAGGCGGTGCTTCTCACCCAGGGCGTGTTGGACCTGCAGCCGCCGCCGGGGCGTCATCGACGCCGCGGTCGGGTTCACGATCAGCAAGAGCCGCACGGCCGGGCAGAATACGGCGGTACGGTCCGTCGGTGCCCTCGCCGCTCGCCGCGATCAGCGCCGAGGTCGTCTCGTGCCGGGCCTGTCCCCGCCTCGTCGCCTGGCGCGAGACCGTGGCGCGGACGAAACGGGCGTCGTTTCGCGACGAGACGTACTGGGGCCGTCCCGTCCCCGGGTTCGGAGACCCCGACGCGTCGATCCTGCTGGTCGGGTTGGCACCCGCCGCGCACGGCGGGAACCGCACCGGGCGGGTCTTCACCGGCGACCGGTCCGGCGACTGGCTCTTCGGCGCCCTCTACCGGGCCGGGCTCGCCAACCAGCCCACGTCGGTGCGGGCCGACGACGGCTTGACCCTCCACGACGCGTACGTGACCGCCGCAGTCCGCTGCGCGCCACCCGACAACGCGCCCACCCCCGAGGAACGGGACCGCTGCCTCCCGTATCTCATCCGGGAGCTCGCCCTCCTCACCCGGGTCCAGGTCATCGTGGTGCTCGGCGGCTTCGCGTACGCCGCGTTGTGGCGGACGCTCGGCGCCGCCGCGGTCGAGCTGCCCCGACCCCGTCCCCGGTTCGCTCACGGCCTCGAGGTCACGACACCCCGGGCCACGATCCTCGGCTGTTTTCACCCGAGCCAGCAGAACACGTTCACCGGTCGGCTCACCGAGGCAATGCTCGACGACGTCATGGCCCGCGCCCGGGCGCTGGCCGCGCCGCCGGGCAGGGTCAGCTCAGGGCCAGGATCTCGCCCGCCGCGTACACGAGGGCGATGAGGCCGAGGATGACGCCCACCATGACTCGCAGCGTCCGATCCGAGGACCGGATGGTGAGGTGGGCCCCGAGACGCGCGCCGGGGATCACGCCGACGCAGAGCGGAAGCGCGAAGAGCCAGTCGATGTGGCCGAGCGCGGCGTGGGTGATCATCCCTGGGACCGCCAGCACGCCGACGCAGGCCAGCGACGTCGCCAGCGCCTCCTTGATCGAGAGGCGCACCCATGAGGTGAACAACGGCACCATGAGCACCCCGCCGCCGATGCCGAGGAGGCCGCTGAGCCCACCGGCCCCGACCCCGATCACCACCAGCCGCCATTTGTCGTCGCGTCGTCGCCCCGAGCTCGGGTGCGCGAGCCCCGGCCCGGCGTCGGTGATGCCCTCCATGGCGACGACCGACTCCGGCTCGGGGGTCTCGACCGGGCGGCTGAGCCGGTAGGCGCTGAACCCGACCATCGCCGCGGTGAGGATCATGAGCGGATGCCCGTTGCCGGGCACCGCCGTGGTCAGCAGCGCGCCACCCACCGCGGCGGCCACGCCCGCCGACGACGTCCACAGCACCACCCGCCAGTGGATGAGCTCCTCACGCCGGTAGCGGAACGCGCCGCTCAGCGCCGACGGGATGATCGACGGGAGCGTCGAGCCCACCGCGGCGAGCGGTGACGCGCCCAGCACCCGGATCGCCGGTGTGGACACGACCGCCCCACCGATGCCGAACATGCCCGACAGGACGCCGGTGCCGACACCAACGACGGCGCTCAACACAATTCGCCAGAGATCGGACATCCCCGCGGAGGCTACCCTTCGCTTCGTGGCCAGCGACGTGTCGTTACGCGGCGTCTACGTCCCGCTCATCACCCCGTTCGCGCCCGACGGCAGCGTCGCGCTCGACGCGCTCGACGCGCTCGCGCACACCTACCTCGACGCCGGCGTGGCCGGTCTGGTGCCGCTCGGCACCACCGGCGAGACCCCCCTCCTCGACCACGACGAGCAGGCCGCCGTCGTCGACGTATGCGCCCGCGTCTGTCGCGAGCAGCACACGCCGATGATCGTCGGGACCGGCACCAACAACACCCGCTCGACCATCGCCGCCACCCAGGCGCTCGCCGCGATCCCCGAGACCACCGCGGCGTTGTGCGTCGTTCCGTATTACCTGCGGCCCGGCCAGGCCGGGATCGTCGCCCACTTCGAGGCGATCGCCGCCGCGAGCCCGGTACCGGTCGTCGTCTACAACATTCCCGGCCGCACCGGCCGGCTCCTCGAGCCCGACGGGCTCCTCCGCCTGGCCAACACGCCGAACATTGTCGGCGTCAAACAGGCGGTCGGCGCCGTCGACGACGGCTCGCTCCGGCTGCTCGCCGAGGCCCCCCCAGGATTCGCGGTGCTCGGCGGTGACGACCAATTCATGTTCCCGCTGGTCCTGCTCGGCGCGGCGGGAGCCATCTCCGCCGCGGCGCACGTGTGCACCCGACGCTTCGTGGAGATGACCGAGTGCGGATTGGCCGGGAAGGTCGACGAGGGTCGAGCCCACCACGAAGCACTCCTCGCGGTGTCGCGGGCCTGTTTCGCCGAGCCCAACCCGGCAGTGTTCAAGGGCGTCCTCCACGCCCAGGGTCTCATCCCCACCCCCGACGTCCGGTTGCCGCTCACCAACGCCTCCCCGGCGGCGGTGCGCCAAGCCCTCGACGCCGTCGACGCCGCCGGCGGCTGAGCCGCCCCCCTCCCCCCGGTTGGGGTGACGACGGTCACGTTGTCGGCCCCGCCACGCGCACGTAGGGTGACCGAAAACGGAACGCAGCCGTTCCGAAACTGTGGTGACGGGT
>Ga0066793_10000612_pt1 | contig 14509 bp, 13 predicted proteins | sample PersoiDNA2013189_FD_83876 | JGI IMG/M metagenome (GOLD analysis project Ga0066793, IMG submission 83876) | Permafrost soil microbial communities from the Arctic, to analyse light accelerated degradation of dissolved organic matter (DOM) -... | ecosystem: Environmental > Terrestrial > Soil >... | reverse complement strand
TTCAGAGGGATTCGCATCTTCGGGCAAAAGTGTCCACGTTGGATGCGAATCGGTGTCCAGCTTCCCTGCGAATCGGTGTCCAGTCTGGTGCGAATCAGTGTCCAACTTCGATGCGAACGCACAAGGGATTCGAACCCACGGAAGACATTACTGCCCTCAACGGTTTTCAAGACTGTTGACGTTCGTACCATACTCTACCATCTAGCGCCGTCCGGTACTGTTACGTGCTGGCATTGTCCGCTCTTGCCAGCTTCTCGTACCATCGCATACCGTCTTGTACCACTCAGTATGGTGGCAAAATGGTGTCATTTTCAGTCTTGTTGCCACCTGATTATTGGGCAGGCCATGCCAGTCTAAAATATATACTCGCCCTTTTCGAACTGCTCGCCTACGGCGGTCATGCTCGAGCACATCTCGCCCAGGATATCCGGCGGGGCGACGCGCGCATCCAAGTTCTCTTTGTTAAGCGGGGCTATTTCATCGATTTGGAGGTCCCCAACCGCCTGCTTCACCTTTTCCAACTGCTCCGCCATCAAACCCAACTTGAGGACCCGCTTGATATAGGAGGGATATCAGTCACTCCTGTATTCTGAAAACAGTGAAAGGGCATTGTCCCGCTCGATCTCCTTCAGCACCTGGTCATCGAAACCGTCGTAGCTGCGGAGGCCCTCGATCGTCGCCATGGTCGCCAATTCGGGAGCGAACGGGAAGTCGCTCCCAAAGAGTATCTGCGAGGGCTCTACCAGCTCCTGGAGCGAGCGGAGTGCGTATGGGGAAGCAGACAGGGCCGTGTCGTAGTACAAACGTCCGAGGTAGGTGACTACGCCTTGTGGGACCTTGTCCTGGAGACCCGGCAGGAATTGTCCAAGTGTGAGCCGTAGGACCAGGTACGGGATGGTGCCTCCCGCGTGGGCGAGGATGAATCGAATGTCTGGACACCTCTCAAGTGTTCCGCTGAACAGGAGGTCGCTTACCGTGCGCGTGGTATCGATCACGAACTCCACCATGAAGGCCGGTGCGCTGAGACCCAGCGAGTCGCTGCCAGGTGGCACGTCAGGGTGCACGAAGACAACACACTTCCTCCGACTAAGTTCATCGAAAAGTCCAGCAAACTGCGGGTTGCCGAGGTAAGCACCCCCGTAGTTCGTGAGCAGGCACGCGCCCTGTAGGCCCAACACGTCCAGCGCATAAGCCAGTTCAGTCAGTGATGCATCGATATCGGGAAGAGGAAGTGCGGCGAAAGCCCCGAAACGCCCCGGATTATCCCTGATGAGTTGGGCCGAATACTCATTGCAGAGCCTCGCGAGGTCCCGGGCGGCGCCTGGATCACCGAAATAGAGACCCGGGCTGGATATGGAGACTATCGCCTTCTCAATGCCGTGTCTATCCATCAAAGCAAGCGAGACATCGGGGCTCCATTCAGGGAAATCGCGGCCTCCACCCGCCGTGATCCCTGCCGCTGCCACGGCAGACAGATAATCAGGCGGCAGGATATGGTGATGCATGTCTATCCTGCGTTGCATGTCATCCTTGATCTTTCTAGTCTTGTGCTTCCGGGACCAGTCCTGGCCTTGTGCCATCTGCTTTGCAAACTTTCGCAGTCTTTCCTCACTTCAAATAACACCGCCCATCTCGTCAAAGACGTCGGGCAGGAACGAGGCCAGGTTGTTGTATTCGATAAGGCTGTGCAGGCAATTGTTCCGTGCGAGGTCGATTATCTTATAGGGCAGGGGCCGTTTCACCCTCTTGGGAAGTCCATCCTTCATCGTGTATCCAAGCCAGTAGCGGCTGCGGTACTCGATTCCGCCATCGACCTCGCGCACGGCGTGGAAGAACACGTTGAAAGGCATCTTCAGCATGTCCAGAGTGACGTTTGCACAGTACGCCCTCGATATCCCCGGTTCCCTGAACAAGCTCATGTCCAGGCCGAAGTTCTGGGGCGAGAAGAACTCGATGATTACCTTCTGGGCGCTCGCTAAGTTGAATCCCTCGACCGGGTAATGGGTACTGCCATAGTTCCTCACACGCAACGGGATCCCTGAGCTGTCGAGATGCCGGGCGGGGTCCTTTGCACTGATGTCGATATGCGCGACAGGGCACCATAGCGCGTATCGCAAGCCTTCAAGAGGATGCCAGTTGAACCAACAGTCGAGCATTTCCGGTTTGACGGCTGGCATCTTCACCAGGGTGGCTGCGAAGCCGCTGCCGTCTTCCAGCACGGAATAGCCTGTCTCGTCCTCCAGGTATCCTGGTCTAAGCAGGTCGTTCCTGTTTCGTATGGTGGTGACAATCGTGGGGTCAAGGGGCCCGCTGTTTACCTTTTCCAGATCCTCCGCGGGCACCTCGGCGAGTTCCTTGCAGAAGTACTTGGCGTATGGTTTCTCCTTTTCGAATTCGGTAAGTTCCCGGCGCGGCATTCGTCGTATGTCCTCCATTGTCACAGGTGAAGGGAATACTTTGCCCATCCTGACGAATACACTGCTGAGTTTCATGGCTTCGCTCCAGCGTCAGCTTTTACACGGCCGAAGTACTTCTACGTTTGTCGCCAGATGCTTCTGGTTGGCTATACAGAACGAGATCGTTCACTACGCGGAGAATCTGATCTGCCGTGTAGCTGTGGTCCATGCTCATTAAGAGCCATGCCGATTCGAGGAAACCGACTAATAGGTAAGCCGCTACTTCTATGTCTGTAATGTGGACGAGTCCCGCTTCGGTCGCATTCTTCAGGTCTCGCTTTACTGTCTCGACTATGGATCGGTAGATCTCACGTTTCTTGGCTTCCAGCCCGGGCTCGTCCTCTTCAATACTCTTGAGGACATTCATCATGTCGATGAACTGCGGATAGCTGTTGAGGACGGCCTCGCCTCGCTTGCGTATCCTTTCTAACGGATTCTTCTCGCCCTTTATCTCTTCCCAGACACCTGAGAACATCTCCTGAAAAACGCGGTCGACGCATTCGGTGAACAAGACCATCTTGCTGGGGAAGTAGATGTAGAAAGTGCTGTGTCCTACGCCCGCTGCCTTGGCTATCTCTGTCACGTTTGTCTGGTGATAGCCCTTGTGTGCGAATATCTCAACTGCCTTGTCCATTATCTGCTGGCGGCGGTCGGTCTTTCGCGCCTCCATGGCTTCGCCCTGTACGCCCAGTGCCTCGCTCCCTCCAGCCCCCAGCATCTCTCTTATGTAGTGGATGGGGTAGCCATCCGCCTTCAGGTCCTTGATCTTCTCGAGCTCCTGGACGTGTTTTACATCGTAGTAAGCCATGGTCTTTCCCGTCTTCCTGGGAGGAGAAAGGAGGCCTTGCCTGGCGTAGTAGTGAATCGTGCTCCTGCCGATGCCGGTGATCTTCTCCAGGTCTTTTATCCTCAGCGGCCTGTCGTCTTCCACTTCGCAATTACCTCCCATGGTTACCAACTATGTAGTAACTATATACAAAGTTTCTCTAAAAATGTCAAGTAATTCTCTTGATTTTCAGGCAACATGAGCCTACATTTTCTTGTGGAGTAGGAATGACTAGTCATTCCTACAGAGGTCTATAAGTGAGAGTGACAAGTTGGTGACCGAAAGGAGTCTGATATGGGAGCAGGCGATTTTGCGGTGATAGGGACCGGCGAGGTCCCGACCGGCAACTACCCGGATCGCTCAGAATTCGAGATCGCCTACGAGGTGAGCCGTATGGCGATCAGGGACGCCGGTATAGACAAGAACGAGATCGGCGCCGTGCTCACGGCCGGCCACATCATGAGCAATCCCGACAACGACTACAACACCGAGATGTTCTTCGGGCGCCTGCCAGAGGCGATCGGCGCGAACGGCTGCAAGGTGGTGGCCACAACCATCTCCGGTGGAGCCTCGAGCTTCTCCATCAGGAAGACAGCCGAGGGGATACTCGAGTCCGGTGAGACCGATACCGTCCTCGTCGTGCATGCCCAGCGGTTCAGCCAGTTCTCCGCGAACGAGCAGGCCAAGTACTTTTCCATCGCCGGCTCCGACGTCGAGTGGGAGGTCCCATACGGCATGACCTACAACTCGCTCGCCGCAATCGTCACCCAGGGCTACATGGCCTACATGGGCGCGACGATCGAGCAGGTCGCCGCCGTGTGCGTCGCATGCCGGAAGTGGGCGATGCTCCAGCCGAACGCCATGTACAACAACAAGGAGATAACTGTCGAGAAAGTCGTGAACGCAAGGGTGGTGTCCTGGCCCCTGACGACGCTGATGTGCAACGTGCTGGGGGACGGGGGCAGCGCCTACATCATGACAACCGCGGAGAAAGCCCGGAAGGTCTGTGACAAGCCGGTCTACGTACTGGGTGAAGCCTCTGAGTACTCGCACAGGACGATAACCCGCTCCAAGCAGAAGGACCCGGGCAAGATGGGAGAGGACCTGGCGGTCACCGCCAGGCTCGCCTATGACCGTTCGAACCTCGGACCGGAGGATATGGACATCTTCGAGATCTACGGCTCTTACCCGGTCATCTCACTGATAGTCATGGACGCTCTCGATATCCCCGACGAACGCACCTCGGGAGAGCTGGTGCTCGCCGGCGAGACGAGCCCCGGCGGTAAGTACCCGGTATCGACGAACGGAGAGGCGCTCTCGTTCGGACACACCGGCACCGGGGTGGGCTTCAGCACCTTCGTGGAGTCAGTCCGTCAGCTGCAGGGAAGGGCGGGCGCGGCACAGGTGGAGGGCGCGAAGTTCCTGGTGGAAAACTGCGGCGGTGGCGCGTTCATGGACTGCCACTTCACCTTGATGGGCAGCGAGGTCCCACAGTAAGTCACTGCGACTCAGACCAAGGAGGAATCATGGCCGGTGAAAAGATAGACATAGAAGCCATCAAAGCGATGCTAAACCTCACTGACGAGGACCTGGTAAAGCCGCTGCCGATCCCCACCAAGTGGTCGCAGCCGTTCTGGGACGCGTCGAAGCAGCACAAGCTGGTTCTCAAGAAGTGCTCCAAGTGCGGCTTCATCGATCACCCCCCCTACCTGTACTGCACCAACTGCCAGGAAGACGAGCACGAGTGGGTCGAGGCCTCGGGAAGAGCGACTCTTGCCGCGTATGCGATAAACACTTTTGGGGTGCCATTCCCGTTCTGGGTCGACCTGCCCTACGTGGTGGCGATGATAGACCTCCCTGAAGGCCCTCGCATGATATCCAACATCGTCGAGTGCGACCAGGAGAAGCTGGAGAACGGTATGGAGCTGGAGGTCGTGTTCGATGACGTCAACGACGACATAACGCTGCCCAAGTGGCGGCCGGTAGACGAGTCCAAGAGGGGGTAGAGTGATGGCGGACGAACAGGCCGGTTTCCAGAAAGACAAGTTCTTCAAGATTGACCCCGAACCACACCTCATCGGCGAGATGGAGACGATAGACCACTTCCCCGGGGTGCAGATGTGGTGGCGGGCGATAGACAACATCCGCATGCCCCTGATGCTCGGCGCCAAGCCCGAGCTCTTTGAAGGCATGGAGCCCCGAGAGTTCACCAAGCAGGAGGACCCGGATGCCCTGCTCGAGTACATGGACAAGTACGGGGTCGACATCGCCTGCTGCTTGCCCGAGGCGATGATGGACACCACCGGGTACACGAGCCGCTGGATGAGCAACGGGCAGATGGCGAAGGTGGTGGATGAGCACCCCGACCGCTTCATGTACCAGCCCAACGTCTCTCCCATCAAGCACAAGGGAGTGAAGAACACCATCTGGGAGCTCGAGTACTGGGTCAAGGAGCGGGGGGCGAAGATCTTCAAGTTCTATCCCCCCGAGGACACCTACATGAACGACCCCGACCTCTGGCCCTTCTACAAGAAGGCCGAGGAGCTCGGCATAGTCCTCGACATCCACACGGGCTTCTGCTGGGTGCCGCCGGGAAAGAGCAAGTACGCCCTTCCCATCCAGCTGGACGACGTCGCAAGAGACTTCCCCGACCTGAAGGTCGTGGCCTTCCACATGGGCTACCCGTACTGCGACGACCTGAACATGGTCGCGATGGGCCACCCCAACGTCTACCCTTGCCTTAGTCTGCTCATCCCCTGGTCCATCAGCGCGCCACGCAAGTTCGCCAGGATACTCGGCGAGGCAATGCGCTTCGTGGGTTCTCATCGCATCATCTGGGGAACTGACTACGCTGGCTTCGGAATCCAGATAAGAGCAGCGGTACAGGGCTTCCGTGAGTTCCAGTTCCCCGAAGACATGCAGGAGGGGTATGGCTATCCCGCGTTGACCGACGACGACCGCGCGAACATCTTCGGGCTCAACCTCGCCAGACTTCTCGATATCGAGCCACGCAAGAGGATTTAGGAGGAAAAGAGATGGCCCAGACAACCTCGAAGACCAAGGCCAAGGTCGATCCGAAGAAGGAGTTCAAGAATCTCCTGTCCCCGATCCAGATAAAGGACGTGGAGATAAAGAACCGAATTGCGATGGCACCGATGAACACCGTTATGTCGCTCGACAACCACGGATATGTCAACGAGCAGATAATGGCGTACTACGCGGCGCGGGCGAAGGGCGGTTGCGGGCTCATCGTGACGGAGTGCGTGCTGGGTACCCAGCTCGCCGCGAAGTTCCCGTTCACCTCCAACCTGCATTGCTATGACGCCTCGTTCGCCCCGGGCCTGGCCGAACTGGCCGAGACGATCCACGCGTTCGGCGCCCGGACGTTCGTCCAGATGTCCATCGGCTTCGGCAGGCAAGGGCATGCTCACGACAGCTCGCACCCGCCCGCCCCGTCGGCCATCCCTTATGAGGTCATACCCGAGCACATGGCAGGCCGCGGCTTCGACAGGCTGCTCGAGAAGAACCCCCACCTCGCCGAAGGAGCGCTCGGGCACCTCCCTTACGAGATGAGCATCGACGAGATACGGGCCCAGGAGGACGAGTTCGCCGAGTCCTGCATATACGCACTCATGGCGCAGTTCGACGGGATCGAGCTGCACGCGCCTCACGGGTACCTCGAGCACCAGTTCCTGTCACCGCGTTCCAACAAGCGCACCGACCTTTATGGCGGTAGCCTCGAGAACAGGATGCGCTTCCTGGTCGAGGTCTACATGAAGGTGCGGGAGGCCGTCGGGCACGACAAGGTGCTGGGCATGCGGCTCTCCGCCGACGAGCACATGCCTGGCGGCAACACCCACGAGGAGATGGTCGAGGTCGCTCGGAGGATGGCCATGCTCGGTGTCGATTACATCAGCCTCTCCGACGGCTCTTACGAGGCGCTAGACTACTTCTTCCCGAAAGAAGACGGCACGATGCTCGCGGAAGCCGCCAACTTCAAGAAGGCTGTTGCCGTTCCGGTGATGGTGCCGTCCGTACACGATCCGTTAAAGGCAGAGAAGGCCATCGCGAGCGGCAAGACCGACATAGTCCTCTACGGGCGGCAGATGTTCGCCGACCCCGAATATGGCAACAAGGTAATGGAGGGGCGCCCTGGGGACATACGCCGTTGCAAGAGGTGTAACGAGTGCCTGATGCGGGCTCAGATGGGTTTCCCCGTCCGCTGCATAGTCAATCCTGAAGTGGGACACGAGAGGTACCTGCCGCAATACCAGCGGCCGCCCGTTAAGGCGCAGTCGGTCTACAAGATGAGGATTCCCGCGAAGATACCGAAGCACCTCAGGCATTTCTGACGCGGCGTCGAGCGGGGTTTTGAAAGGAGGCATGGATGACTGAATACGAGTGCGTGCTGTATGAGGTTGAGGACGCTGTCGCGAAGATAACCATGAACCGGCCGGACCAGCGAAATGCAATCAACAGGCAGCTGGCCGATGAGCTACTCGATGCCTTCAACAGGGTCAACGCGGAGCCCGGAGTGAAGGTCGTGGTGCTCTCAGGGGCAGGCAAGTCTTTCTGCGCGGGTGGTGACCTCTCGGTGCTGCCCACGTTCGATCACTACTCCGTGATCGACTGGATGGGAAGGACCGGGCTGGGCATCATAAGGGCGATTACCGAGAACGACAAGGTTATCGTCGCCAAGATCAAGGGGCACTGCATAGCGGGCGGTCTTGAACTGGCCCTTGCCTGTGACCTTGCCTACGCAAGCGAACGAACGAAGTTCGGTGTGACCGAGGTATCGATGGGGATCATCCCCGGCTGGGGCGGGACCATACGGCTGGCGCGCTCCCTTCCTATCCAGAGAGGGAAAGAGATAGTCCTCTCCGGCAAGCGGGACTACACCGCGGACCAAGTGTACGAGATGGGCCTGTTGACCAGGGTTTTCAAGGACGAGGAGTTCGACGTGAAGGTCGACGAGATGGTCGCCCTGCTGGCCGCGAACCCCGCTGATTCGATGCGGATCGCCAAGCTGGTGATGAACAGCTCGTTCAACGGATTGTCCATGGACGACGCCGCCGCACTCGAGAGGATGTCGATGTCCTGGCTCTTCCACAACGATCAGGTAACGGCCATTCGCGAGGCGGCGATACAGGCTGTCGAAGCCGCAAAGAAGGAGCAAGGAGGCTCGTAGATGGATTTCAGCTTCACGGAAGAACAGGAACTCCTGAGGGCGACAGTCCGCGAGTTCTGCGAGAAGGAAATAACGAGTGAGAAGATCCGCGCGTGGGAGGAAACCCTCGACTTCATGCCCGACGAGGTATGGAGGAAGGCCGCGGACATTGGGTTGTTCTCGGCCAGTCTACCCGACGAGTACGGGGGCGAAGGCGCCGACATGGTGACCGCAATGGTGGCCTTCGAAGAGATATCGAAGGCCTCTACCGCGGTGGCACTGGGGGCCGGTGCCACCATCGGCTTCGGGACACGGCCGATCCTCGAACTCGGGACCGAGGAGCAGAAGCAGGAGTTCCTCCCCCGGATAGGACAAGGCAAGCTCAAGTTCTCCCTTGCCCTGACCGAGCCCGCCGGAGGCACAGATATCCTGGGGGCTATTTCCACGTATGCGGATTCCGACGGTGACGATTTCATCATCAGCGGCCAGAAGATATACATCACCGGCGCCCACGTGGCCGACTACCTTACCACGGTAGCGATCACCGACCGAGAGAATCCAAAGCGCGCCCGTGCGCTCTCCATCATCCTGGTCCCCGCCGATACCCCGGGGGTGGACATCCGCATCATCCCGAAGGTCAGCACCCACTGCTGCGGCTCCTGCGAGGTGTTCTATGACAACGTGCGGGTTCCGAAGAAGAATCTGCTCGGGACGCTTAACAACGGTTGGTACGACGTGCTGGGGACACTGAACCCCGAGCGCATCGGGGTCGCCATGATATCGGTGGGGCTGGCCGAGAAAGTCTTCGAGGAATGCCTCGCCTACGCGAAGCAGCGCGAGGCGTTCGGCAAGCCCATCGGACAGTTCCAGATAATCCAGCACTACCTGGCGGACATTGCTGTAGGCGTCGAGAACGCCCGTAACCTCGTGTACAAATGCGCCTGGATGGCGGACAACGGGGTCCCGTACCACGTGGAAGCGTCAATGGCCGGCCTCTACGCCTCGCAGATGGCGCTCGACGCCGCTACTGTAGGGATGGAAATATTCGGCGGTTACGGGGTCACCATGGAGGCGGACATACAACGTTACTGGCGCGACTCCCAGCAGATGGTCTTCAGCCCCATTTCAAACGAGATGAGCAAGAACTTCATCGCGCAGTGCTACGGCCTGCCGAAGTCTTTCTAAGAGCTACGAACCGGAGGCACCGTTATGAGCAGCGTATTGGGTGACATCCCCAGGAAACATGCCCGCCTCGATCCTGACAAGGAATGCGTGGTGTGCGGGGATGTGAGGCTGACGTGGAAGCAGTTCAACGAGCGGATAAACCGGCTTGCCAACGCTCTCGCCGGTCTTGGTGTGGAGAAGGGCACCAAGGTAGCCATTCTGGCCCTGAATTGCCACAGGTACTTGGAGGCCTACTACGCCACGTCGAAGCTCGGCGCAGTAGCTGTGCCCCTCAACTTCCGCCTTTCCGCCGAGGAACTCACCTACGTGATCAACCACTCCGACGCGGAGTTCCTGATGGTCGATGCCGCCTACATCGGCGTTGCAAAGGCGATGCTCCCCGATCTCGAGAACATCAAGCAGCAGATATCGCTGGAGGGGAAGGAAGAAGGCTGGCTCGACTACGAGGAGATGCTCGCATCGGCCGAGGACACGGAGCCCGACGCGGAGGTGGACGAAGATGACCTCTGCCAGCTTCAGTACACGGGCGGGACGACGGGACTGCCCAAGGGTGTCATGCTCACGCACCGCAATTACATCACCTCGGCTCTCGGCATGCTGCTTTCCAGCCTGGACAGCGAATCAACGCTCCAGGTGCTGCCTATCTTCCACACCGCCTGGTGGCCGACGCTCATCCATCATTACGCCGGCCGCCGGGCCGTCATCGCCAAACAGTTCGACTTCAACGAGATACTCGCGACGGCTGCAAGGGAGAAGGTCACTCACATAAACATGGTCCCCATCCTCTTCTCCTGGATACTCGACTTCCCGGATCTCGACAAGTACAACCTATCGAACATCAAGATCTTCACCTACGCCGGGGCACCCATGCCGGCGGATCTGATGCGGCGGTGTATCGAAAAGTTCGGACCGATCTTCCAGCAAGGCTACGGCCTCACGGAAGCCGCCCCCCTTGCCACGATCCTGCTCGAGGAGGACCAGAGCTGCCTCGACGGTCCACCAGAGATAACAAGGCGGATAGCGTCCGCGGGACGGGAGTCGATGGTCACCGAGGTCAGGCTCGTCGACGAGGAAGACAATGAGGTCCCACTGGGCGAGGTGGGCGAGATCGTGGTCCGGGGCAAGAACGTCATGAAGGGATACTGGAAGGACCCGGATCTGACGTCGAAGGCCTTGCGAGGTGGCTGGCTGCATACCGGCGACCTCGCCACCCGGGACGAGTACGGCTTCATCTATATCGTCGACCGGAAGAACGACATGATAATCACCGGCGGCGAGAACGTGTACCCGTACGAGGTCGAGAAAGTGCTGTTCGAACATCCGGCGATATTGGAAGCCGCCGTGGTGGGTGTGCAGGACAAGACCTGGGGTGAAGCGGTCACCGCGGTGGTGGCGCTCAAGGACGGCGAACATGTCACGGAAGATGAGCTGATCCAGTTCGTCAAGGACCGAACCGCCGGTTACAAGACACCCAAGAAGGTTGTCATCGTCGACAGCATCCCGAAGACGGCGGTCGGAAAGATCCTCAGGCGCGAGGTTCGTGAGAGCCTTGAGAGCGAGAAAGAGCCACGGCCTTGAGACTCACGAACAAGACTGCGGTGGTCACTGGTGGAGTGCGGCGAGCGGCATCACCGTGCGCGCGGCGGTTATGGTGCAGAGCCTTACGCCGGGCCGCAAGATAATGGTCGAGCGCGCCATGTACTGGAACTCGCGCGGGGCGGGCACCGACACTATCGGCGTTTACTCAGACTGATCTACGAGGTTGGTAGGGGGAATCATCCGCCGCTTCTGCGGCACTCGTCGAACGCCTTCGGCTGACGAAATCTGACTGGGTAGCCTCTTGCCCACCGGAGTTGAGGCGGAGGGAGTGGGTTTCTCACCCGCCCCACGCGGCGATGGCAAAGAAGGTATGCACAAGGCGCCAGTCTTGCTTGCCGCGCATGATTTCTACCTTGAAGAGAAGGTCGAGCCCGACTGCCTTGCATTCTGCGCCGCGGTGACCCGCCGAGTCTTCATCAGCCTGACTCCCTCCTTCAATGGGCTCCGCTCATTGGCGGAGGGAGTGGGATTCGAACCCACGAGGCGGGTCACCCCGCCTAACGGTTTTCAAGACCGTTGATGTTCGTACCGTCCAGTGTTACAGAGTTCAGTTTGGTGCCGTCCTGTACTGGCATTCGGATTCCTTCGTCCCATCCGGTGCCATCTCGTGCCACTGTATATCACCGAGTACGTTAGCAAATTGTTAGCAGGCACCCCTAATCTTCGCAATAAGACCTGCGTTGTCTCCATTGAATAATCTGAAAGTAGTTCCTATTCAAATTCAGATAGGACTGCTTGGAAACCAAGCCAAACGCCATCGCGTGGTAGACTCTCTGATTGTAAAGACCACATATGTCCAGCGTCAACCATTCCTGAGTTCCCTCAAAAGTGATTGTCGCTGATCACACATACTTTTCTAGCTCTATCTCCAGGTATATGCTTGAGAAACTGACGGCAAGTTGACCTCCATACACACAGACTTTGATCGAGGAGGAAGCTGGCGGGATATTGGATCTTTATTGTCACCGCGAAGTGTGCTGAAATGGGTAATATTATTAACGTAATACGTTAATATATCCTTGACAAGGAACGCCGATGGAGATACTGTTCAAGAGTAACAAGCTTGAAAAGCAGTTGAACTCTCAACGTGATTGCCAAAAGACATGGGGCGCAAACAATGGCAAAAAAATCCAGCAGAGAATGGCTGAGCTTTCAGCTGCCGAGACGCTATCTGTCATGTTCTCACTACCCTGCAATTGCCATGAACTCAAACAGAATCGTGCGGGTCAATTCACTGTTGATGCTAAATACCCTTACCGTCTCATATTTGAGCCTGCACACGATCCCATCCCAAGAAAGGAGGATGGGGGAATAGACCCGTCCAGAATAACAAGAATCAGGATTATCGAGGTTGTAGATTATCATGGCGACTGAGCAAACATCAAACCAATACAAACCAGATTATGCTATAGCTCCTGGAGAGTCGCTAAAGGACCTCCTGGATTCAAGCAGCATGTCTCAAGCAGAACTTGCCAAACGTACTGGGCGCCATGTAAAGACCATCAATGAGATCGTTAAAGGCAAAGCGCCAATTACGCCTGATACCGCGATTCAGTTTGAAAGGGTATTCGGTGTACCGGCACATTTCTGGAACAACGTTGAGAGAAATTATCAAGAGACTTTAGCGCAACTTGAGGAACAGGCACGACTGGAAACGTACCTAGATTGGCTGGCCAACATACCCTGCCGCGCCCTTATGAATCTAGGCCTTATACCCAAAACCAGCGACAAAAAGATAATGCTTGAGTCTGTACTGCAGTTCTTTGGGGTCGTTAGCCCTGATATTTGGGAGATATATTGGAAAGAGCATTGCTCAATAACAGCTTTTCGTTCCTCGAAAGCGTTTGAGGCCGATTACGGAGCTCTTACGGCATGGCTTCGAATAGGGGAGATTAAGGCTGAAACCATTGACTGTAAGCCTTATAACCGGAAACGGTTCCTTGTATCACTTAAACAAATCCGTGGTTTTACGGCTACCACACCAAACATTTTCCTACCGAAGATCCACAAGTTGTGTGCTGCCTCGGGTGTTGCGCTTGTGTTTTTCCGCGAGCTACCCAAAACGAGAGTCAGTGGTGCGACTCGATGGCTTTCCCCCGGAAAGGCCCTCGTCCAAATGAGTCTACGGTACAAATCAGATGACCACTTATGGTTTACCTTCTTCCATGAAGCTGCGCATATTCTTTTCCACGGAAAACGTGATTGTTTTGTCGATTTTCCCGAAAACCAGGACTCAAGCGTTGATCATAGAGAAGAAGAGGCAAATGAGTTTTCATCGAACTTCCTTATTCCCAAGCGTGAACTTGCCGCTTTTGTGGCAAGCGGGAAGTTCAACATGGATTCTGTTATTGAATTCTCGGAAAAGGTAGGGGTTTCTCCAGGAATCGTTGTTGGCAGGCTCCAACACGATGGACACGTATCTTATCAATCCATGCTAAATAGCATGAAAATCCATTTCTCCTGGGGAAGTTAGCTTTCTGTGAATCCACAGTTCTGTTAGTTGCTTGCGATTAACCAATTCCCACATTGACGGAAATCTGGCCAAAGGGCATCTTGGCAAAACCCTAATAGAGGGGAGAGTGCCACACCAAGCATTGCAAGCTCTGTGTCAGTGAATATTGCACGTTTGATGAAAATGGATGAAGTTACCAGCAAGTGAGGAAGTTCAGAAAACCGCTAGATCACGCTATACCTTGAAGGTTCGTAGCACTTAATGAAACTAGGTTAAATAGTGCTGGACTAGACTCATAATCCGCGCGTCATACGATTTTAATGCGCTCGATAAGATGGATTATCGAGCTCAAGCATCCCTAGTCTTGTCATCGAATCTCCCTGGCCATGCAGCAGTCTTGAGAATAGGTGAATGCCGCGAGGTGTTCCGTTGGCACAATCTTCGCATATGCTTGTATTGCCTCGCCTTAACCTCACCTGTCCTTGGAACTGAACCGCCGTTAATAGATGAGTCACTGGCGCCGATTACGCCTCCTTGATTTCTGGCTTTCCGCGTGTGATCTATTTCGAGCTATGTTCGAGTAACTATTCCGCCACATTGATTTCAATGAAAACACACGATAGCCAACGGATAGCTTGAAATAGCCATATTCCGGACGTTTCGAAATCCATGTGAACTAATGAATACCTATACCGATTGGCCTTTTAATCCGGGTGTCATAGGTTCGATCCCTATACGGCCCACCAACCCTTTCGGCTTTCTAAGGCCATATTAAGCAATCCAAGGAATAAGCAGCGACTTGGGTGATTCGCGGATTTCGAGCT
>Ga0066793_10000611_pt1 | contig 14512 bp, 13 predicted proteins | sample PersoiDNA2013189_FD_83876 | JGI IMG/M metagenome (GOLD analysis project Ga0066793, IMG submission 83876) | Permafrost soil microbial communities from the Arctic, to analyse light accelerated degradation of dissolved organic matter (DOM) -... | ecosystem: Environmental > Terrestrial > Soil >... | reverse complement strand
TTCGCGCTGGTCTACCTGGTCGCCGGGCCACCCAAGCTGGGCAGGCGGATCTGGCAGCTGCTCGTCGGCGGTTCCGCCCTGGTCGCCGCGGCCGGCTGGTGGGTCGCGATCGTGCAGCTCACCCCGGCCGCCGACCGAGCCGGTCTCGTTCCCGGTCAGCCGCCCGAGGCCGTTGTAGCCCAGCGCGAGCTGCAGCACGCTGTTGTTGGTCGACCCGCCGATGTAGGGCCGGTCGGCGGCAGGGGTGCGCTGCACGATCGCGACCCACCAGCCGGCCGCGGCGACCAGGGCGGAACCGCCGACGAGCAGCTGCCAGATCCGCCTGCCCAGCTTGGGTGGCCCGGCGACCAGGTAGACCAGCGCGAACGCGGGCAGCACCAGCAACGCCTGGAGCATCTTGGTGAGGAAGCCGAACCCGAGCAGGGCGCCCGCGAGGGCGATCCACCGTGTCCGGCCGGAGTCGATGGCCCGGGTCATCGCGTAGGCGCCTGCGGTCATCAGCAGCACGAGGAGCGCGTCGGGGTTGTTGAACCGGAACATCAGCACGGCAACCGGCGTGATGGCCATGACACCGGCCGCGATGATCCCGGCCGCCGGCCCGGACCAGCGCCGGACCGTGGTGTACAGCAGGCCGACCGTGGCGACGCCCTCCAGCGCCTGCGGTAGCAGCACGCTCCAGGAGTTGAGGCCGAACACCCGCGCGGAGAGTTCCATGACCCACAGCGAGGCCGGCGTCTTGTCGACGGTGATGAAGTTCGAGGAGTCGAACGAGCCGAAGAAGAACGCCTTCCAGCTCTTCGTGCCGGCCTGGACCGCGGCGGAGTAGAAGTCGTTCGCCCAGCCGGTGCGGCTCAGGCCGACCATGTACAGCAGTGCGGTGAGCGCCAGCAGCCCCAGCAGCGCCGGCCTGGCCCAAGGCGGATCCGTGTCCCGGCCCCGCAGTACCCGTGGCATGCCGCGGCCGCGGGCGTGGGCGTGGGCCGCGCTGGGAATCTGGCGCGGGTCGGTGGTGATGGCGCTCATCTGTCCGTTCCTTCTGGTTGCAGGAGGGTGCTCGGGACAGGCCTCAGGTCGGCCGGCACGGAGATGGCCGGCACGGGGTTGGCCGGCACGGGGTTGGCCGGCACAGTGTTGGCCGGCACGGTGTTGGCCGGCACAGTGTTGGCCAGCACAGTGTTGGCCAGCACGGGGGCGGGCTGGCTCGCCGCCGGTGGCGCCTTGTGCCGGAACACCCAGCGCCGGTAGAGGGCGAACCGGACCACGGTGGCCGCGAGATTGGCGACGAGCAGGACCGTCACCTCAGCCGCGCGGGACGGCCGCGCCGAGATCATGTGCAGCGCGGCCAGCGCGGCCGACGTGAGCAGCAGCCCAGTGCCGAAGGCGATGAGCCCGCGGGCCTGATGGCGGGCGGAGTCTGTGCGCCCGCGAATGCCGAAGGTGAACCGGCGGTTGACGGCGGTGTTGCCGATGGCCGTGACGAGCAGGCTGACCGCGTTGGCCAGTTGCGCGGCCATGACGCCGCGCAGCGCGACATAGAGGAGCAGGTAGGCGAGCGTGCTCGCCATGCCGACCACGATGAACCGGATCAGCTGCTGGGGCAGGTCGCCGGCGGGTGCGGGCGCGTCGGCGGGCGAGGCGTCGCGGAGCCTGGGCACCTGGATCGTGCCCCGGGAAAGCTCCCATCCCATCCGTGCGATGCCCCGCAGGTCAGCGAGCGCGGTGGCGAGGATGTCGACGCGCGAGTCGCTGTCGTCGACCCAGTCCACGGGGACTTCGTGGATGCGCAGCCCGGCCCGTTCGGCCAGAATGAGCAGTTCTGTATCGAAAAACCAGCCGGTGTCCCGGGTCAGCGGCAGCAGCAGCCGTGCCTTGTCCGCGCGGATGGCCTTGAAGCCGCATTGCGCGTCGGAGAAGCGTGCGCCGAGTGTGGCGTGCAGCAACACGTTGTAGCAGCGGGAGATGACCTCGCGGCGCGGGCCGCGGATCACCCGAGCGCCGCGGGCCAGCCGGGTGCCGATCGCTACGTCGCTGTGCCCGGAGAGCAGCGGCGCGACCAGCGGCAGCAGGGCATTCAGGTCGGTCGACAGGTCCACGTCCATGTAGGCCAGGACGACCGCGTCGCTCGCCGACCAGAGGGTGCGCAGCGCCCGGCCACGGCCCGGTTCCTCCAGCCGGACCGCATGGACCTCGGTGAACTCCTGCTCCAGCGCGCTCGCCACCGCCCAGGTCCGGTCGGTGCTCCCGTTGTCCGCGATGATGACCCTCGAAGCGAACGGGAAGCTGGCCTTCAGGTAGTCCAGCAGGCGCCGGACGCTCCGGTCGAGGTCACGTTCTTCGTTGCGAACTGGGATCACGATCTCTACCTGCGGAGGGTGATCACCCGCGGGTGTCTGGGCTTCGTGATCAAGGAGGCAGTTCGGCGGTGTCATGCCCCCAATGTGGCCGACCGGGCTGGGGTGAGACTGGTGTCAGTCTCTGGACTGGCTATGAAGGCCAAGAAGCCATAAAGGTGCAGCTCAGAACTAGGGCGTGTGCCACGGGACACGCCCTAGCTGCTAGGACGGCGAGCCCCCGGCAGGGGCAGCCGCCGGGCGGGCGCTGGCCTGCGGGCCGGAGGGAGTCTGCGGGCCGGAGGCGGGCTGCGGGCCGGAGGCAGGCTGTCGGCTGGGGGATCCCAGCCGGGGGAGCGTGATGACAAAGCGCGTCCGCCCGGGCTGGCTGGTCAAGTCCACGCTGCCGCCGTGCGCGGCGGTGACGGCATCCACGATGGCCAGGCCCAGGCCCGTGCTGCCGGCCGCGCGGGACCGGGAGGTGTCCGCCCTGACGAACCGCTCGAACAGGGTGGACTGGAGGTCGGGGGCGATGCCGGGCCCATCGTCGGTCACGCTCAGCTCCACTGCGCCAGGTTTTCCTGGCGCCCGGGTCAGCGCGACGGTGACCGTCGTGCCCTGCGGGGTGTGCTTGGCCGCGTTGCTCATCAGGTTGGCGAGCACCTGATGCAGCCGGTGATCGTCACCCAGCACCATGACCGGCTCGTCGGGAAGCTCGAGCACCCAGCGGTGATCTGAGGCGGCCACCTGCGCGTCGCTGGTGGCGTCGATGGCCAGCCGGGTCAGATCGACCGGTTCCCTGGCCAGCGGCCGGCCCGCGTCGAGCTGGGCGAGCAGCAGAAGCTCGTCGACGAGCAGGCTCATCCGGGTGGATTCCGACTCCACCCGGCTCAGCGCGTGCTCGATGTCGGCGGGGACAGGGCCAGGATGACGGCGGGCAAGCTCGGCGTAGCCTCGGATGGCGGCCAGCGGGGTGCGCAGCTCATGGCTGGCGTCCGCGGCGAACCGGCGCAGCCGCGCCTCGCTCGCGGCCCGCCGGGCCAGGGCGGCCTCGACATGCTCCAGCATCCGGTTGAACGCGGCGCCGACCTGGCCCACCTCGGTCCGCGGATTGTCGTCCGGCACCCGGTCGGTCAGCGTGACATCGCCGCTGGCCAGCGGCAGCTCGGTGACCCGGGTGGCGGTCGCCGCCACCCGCCGCAGCGGGCGCAGCGACAGCCGTACCCAGCCGGTGCCGATGATGATGGTCAGCAGCAGGGCCGAGGAGAACGCGATAAGCTCGGCGACCTCCACCTTTGCCAGCGTCGTCTCCACGTCGGCCAGCGGCAGGCCGGTGACAATCACGTCACCGTCCTGGCCTTCTGTCGCCGTCAGCCGGTAGTCGCCACCGATCGACTTCAGATCCAGGGTGTAGTACCCACCGTTGTCCGGCAGCCGGGCCAGTGCGGCCTTGTCCTCAGGCGAGAGGTGGGAGTGCCCCTTGACGATGCCCTGAATGGTGAGGTGACCGTTCTTCAGCCGCGCCCCGAACGTGCCCGCTGCCTGGCCCTGGAGAGTATTGCAATTCTGTGTCACTCGGCCGGGCGGACCATTGTCGGAGTCTCTAGGCGGAGGAGGGTCTATTCCCTCTATGCAGGCGACGTAACGTCCTCTCGCGGCGAACAGCTGATTGTCGAGCTGGGTGATCAGGGTGTGGTTCAGGACCAGGTAGGTGACGAGGCCGACGCAGGCGCAGGCCAGCGCGAGCAGCGTGACGAGGCCGGCGATGAGCCGGCCGCGCAGGGTACGCGCGGCAAGCCAGCGGCGCAGCCTCATCGCCCGCCGCCTGCTGCGTCGCAGCTCCTCATCAGCTGCCCGGCTTCAGCACGTACCCGACCCCGCGCACCGTGTGGATCAGCGGCTCGCGGTCGGCGTCGATCTTCTTGCGCAGGTAGCTGATGTACAGCTCGACAACGTGCGCCTGGCCGCCGAAGTCGTAGTTCCATACCCGGTCGAGGATCTGGGCCTTGGAGAGCACGCGGCGTGGGTTCCGCATCAGGAACCGCAGCAGCTCGAACTCGGTCGCCGTCAGCTCGATCAGGTCGCCGCCGCGGCGCACCTCCCTCGCGTCCTCGTCCATGGTCAGGTCGGCCACGGCGAGCTGGGTCTCGCCGCGCGAGCGGGCGATCCCGGACCTGCGCAGCAGGCCGCGGAGCCGGGCGAGCACCTCTTCCAGGCTGAACGGCTTGGTGACGTAGTCATCGCCGCCGGCGGTGATCCCGGCGACCCGGTCCTCGACCGCGTCCTTCGCGGTAAGGAAGAGCACGCACACATGGGGGAGTTCCGCCCGGATCCGGCGGAGGACCTCAAGTCCATCGAAATCGGGCAGCATGATGTCCAGCACCACGGCATCGGGCCGGAACTCCCGCGCGGTCCGCACTGCTTCCGCGCCATCGCCGGCGGTGCGGATTTCCCAGCCCTCGTACCGGAGCACGCTGGCCAGCAACTCGGCCAGGCTCGGCTCGTCGTCGACCACGAGGACCCGGATGGGCGTGCCATCGAGCCGCGTCGCGGGCGCCTGCGCCCGGGCGGTGGCCCGTGGTGGGGTGGACTGACGTGCCTGCGTGTCGCTCATCATGCATCCAGCTTTATCCGGTTGGTTATGGGATCAGTATGCCCATCTTCTGAGTTTTCTCTGCGTAAGCTCAGTTCAAGATGCGCGGCCGAGTTTCAGGGCCAGTGCCGGGCAGTCGGTCACGGCGCGCCTGGCCTCACGCTCGAGTCCTCGCGGGACCGGCCGGTCCGACAGGATCGGGTAGCCCCATTCGTCGAGGGTTACGAGTTCGGGCAGAAGCTCCGCGCACAGGCCGTGGCCGGTGCAGGCGATCGGGTCTACGCCTAGCTGCTTCCTCATCTCAGCTCCAGTCGGCCTCGGTAGTGGGCGCGTCCGCCGGGAGCGGCAGGAAGGGCCGCACTGCCCGGGCGCTGCACCGGCCGCGTTCGTGCAGATCGATCTCCTCGGCGAACACGTGCAGGGCGCTCCGGACGAAGCGCACCGTGCCATCCGGGTGGTGGCAGGCGCCCCGCCCCTCCACGAGACCGGCCCATCGCCGGATGGCGGCCAGAGCCCCGGGGTCTGGCCGGGACCCGGCCAGCTCGTCCAGGACGGTGGCGATACGGGGCAGGCCGTTGAAGCACGGTCCGCATTGCCCGGCAGATTCCAGCGCCAGGTAGCGGGTCACCCGCGCCGCCTCCGCGACCCCGCACCGGTCCGCGGGCAGCGCCACAACCACCCCGGCCCCCACGAAGCCTCCGGTCGGCCGCAGCGAGGCGTTGCTGAGGGTCATCTGCGCAGCTTGCCACGCCGGAAGCCAGGCGCCGTGGTAGCCGCCAACGAGGACCGCCTGCGCGGTGTTGGCCCGGGGGGACGACCCCCCGGAACCCCCCGCCGTGCTGTCCTCCAGGTCGACCAGGTTCCACAGGGGGGTGCCAAGAGCCGCTTCTACGACATCCTTGGTCCCGTCGGTCTGGTGCACGGTGCAGAGCATGCTGCCTGGCTCCTCGGCGCTGCCCAGGGACCGGAACCAGCCGGGGCCATACCGGGCGATGAGGGCGAGGTGGGCCAGGGTCTCGACATTTTGCACCAGGGTGGGCCGGCCGGCCACCCCGCGCTCGAAAACCCGGGGCTGCTTGAACCGTGGCAGGGCGGGCCCGCCGTCCGCACGGCTCGCCAGCGCCGACTCCTCGCCCGCCAGGAACCGGGGCGGCGCGTCAATGATCTCCACTGGCGCCCGGTCGATTCCGGCAGCGGCCCGCTCGGCCAGGGCGGCCCGTAGCCGGTCCTGCAGCCGGGAGTTGCGGTGCAGGTAGAGCCCTACCGCTCGGGAGCCGACCGCCTCCGCCGCCAACTGCAGGCCGTCCAGGACAAGGTGGGGTGAGATCCACAGCAGCGCCTTGTCCTTGTCGCTCGCTGGCTCGCCTTCCGCGCCATTGCCGATCACGATCGGCTTGGTCCCTGCCTCGATGACCGCGGCGAGCTTGCGGTGCACGGGGAACGCCGCGCCGCCGCGTCCGGTGAGCCCGGACTCCTGCAGCACCCGGATCAGCCGCCCGGAACTGCCGCGATAGGGCGGGCTGCCATGGCGTTCCCTGTGCGTTCGGAGGTCGACCGGCACGGCCCCCTGCCGGGGCAGCAACCTCGGCAGCCCATTTGCTCCGCCGGGCGGGGGCTGGATGCGCGGCTGGACTGTCGTCCGGGCCAGGTTCGGCGCAGCGGTGGCGTATGTCATCGCAGGTCGGCTTCCTTGATTCGGTCAGTGGGTGGTCGTACCGGGCTGGCTGGCCGGGCTGGGCCGGCCGGGTAGGCGGGGTTCGATGAACGGCCGGAGCCCGGCGTCCCGCCGCGCGGCGGCCGGCTCCGCGGCTGCGCGGTGACCTGCGCGAGGGTGACCGCGGCGCGCTCCGCCCGCGGCACGTCGCGGGCGGCCCGCGCCGCGCGCCAGAGCACCGCGCCGGCGACGGCCAGGGTGCAGGCGATGGCCATCCAGAGCAGCACGCCACGCTGCATGTCCGTGCTACTGCCGATGCTGTGCGCGAGGGCTACCGGCCAGGCCGCGTAGGCCAGCCAGTGAACGCCCCGCCAGATCCGGCGGCTGATGTAGGCCCGGGCCAGGCTGGTCACGATCAGCGCGGCGATCAGGTCAAGCGACACCGCGCCGAGGCCAAGCCAGAACGTCTGGTAGGCCGAGGTGAAAGGGATGACGGCGGCGGCCAGCCGGATGCTCACGTAGGGATCAGCGATGGCCGTGATCACGTGCACGGCGACGAACGCGACCGACAGCAGCGAGATGCTGCGGTGCAGCCCGGTCACCACGAACTTGGGCAGGCCGGGGAGACGTCCTTGCCGGTTCACCAGCACCCCGAGCAGCACCACGGCGGTGAGCAGCAGCAGGCTCACCACGCCGGTCGCGCGGCTCGCGTACCACAGCGCGGTACTCCCGGTGATCCCGTTCATGTCACATCCCTCGGCTGGATCGTTGCTATGGGAAGAGCATGACCGGCCGGGTGCAGCGCCGCCTCTTGCTCACCTCTCAATTGGCTCTGAGCGCTCTGGCCTGCCAGAATCCTGACCCTGCCCGGGGCAGGAGAGAGTGCATTCGGTATACATACGAGTCAGCGAACGTCGCGGCGAGCCATCGCCGGTACTGGTTCTCAGGACGAGCGGCGTCCCGTCCAGGTGGAGGCCGCATGCCCGCGCAGCCGGCGCAGCCGGCCGGGAGGCGGCGTGGCGTGGGCGGGATGTTCGTGGATGTCGGGCCGCTGCGGCGGCACCGGGATTTCCGGCGGCTGTGGGCCGGGCAGCTGGTGTCCCAGGTCGGCAGCCAGCTCACAGTCGTGGCCGTGGCCTACCAGACGTACCGGCTGACCGGCTCTACGGCCATGGTCGGCCTGGTGAGCCTCGGACAGCTGTTCCCGTTGCTGGCCGGCTCGCTGCTCGGCGGCCCATTGGTGGATGCATGGGACCGGCGCCGGGTCATGCTGTGCACCCAGGTGCTGCTGGCGGTCGGCTGCGCGGGGCTGGCCGCCAACGCGCTGCTGGCGCACCCCCTGTTGTGGCTCATCTTCGTGTGCACTGCGGAGTCCGCTGCCTTCCAGGGACTCGACTGGTCCGCCCGGCGCGCTTCGCTGCGCCAGCTCGTGCCACCCGCAGAACTGCCCGCGGCTCTGTCCCTGCAGTCGGCCGCCTTCCAGGTCACCTCCGTGGTCGGCCCGGCCGCCGCCGGACTGCTGATCGCGCAGGCCGGCTTCGCGCTCGTCTACTGGCTCAACGTGGCCTCGTTCGGCGTGGCGTTCGTGACCGTGGCCGTCTTGCCGAGGCTGCCGCCGCAAGACGGCGGGCAGCCGATCGGCCTGGCCTCCCTGGCTGGCGGTATCCGCTACGTACGCACCAGCCACCCGCTCGCGGGTGTGTTCCTGATCGATCTGGGAGCCATGGTGTTCGGGCTGCCCCGTGCCCTGTTCCCGGCGCTGACGGTCACCCTTTACGGGGGTGGCGCGGCAACGGTTGGCTATCTCAACGCCGCGCCGGGGGTAGGCGCCCTCGTCGGGTCCTTGCTCACCGGCCATGTGGGCCGGGTCAGGAAGGTCGGCCGCGCGGTGGTGATCTGCGTAGTCGCCTGGGGCGCCGCGATCACCGGATTCGGGCTGGTGCCCTGGCTGCCTGCCGCCCTGGTGCTGCTCGCCGTGGCCGGCGCGGCGGACGTGATCTCGTCGGTGTTCCGCATGGTGATCGTGCAGCAGGTCACCCCGGATGGCATGCAGGGCCGGGTCAACAGCCTGATCTTCGCGGGCCTCCAGGGCGGCCCGCGGCTGCGCGACGCCGAGGCTGGCGCGGCGGCCGCCCTGGCCGGCCCGCAGTTCGCCGCCTGGTCCGGAGGCTTGCTGAGCGTGCTGACCGCGGCGGCGACCTGCTGGGTGCTGCCGGAGATCTGGCGTTACATGTCCAGTTCCGTAGAACCCCGATCGGCAGCGGCCCCGGACGTCCCCGACGGGCGCCTGCCTGGGCCGGATCTGCCCGGGCCGGACCCGCCCGGGCCGGCGGCGTTACGAGCCGCCCGAGGTTACCTGGGGCGGGGCGGCAGCAGGGGTCGGCACTGAATTCGCCGGGGCGCTGTTCGAACTGGAACTGCCCGAACTGGAACTGCCGGAGCCTGAGCCGGCGTCGTCACCGGAGGAGGGAGCGGCCGATTGGCCTTCGTCGCCGGCCGGGGACGACGAACCGGAGGCACCGGTGCTTGAGGCCGCCCCTTTACTGGTCCCGGCCGAGTGAGTCGGACCAGGCAGGGTGAACGCGACCACGCCCGCCGTGGTCAGCCCGGCCAGGCCGACCGCGGCGGTCGTGCCCCGCACTCGCGACCGGCCGCGCTGCCGCTCGGCAGCAACCGACAGCATGTCCCACTTGCGCTGGTCCATCAGGAGCTTCTCCTCGGAGTCAGGTACTGCATCGGGAGTAATGGATCTAGCTGGGCTCGGCGGGCCAGCCGCCGACCGTGTGCACCGTGCCGGCCTCGTCGACCAGGCGAGCGGGCAGGCCCAGGCCGGTGAGCCAGCCGGGCGCGGCGCGGCCGCGGATGATCGCCGCCGTGCTGGCCGTATTCGCATCGACGCAGTTCGCGGCCGCAACCGAGACCGTGCGCCAGCAGGCGGGCGCGGGCAGGCCGGTTCGCGGATCGAGAATGTGGTGGAGCACATCGCCGCCGCGCCGCCAGCGCCGTGCCGTCGTGCTCGACGTGGCCAGGCCGCCGTCGCGGATCGCCACGACGGCCGACGGGCCGACAGGCGGATCTGCAGGCCTGCCGGTTACGTCCTGCACCCGGACCCGCCAGCCTCCCATGGGTGCCTGGCCAGCGACGGCGATGTCCCCGCCCAGGCTTACCAGCACGCCGCAGCCGAGCGATTCTGCGAGCCGCCCCGCGGAGCGGTCGGCGGCCCAGGCCTTCGCCGTCGCGCCCAGGTCCAGACGCGCGCCCGCGGGGAGAAGCAGGATGCGTGACTGCTCGTCGAACTGCACCTGACGCCAGCCGGGTACCGACCTGACGCTCAGCGCGAGCGGCGGCCCGCTAGCGGGCACCAGCGGGAAGTCACGGTCATATCCGATGGCGGCCATGGCTCCGCCCACGGTGGGGTCCACGTCTCCGTCGGTCAGCCGGGCGGCGCGCAGCGCGACCGCGAGGGCCTGCGCGAGCAGCGGGCTCACCTCGACAGGACCCCGCGCCGAGTCCAGCGTCACGAGTTCGGAGTCAGGCCGGAACCTGCTGCATGCGGCGGCTACCTCGGCGAGATCTGCCTCGAGCAGCAGGCGGCCGTCCGCCAGGCGGCGCGGGTCCGTCACGATCAGCTGGACCATGGTGCCGAGGGCTTTCCAGTCGGCCGACGCCGGGGTCGCCGTGTCATACCCGGCGGCGGCGGCGCACATCAGGAGCCTCCCGAGGTGGCCTGGGCTGACCCCGAGCTTGACGTGGGCGCAGACGAGGCCTTGACGCTGCTCGAGCTCGATGTGCTCTTCGTGCTCTTCGCGGAACTACTGGACGTGCCGCTCGCCGATGTCGATGTGCTGGTGCCCGAGGCGGTCGTGGCGGCCCGGCCGGGCAGGGTGAGCGCCACCGCGCCGACCGTGACAATTCCTGCGGCACCGACCGAGATGGTGGCCGCGCGGAGCCTCGCCATGCCGCGCTGACGGGCCGGCACCGCCGGTCGCATGTCGTCGTTGCGGCTGTTCATGGGATCTCCTCTGAGTGACGTCCGACAACATGCAGTCTCGCCCTACGGCTTGTGCTGGGCCTAGGCGCAACCTCTGACTCTCCTCTGAGTGTGATCGCCCGAGCTCAGCCGTGACACGGGGGGGTTCGGCGGTGAAGCCGGGGCTCAGCCCCGGATCGGGACCTTAGGTCCTGGGGAGGGGAGGCGGATGGCTCTGGGACGGTGGCACCGCAGCTGCGACCCTGAGCAGAGACGGCTGGCGGGAGAGGCAGGCCCAGCAACGCGCGCCACCCTAGCGACCAGCGGCCCGGCCGCGCCCCCATCCCGGGCGACCAGGTCGGATACCTGGTAACGACGGCCGCACGCGCGCCGTCAATGCACAACACCCAGCCCTGGCGGTTCCGCATCGCCCCGAGCGCCGTGGAAGTACACGCCGACCGCCGCCGCGGGCTGCCCGCAGAGGATCCGGCCGGACGTGAGCTGCTCATCAGCTGCGGCGCCGCCATCTTCGGACCCCGGCTTGCCATCCGGCAGCTGGGCCGGCTGCCGGTCGTCACGCTCCTGCCCGACCCGGGCCAACCTGACCTGCTCGCCGAGCTGACGCTCGGCCGGGAGGTGCCGGCCACCGCCGATGAGTCGGAGCTGCTCGCCGCAGTGCCGCACCGGCACACGCATCGTGGCCCGTTCGCCGCTGAGCCGCTGCCGGACGGCTTGCTCGCCGGGCTGCAGCACGATGCTGCGGCCGAGGGTGCCACGCTCGTCCTGATCGGGGAAGGGGGTGCCCGCCAGACCCTGAAGCATCTGGTGGTTGCGGCGGCCCGCTGGCAGCGCCGAAACCCGGTATTCCAGGAGGAACTGCGGCGCTGGACGCGACCGGAGCACAGCATGTCCCGCGATGGCGTTTCCGCCCATGCCTTCGGGGCGAAGCCACCGGACCCTGATGAGCGGCTTGCGCTGCGGGACTTTGACCTCGGCCGACACGCCGGGCTGCTCCAGGTCGGCGGTCCGCCGTCCGCGATGACTGCGATCTTGATCACCGCCGGTGACACACCAGTCGACTGGCTGCGGGCCGGGCAGGCGTTGAACCGGATGCTGATCCACGCGGCCAGCAGGTGGGTCTTCGCCGACCTGAACAGCGAGCCCATGGAGTCCCCGTTGATCCGGGCGCTGATCACGGACCGGCTCGCGCTGCCTGGCGTGCCGCAGCTGCTACTGGAATTCGGCCGGGCGCGTACCGCTGCGGCTACCGCCCGGCGGCCGGCTGGCGAACTGCTGATCGAGAACTGAGCCGACCCGAACTGAGCCGAGCCTCGCCGAGCCTGCGGCCGGGTGCCCGAGCCCTCGCCGAGCCTGCGGCCGGGCCGGCCGGGTCTCAGCTGCTGCGCTGGCCGCTTCCCGCGGCCGGCGGCCCCGCGCCGAGCAGCCGGCTGAGCTTGGACGCGGAGGCAGATGGCTGCGCGCCAGCGGCCTGCAGCCGCTTCCCGGCCGTGGCGAGGAGATCGCGGGTGCCTGATACCAGCTCGACCTCAACCTCCCGCCAGGTGGCGGCTTCGTGCCAGTCCGCCGCGTCCGGGCGGGCCGGTCGCGACCCGGTCACCTGGTCGTCGGCTACTTCGGCGAGAACCCGGCCCGCCTGGTCGAGCAGGCGCCGCACGGCCCGCCTGGTCTCCAGGCGGGCTATCGGGCGCAGCGCTTCTCCCTGGGTCCATTCGGCGACGAGGGTGGCGACGCGTGACGGCACCGTCCCGGTGGCAGGCCCCAGCGGGAAATGCAGCTCGCGGCGGGTGTCACTGCTAACTGGCAGCTTGACGTGCCAGCCGGCGTCCGAGCCGCCGGTCCGGCGGCGCAGTGTGATGTGGGCTCCGGCCAGGCGCAGGTCGTTGGTGTCGAAGTAGGTGGCCGCCAGCCGTTGCACCTCCGGTGGCGCGGCCACGACGCCGGGGCCGAGCCCAGCGAGATCCGGGAAGGCGAAGTCGGTATCCACGTCGTACTTGTGCTCGGTCTCGATCAAGCTCGACTCGCCGTTGTCCATCCTCCGAGGCTACGGGCCAGCGTGCCAGGGTGCGGGCGATAGCCCCGCTGGATTCTCCCCGCTGACGGAAACCGGCAGATGGAATGATCTCCGCTGGCGTGTTAGCAGCCTCCTGGCGTGGTAACGATGCCAGACTCATTCATGACGCTCCGTGGCCGGAGCGGGCCGGACGGGGCCGGAGTCCAGAGCGCAGCGGACGGGGGAGTCCATGGGCCTCATCACGCACGTTGACGGAACAGCCGAGGGGTACGAGGAGGTGGCTCTCCCGCTCATTCACGACGAACCGCAGGCAGCACAAGGCCGCAGTGCAGCTGTACTGCGCCGCCGGAGCGCACAGCCCACCAAGCGCGCCGTGATCTACCTGCACTGCATGCATGATGCCTTCGTCCCCGCCGATCTCGCTTGCTGGTACACGGACCGGGGTTTCCACTTCTACGTGGCCGACCTGCGCGCGCCTGGCGGGCCGGCCCCTGACAGCCGCCCGGACGGCCCCGCTGAGTACTTCGCCTGCCTGGATGCTGCGGTCCGGCATGCGCGGGACGCCGACGGAATCGAGACTGTGGTGCTCTGCGCGCACGGGTCGGGAGCGCTCATCGCCGCCCTGTGGTGCCACGCCAGGCGCGGTGGCCTGCCTGCGGATGCGCTGATCCTGACCAGTCCCGAGTTCGGGCCGACCGGCTCGTGGCTGGCCCGCAGGGTGCCAGGCGGCGAGTTCGGCCTGCCGGTGCGCCGCCCAGCGCCGCTGCTGGCCGGTGCGCAGCGCCGGCTGCGGCGTGGCCTGGACATCGGCTGCCCTGTGCTGGTGATGTGCCCGTCAGCTAGCTGGGACGCCCCTGGAGGCTCTGGGGGCCTGCTCATGGCGCGGGTGCTCACCGGAGGCAGGGCGACCATGCGGCTCGGCGCGCACGTGACCTGGCTCAGGCTCGAAGGTGCGCTGCCCGGCCAGGCCCTGCCTGACGGCCCGGACCGCAGACGGTTCTTCGACGAACTCGGCCGCTGGCTCGGGGCGTACCTGTCTGGCCAGGTCCGCGATCAACTGCTGTGAGCTGGCCCATCCCGGCCTAGGCCGGGATGGGCCCGGGTCGTGGAGGTGGCCTGTCAGTTAACCGTTACCTGCACGGTCGGGTAGCCCGTGGCACCGTTCGGCTCAGGTGGTTGCTGGAGAGCGGTCTGGGTGTACCCGGTGGCGTCGGTGGCCCGCGCCTCGATGGTGTGCCGGCCAGGCGCCGCGTCCCATTCCCATACCCACTGCCGCCAGGTGTCGATGCCGGGCACTGCGGCCAGCTGGGCCTGCCGCCAGGGGCCGCGGTCCACCCGCACGTGCACCGCGTCGATCCCCTTGTGCTGTGCCCACGCGACGCCGGCCACCGGGGTCCGGCCCGCTTTCACCGAGCTGAGCGGCAGGTCGATCCGTGACTCGGTCTTAATGGGCGCCTGCTGGTCCCAGCCTCGTTGTGCCCAGTAGGCGGTTTCCGCGCCGAAGGTTGTCACCTTGATGTCCGTCACCCACTTGGTCGCCGACACGTAGCCGTACAGGCCCGGGGTCACCATGCGGACCGGGAACCCGTGCGCGACCGGAAGAGGAGCCCCGTTCATGGCCACCGCGAGCAGCGCGTCCCGTCCGTCCAGGATGGCCTGGATCGGCGTGCCCGAGGTGAAGCCGTCGGTGGAGGTGCACAGCAGCTGGTCGGCCCCCGCCTGCACCCGTGCGCTGCGCAGCAGGCTGGCCAGGCTGGCGCCGAGCCACCGGGCATTGCCGACATAGGGCCCGGCGACTGGGTTGGACACGCAGGTGAGCGTGACATAGTCCTCGATCAGGGGGCGCTTGAGCAGCTCCGCGAAGCTGATGGTGATCTCCCTGCCGACCATGCCGTGGATCCGCAGCTGCCAGTTCTGCGGCGAGATCTCCGGC
>Ga0066793_10000609_pt1 | contig 14523 bp, 11 predicted proteins | sample PersoiDNA2013189_FD_83876 | JGI IMG/M metagenome (GOLD analysis project Ga0066793, IMG submission 83876) | Permafrost soil microbial communities from the Arctic, to analyse light accelerated degradation of dissolved organic matter (DOM) -... | ecosystem: Environmental > Terrestrial > Soil >... | reverse complement strand
GGCCCCATAGATACGGTCTGCCGCATCATTTCTATGTCTGGTCAGTAGCAATAATTGAGGGAACGTGTTGTCCTTCAGGATGACGCATTCAGCCATCCATCGTTTTGCAATAGAAAGGAGCTGAGGGAACAACCAGGGCTTGTCGTTGTCGTCATCGTCGCGGAAGTACTTATCAAGGGTGAGTTTTGCAAGCTCAAAAGCCACCTCGTTTGGGCGGCGGCGCTTAAGGTCGTCCAGCGCATGAATGCTTGTCTCTCCAACAATCGGCGCGATCTCCGTCTTTGTCGGCATATCAGCTGTCGAAAGAGCCAGCTTGGAGTCTTCGCTGAAAGTAGCGCTGAGGCGTTCCCCTGCAACGTCGTACCGGTACCCGACCAGCCTCGGGAACGTGATCTCGCAACCTATCCTGCTTTCAAGAGCTCGAACGCGGGTTGGCAGAGGGCCTGGTGTCGGCTCCTTAGTAGAACCGCTGCAAGGGATGAAAGAAAACGGTACACCATAGACCTCTGCGTATTCTGGGTCTAGGAACCCGTCTTCGTTGGTCGCATAACTCATGCGCCGCAAGGCCCGGCCGACGACCTGCTCGCAGAGCAACTGCGTCCCAAATGCACGCACCCCAAGGATGTGGGTGACAGTGGTGGCATCCCAGCCTTCGGTAAGCATCGAGACGCTGACGACACACTTCACGTGTTCCCCGAGCTTACCGGCTTTTCCAACCGTGTTCATTACTTCGCGCAGGAGGTCCTCGTCTGTCATGTTGTCGGTGTCGCGACCCGGGAAGCGAGCTCTGCAGTCGGATTTGAACTCTTCTATCTCACGCGAGGCGATTTTCTTGAAGTCATCGCTCATCGCTTCGCCAGACTCGAGCTGCTGGCTGTCGACGAGGATCGAGTTCGGCCGCTGCAGCCATGAGCCTCTTCCGTCGTCGTTGCGGAAGATGTCGAGGCGCCCTGCTTGGACGACTGTCTTCTCTCCCATCTCCTTCTCCCAACCGGCGATGTAGTCGAAGACCATCTTGGACACGTTCGTGTTGTTGCACACAACTATGAAGACGGGAGGGGTAATTCCACGAGCGCGGGCCTCTGTGTTCTCCTCCCAGCGCCGGTAGGACTTCTCGTAGTTGCTGTATAGGCTTTGGAGCGCGCCCTCAAGCTCTAAGGGCAGCTTCGGCTCACCCCCCAGCTTGTCTGTCTTGCGCCCTTTTTTCGGAAGACCTTCTCGGATTCGATACCAGAGATCGCGGTAGGTCGGCTGTTTCCCGGTCATCGAATCGTCTGCCACCGGGACACGCGGCACCTTCACGATCCCCGCCTCAATGGCGTCGATTAACGAGAAATCTGATACCACCCATGGGAATAGGGTCCCTTCAGGGTAGCCTGAGCCTCTCAAGAAGAATGGCGTGGCCGAGAGGTCATAGATGGCCTTGATGCCTATCTTGCCCTTCACCGCCTCCAACCCGGAGATCCACACTCGAGCTTCTTCTTCGCGATTCTTCGCTTCGATACGGTCATCACCGGTCAAATGGAGGTCGTTGCCATCAGGTTTCCTGCGATAGCAGTGGTGAGCTTCATCATTGATAACCACTATGTTCTTCTTGCCCCGAAACTCTCGGCAGACACGCAGCACCATCTGATCGGGAGTCTCGGTGAAGGGGCTCTGCCCTCCGTTTATCAGGATAGACTTCGTGAGTTTACCAGCAGCGATTTTCTCCCGTAGCAGGAACGAGTGGAAGTTGGTGATAACTATCTTCGCCTGTCTTAGCTGCTCCAGCTGTTCGGCTGTCACTATGTCTCGCAGCCGATAGTAATTATCGGGGTCGTTGGGGAGCAGTACCCGCAGCCGGTCACGTATGGTTATGCCCGGTGTCACCACCAGGAATGTGTCAGAGAAACGTGAATCTCGGGGGCTCGCGATCTTATTCAGGGTGTGCCAGGCAATGATCATCGCCATGACCACAGTCTTGCCCGACCCGGTCGCCATCTTTAATGCCGTACGTGGCAGGCCGGGGTTCGAAGTGTCGTTAGCTTCACGCAGCGCGTTATCGATCCAGGTTTCGCCATGGAGCTTTGCGACCTCGGTGAGATATATGGTAGTTTCTAGAGCCTCATTCTGGCAGAAGAAAAGCCGGTTATCACGTCCGGGGTCAGTCCAGTACTCGATAAGCTGTCTTGTTATTGGGGTAACGCCAAAGTAGCCGCCGTTGCGCCAGCCCTCGACCCGGCTGCGAATATCGTTTACAAGCTTGTTCTCTTCGATACGGTCCTGGGTCCATTCAGTGTCGAACAGACCCGGCTGTTCTCCGCCCCCGGCCTTTTTGGGACGCGCAATAGGCACAAAATAAGAGCTGGTGCGACGCCCGTCGACCACCTCATCAGTTATCCCTTCATCGCTGAACTTGAAATGCCGGGTGGGCTCATCGAAGGGTGTGTTTATGACTGGATTCTCAATGACCACATCGCCCATTGTTTCACTTCCCGAATCTGACTTGGGCTGTCGTTACCCCTGTTTGAAAGAGAGTCCCGCCAGTTTGATGCTGCTACCGCTTGCCTGACGTATTTTACATCTAATCAATGACATCTCTGGAAAAATCTCGAAGTCTTCCATCACTTAGGCTCATCAGGACTATCTGCTTCGTCTTCCTCGGTTCCCAAAAATGCCCTAAGAAATGTTTCTTGGTCTTTCCTCTGAAAAGGAACATCTACGCGGTAGGACAATAGACTTCTCTTAACCAAGCCTTTATTAAGGGGTCCGACCTAGCCTCAGATTCGCCACTTCAAAATACATGTCATAGAGCGGCCGTTCTTGTTCCAACAGTTTCGTTCGCTTGCTGCTTGTGTCACGAATTGCTCGTTTCTCCCAGCAACAAGCTAAATATTGACCATTGTCATTTATTATAGTTTCTGTATGGCGCTTGAAATTCACCAGTTTCGGCCAGAATACTTCGAAGATACTTCGAAATAACTGCGCGCGAAGTCAGGCGATCTCTTTTGACCGTTTCGATAGAGCTTCGATAATCACCATTGAAGCATCGTCGGGATGGACACCTGGGAAGCTGGACGATGGACCTTCCATCTTCTGATCACATGATTCCAATAGTGCATCATTCCCTTTGCCAGAGCCCGGAGTTGTTCCTTATGCACATCCCGAGACCAAAATGGAGGCTTCGCGCATGTTTGGCCTTCTTCAAGTCCTGCTTGAAACTCTTCTTCGCTAGTTGCTCGAGCCGACTCCGTTTATTTGCTCACGCAGTGTTCCTTCCTCAATAAACGCACGCCTTCCGGAAATGTAGACCAAAGACTGCTTGAAGATATGCTTGTCGAAAGGTGTGACAGTGACTGGCTCGTGAAAGACGTTTTCTAGTTGTTTTGGTTTTCCGGCGATGGAATATTTGATGTTCATGGAAAATGTCCTGCACCTCTTTTCAACCAGTGCTATCAATTCAGCATTACAGGTTTCCTCTGGAACGAGAGAGATGCTGTTTCCTGAACCAAACCAGTCAACGGCCCAGCCGTCACAAGGCATGTTATTAACAATTACACACCGACCCGCTGTCGGGTGTTCTTCTTCGAGGTTGACAATAAAACCGAGGCTTTCGTTTGCACCAGCCGTTACGAAGTAAATGGTGGCCCCATTACAGGGTTTTGAATCTTCCACGGAAAACTCAAAATTGTTGATTTCCACGGTGCTCTTAGATTTATTCCTTATCTTCATGCGCAGGTGAACCTCTTTGCACCAAACGCCACCCTTTTGAGTAGTGAGATAATCAAATGGAGGCATATCATTTGGGTAGTCGAATGAATCCAATTCTTCGGGTGTTGCGAGTCTGGCAGGAACCTTAATGAAGTACCATTCGATGTCTAGAGGATTCTTTTCTGCATATCTTTTCTTCGCATACCGCCAGGCTTCGTCGAGAATGATTCCTAGAATCAAGCAAGAAATGGAGAGTATCACTGTGAACAAGTTATACGTCTTCCTTCATCAATTTCTCTTTTAGTAAAACCCCGTGCCAAAAACATATCACAAACCCTGATTTACCGACGGGAGTACCAACAAAAACAAGACGACTTCTATAAACGCATCACGGACGACCAGGAGTTCGCGAAGTTCTTCTTTGATTGGCTATTTGAACGGTTTAGAAGGTCATTAGAGTAGACCGAAAAACCGATTTGAATGTGACACGAGCTAAGCTAATAGGACAGTGCGATCATCTTATAATGCGGACGAACATGGAATCTCTTCTATTGATCGGCTCGGCGAACTCATCCTCCTTAAGAATACAGTGGCTCGAGTCATAGACAACAAACATCACACGTTGCCCTGAATCTCCATATTTCGTGATATCTGCCGCTATCTCTTCAGTAATCCGGTGCAGGTCTTTTCGATCCTTGACGAGCTTTGCCTCGATCAGGAGGTCAAGCTCCGCGTGTGACCAATCAGGTTTGGTTAATACTGAGGACCAACGCAGAAAGGGATATTCACGGACGAGATTAAGGTCATGGCCAATCAGTATTGAATCCGCGATTCGTTGGAGTGCAACTTCCTTCAGCGGCTTCTCTTTTTCAAAGGCAACCGGCAAAGCAGCGGCAAGCAGATCGCCGATGCGTCCAGCGAAGCGTTCCCAGCTGGAGTGAAGATGCAGGCCGTTTCCTATCATTGCAAGCATCGAAGTGGAATTGAGCTTGCCTTCGAGTAACTCGGCTGCCTTGTCAGCAAGCTCCCCAGTGATAACCTTGTAGGCTGCTTCCCCATGCCGTTTATGCAGAGCAATTAGCCTTTCGGCGTTCTCTCGCTTGTTGACCATTGGCCTCACTGCGCGAGTGAGTTCCAGGTTGAATTGATGGGCCACTTCCTCGGGGGTCATGGTTTTCAACTCAAGTGCATGTCTCGCATAGTCCACAGCGATGTTACGCTCATAGCCTTCCTTGCGCGGACCCGTGAATACATCGGAAACGTAGTCCTCCGCATCGTCGAATTCCTCCTGCCCAGCGGCCAGGACGGCGACGCGTCTGTCAATACACTGACTACAAGTCCCGCAGTGGTGTTGGGCCCGACTCTTGAAAAATGAATGCAGGCAAGAACACGAATGACCGATCAAATCAGCTGCGCCTCGGTCAGCGATGAGGGTCACGACTTCTTGCTTAGTCAGGAAGAGGAAAGGATTATCAACTTCAACGGACCGCTCCAGGACCAGAGATGCCAGATTCGTCAGCATGGCAAGGGCTACAGGGTGAGTGGTGCGAGATGCTCGCGCCCGAAGCACTTCATCAGCAACAGGCAAGTTGAGGCTTACCACTCCGTTTTCGTAGAAGCGTATTCCTTTGCACTTCATGACCGATGCCACGGCGACGCCAAGGGAAGTAAAAAGGAAAGAGCGTGATCGCTGTGTCGACTCTCGGCTGGCGCTTGCTTTGTTGACCCAAACCGGAATGCGGAGCAACTGGCCTGGAAACCGCGCTTGTAGAAGGTCATAGAGTTGACGTTGGCGGTGGTCCATGGTACTGACGGGGCGGTGACTGACCAACACGAGGCGCTCGCCCGAAGCGGCGCAATCGAGGACTCCAGCCAGAGAGTCCAGGCCGCCTGAAAACAGAACAACCCTCTCCACTTCGGAAAAAGGCCACTCATCATCCTGAAGGCCGAGGTACTCCTGAATAGCCCGGTCTTTTTCGAGCTTGGTAAATATAAAATGCCATTTATCGTTGGTAAAGAAACGCAGGATGTCCTCAATAATTCCAGTGATATCGGGTGTCTGCCAGAATCTGATATCCCTGACAGGTACTACTATTACGAAGTCGCGGCTCCATGATTCGGTGCTGCTCTTATCTGTCCAACCCGTCCCCCGGGAGACGGAAGAGTCCGCCGCGTAGACAAAAGATGCAATCTCAAGCAGATCTACAATGCGCGGCGTAAGGGTTTTCCAGAAGAAATCAGTGACATCCTCAAGACGGATGGTTACGTTGGCATTGTTGTTTAAGGAGTCGAGATGCAGTTCCTGCCGTTCATTTCCCAAATCAGCATGTTCTGCTGGAAGGTTGGCGCGATTACATAGTACCAATCTAGGTCGCGCCATCATTCTTCCTCTTTGCAGTGACCAATTCTTTAGCGAGTTTCTTATTTGCTACGTACACGAACTTGCGCACTGCATCTTCTGAAAGGCTCTTCTCATAGATAGCCTTTGACAACCAACCGCCAGCGAAGTCACTGATTATGCGGGCAGTCTGAATGCTGTAAGTGTGTAGCTCCTCGTTGAAAACATTGACTTGTCTGAAATCCAAGTAACCGCTGGTCTTTGCTGTGATACGGCTGAGATAGAAATTGAGAAATCGCGATAGGTAATCCCCGTAGAAGTTCTGTGTCAAGCGAGAGAACCCGGCGGAAGTTCCTATCTGCCTCAAGGCGCTCTCGAGCTCATCGGGGCCGCTCCCGAACAGGCTCGTCGCTCGTGATTCCAGCGCTTGAAGCAGCGCGCTCCCCATCGCTTGCTGTGCCATTTCGGAATAATCAGTACTGCCACCATGGGCGGAAACATGATTTTCAAGCTTCAGTTGAATCTGATCGAGCAAGTCATATACTGAATCTTCCTTGCTTGACTCGAACCCAAGTGAGTCGAGAACGGACAAGTCCCCGCGTCCGACCAGGCTGAGTTGCGTAAGAAGAAACACGGCATAGGTCAGGCCGGCATCGTTCGCTGCACGCGCTAATCCGCCCTCGGCCGCATCAAGAGTCTGATCCGCAATGCCGATTACGTCGGAGGCCAGATTTCCTGCCCCCATGGATTCAAGCACTAGCTCGACCACGCTCTTCCATTTTCGGCTCTTGGGGATCCGGCCCAGCCTTGTGTGTCCCAAAATCACCCTCCGTCGAAGTTCAAGCCCATAGATCGTCTCGGCTTGTAGTCTTGTCGAGTCAGGTTTAGCTGCCATGAAGGGTATCGGCTTGCTTAGCAGTAACCTAAAACGAAGCAATCCGATCTAATCCCAGATCTTGTGACTATGGTATTAGGGAAAATCCACTCCGAACCCAGCCGCATGTTTGCCACTTCGCCCCAAGCCTTTTCCAGCGCTCCAAACCACACCCTCCGCCTGACCGGGTCTATCGGTCATGTGCGAAGGTGGTAGGCCTCCGAGGCCTCGCATGCCGTCGCGAGTTCGTCGTAGAGGTCCATAGGCCCCGCCTTCGATCCTGGCTCCTTGAGCCGTTTGAGAGATTCCCAGACCTTCCGCCCCAGGTCCGCGTTCAGTTTCACGAACGGCGGAATGCCCCCGGTCACGTAGCCCGATTCACCGCAACGCCCGATCGCTCTTGTTACTTCACCAGGTAACTTCACCGGTTCCCTGACCGGTGAGAAATCAAAAGAAAGCCCGGAGATCATGGCGTTGTCGTTGCCATAGAGCTTCGTCCTGTGGTCCCGCTTGTAGAGAACGACAGGTTTGCCTACAGCGAAGGCCACGGCGGCGAGGAATGCGCCGCCATCGTCGGGCACCCGCCCGTTCATGTTGAAGACGAGGCAATCGCACCGGTGCACCAACTGATAGACCTCCAGCGCGAACGCTGCGCTCTCCACTACGGAATGATATTGCTGCTCATGCCCGGAGTCGCACTCGGGGCCCGCGGACGACGAAAGCACGGACCCGATCCCGTCGCGCGATTGAAGGTAGACTTCGAAACCGCTCTTTTCGAGCAACGCCGCGATAGCGCCCATGCCGTCGGCTTCTTCGGGGCTGTACGCGGGTCCGGCCAGGTGGACTACGGTGCGCCGCTCCATCTCAGACATCCCTGCGCCTGGCTTCATCGACGATCGAGACACCATTGCTGGTGCCCAGGCGGTCGGCGCCAGCGTCGATCATCTCGATGGCCTTATCCAGGTCCCGGATGCCGCCGGACGCTTTTACCCGCGCGCGACCGGCGACTGCATCCTTCATCAGCTTCACGTCGTGCGCCGTCGCCCCGCCGGAACCGAAGCCCGTGGACGTCTTCACGAAGTCCGCGCCCGCCGCAACCGCGATCCCGCACGCATCGACTTTCTCGCCGTCGCTGAGAAGGCTGCACTCGAGAATCACCTTCACCAGGGCCTTGCCCGCACACTGTTCGACCACGGCCGCGATGTCGTCTTGTACCTCTTGGGGGTTCCCGCTCTTGAGCATCCCGGCGTTCATGACCATGTCCACTTCTTGTGCGCCTGCCTCAATCGCGTAGCGCGCTTCGCACACCTTCGCCTCAGTAGCGGCCGCGCCAAGGGGGAACCCGACGACCACGCAGGTCTTCACGTCGCTTCCAGCCAGGAGGCGGCTGACCGTTGCCGCGTAGCACGAGTTGGTGCATACGGCGGCGAACCCGTACTCGAGGGCTTCCTCACACAGCGCCACGATCTCGTCCCCGGTGGCTTCCGGTCGCAGCAGCGTCGAATCTATGAGTTTCTGTATCTCCATGGTCATTGCGTACCTCGTTGCGCTAGGGCGCGGTCGATCTCGTCACGGGAAGGCATGGCGGGGGCGGTCCCGATCTTCGTGACCGAGAGGGCCGCCGCGGTGTTTGCAAACTCCACCGCCTCGAAGAATCCCTTTCCCTCCGCGATGGCAGTTGCCAGGGCCCCGCTGAAAGCGTCACCGGCACCGGTGGCGTCGATGGCCTCCACGTCCACGCTCGGGATGAAACGTTCTTCCTCGCCGGTAGTCGCGAACACGCCCTGGGAGCCCATGGTGATGACGATGCTCTTCGTCCCTTTGTCCATGAGGACCCGGGCAGCCTCGCGCGCGTCCTCGGGGGTCGATACGTTGACGCCGGAGATGATGGACGCCTCGACCTCATTGGGAGTCAGGATGTCGACGAGCGCCAGTAGCTCGTCAGGCACCTCGCATGCCGGAGCCGGGTTCAGGATGATCCGGACCCCTTCGCTGGCGGCGATGCGCAGCGCGACCTCTACCGCGACCAGGTTGGTCTCGAGCTGGGTGAGGAACACAGGGTTGGTGGCTATCACCTCGCGCGCTGCCTCGATGTCGGCTTCCGTGATGCCGGAGCAGGCCCCGAGTGAGACCAGTATCTTATTGTCGCCGGTGTTCTCGTCGACCATTATCAGCGCCGCGCCGGTCGCGAGGTCGTCATCCCGCAGGACGTAGGAGGTGCTCATGCCCACACCCTCGAAGCTCTCCAGCGCTATCTGCCCGAAGTGGTCCCTGCCTATCTTCGTGATCATGTCCACCTCGGCGCCGGCCTTGTGAGCCGCCACGCCCTGGTTCGAGCCTTTGCCGCCCGGGCCGATGAGGAAGCCGTCGCCTTTGACAGTCTCACCCGTCTGTGGAAGGTGCGGGGCCCTGGCCATGAGGTCGACCACAAAGCTGCCCATCACAGTCACTCGCGCTGCTGCCATTCTTCACACTCCTGCTCTCGGTCCGAAGGCGCCATCAGGTCTGACGACTGTTCACGCGGACATCACGTTTCTCGGTTTCAGAAGAGACGCCATCCGTAGCACGCGGTCTACCTTCCTGCCGAACCTTGCGACCTGGCGCACGAAAAGCGGTGCGCTGTCGACGCCGTATGTAACCTCTCCCAGAGGGCGGAGGCGTCCGGCGATGCTCTCGAGTGCGGCCGGGATGCTCTCGACGCGGTCGACTGTCTCAAAGGTGCCGGACGCGCCCATCAAAACCGGGTTCCCGGCTGAGCCCGGCATGTCGCGCGCATCGTTCCTGTAGATGACGACCGGTTTCCCGGCCGCGAATGCCACGCCTGTCTCGACGACGCCTCCCTCGTCGGGGACCCTTCCGTTCATGTTGAAGACGAAGTCATCACAGTCGAGGATTTGGAAGATGTCGAGGGCGAACGTGGCCCTGCTCACGAACCGGGTTATCGGCCGGAATATCAGGAGGTTGGCCAGCGGATCGTTTACGGCGTTCAAGACGAACGCCTCCACCCCGTCCCGGTGCGGCAGGTATGTCGAGTAGCCGGCGCCTTCGAGGGTGCTCGCTATCTCCTCCATGGCCTGCACCTCCTCCGGGCAGAAGAGGACGCCCGAACAATATACGGTTCTCACGTCCTTGACCGGCATTGGTCCCTCCCGGAGCTCTCGTAACTGACGCGAAGTGATCTGCTCTGGTCGGCCGGCGGCTGCACCACCTGATCGGCTGACAGGTCGATCATTATAGTATCTTAATGCAACCGGCAGGTTTGCCGCTTGCTCAGTTGAAGAGCGTCCTGAATACGGAGCTGGAGTGTGGAGCTTGAAACTGGCTTTTCTCGGCACGCGAGGATATATAGACCCGCGCACGGAGCGGCACCGGATGCAGGCATCGTGCGTCGTCAGCTACAGGAACACCAGGCTGATGCTCGACCGCGGAGAAGACTGGCTGGGCAACGACGAGTGGTTCGGTGCCCAGGCCATCCTGGTCACCCACGCGCATCCCGACCACTCCTGGGGGTTGAAGCGGGGGGCGCCTCGTCCGGTCTATGCGACAGAAGAGTCCTGGGGCGTCATGAGAAACTTCAAGATTGAGGAGCCGCGCGTGGTATTGATGCGAGAGCCCTTGCAGTTCAAGGACATCACCTTCGAGGCTTTCAAGGTCGAGCACTCCACGCGGGCACCCGCCGTCGGGTACCGCCTGACGGCCGGGCGGCACTCTGTCTTCTACGCTCCGGACCTCGTCTATATCTACGACCGCTCGGAAGCACTTGGAGGCATCGACATATACATCGGCGACGGGGCCACCGTGGACCGCAATTTCGTCCGGAAGCGTGAGGACGCGCTCATCGGTCACACTCCAGTGCGGACCGAGCTGACCTGGTGCCAGAAAGAGGGCGTGCCCCTGATGATCGTCACTCACTGCGGGGCACAGATAGTCGGGGCGAAAGACGAGGCCGAGGTGATCGCGCGCATCGAGGGTTTCGCCGAAGAGCGCGGGGTGCGGGTCATCGTGGCGCACGACGGCATGGAGATGGTCCTCCGCTAGTTATGCAAAATAGGGACAGGCACCATTTTGCACTACTTGAGATCGATGAAGGTCAGCGTCCAGTAGGAGCTCGCGGTGATGCTGAATATCCCCGCAGCCGCGGCCGCCACCGCCCAGGCGATCACAAAGGCCACCATGCTCAGGGCGATCAGGAAAGCGTTGTGGTGCTTGTCGGCGGCGTTGAATATCCACGACAGCGGCGTCCCCAGGATCGCGATGATGATCGCCATGGAGATGGTGCCCATGATGGTCACGACCAGTACGTACAGCCACGCCACGACCACATCCCGCCAGAAATCTTTGAAGAGTATCAGCGCCATCTGTACCGAGTCGATTATGCCGCGCACTTCAAGCACCAGGTACCGCGCGGACAGTTCGAACACGATGCTCACGAAGATGGACACTACCGCGAAGCCGACCCCAAGGACCAGCGCCCCCAGGCAAGGCATAATGAAGCCCTTCTTCCCCACGCTCCACCAGAAGAGGTAGGAAGGCACAGCGAATACCGCGAGCACCACCAGGTAGCCAAGTACGAGCACGAATAACTTCAAGAAGTAGTTCTTTCCCCACTGGATGGCCCCGCGAAGTCCCGACGGGCAGCCGCGCTCGATCTCCGCTACCGCGCCGATGGCCGCCACCTGGGCGAACGCACCCGCCGCCACCACGAGCAGCCCGACCAGGACCCCGAGGACTATGAACAGCGACCAGAACGCGAGGTTCCCGTGGGCGAAGGTCGTTATCTGGGTGCCGATACGATGAATCGGACTTATGCCGGTGAGCCCACGCGGGATCGGGCTCTGCACCCAGAGGCTGAAGCCCTGCGCGCCTCCGCCGGCGAGCGCGATCACAAAGGCGATCGGCCAGAGGAACCTGTTGGTCCGGACGTGGAACCACGCCCGCTTGAGCGTCTCAAAGTGGTCTAGCGTCAAGGTCTAGCCTTCCCCTATTAAAATGCAAAAAGGTGCCTGTCCCTATTTTGCGTTTCAGGCGACGGTGCAGGCGAGCGTTCCGATCCCCTCGATGCTCATCTCGAGCTCGTCTCCCCGCTCGACCGGGCCGACCCCCGACGGAGTCCCGGTCATGATGATGTCCCCCGGGTAGAGCGTCATTATCCCCGAGAGAAACTCGATCAGCCGCGGCACGCCGAAGATGAGCTTCGAGGTGCTGGACGATTGCCTGACCTCGCCGTTCAGGCTGAAAGATATGTCCAGGTTGCCAGGCTCGAGCTCCGTCTCCACCCAGGGCCCCAACGGGCAGAAAGTATCGAAGTTCTTGGCCCGGGTCCACTGGCCGTCCTCGATCTGGAGGTCGCGCGCGGTGATGTCCATCCCGCAGGTGTAGCCGAAGACATAGGTGAGGGCCCCGTCGGCGGGTACGTTTCGGGCCTGCCGCCCGAGGACGACCGCGAGTTCCGCTTCGTAGTCGACCTGTTCGGAGCGCTCGGGATAGATGATGGTGCCGCCGGGGTCCAGCGTGGTGCTCGGGGCCTTGAGGAAGATGGTGGGCTCGTCAGGGACCTCCATGCCGAACTCCTCGGCGTGGTCGCGGTAGTTCAGCCCGATCCCGATTATCTTGGTGGGGACGACCGGGGCAAGCAGCGCGACGTCGCCGTGCGCGAGCTTCAGGTAAGACTCCTCGAAGTCCTCGTAGGGCTCCCACGCGATAGGCTGAATGCCGTCCTCGAGGTGGATGCCAAAGCCGATCTTGCCTGAGAGAAGGAACCTCACCAGCCGCATGCTACCTCCCAGATTGCCGGCGGGGCGCCGGCGCTACGTCTCGGGCTGCCGGCGGGACGCCGGCGCTACGTCTCGGATTGCCGGCGGGACGCCGGCGCTACGCTATCGCCGGCGTTACGCCTCGGGCTGCTGCTTCTTATGGCTCAGCCCGAACTCGATCGAGTCCACCAGCGCCTGCCACGAAGCCTCGATGATGTTCTCGCTGACGCCTATAGTCCCCCACGACTTTTCGCCGTCGCTGGTCTCGATGAGGACGCGCGTCACGGCCGCCGTGCCTTTCTTCTCGTCAAGCACGCGCACCTTGTAGTCGGTCAGCTCGATGTCCTTCAGCGCCGGGAAGCTCCTGCCGATGGCGATCCTGATGGCGCGGTCGAGCGCGTTCACCGGGCCGTTGCCCTCGGCGGTGGCGATGAGCCGCCGTCCGCCGACGTGTATCTTGACCGTCGCCTCGGTCATCACCTTGCCGTCCTCGCGCTTCTCCATGATTACGCGGAACGACTCGAGCTTGAAGAACTGCTTGTGCGTCCCGAGCGCTTTGCGGACCAGCACCTCGAACGAGCCGTCCGCCGCCTCGAACTGGTAACCGACATGCTCGAGTTCCTTTATCTGCTTGAGGATGTCGCGGAGCTGCTCCGGCTTCGCGTCGAGGTCGAAGCCGAGCTCCTTGGCTTTGAGCGTGATGGTCGATTTGCCGGACAGTTCGGAGACCACGATGCGCTGGATGTTCCCCACCAGCTCGGGCCGGATGTGTTCGTAGGTGCGCGACTCGCTCTTCACGCCGCTCGCGTGGATACCGCCCTTGTGGGCGAACGAGCTCATCCCGACGAACGGCTGGTGCGCGTCGGGGTGGATGTTCGCGAGCTCGCTCACGTAATGCGCGAGGTCGGTGAGCCCGGCCAGCTTGTCGCGCGGGAGGCAGTCGACCTCCATCTTGAGCGCGAGGTCAGGGATGACAGAGCAGAGGTTGGCGTTTCCGCAGCGCTCGCCGTAGCCGTTGATGGTCCCGTGGACCATCTTCACACCTTCTCGGACGGCGGACAGCGTGCTCGCCACGGCGCATTCACAGTCGTTGTGGGCGTGTATCCCGAGCGGCACAGGCGTCCTGGCCTTTACGTCACGGACGATGCTCGCGACCTCGTGGGGGAGCGTGCCGCCGTTTGTGTCGCATAGCGCGACCCAGTCGACGCCCGCGTTCGCGGCGGCCTCCACGGCGCGGAGCGCGTATGCCGGGTTGTCCTTGTAGGCGTCGAAGAAGTGCTCGGCGTCGAAGATGACCTCGAGGCCCTTCTTCTTCAGGTACTTAACCGACTCCTCGATCATGAAGATGTTCTCATCGAGGGAGATCTTGAGCGCGGTCTCGACGTGGAAGTCCCACGCCTTTCCGACTATGCATGCTGCCGGAGCGCCCGCGGCGACCAGCGCCTTCATCTCCTTGTCGCGGGACGCCGACGTGAGTGCCCGGCGCGTCGACCCGAAGGCGACGAGCTTCGCGCTGGCTAGCTCTATCTTCGATGCCGCCTCGAAGAACTCGAGGTCCTTGGGATTGGAGGCCGGGTAGCCGCCCTCGATGTAGTGCATGCCGAACGAGTCGAGGCGCTTGAGGATCTTGATCTTGTCCTCAAGCGAAAAAGAGACGCCCTCGCGCGCCGCGCCGTCACGCAGCGTCGTGTCGTAAAGGTAGACGTCTGGCACTACGCTCCTCTCCTTCTTCTTTGCCGGCGGGACGCCGGCGCTACGGTTCTTTGCCGGCGGGACGCCGGCGCTACGTTCAGTACGCGATTATCCCGTGGCCCTTGGTGAACTCCTTGAACTCTTTCATGAGCTTTGCCGTCACCGGTCCGGGCTTG
>Ga0066793_10000608_pt1 | contig 14526 bp, 14 predicted proteins | sample PersoiDNA2013189_FD_83876 | JGI IMG/M metagenome (GOLD analysis project Ga0066793, IMG submission 83876) | Permafrost soil microbial communities from the Arctic, to analyse light accelerated degradation of dissolved organic matter (DOM) -... | ecosystem: Environmental > Terrestrial > Soil >... | reverse complement strand
GTACAATTGGACTCGACGTCATGCCGCGCCCGTCGGGGACGCGAAGCCCCCGAAAGGAAACCCCATGCGCACAATCAAGGTCGGCCTCATCGGTCTCGGCACCGTGGGATCCGGCGTCGTCGAGATCTTCAAGCGTCACGGCGAGGACTTCCGACGCAGGGCCGGCGTCGACATCGAGCTGACGCGCGTGGCCGACAAGCGGGTCGACCGCGCCGTGGAGCTCGGCATCCCGGCCGACCGCGTTACCGACGATGCTTTCGCGATCGTCAACGACCCGGACATCGACATCGTCATCGAGCTCATCGGCGGGGTCGGCGTGGCGCGCGACGTGGTCGTCGGGGCGCTCAAGGCCGGCAAGTCGGTCGTCACAGCGAACAAGGCGCTCATGGCCGCCAATGGCCAGGAGGTCATGGAGGCGGCCGCCACGGCGGGCGTCGACATCGCCTTCGAGGCCTCAGTGGGCGGCGGCATCCCGATCATCTCGCCGCTCAAGCACTGCCTGGTCTCCAACGAGATCGTCTCGGTCATGGGCGTGGTCAACGGCACCACGAACTACATCCTGACCCGCATGGCCGAGGGGCACGCCGACTACCCCACCGCGCTCGCGGAGGCGCAGGTTCTCGGGTACGCCGAGGCCGACCCCACCGCGGACGTCGACGGCCACGACGCCGCCGCCAAGATCGCCATCCTGGCCTCCATCGCCTTCAACTCGCGGGTGACCGTGGACCGCGTCCCGGTCGAGGGCATCCGCGCGCTGACGCCCGCCGACATCACGTATGCGGCCGAGATGGGCTACGCGATCAAGCTGCTCGCCATCGCACGCAGAACGCCCGGCGGCATCGACATCCGCGTGCATCCCACGATGATCCCGGTCGGTCACCCGCTGGCGAAGGTCGCCGGCGTCTACAACGCCATCTACGTCACAGGCGACGCCGTCGGCGAGACGATGTTCTTCGGCGAGGGCGCCGGTTCGCTGCCCGCCGCGTCCGCCGTGGTCGGCGACGTCATCGAGACCGCGCGGCACATCCAGTCCGGCTGTCTGAACCTCGTCGGCTGCACGTGCAACGAGCAGCTGCCGATCCGCGACCTCGCGGCGCTCGAGACACGCTACTACGCGCGCCTCCGCGTGCTCGACCGTCCTGGCGTGCTCGCCGCCGTCGCGTCGAAGTTCGGTGAGCATGGTGTCTCCATCGCCTCGGTCATCCAGAAGCGCGTCTACGAGTCGGGCGACGCCGAGATCGTCTACGTCACCCACACGGCGTCCGAGGGCGCGGTCCGCGCGGCGCTCGGCGAGATCGGCCGCCTGGACGTCGTCGACGAGGTCTCCGCGGTCATCCGGGTCGAGGACCTGTAGGTGGCCGCCGCTCCCGCAAGGGTCACGGTACGCGTACCGGCGACGACCGCGAACATCGGGCCCGGCTACGACTCGTTCGGGCTGGCGCTCGGGCTGTACAACACGTTCACGGCCGAGCCCGCCGATTCGTGGCGGGTCGAAGTCACGGGCGAAGGGGCCGGCGAGCTGTCGTCCGGCGCCGACAACGTCGTGGCCTCGTCGATGGCGCGCGGGCTCGCGGAGTGTGGAGTGGCGCCCGAGATGGCGCACATCGTGTGCGAGAACGGCATCCCCACCGGGCGAGGCCTCGGATCCTCGTCCTCTGCGCTCGTCGGCGGGCTCCTGCTCGCCGACGCCTGGTGCGGCGGCGCGCTGGGTCGCGACGGTGTGTTCTCCATCGCGGCCGAGCTCGAGGGGCACGCGGACAACGTGGCGGCGGCCGTCTTCGGTGGACTGACGGCGTGCTGGGAGGACGGCGGCCACCGATGCGCGCCGCTGACCCCCGCTCCGCTCGCTGTCGTGGTCGTGATCGCGGCCGAGCCGCTGTGCACGAAGGCCGCGCGAAAGATGCTCCCGGACACTGTCCCCTTCGGCGACGCGGCGTTCGACGCCGGCCGAGCCGGTCTGGCGATGGCCGGCCTGCTGCTTGGCCGGGGCGACCTGCTCGGCGCCGGGCTGGCCGACAAGCTGCACGAGCCGTACCGTGCGAAGGCCATCCCGGACTTCGACATCGTGCGCACTGCGCTGCTCGACGCGGGTGCCGACGGCGCGGCGCTGTCCGGCGCCGGTCCCACCGTGATGGGTATAGTCACCGCTGACGACGACGCCGCCGCGTTCGAGCGTGCCGCGCGCGTCGCCGAGAAGGCGCAGCGGATCCTATCCGCAGGCGGCAGGCGCGCCCCGCTCGCTCTCGCCATCGACCGCACGGGCGCCGTCGTCCTGTAGGGCGCTTCGGCGAAGCGGGCAGGCGAGGCGGCATCGCCGACGGTGACACTCATCTCGCCCCTTCGCGGGCGACACCAGCCGCGAAGACGACCGCCGACCGTGGTGGAGGGAAGATCGATGAACGAGTCCGAACCGATCGTCATCGCCCAGATCTCGGACCTGCACTGCGGGTCGATCTACTATCGGCCCCAGCTCGCCGACCAGGTCATCGACGAGCTCAACGAGCTCGCCCCTGACATCGTGACGGTCACCGGCGACCTGACCGACATGGGTTTCCACGACGAGTACGTCACGGCGAAGGCGCTGCTCGACCGCATCGAGTGCCCGCGCGTGCTCGTCATCCCCGGCAACCACGACGCGCGAAACGTCGGCGAGGTCCACTACGAGCGGTACTTCGGTGAGCGCGACAGCGAGATCGTGCTCGACGGCGTGCGCATCCTGGGGATCGATTCGTCCGAGCCGGACCTCGACGCCGGCCACGTGGGCCGGGCCCGGTACCACCGGATGGAGGAGAGCTTCGCCGACCCCGAAGAGTTCAAGATCCTGTGCATCCACCACCACCTGGTCCCCGTCCCCGGCACCGGCCGCGAACGCAACATCGTCCAGGACGCCGGCGATCTGCTCAGTGTGCTGGCCGGCTCCGGCTGCGACCTCATACTGTGCGGGCACAAGCACGTGCCCAACGTCTGGCGGCTAGAGGACCTGTTCGTCGTCAACGCGGGCACGGCGTGCTCGGTGCGGCTCCGTGGTGACGGCAAGCCCTGCTACAACATCGTGGAGGTCTTTCCGCGGCGCGTGCGCGTGAGCTACGCGTATCCGTTCGGCGAGCGAGAGGTGGTCGCCGACTTCCGCAAGGCGCACGAGCACGTGTGCCGGTGGCGGCCGGTGGGCCAGGAGTTCGACGGGGAGGGGCTGGCGTGAGCCGCATCGTCGCGGTCATCGACGGTGAGCACTACCCGCCGGTCGTGCGGTTCGCTCTGGACGAGCTCGGCCGATGCGGCGAGGTCGTCGCCGCGGTGTTCGCCGGCGGCGCCGAGAAGGTCGACGGCCTGGGGTCGTACGGCCTGCCCGTGATCGCGGCCGCCAGTGTGCCCGACGCGCTTGCCGAAGCCCTCGCCACGTACGCGCCCGACGAGGTCGTGGACCTCTCGGACGAGCCGGTCCTGTGCGCCGCCGACCGGTTCCGCCTGGCGAGCGTCGCGCTCGCCGCCGGCGCGACCTATCGGGGAGCCGACTTCACCTTCACGCCACCCGTGTGCGACACGCTGACCGACACGCCCGCGCTCGCGATCATCGGCACGGGCAAGCGGGTCGGCAAGACGTCGGTCTCCGCCTATGCCGCTCGCCGCCTGACCATGGCGGGCCGCGACATCGTCGTGCTCGCCATGGGCCGCGGCGGGCCCGCCGAGCCGGAGCTCATCCGCGGCGACCAGGTAGCCCTGACCACCGCCGATCTGATCGCTCTCTCGGCGGCCGGCGTGCACGCGTCCTCCGACTGCTACGAGGACGCCGTCATGAGCCGCGTCGCGACCGTCGGCTGCAGGCGCTGCGGCGGAGGTTTGGCGGGTGAGACGTTCTACTCGAACGTCGCCGCGGGCGCCGCGCTCGCCGACTCGCTCGGTCGCGACCTCATGATCCTCGAGGGCTCCGGTTCCGCGATCCCGCCGGTCCGCGCGGACGCGCGGCTGCTCGTCATCGGCGCCGCGCAGGGGCCGGGCTACGTCACGGACTACTTCGGGCCACTGCGCCTCGCTCTCGCCGACGTCGTCGTCGTGGCGGGAGCGGAGGAGCCGGTCGCCTCCAAGGACACGGTCGCCGCCGTCATGGACGCGGTCCGCGCCGCCCGGCCCGACATCTCGTGCGTGCCCGTGGTGTTCCGCCCCAAGCCGTTGCAGCCGGTCGCTGGCTCCCGGGTCTTCTTCGCCACCACCGCGTCGCCTGCGCTCGTGCCGCTGCTCGCCGAATATCTGGAGAGCGAGTACGGGTGCACCGTCGTGGCATGGAGCGCGAGCCTGTCGGACCGCGCGAGGCTGCGGGCGGACATCGCCACCGCCGCGGGAACGTTCGACCTGCTGGTCACCGAGCTGAAGGCGGCCGCCATCGACGTGGTCGCCGCCGCGGGCGAGGCGGCGGGCGTGCCGACAGTGCTGTGCGACAACGTCCCCGTGCCGGTCGAAGGCGCCGACCTCGAAGCGGCGATCGACGACGTGACCGCGCTGACCGCGAGCCGCGCGGCGGGGAGGGACCCGCGATGACCGACATGCAAGCAGGCAAGCCCCTTCGCCCGCCCATCGTCATCACCGACAAGGCCCACGGCCTGCCGTACAGCAAGGGCTTGATGGCGCAATCGTTCATGTCGACCGGGATGCCGCCCTCACGCGCGTACGCGGCAGCCAAGAAGATGGAAGACGACATGCGCGACCGCGACGAGTTGAGAGTGACGAAGGGCCGGCTCAACGAGGTCGCGGAGGTGACCCTTCGCGAGGTGGCAGGCGAGGACTACGCGGTGCGATACCACCGCCTGACCGCGCTCTCCAAGCTCGACAAGCCCCTCATCATCCTGATCGGCGGGACCACCGGCGTGGGCAAGTCGACCATCGCGACCGAGGTCGCGCACAGGCTCGGCATCACGCGCATCGTGTCGACCGATAGCATCCGGCAGGTGATGCGTGGTATCTTCTCCAAGGACCTCATGCCCGCGATCTACGAGAGCTCGTTCGACGCGTGGCGCAATCTCAGGGTCCCCGTGCCGGTCGGCGCAGATCCCGTGATCGTCGGATTCCGGGAGCAGACCGCCGTCGTCACCACCGGAGTCGTCTCGCTCATCGAGCGCGCCGTGGTGGAGGGCGAGAGCATGGTCGTCGAGGGCATCCACATGGTGCCCGGCTACATCGAACCTTCCTCATTCGATAACGCGTGGGTCGTGCCGCTCGTCATCACGGTCGACGACGAGGAAGCGCACCGCAGCCATTTCTACATCCGCGAGGTGCAGACCGACGGCACGCGACCGTTCGAGAAGTACCGGGCCGCTTTCGACAACATCCGGCTGCTCGGGCACTACATCGAGGACCTTGCGAGGGAGCACGGCACCCCGCTGATCCATAGCCACCAGCTCGACCGGACGGTGGCGGAGACTTTGGAACACGTCGTCGGCGCCGTCATCGGCGAGACCGGCGACGCGCCCGGAGGGCCGGGCGCGACCCGACAAGAAGGATCAGGAGACACGACATGAAGTTCTTCCTGGACACGGCGGACCTAGCCGAGATCGAAGAGGCTGCCAGCTGGGGCGTGTTGGCCGGCGTCACGACCAACCCCACCCTCTACTCCCGCATCGGCGGGAAGCTGTCGGGTTTCCACGGGCACCTCAAGCGGATCTGTGAGATCTGTCCCGGGCCGGTCAGCGGCGAGACCGTCGGACTGACGCGCGACGAGATCGTCCGCGAAGGCGAGGAGCTCGCGGCGCTCGCGCCCAACATCATCGTGAAGGTCCCGGTCATGCCCGAGGGCCTGGCCGCGACGAAGTGCCTGTACGATAAGGGCATCAAGGTCAACATGACCCTGTGCTTCTCGGTGCCGCAGGCGCTCCTGTCGGCGCAGGCCGGCGCGTACTACGTGTCGCCCTTCGTCGGCCGGTTCGACGACATCTCCGAGGACGGCATAGAGCACCTCGCGAACACCGTCAACGCCCTGAACAACTACGACTTCGGCCATCAGGTCGAGGTCATCGCCGCGTCCATCCGCTCCGCGAACCACGTGGTGCAGGCAGCCCTCATCGGCGCCGACATCGCCACGGTGCCGTTCGCGGTGCTCAAGAACCTCGTCAAGCACCCCCTGACCGACCAGGGACTCGAATCGTTCCTGGCGGACTGGGAGAAAGTGAAGCAGTCATGAGTGCACGACCCCGCAAGCGTGGTCGCCGTGGTGGCGCCGGCGCACCAGCCGAGCAGGCCCCCTCGATCACCCGGGCCGACCTCGAGGGCAAGACCGTAGCAGAGCTGAGGACCATGGCGGTCGAGCTCAACATCGACGTCAAGGTCCTGAAGAAGAAGGACGAGTTCATCGACGCCGTCCTGGAGGCCAAGGTCAAGTCCGAGGGCTTCATCGACATCCTCGGCGTCCTCGACATCCTGCCGGAGGGCTACGGCTTCATCCGCACCAGCGGCTACCTGCCCGGCGACCGTGACGTCTACTGCTCGATGACGCAGGTGCGTCGGTTCGAGCTGCGCCGCGGCGACCTCATCAAGGGCCAGGTCCGCCCGCCGAAAGAGACCGAGAAGTACGCCGCCCTGCTCAAGGTCGACACGATCAACGGCAAGCTTCCCGAAGAGGCGCGGCGCCGCAAGGACTTCCGCGACCTCACGCCCATCTACCCCGACGAGAAGTTCTCGATGGAGTGGAACAAGGACGCCATCACCGCGCGGATCATCGACCTGGTGGCTCCCATCGGCAAGGGGCAGCGCGGCCTGATCGTCTCGCCGCCGAAGGCCGGCAAGACGACCATCCTCAAGGACATCGCGGCCGCCATCTCGGCGAACAACCCCGAGGTCTACCTCATGTGCCTGCTCGTGGACGAGCGTCCCGAGGAAGTCACGGACATGGAGCGGTCGATACACGGCGAAGTGGTCTCATCGACGTTCGACATGCCCTCTGACAACCACATCGCCGTGGCCGAGCTCGTCATGGAGCGGGCAAAGCGCCTCACGGAGATGGGTTACGACGTCGTGATCCTGCTCGACTCCATCACACGCCTGGCTCGCGCGTACAACCTGGCCACTCCGGCGTCCGGGCGCATCCTGTCCGGCGGCGTCGACTCCACCGCGCTGTACCCGCCGAAGAAGTTCTTCGGCGCGGCGCGCAACATCGAGGGCGGCGGCTCGCTGACCATCATCGCCACGGCGCTCGTGGATACCGGCTCCAAGATGGACGAGGTGATCTTCGAGGAGTTCAAGGGCACCGGCAACATGGAGCTGCGGCTCGACCGGCGCCTCGCGGACAAGCGGATCTTCCCGGCCATCGACGTCATCGCCTCCGGCACCCGCAAGGAGGAGCTGCTGCTCGATCCGGTGGAGGCCCCCTACATATGGCAGCTCCGTCGCGTCCTGCACTCGCTCGAGTCGGGACCGTCGATCGAGCTGCTCATCGACCGCCTTCGCAAGACCGGCTCGAACCGCGAGTTCCTGGCGGCGATCTCCAAGACGAAGGCCGGCAACGGCAAATAGCACTTTCCCCGGTCGCGATACCCGAAGGGCCCCGGGAACGTTCGCGGGGCCCTTCGCTCGTCGCGGTGATGGTGCGGCTGCGGACTAGCGGCTGACGCCGCCGCGCCCGGCGTTGCCGCCGCTGTTGCCTCCCGCGCGTCCGCTGCCGCCGCGGCGCTTGCCGCGCTGGCCGGAGCCCGCGGTCGGGCGCTGCTGTCCCGCGTTCTTCACCGGGACCGCCGGCCGAAGGGGGTCGGGCACAAGGCGCGCGTCGCGGTAGCGGAAACCGGGATGGTCCTCGCAGGCGATGACTGTGCCGATGGTCTTCTCGATGTCGCGGAGCTGGTCGTGGTCCTCGGGCGCGAGCAGAGAGAACGCGATACCGCTCTTGCCCGCGCGAGCCGTGCGACCGATGCGGTGGATGTAGTCCTCGGGCACGTTGGGCAGGTCGTAGTTGATGACGTGGCTGATGCCCTCCACGTCGATGCCGCGCGCGACGATGTCGGTGGCCACCAGCACCTGGCAGTGCCCCGCCTTGAACGAGTCGAGCGCCTTGATGCGCTGCGACTGGCTGCGGTTGCCGTGGATGGCCGCGGACCGGATGCCGGCCGTGCCGAGCGTCTGCGCCACGCGGTCTGCGCGGTGCTTCGTGCGGGTGAACACGAGCACGCGTGCGAGGCGCTGGTCCCTGATGATGCTCGTGAGCAACTCGTTCTTCTGCGTGCCGGCCACAGGGTAGACGGACTGCTCGATGGCTTCGATCGGGCGGTTGGGCGGGGCCACGTCGATGCGCTGCGGCGACCTGAGTGTGTCGCCGATGATCTTGAGGACGTCGGGCGTCATCGTCGCCGAGAACAGCAGCGTCTGGCGCTCGCGGGGGAGCAGCGCGAGGATCCGGCGCACGTCTGGCCAGAAGCCCTGGTCCAGCATCCGGTCGGCCTCGTCGATGACGAGGACCTCCACGTGAGACAGGTCCACGTCGCGCTGCTTGGCGATGTCGAGCAGGCGCCCTGGGGTGGCGACGAGCATGTCCACGCCGCGGCGGATCGCCTTGCGCTGGGGATCGTAGCCGACGCCGCCGTACACGGCGGTCACGCGGTGCCGCGTGTGCCTCCCGACCGACGCGGCGACCTCGACGATCTGGAGGCACAGCTCGCGGGTGGGGGTGATCACGAGGGCGCGGGGCCCCCCGGGTTTGGAGCTGATGTTCTGCAGGGTCGGCAGCACGAACGCGGCGGTCTTGCCGGTGCCGGTCTGAGCGCAGCCGACCACGTCGCAGCCCGTGAGGACGAGCGGGATGGCGCCGGACTGGATGGGGGTCGGGGCACTGTAGCCCATTGACGCCACGGCCTGAAGCAGGCGTGGTTCGAGACCCAGGTTGTCGAAACTCAAGTGTTCTTCTCCTTCGCGGCGCGCCTTGGGCGCGCCATGTGGCAGACGCGGAACGATTCCGTCAGCCACAGGGAGGTGAGCGCGGGAGGACCGGGTCTTGGGGTGCACGCGAACGCAGGAGCGCCGCGCGAGGTGTCGGTGCAGCATACGCGCTTCGGGCCCGTTTGGCGATAGGGGCGCGACCGTGCTAGTATTCCTCGCCTGACTTCAAGCGCCCGGTCGGAAACCGTGCGCGTCTCAAATGGAGGTACACGATCATGCGTTCAGGAATCCATCCGGACTACGTCGAGTCCACGGTCCACTGCTCCTGCGGTGCGACGTTCAAGACCCGCTCCACACAGCCTGAGCTCCATGTCGAGCTCTGCTCCGAATGCCACCCGTTCTACACAGGCAAGCAGAAGTTCGTCGACACCGGCGGACGTGTACAGCGCTTCTCCGACAAGTTCGGCAATGCCGCCGAGTCCGTCGCCGCCAAGGAAGCCGCGGAGAAGGAAGCTCGCGTCAAGGCAGCCGAGGAGGCCGCCATGGTCGCCCGCTCCGCGTGTGCCGAGAAGGACGCGAAGAAGGCCGAGCGCGCCGCTCGCGCCGAGGTCAAGTCCGCGGTCAAGTCCGGCGTCGCCGACGCGATCGGTGAGGCCGATGTCGCCGACGAGCCCGTCGCCGACGAGACCGTCACCGACGAGACCAAGGACGAGTCGGCGGAGTAGCGCCGCCGAACTCCGCGAGGCCGCCGCGGCCCCAGTTGCTATGATGGAGAGGCGGGCACTCGTGCCCGCCTCTCTCGTTTCATCCTTCGCCCGCGAAGAAGGGCTCGTCGCATGGATGTCAGGCTCCTGTATCACACTCCGGACCCCGAGCGCGCCATCGCGGCCGCCGCGCGGCTGTGCTACGCGCCGGTCGGCGCCGCGGACCTGCTCGAGACGATGACCGAGAAGTCCATCCGCAGCGTGCTGAAGACCGTCATCTCCTCGGGCCACACGTCCACGCTGGAGCATGCGAGCTACACGTTCGCCATCGACGGTGTCTCCCGGGCGATGACCCACCAGCTGGTCCGCCACCGCCTCGCCAGCTACAACCAGCAGTCGCAGCGCTACGTCTCCTACGACGACCCCGCGTTCATCGTGCCGCCCGAGGTCGACGCCGACCCGGACGCGCGCGAGCTGTTCCTGAACTCGTGCGGCGAGGCGTTCCTGGCGTACCGGGCGATGCTGGACTCCGGCGTCGCAGCTGAGGACGCCCGTTACCTGCTGCCCAACGCTATGGAGACGAAGATCGTCGTCACCATGAACGTGCGGGAGCTGCTTCACTTCTTCGAGCTGCGGTGCTGCAAGCGCGCGCAGTGGGAGATCCGCGAAGTGGCCCTGAAGATGCTCGAGCTCGCCGAGCCCACAGCCCCGTACATCTTCATGGACGCCGGCGCCGCTTGCCGCCGCGGACCGTGCCCAGAGGGCAAGATGGCGTGCGGCGACCCCTACCAGAAGGCGCCCAAACGTGACTGACACCTCGGCGGCGACGCCGCTCAAGCATACGCATATCGGCGGGCAGGCCCTCCTCGAGGGCATCATGATGCGCGGCAAGCTCAACTGGGCGGTCGCCGTGCGCAAGCCCGACGGCGAGATCCATGTGGAGTCTCACGACCTGGTCTCCACGGTGGGCAAGAACTCGTGGCTGCGCTGGCCGGTCATCCGCGGCGTGTGGGCCATGTACGAGACCCTCGCCCTCGCGATGAAGGCCTTCGGCATCTCGGCGTCCTTCGCGGGCGAGACCGAGGAGGAACAGCTGACGCCCGGCGAGATCGGTTGGACGATGGTGATCGGCGGCGTGCTCGCGGTGGGCGTGTTCATCGTGCTGCCGGCGCTGCTGACCAACGGGCTCGGTTGGCTGGGGACCCATGGCGTACCGGTGCTCGCGTGGCTGGGGCCGAAGGGGCATTCGCTGTGGTGGAACCTGGTCGACGGCCTCATCCGGGTGGTCATCTTCTTCGGCTACATCTGGGGCATCGGGCGCATCTCCGACATCCAGCGCGTCTTCGCCTACCACGGCGCCGAGCACAAGACGATCCACGCGTACGAGCATGGTCTGCCGCTCGACGCCGAGCACATCCAGAAGTACGACACGCTGCACATCCGCTGCGGGACGTCGTTCCTGCTCATGGTCATGATCATCGCGATCCTCGTGTTCTCGCTCGTTCCCTCTCCCAACATCTGGTGGCGCATCGGAAGCCGCATCCTGCTGCTGCCCGTCGTCGCCGGGCTGGCGTACGAGATAACGGTGAAGTGGGCCGGCAACCACTCCGAGAACCCGTTCGTGAAGTTCCTGCTGTGGCCGGGGATGCAGCTTCAGCGTCTCACGACCGCCCAGCCCGATGATTCGATGGTCGAGGTCGCGGTGGCCGCGATGCGCCCGGTGGTCGAGCGCGAGGAAGCCGCCGAGGCCGCAGCCGCGGCCGAGGCGGAGCAGCTGACCTGAACGTGTCCAGATGCCTGCGAGCGGCTCGAGAGTGGCGGGCGGCGTGGAAGGGCGGTCGTGCGTGGGATCCCGCGGGAGCGACGAGACGCTGAGCCTGACCGTGACTACGGGTGTGCTCGAGACCATGGCGTTCCATGCCCGCGAAGACGCGCCGCGCGAGGCCTGCGGCATCCTCGGTTCCGACCCCGCCGGAGTCGTGGTGCGCGCGGAGCGCGTCGCGAACGTGGCGAAGGGCACGCGCATGTTCCGCCTCGACCCTGCGGGGGAGCTCGACGCATTCGAGTCGCTCGACGCCGCGGGTCTGGAGTTCGCCGGGATCTACCACTCGCATCCCGCCGGCGGCGGCCGACCATCCACCGCTGACGTCGAGGGGGCCGAGCTCGCGGCGGCGCGCGCGAGCGTGATCGTGGTCCCGCGCGAGGATGGCGGCGCGGACGTGACCGCATTCTCGGTCGCGGGCCGGGAGCCGCACGAGCTGCGGGTGCTGGTCGCCGGCTGATTGCCCGAATGGCCGAAGACGCTGTGCGCCCGGGGACGGGCATATGCATTTGATGGAGCGATCGCCGTAGGACGAGGAGCCTTGCCGCGGATGGAACTGACCCCGGATGCGATGGAGCGGTACGACCGCCAGCTCACGCTGGCCGGGTTCGGTGATCGCGGGCAGGAGCTGCTGTCGCAAGCGTCCGTCCTGGTCATCGGCGCCGGCGGGCTCGGCTCTCCGGCCATCCGCTACCTCGCCGGCGCGGGCATCGGCCGGATCGGCATCCTCGACAGCGACTCGGTCGACCTGTCCAACCTGCATCGTCAGACGCTGTACACGATGGCCGACATAGGGACGCCGAAGGCGGTCGCGGCCGCTGCGGTCGTGGCCGCTGTGAACCCGGACTCCCGCGCGGAGCCGATGGTCATGCGCATCGACGTGGCGAGCGCCCCCGGGATCGTCGCGGCGTGGGACGTCGTGATCGACGCGTCCGACACATTCGACACCCGGTACGTGGTCTCGGACGCGTGCTGGCGCGGTGGAGTCACCGCCATCGAGGCCGGGATCGGCGGCTACTTCGGTCAGGTCATGACGATCGTGCCCGGCGCGGACGCCGCGTGCTACCGGTGCATCTTCCCCGAGCCGCCTGCGCCCGACCCCTCCGGCCGCCGTCCCGGCGTGCTCGGCCCGGTGGCGGGCGCGATCGGCTGCATGCAGGCCATCGAGGCGATCAAGCTCGTCATCGGCCACGGCGACACGCTCGCCGGTCGCATCCTGTTCGGCGATTTCGCGACGTTCGACCTGTCGGTGGCCGAGGTGTCCGGGCGCCAGGGCTGCACCTTATGCGGGAGGCCGGGCGACACGGCTGCATGCTAGACTGACCGTCGCACCCACGAGCGATAGCGAAGGATCCGAGCCATCATGCTCCAGCGGGACAAGCTCCAGCAGATACTCGACTCGTTCGACGAGCTGACACAACGTCTTTCCGATCCGGCCGTTCTCGGCGATCAGAAGGAGTACACCCGCCTCGCGCGCGAGCAGTCCAAGCAGACGCCGATGGCCGAGAAGGTGCGGGAGTACCTCGCGGTGATGGACGACATCGACTCCGCAAGGGAGATGGTCCGCGACGAGTCCGAGGCCGAGATGCGCGAGTTCGCCCTCGCGGAGGTCAGGGAACTCGAGGCGCGCGTCGAGCCGCTCGAGGACGAGATCAAGCTCATGATGCTGCCGGGTGACCCCGCCGACGATCGGGACATCATAATCGAGATCCGCGCGGGCGCCGGTGGCGACGAGGCCGCCATCTTCGCGGGCGACCTCTACCGCATGTACACGCGCTACGCCGACTTGCAGAAGTGGAAGCATGAGGAGATAGACGCGAGCGAGTCGGAGACCGGCGGCTACAAGGAGGTCTCGTTCCGCGTCCGTGGCAAGCGGGTGTACTCCAAGATGAAGTTCGAGTCCGGCGTGCACCGGGTGCAGCGTGTGCCCGTGACCGAGTCGCAGGGCCGCATCCACACGTCCACGGCGACAGTGGCCGTCCTCCCCGAGGCCGACGAGGTCGAGGTCACGGTCAATCCCAACGAGCTGCGTATCGATGTCTACCGCTCCAGCGGGCCTGGGGGACAGTCGGTCAACACGACCGACTCGGCGGTGCGCATCACGCATCTCCCCAGCGGTCTGGTGGTCCAGTCGCAGAACCAGAAGTCCCAGCTCCAGAACCGCGAGGCGGCGATGCGCGTTCTGCGCGCCCGTCTGTACGAGCAGGAGCTTGAGAAGCAGATGGCTGAGACCGGCGCCGTGCGTCGCAGCCAGATCGGCTCCGGGGACCGCGCCGAGAAGATCCGCACATACAACTACCCTCAGGACCGCATCACCGACCACCGGGTCGGGCTGACGGTCCACAACATCCCGGCGGTCATGGCCGGCGAGATCGAGCCGCTCGTGGAGGGGCTCGTGGCCGCCGACCGGGCGGAGCGCCTGAAGGCGGTCGTATAGCGGATGGCCACTGACCGCGTCTGGACGGTGCGCCAATCGCTGGACTGGACGGTCGGGTACTTCGAGCGCGCGGGCGTCGAGAGCCCTCGCCGTTCTGCCGAGTGGCTGCTGTCCGCGGCCACGGGGCTGTCCCGCATCGAGCTCTACGCCAACTTCGAGCGTCCGCTGACGCCCGACGAGCGCGCGGTCTTCCGCGCGAGCATCGAGCGCCGCGTCAAGGGCGAGCCGCTGCAGTACGTCACCGGCGAGGTGGCGTTCCGCCACCTCGTGCTCAAGGTCGAGCCCGGCGTGTTCATCCCCCGGCCGGAGACAGAGGTCCTTGTCGACGAGGCGCTGAAGGCGCTGCCGGAAGGCGGCGTGGCGATCGATCTGTGCGCCGGCTCCGGCGCCGTGGCGATCTCACTGGCCCACGAGCGGCCCGACGCGACGGTCTTCGCCACAGAACTCTCCGAGGCCTCTGCGGCCCTCGCGCGGGCCAACGCCGAGCGCGCAGGCGTCGCGGACCGCGTGACCGTCCTGACGGGCGACCTCTTCGCCCCTCTGCCGCCCGAGCTGAAGGGAAGCATCGACCTGGTCGTCGCCAACCCGCCATACATCCCGAGCGGCGACATGCCCTTGCTTCCCGCGGAGGTGGCCGCCTTCGAGCCGCGCCTCGCGCTCGACGGGGGAGCCGACGGGCTGGACGTCGCTCGCCGCATAATCGACGACGCCCG